>Ga0194112_10001187_pt1 | contig 38280 bp, 25 predicted proteins | sample TA2MahC400mmetaG_FD_146191 | JGI IMG/M metagenome (GOLD analysis project Ga0194112, IMG submission 146191) | Freshwater microbial communities from Lake Tanganyika, Tanzania - TA2015016 Mahale Deep Cast 400m | ecosystem: Environmental > Aquatic > Freshwater > Lake | place: Tanzania: Lake... | reverse complement strand
CGGTGCGGCAACCGGTCAGCCCGTGGCCGCGCAAACGAAAGTCGAGCAATTCCTACGGAGAGTTCAAATATGAAGTCGCAAACATCACCCGATGAATTCCTTCAAGGCATTGGGGTTAGGGTAGTACCATACTACTTCACGCATCTTCGGGGGCGAGGCCTTACGCGGTGTCACGTAGTTGAAATCAATTATCTGATCCGTATCCAGTTCTCGAACCTCGAGAATCTCCATCATCTCAATCATGTCCTTGTTGTACGCGGTCATGAACGCGGGCATGTCCAGAAGATTTCCGGACTGAGCCCCCGCTTGAGTGAACGATCCCTGCCAGAGGAAATACAACTCATGCGGCCCGTCTCCCGTCTCGAAAGTAATCTCCGTCCAAGCGCTTGGAATGCCTGCCCAGAAGAGGGCGAGACCTAGTCCTGTGACGCGTGCGATGTTACCGAGTTTCATCTTCATGTTTCTCACACTTTCTTTTGACCTAACAGCTCGCTTTGCTGCATTCCACTTAGCATCTTTATGGTGCTATTATGCTTAGCTTCGGACAGGCTATGAAATCCAGCGATACAATCAAGCTTGAAAAGCAAGCGTAGCACGCTGACGCTGCGCTGGGGCAAACAAGTCGGCCGGGGCGGGTAAATGTGAGTCGGCTGGTTCAGAACGCTTCGACTCCGTCGGGAAACCTTTTCACGGACATCATTCTGAGCGAAGCGAAGAATCTCAGACTTCCTTCCGGAGAGATTTCAGAGATTCCTCGCAAGCTCGGAATGACATTCCTGGTTTGATTCTGGCTGCGCCACATTTGGCAACTAAGTTTCGGCAACTGAGTTTACAGTTTACAGCGCCGATGCCCGCCAAGTAGATTACAGGCGCTATGCTGAAACGAGCGTTGATAGGGCTGAGTATCCTTGCTGCCGCGCTTCAGGCGGCGAACAAACCTGCCACGGTAGGCAAGTCCGCCACGGCGGATAAACCAAACATCATCCTCGTGCTGTCGGACGATGTCGGCCTGTCGCGTGTCTCTTGCTACGGAGCCGAGCCGTTCAAGACGCCGCACTTGGACAAGTTGGCCGCCACGGGGCTCCGTTTTGAGCGTTGTTACTCGATGCCGTTGTGCGGGCCGTCGCGCGCGGCGTTGCTGACGGGCAAGTATCCGTTCCGTACCGGCGCAACCAGCAACGGCAACTCCGAGATTAATCCCGCCGTTCACCCGATCATCCCAACCGTTCTTCAGCAAGCCGGCTACGCGACCTGTGCCATCGGCAAACTCGGCCAGAGCGCCCCGGCTGATGACGCCGGGGCAGCGAAACGTCTCGGCTTCGACGAGTCCATGCTCTGGATGGGTCGCGCCACGCCCGACCGTTACTGGAACCCGCGCTACTACCGCAACGGCGAGGTCGTGCAGGGCAAGCCGGAGGAGTTTGGCCCAGACCTAACACACGCGTTCCTTGTGGACTTCATGAAACGTCATCGCAACCGTCCGTTTTTCGTGTATTACTCGGCGGTGCTGTCGCACGGTCCGTTTGTGCGGACGCCGGACAGCAAGGACGACAAGAACCTCGTCGTTGACATGGTCGCTTATCTCGACAAACAAATGGGACTGCTCGTCGCCGATTTGGAGCGACTCAAACTCCGCGACAACACCATCATCCTCTTCACCTCCGACAACGGTCCGTACGGCAATCCTCTCGGCACCATCCGCGGCCAGCCCATGCTCGGCGCCAAATTGGACCTCACGGAAGGCGGTGTCCGCGAGCCGTTGATCGTCAATTGTCCCGGTCGCGTGCCGGCGGGCACGGTCTGCGCCGACTTGACCGACTTCACCGATTTCTTCCCGACGGTACTGGAACTGACCGGAACCAAGCCACCGGAAGGACTCAAGCTCGACGGTCACAGCATCGCGCTGCAAATCCTTGGCAAGCCCGGTCGTCCGCGTCCGTGGGTCTATGCACAAGTCGGGCGCGAGTATTTCATTGCCGACCAGCGTTACAAACTGTACGGCGACGGCAAGTTCGTGGACATCAGCGATTCTCCACTAGCTGAGAAGCCCACCAACGATGCCGAAGCAAAACGGCGATTGCAGGAGGCACTCGACCAACTCCGCGCCGGAGCACAAAGCCAACCGTCACGCCAAGTATTGCGACCGGAGGCCACACCCGATCTGAAGGCTGATGTGCGATTGCTTGTTGAGAAGAAGGTTCTCGCCGATGCCGACTATTGGCTTGCGAACGCTGTCGCCAAGGGACAGGTGGAGGGCGCGCGCGCGGCAGACTTGCTGATCGCGGCGGCCCGGAAATTCAAACCGTCCGACAATCTCAACGCGGCAGTTGACATTTTGAAACAAGAAGGCATCCTCAGTGGCGTGGATTATTGGAAGAAAAACGCCGTCGCCGGCCAGCATTGCAGCGGCGGCAATGTCGCGCGGCTCATCAATAAAATCGCACAAAGAATGAAAGAGATTGGCTCACTATGAAAATCATGTTCACCGTGTTTCTGATTCTGCTTGGCATGGGCACGACGTTGCGGGTGGCAGCGGGCGCGCCGCCGCCCAAATACACGGAAAACGTTACCACCAAGGCCGGCGCCAAGTTGTCCTTCGACATGGTGCTCATCCCCGGCGGGAGCTTTACGATGGGCAGCCCTGCCACCGAAGCAGGCCGCAAGGACCACGAAGGCCCGCAACGAAAGGTGCAAGTAAGCCCCTTTTATCTTTGCACGACCGAGACCACGATCGAGTTGTTCCTCTCCTACTACACGGAATTGACCGCCGGCAAAAAAAAGGCCGAGGAAGGCGAGGACACGGCGATGAATGATTCTGGAATGTCCGCCGACGTGGACGGCGTCACGGGACCGACCGTGGTCTATGGCGACATGACGATGGGTTTTGGCAAGGATTACCCGGCGTTCGGCATGTCATGGATCAATGCCGTGACGTTCTGCAAATGGCTCTCGGAGAAAACCGGCAAGAAATACCGGCTGCCCACCGAGGCGGAATGGGAATACGCCGCGCGCGCCGGGACCGCAACGCCGTTCGGTGAATGCAACGGCCCGGAGCAATTGACGGACGTCGCGTGGTTCAAAACCAATTCCAAGGGCGAGCCGCATCCCGTCGGCAAGAAAAAGCCGAACCCGTGGGGACTCTTCGACATGCGCGGGAACGTCAACGAATGGGTCCATGACTTCTACGCGCCCGATGCCTACCGTGAAGGCGCCGGCGAAACCCCACTCGCGAATCCCACCGGGCCGAAGACGGGCGAAGTGAACGTGGCCCGCGGCGGTTCCCACAGCAGTCCGCCGGACGAGTTGCGCTCGGCGGCAAGAGCCTTCAAGGAAAAAGGCTGGCACATGAACGACCCGCAGATGCCGAAGAGCCGTTGGTGGTTGCCGCAGATAGACATCATCGGTTTCCGGGTCGCCTGCTCACCAGAATGAAATGACCTGGCGGCTGCATTGTCTTGCGGTACTCGTCCTCGCGCTGCCGGCGAGCGCGGCACAGTCAAAGATGCTGGCGTGGACCGGACACACAATGGGCACGACGTACACCGTCAAGATCGCCGGTGCAGCGCCGACCGATGAACTGCTCGCGGAACTGCGCGCCGCCGTGGAACATCGCTTCAACGAAATCAACCGCCAGATGTCGCACTACCTGCCCGACAGTGAGTTGTCCCGGTTCAATCGCAGCACAGCCACCACGCCGGTCAAGGTCTCGGCGGAGTTGGCGCAGGTCACGCGCCGGGCGTTGAAACTGGCGCGCGACTCCAAAGGCGCGTTCGATCCGACGATGGAACCGCTCGTCAATCTCTGGGGCTTCGGTCCCCAGAAACACACCGGCGAAACGCCCGCCGACGCACAGATTCTCGCCGCAAAACGACGGTGCGGCGCGCGACACGTGCGCGTCACGGCTGGCAATGAACTGCAAAAGAGCATTCCCGAGTTGCAACTCAACCTCGGCGCAATTGGCAAGGGCTACGCCGCCGATGAAGCCGCCCGCCTGTTGCGCGAACGCGGCCACACCAATCTGTTCGTGTCCGTGTCCGGCGAAATCGTCGCGCTCGGCGTCCGTCCCGACGGTCGTCCGTGGCAGGTCGGTGTGGAACGACCGCACTACAGTCGCACGCGCAACGCGGAATTGATCGCCGTCGTGCCGTTGTCGGGGCGCGCGTTGTCCACATCGGGCGACACGCACCAGTTTTTTCGCGACTCAAACGGGCGCGTCCGCTCGCACATCCTCGACCCGTCCACCGGTCGGCCGGTGGAACATCACTTGGCGAGCGTGACCGTCATCGCCCCCGACGCGCTGACGGCGGATGGCGCGGCGACGACGTTGTTCGTGCTCGGACTGGAACGCGGCCTGCGCTGGGTGGAGGAGCGTCCGGAACTTGCCGCGTTGTTTGTCATCCGCAATGGAACCGAGCCGTTTCGCCTGGTTCCCAGCCGGCGGTTTCCGCCAAATCTAATGAAAGGAAAAAAACACCATGCAACCCCAAACTAACACCATTTCCCGCCGCGGATTCCTGTCGCAAAGCGGGCGCGTGATCGCCGGCTCGGCGCTGGCCGGGCTTACGTTGCCCAAGGTCCACGCCGGCGAGGACAACACGATCCGCCTGGCGCTCGTCGGCTGCGGCGGACGCGGCGGCGGCGCGGCGGCCAACGCCTTGTCCCAGTCGTCCACATCAGGCCCGACAAAACTGATTGCCATGGCCGACGTGTTTCAAGACCGGATGGCGCGCGCCCACAAGTCGCTCAGCGCGCACTTTGCCGGGCAAATGGACGTGCCGGCCGAACGGCAGTTCATTGGTTTCGATGCTTATCGCAAGGCCATTGACTGCCTGCGGCCGGGCGACGTGATGATCCAGGCCACTCACGCGGCGTTTCGCCCCACGCACCTGAAGTATGCGGTCGAGAAAGGGATCAACGTGTTCATGGAGAAATCCTTTGCGCCCGATCCCGGCGGCACGCACGAAGTTCTTCGCCTGGGCGAGGAAGCCAAGCGCAAGAACTTGAAGATCGGCTGCGGCCTGATGTGCCGGCACTCGGCGGCTCGACAGGCCATGATCCAGAAGATTCGCGACGGCGCGATGGGCGATGTCATTGCGATCCGCGCGTATCGCATGGACGCCGGCGCGCGGATGGGACGGCTCAAGCCCGACGAAAGCGAGCTGCTTCAGCAACTGCGCCGCCCCTATTTTTTCCACTGGGTTTCTTCCGGCTGGTTCATCGAGATGATGATTCACCAAGTGGACGAGTGTTGCTGGATCAAGGATGCGTGGCCGGTTTCCGCCAGGGGGATGGGCGGACGCGAGCCGGCCGGCGACGATTACAGCCAGAACCTGCACACGTACGCCATCGAGTACGCGTTCCCCGACGGCACGACGGCATTCGTCAACAGCCGGAATCAGCCCCGCTGCCAGAATGAATTTGCCACGTGGGTTCACGGCACCAAGTGCGCCGGGCAGTTCTCCGGAAATGTGCATGCCCCGACCGTGCAGTTGTACAAGGACCATCGTTGCGGCAACGACAACGTCTCGTGGCGGCCGGAAAAGGAATCCGTCAGCCCCTACGACGCTGAGTGGGACGCGCTGTTGACGGCGATCCGCCAGAACCGTCCGCACAACGAAATCGAGCGCGCAGCGTACGCGAACCTCGTCTCGATCATGGGGCGCGCCGCGATCCACACGGGCAAAGTCATCACGTGGGACGAGATGTTGGCGTCCAAGTTCAAGTTCTGTCCCAACGTGGATTTCAACCTCGACAGCCCATCACCCGTAAAGGCCGACGCCAATGGCCGTTATCCTCTCCCGGTCCCCGGCCAGTGGACGGAAACATGAACAGACAAACACGGATCGCAGCCGGATTCCTCTCCATTCTCGGTCTTTCAACGCTCGCATCCGCCGGCGCCCCGATCGAGCGTCCGAATCTGGTGCTCATTCTGGCCGATAACTGGTCGTGGCCGCACGCCAGCGCGCTTGGTGATCGAACGGTGTCCACGCCGGCGTTTGACCGGTTGGTCAAGGAAGGTGCGTTGTTCACACACGCCTTCTGTCCGGTACCCTCCTGCACGCCGACGCGCGGAAGCCCGGCTGGGTCGGCACCAGCGCGGCGCGCGAGGTGAAATATCTGGCCGAACTGGCGTCGCTCGTCACGGGCGGCAACCGCGAGGCGTTGCAGACGCAGCCGCCGATTTTCGTTGCCGCCTACTGCACCACGTCGCCGTTGAAAGTGGACACGCGCTCGTGCGAGGTGCTGGAGGAAGCGTTACGCTACGGGTTCCCGGTCAATTTCGCTCCGATGCCCATCCTCGGGGCCACCGCGCCAATGACGCCCGCCGGTGCGGCCATCGTCGCCGCGGCGGAAATCCTCGGCTCCATCACCGCCACGAGCCTGATCAACCCGGACCTCTTTTATTTCGCGACGAGCATCACCGGCGAGATGGACATGAAGACGACGCAGGTTTGCTACTGCACGCCGGCGGCGATCCTGACCGATGTGGCGTTGCATCAACTGTTCCGTCACCGTTACGGCATCGTCCTCAACGTCGAGCCGGGCTACGTCGAGGCGAAAGTCCCCGGCCTCCAGGCGGCGTTCATGAAGACGTATCGGCAGATGGCGTTTGGCGGCGCGGTGAGCCTGCCGCTGGCCATCGGCGCGCTCGACAACGGCGCGGCGTTCTCGCCGACGCAGGCGATGATTGACCTGGACATCAACGAGGCGATCTACCGGTTCCACCGCGGCATCGAGGTCAACGCCGACACGTGCGCGGTGGACTTGATCAACGAGATGCTGTTCTGCGAAAAGGAGACCTATCTGGAAAGCGAACACACCGCGAAACATTTCCGGAACATCGGCTGGAACCCGCAACTGTTCGACCGCAACTACTGCAACCACGCGGAGCCGGCCCCGTGCGGCGACGACAAACTCCTGAAACAAGCCGACGACGCGTGGCGCAAGCTGGTGGCGAGCCAGCCGCCGCCTGCGGTTGAGCCGGCGATGGCGCGAGAGATTGAGCGCATCGTGTCGGCGGCGCGCAAGGACCTGCTCTGTTGATCAAATGCAACTCCTCATCACCCATCTTCTCGCTGCGGTCGCCACCTCCTTGCTGACCGGTGTCACGGTGGAAGACCTCGGCGAAGCGGCGCGCGTCCGCACGCTGGCGTTGCAACAGATTACGCACGACCCGGACGGCCATCACATCGCGTGGGCTGCGTATGAAGCTGAGGACAAGAATGCCCTCGTCGGCGTGCGGCTCGATAACGGTGACGTGATCCGTCTGGAGACGACACACTTTGGCCGCAGCCACATCACGATGACCAAGGCCGCGGATGGAAACCTCTACGCCTACACCGGCAACCCCGGCCATTTCCTGAAGTACGACGTGGTAAAACGCAAATTAACGGACCTCGGCGTGCCGGCCAAGCCCGCGTCCTACTGGATTGGCAGCGCGGTCGGGCCGGACGGGTGTTTCTACGTCGGCACGTATCCGCAGACGACGCTGGTTCGTTGCGACCCGCGCACCGGCAAAGTGGACAGCCTGGGACGGCTCTCCGACGATCCCAAGGAGTGCTACATCATCCACCCGGCCATCAGTGACGACAACGTTGTCTATTGTCCCGTCGGCCTTCATCACCGCGAGTTGTGGGCCGTGGACGCCGTCACCGGCGAGAAAAAACAGATTCTGCCGACGGGGCTGACGAAAGCCCAAGGCGCGCCGAGTGTGTGGATCGGAGACGACGGCCAAGTGTACGGCCGCGCCGGCGGCACGGTGTTTCTGTGCCGGCGCGACGGCATCACGGTCGGCAAAACGAAACCGGCACACCGGCGGACCAACCCGCTGCAGATCGGCGACAAAATCATCGGCAGCATCGGCGACGACGGCCGCCTTGCGATCACCAACGCAAAGACCAAGAGCGTCAGTTTCCTTCAGACGCGCTTCGAGGGATCGCCGCGAAACATCTTCAGCGTGGGCTGCGAACGCGACGGTTGCATCTACGGTGGCACTGTGTTCCCGGCATTCTCGTTCCGCTACGACACACGCACTGGCTGCATGACGAACTTCGGCATCCTCACCAGCGGACCGATTCAGGTCTATGACACCTTGAACCACTCGAAGGGGCTGTTCCTGAGCAGCTACATGCGCGCCAGCGTGGACTTCTTCGACCCGTCGCAGCCCATTCGCAAACCCGACAACCCGCGCCACATCATCACCGTCAACGGCCAGGAACGCCCGGCGCAGTTGGCGCTCGGTCCCGACGCCATGCTCTACAGTGGCACGTGGCCATCCAAAGGCCGGCTCGGCGGCGCGTTGGTGCGTGTGAACCCCGACGATTTCTCGCACAAGACATGGACACAGATCATCACCAATCAAAGCATTCACCGTCTCGTCAGCGTGCCCAAGACGGGAGAGTTGCTGGGCACGTCGAGCATCCACGGCGGTTCCTCGGCGATTCCCACCGAGAAGGAAGCCTGTATTTTCCTCTGGGACTGCAAACAGGAGAAAGTCGTGTTCACGGCGCAACCGCTGCCGGGCACGAAGACCTACGGCGCCGTCGTGCGCGCCGCCAACGGACTCGTGTATGGTGTTGCGGACGGCGGAACCAAGTTCTACGTCTTCGATCCCGTCGCGCGCAAAACCGTCTTCACCGGCGTTCTGCCCGTCAAGGGTCTGCACTACCCGGAACTTGCCGACGAACCGTTCGGCCCGCGCGGCTTGATCTACGGACTCGGTGAGGATGCCATCATCGCGATTGACCCCACCGACCACAGCACCAAAGTCGTCGCGCGCAACCCATCGTTGAAACAAGCCTTCGGCTTCTGCATCACGCACAACGGAATGCTTTACTTCGGCGCCGGTTCACGTCTAATGCGTTGCCAACTTCCGAAACAGGAGTGAGAAGAACAATGAAACACATCCTTTGCATTCTTTTCGTCCTTGCCCACGCCGCATCCGCGCAGATGCTTGTGCCTTCGAAGGACGACACGGCGGCAATCCAGAAAGCCGTGGACAGCGGCACAGGCACGATCCGCTTCTCGCGCGGCACCTACCGGCTCACGCGCACCGTGATCATCGAACTCGACAAGACCGGGTTCACATCGCTCATCGGCGACGGCACGGCGCGCATCGTGATGGCGGGTCCGGGACCGGCGTTCCAGTTTGTCGGCACGCACGAGGGCACGGCGGGACCAAGCAGCTTCAAGCCAAACGTTTGGGAACGCCAGCGCGCGCCGATGGTGGACGGACTCGAAATCGTCGGCGCACATCCCGAAGCCGACGGCATCGAGGCGACGAAGACAATGCACTTGACCATCACCCGCACGACCGTGCGCGAGGCGCGCCACGGCATTCATCTGACCACGCGCAATCGCAACGTCATCATCAGTGATTGCCACATCTACAACAACACCGGCGTCGGCGTGTTTTACGACAACGTTGACCTGCACCAGTCGAACATCATCGGCTGCCACATCAGCTACAACGCCGGCGGCGGGGTCGTGTCGCGCGGCGGCGGCGTCCGCAACCTGCAAATCGGCACGTGCGACATCGAAGGCAACATGTCCACCAACACTCCCCCGACCGCGAACGTTCTGCTCGACTGCACCGGTGGTTCCATCGCCGAGGTGGCGATTGTGGGTTGCACGCTGCAACACACCGGCACCACGCCCGGTTCCGCCAACGTCGTGTTCCTCGGCAAAGGCAAGGACGAGAAGACACAGTGGGGACATCTCGCGATTGCCGACAACATCCTCAGCGACGTACGCGTGAACGTTCACGTCCGTCACGCGCGCGGCGTCGTCATCAGCGGCAATAGTTTCGGGGCCGCCTACGAGCACGATCTATTGGTCGAGGACAGCAGCAACGTTGTCGTCGGCCCGAACAGCTTCGACCGGAACCCGCGCTACTTCACCGGCGAAGCCGCGAAGGCCAACGGCGGCATCGTCTTCGCCAACTGCACGGACTGCACCTTGAGCGGTCTCCGTGTCAACGGCGTGTTGCGCAAGCCTGCCGCCGTGCTGCTGGAGAAGTGCAGCGGCTTCAACATCGGCAACTGCACGATCCTCGACAGCGACGGTGCCGGCCTGTTGCTCCGCGATTTCACCGGCAGCATCGTCACCGGCTGTTTGATCCGCGATAACCGCGCCGACCGGAAACCGGCCCCGTCGTTGCGCATCGAACGCGGCAAAGACAACGTGATCGCCAACAACCTGCTCGCCCACGGCAGCGAACCGGCGCCAAGATAGGAGTCCCATGAACACCACCCGAAGAAACTTCGTCAAAACAACCAGCTTGGCCAGCCTGGCTCTCGCCTGCGGCTGCACCTCCCAGCGGGACAGCAGGCCATCGAGGCGCGCCCACGTCCAGCGTTTCAACATGTCGGGCTACGCTGCGACGGCGCTGGACAAAGTGCGGGTCGCCATCATCGGCCTCGGCCAGCGCGGCCCGGCCCACTTGAACATCCTGCGGCGCATCGAAGGCGTCGAGATCAAGGCGCTCTGCGATATCCGCCCCGAAAAGGCGGCTGCGGCCAGGAAACGTCTGGACGGCACACCACACAACCCCGCGATGTTCACGGGACCGGAAGACTGGAAGAAAGTCTGCGAGCGCGACGACGTTGACCTGGTGTTCGTGACAACGCCCTGGTACATGCACGCGCCGATGGCCGTCTATGCGATGAACCACGGCAAACACGTCGCGTCCGAAGTGCCGGCGGCGGGGAGCATCGAGGAATGCTGGCAGTTGGTGGAGACCGCCGAGCGAACGCGGAAGCATTGCATGATGATGGAGAACGATAGCTACATGGATTTCCAGATCATGACGCTGAACATGGCCCGGCAAGGATTCTTCGGCGACGTGGTGCACGGCGACTGCGCCTACAGCACCAGCAAGATGAAGAACAACTTCAACAAGAACATGTACTGGGACATGTGGTGGCTCAAGCTCTACGGCTCCCGTCGCGGGAACATCTACCCGACGCACGGCCTTGGCCCGGTTGCTCAGGTGATGAACATCAACCGGGGCGACAAGTTCGAGTTCCTCGTCTCCGTCGAGAGCAACGACTTCATGATGCAAGCGCGAGCGAAAGAACTGGCTGCCACGGACGAGTTCTTCAAGCCGTTTGCCGGGAAGACGTATCGCGGCAACATGAACGTCACCACCATCCGCACAACGATGGGACGCACCATCATGCTCCAGCACGACGCCACGTCGCCGTCGCCGCACAACGTCATCCACGGCATCTACGGAACCAAAGGCGCCGCGCTCTACGATCCGCCGCCTCCGAAGCTTGCCACGGGCAATCACAAATGGGTGTCCGAGCAGGAATACAAGGCATTAGTGGAAAAATACACGCCGAGAATCACCCGCAAGATGAGCGAACTCGCCGCTCAGATGAAGGCCGGTCACGGCGGCAGCGACCTGCTCGAAGACTGGCACCTGATTGATTGCCTGCGCAACGGCCTCCCGCTCGACCAGGACGTGTATGACGCGGCGGCGTGGAGCGCGATTGTCCCGTTGAGTGAATGGTCGGTCCTGAATCGTTCCAACTCGATTGATGTCCCCGACTTCACCGCCGGCGCGTGGAAGACCAACAAACCCAACATGGACATCAACCTCGAACGCGGCGGAACCACCAAAGTGCTGGCGTAGGTCTGGCTGGCAGCCCAAGGAGCGGCGCTTTGCAAGCGCCGCAGTGGGGCGGTTGCAAACCGCCCCTCCTTGGAAGCAGAAAACCGATTCCATGACGACAGAGCCAATAATGAAGAACGAACAACGCGGCAGCAAGTGGCTATCACAGCGGCTATGAAACCCTTTCTCCTCACCGCTCTCCTGTTGGCGCCGCTAGCCACGCTCCACGCCGCCGAAACGTCAAAGCCGAACACGCCTCGGCAGGCAAACATCCTTCTCATCGTCGCCGATGATCTTGGGTTCGCCGATCTCTCGTGCTGCGGGGCCAAACAAGTCCAGACGCCGAACCTCGACAAACTCTTTGCACAAGGGATGCGGTTCACGCGGTTCTACTCCAGCAGTTCGCTCTGCTCACCCAGCCGCGCAGCGATGATGACCGGGCGTTACCCAGATCTTGTCGCACCGCCGGGAAACTCGCCGGCAGGCGACACCAAACGCCTCATCGCTTCCGCTGTCACGCTCCCGAACGTGTTGAAGAAGGTCGGCTATCGCACCGCGCTCATCGGGAAATGGCATCTCGGCGAGTCCACGCCAAACCTGCCGACCGAGAACGGCTTCGACGAGTTTCGCGGTTTCACCGGGCCGATGCTCAAGGATTATTTCACCCACGCCCAGCAGAAGGGCACGGCGAAAGGTCTCTGGCACAACGCCACGCCGCTCGCGGTGGAGGGACACGCCACCGACATTTTCACCGGCTGGGCCGTTGACTATATACGGAACAGCGCGGGAACCGACGCGCCGTTCTTTCTCTATCTGCCCTACAACGCCCCCCACTCGCCGCATCAAGCGCCAGCGGACTGGTTGGCACGCGTCCGCACCCGCTTGCCGAACCTGAAAGAAGCTCAGGCGCAATTCATCGCGCAAATCGAACACCTCGACGACAGCATCGGCAAGGTGCTCGCGGCCCTCAAGGCCACCGGCGAAGACAAGCGCACGCTCGTCGTGTTCACCTCCGACAACGGCGGCCGGCCCGGCCTCACGCAGCCGCACGGTTTGCGCGGCGGCAAGAACGATCTCTACGAAGGCGGCATCCGCGTGCCGTGTTGTGCGGTCTGGCCGGGCCGCATCGCGCCGGGGTCGCAGAACGATCGTGTCGTCCTCGGCATGGACTTGTACCCTACCATCTGCGAGGCCGCCGGCGCATCGTACGATTCCACTATCAACGGACGGAGTTTCTTGCAACCGGAGGAAGAGCGCACGCTCCTCTGGACCGTGACCGCCGGCAAGACGGCGGGCAGCGACGCCGGCAAGCCTCTCTATGCTTGCCGTCGTGGCGACTGGAAACTCGTGCAACCCACACCATCGAAGCCGATGGAGCTTTTCAATCTCCGCGATGATCCCGCGGAGAAGAAGCCGCTTCCGTCCAATCACCCGGAGTTCATCCGCCTCCAACAAGAACTGAACAATCATCTCGCACGTGTCAGCAGCCGGTCACGTACTGAAACGGAAACCAAGTAACATGAATTCAAATCGTCAGACTCTCCTGATGTTGTTTGTGGCGTTGGGATCCTTGGCAACAGTCCGGTCTCAAGACGGCGGCATGCAAGAGAAACCGGTTCCGTCGCCAGCGAAGAAGCTGTTTGAGGAAGTGGACGACCTTGAAGATGTTCGCGGCAAGTCGCGCATAACCACCGGCAACGTCAATATCGAGAAGTCGCCGCCGTCGTGGTTCGGCAACCGCATCGGTGTGACGGACGACGTGCTGCCACCATGGACGCCCATCGAGATTGAAGGCGACCGCGCGCGCGTCGTGTTGCGCGAGTATCAGTTGGGTCCTTCCGGTTTGCCGGAGGCCATTACGAGTCGCGGCCTGTCCCTGTTGGCTGCGCCGTCGTCGCTGACGCTGGATGGCGTTGCGGCGACGTGGCAGCGGCGGCTGATTTTCGCCGTGCCGGGCAAAGTGGTCTGGGAAGCGAAGGGACGCTGGCCGGCTGTCCGCGCGACGTTGCGCACGACGCTGGAATATGACGGCATGTTGCGCTACGACCTGACGCTTACGCCTGCCGCAACCGGTAACGCACGGCTGCGCAATCTGGAACTCGCGTTGCCCTATCGCGGCGAGCGCGCCCAGTTCGGCGTAAGTGTGGTTTCGACGAACTTCGCGCCTTATCAGGAAGTGTCCGACATGGAGACCGGGCTGGCGTGGTTCTGCGAATGGGCCAAGGGCTGGCAGATCGGCGCGGCGCCGTGCTTGGAAACGCCACGCGACGGGAACCAGGTAAACTGGAAAGTTCGATTCATCGGCGCGGAAGGCCGCGACTTGACCGGCGCGCTCACGCTGACTTTCGGTTTGCAGGCGCTACCTGTGCGGGAGCTTGATCTGTCCTATCAATACGCCAAGCGCCGCAGCCAAGGTTTGCCCTCGCTCGACAGCAACCAACGTGCGATTAGCGACATCGCCGACAACGCATTGACTTATCCGCGCCTCGATTTGGGAACAATGGAAGCCGGCACACTCATCTTTCATTGCGCTCCCACACTAGGCGAATGTCCGGTGGCGGACTTGGGCGGCAGCCGCGGGCTGCTGAAGGCCATTCGCAACAGCGCGACCAAGTATCAAATCGAGTTCTGGCATGTCGCCGCCTCGGCGGATGCTAAACCGATCGCCCGCTTGGGACCGCTGACGCGCGCCGCCACTTGGTTTCCACTGGCACTCACGTGGCAACGCGCTGGCGAACAGGTGAAGTGCATCTGGCACTCGCGCCAAGCCAATGGAACCGTGCTGGCTGCGACATCAGCCGTGCCGTGGTCGGTCTGGTCGAAGGTCGCAACCAACAGCTTGCGCTTCGGCGGCGTCAAGACGCTCGCAGTGGACGAAATCGCGCTCCATGACCGGGCACTGCCGTCCACGGAAATCACCGCGCGCTGGGATCGCCCACTGAAGGCAGAACCGAGCGCGCGTCTGTTAGACACGCTGGACTGCGTGCGTTTTTCGCGCGGCGGCTACGCCAGTCAGCCGCTGGTCGCGCCACAAGGACAATTCGGCTGGGCCGGTGCGCGCTACGGCGGCGTCTTCGTGAAAACCGTCGAGGGTCGGTTTGGCCGGGGTCTCATGCTGCCGGCGGGAGAGGATCCAAGCGGACTTGATTGGTTTCGTGCCTATGGCGGTGACTTGGTTTATCCGCTCCACGAGACGATGGGGGCTTTGTCCGGTTTCTATGGCACGGAGTTTGTCGCCGATCCCATCTGGCGACGTAGCGTGCAGGCTATACGCGACGCCGGTCTTGGCTTGGTCACCTACGGTGGGTTCGGGTTCAATCGCACGCAAGATTCCGATGTGGCTCCGTATCTGATGGGACTGGTTCGGGAACCGCTCCGCGGCGTGGACCGCAACACCGCGCTCCTCACCTGTGCCGCGGCACCGGGCATGGCTGACTACTATCTGCATTGTTGGAAACAGAGCGTGGATTACTACGGCGTCCGCAGCATGCACGCCGACAACACGTGGCACGTCTGGCCTTGCAGTAACGAGCGGCACGGCTGCGGCTGGCGGGACGAACGCGGCGAACTGCAAGGCCGCACGCCAATCTTCGCCGCCCGTGAACTGGCCAAACGTTTCCGCTGGTTGTTCCATGTTTACCAGAAGGACGGTTTCATCCAGTTACACGCCGGCGCACGCGGTTTCGCGCCAGTGGGTGGTTTTGCCGACCTGCACATGGGCGGCGAAAAAATGGGCTGGACCGGGAAGGCGGAGGACTTGCCCACGCCCGAGACTTGGAATTGCTATCAATACCGGATGGGTGTGCCGGTGGAAATTCTCACCAAGGGTCCCAAGCACGCTTTTGGACCGAACTGGCTCTATATGTACACGCTGCTCTCCGGCATGTCGGTTCGCATGATGGGCAGCCATCTTGACCCAGCCTATTGGTGGACCGATTTGCCGGCGAAAGACACTCAGAAACCGAAGTTGCAATTGAACCGCTATCAACCCTACGCAGTGCGCGGCGGTGTCTCGCAGATTGCACATCCCGGCGCGTTGTGGTGGATGCTTCAGGATGATTTCGACACCCGCTCCGCCAAGTTCCATCCGTTCTGGCGTAGCGCCGAGTTGGTGACGTTGAACAACCCGCAATTGCGCGCGGCGCTCTATGTCCATCCCGGCCGCAACGCGCTGGTGATCGTGTCGAACTTCGGCGCGAAACCGTGCCCGGTGGCAGCGGCGCTGAATCTTCCCAAGCTCGGTCTGGATGGCCGGACACTGACGGCTTGGGACGCCTACACCGATGAAGCGTACGCCGTGGCCGGCGGACAATTACAGCTTGAACTGCTCGCCGCGTCCTACCGCATTCTCCGACTGGAGGCCAAATGAAGTTTCTACGCGCATTGGTCGCAGCACTGGCTGCGCTGGCATTCGCCGGCATTGCTCAAGCCGAGGTCAGCCTGCCGGCCATCTTTGGCAATCACATGGTGCTCCAGCGCGGCATCAAGGTGCCGGTCTGGGGCTGGGCGCAGTTTGGCGAGCGCGTCATCGTGAAGTTCGGCAAACAGGAGAAGCACGCCGCTGTGGACAAGGCCACCGGGCGCTGGATGGTGTTGCTCGACCCGATGGAGGCCGGACAGACAGGCGAACTCATCGTACTCGGCAACGGAAACTCGGTGAAGTTCACGGACGTGATCGTCGGCGATGTGTGGCTTGCGAGCGGGCAATCGAACATGGCGTTCGAGTCGAAGAGCGCCCAGAACTGGGCGGAGGAGGCGAAGCGCGCCGAACTGCCGCAGATTCGTTTCTTCCAAGTCACGCGCACGCTCGCCGCCGCGCCGCAGCAGGATTGCCGTGGGCATTGGGTTGTGTGCGACGCGCGCACCGCCGCCGGGTTTTCGGCCGTGGCGTTTTTCTTCGGACGCGAAATCCACGAGACGCAGAAAACGCCCGTCGGCCTGATTGACACGTCGTGGGGCGCGACGGCGGCGCAGTTGTGGATGAGCGCGGGCGCGATTCACTCGCTTGGACCCGATGACGGCTATCTCGCGCGGTATCGCGATGAGGCGCAGGCTGCGAAGATGCTCGACGCCGTGGACAGCGACTTCGAGGGCCAGTTGCGGGCGCGTCTGCGCCGCGCAGCCGAGTGGAGTGCTGACCAGCGGCACGGCGACGGACGTCTCGATGCGCCCGCCGCAGTCGAGGGTTGGTTCCCGACCTACAAGCGCATGACGTCCGGCGGTTACAGCGCGATGATCGCGCCGCTCGCACCGTTCGCGCTCAAGGGTGTCCTCTGGTATCAGGGCGAGTCAAACGATAATTGGCCGGAGCAATATACCAACGTCATGAAAACGCTCATCGCCGACTGGCGGCGCACGTGGAGCCAGGGCGATTTCCCGTTCCTGTTCGTGCAGCTTGCAAACTTCCGCGAAACCAAAACCGAACCATCCGACAGCGGTTGGGCGCGCATCCGGGAGGCGCAACTTCAAACGCTGAAGGCGCCGAACACGGGCATGGCTGTGGCGATTGATGTCGGCGAGGCAGGCCAGATTCATCCGAAGAACAAGCAGGCCGTCGCTCACCGGCTTGCGCTCAACGCCCGCGCGTTGATCTATGGCGAGAAACTCGAATACTCCGGCCCGATCTGCGAAAGCATGAACGTGGAGGGTTCGAGCATCCGCCTCCGCTTCACGCACACCACCGGCGGTTTGAAGGCGAAGGACGGCAGCGAGTTGAAAGGCTTCGCCATTGCCGGTGAAGATCAAAAGTTCGTTTGGGCCGATGCGAAAGTTGACGGCGAGACGATCATCGTCAGCAGTCCGCGCGTGGCAAAGCCCGTCGCCGTCCGCTATGCGTGGGCCGGCAATCCGATTTGCAATCTCATCAACGGCGCCGGCCTGCCCGCCTCGCCGTTTCGCACGGACACCTGGCCGCTGGCGCAGGAGAAGTGATCCCATGAAACGCATTCTCGCCGTGACAACCCTGCTGCTGGCGCCGCTGGCTGGCATTGTGTCCGCTGGCGTGAAGCTCGATTTCGTGTCCAATATCACGGTGCGCGAGGAAGGACCGTTTGATACGGCGGCGGGGGAACTTCGCGGGACACTGGTCAAGTATCTCAAGCTCGCCCTCGGCCGCGATGAGTTGAACGGGACGGGCGCGCCGGTCGAGTTGGTCGTCCGCACGCGCGCCAGCTACTGGTACCAGCTTCCACCGGGAGCGATTGCCGATGTCCGTGACATGGATGCATTCGAAATCGAGGTGACGTCACAGCCGCGCGCCGTCATCACCATCACCGGCCGGACGCCGGTGGCAACCGGCTACGGGGTGATGGCGTTCCTGGAGGATCATATCGGAGTGCACTGGGCTTTTCCCGGTGAGCTTGGCCTTTGTTTGCCGCCGCGGAAGACTGTTGAACTCAAGGAAGGCCGGTCGGTGGCGCGGCCGTTCGTGGTCGCGCGGGTGATGAGCGGCCTGGCGGCGCGCGACCCGGCGCGAGATCGAAAGCAGCGCCCCACGAGCGGCGTGGCCATGGAGGAGCGCGGGTTCTTCAGCGCCGAGGATTTCTTCAAGAGCATGCGGATGCACCACGAGTCCGTGACGCATAACATGATCCATATTTTCCCCATCGAGGAGAGCCTGGCGAAGCATCCGGAAATTTTCCCGTTGAAGGAGGACGGCCAGCGCTTTGTGCCCGCGACGCGCGCCAAGGGTGAAGGAGCGGGCGGCAACAACAATTTCCAAGCGTGGCACCCGTGCTACACCAATCCCAAGACGCTCGAAGTCGCCATTGCCAAGGGCCGCGCCGCCTACGACGGGAGGCGGTTGTTTTATTCGCTTGGCATCAACGACGGCCAGCGTGTGCAATGCCAGTGCGCCGAATGTCGCCGCGTCGGTTGGCCGCAGAGTTACTATCAGTTTGTCACGCGCGTCGCCGAGGCGTTGCGTGGCAATTACCCGCCTCGCATGGTGGGCGTGCTCGCCTACGGTGACGTGGGCCTTCCGCCGCGCGCCCTCAAGCTGCCGGATAACGTGCTGGTGAATGTCGCCGGCGACCGGCACAGCCTTTGGCATGGGTTGGCGCCGCGGCTCGGCACTTACGAGTACATCTACGGCGCGGGCTACGTGGTGCCGAATCTCCCGTTGGAGATCATCCAGGAAAACTTCCGCTACTACCGCGCGAACCAGCTTCTCCTGTATCGCGCCGAGGCCTATCCGCTGTGGGCCTTTGACGCGCCGAAGCTCTACATCATCCGCCGGCTGTTGTGGAATCCCGAGGACGACGTGCAACGGCTGCTCCGCGAGTTTTGCGACCGCACGTTCGGCGCGGCCGGCAGCGCGATGTATCGTTACTACGTCGCAGCCGGCTCCTGGCGCAAGGACGACGTTCGCCCCGGCGATGTCACGCCGGTCTGGGGCAAGGAGTGGCCATTCAAGGACACCCAGCAGTTTTCCCGTTGCCCGCCCGATTACCACGCGCGGCTCGATGCGGCGTTGCGCGAGGCTGCCGCAGGCACACTCACCGACGCCGAACGCAAACGCCTCGACATGGTCGCGGCCTTCACCGATTTCAGCGCTGTCTTCACCGACATCTGGCGATTCAAGGAAACCGTGTTCAGCGGTGCTGCCGACCTGGCGCGTGCGGCGGAGTTGGGCGCGAAGCTCGCGACGCGAAAAGAAGCAGTGATGGCCCGGCTGCGCGAACACCCGGAGTGGTTCCGCGGCTCCAGTGTCCAGTTCGACACTTTCACCGAGCGCGAATGGCCATTGGTTCCACTGGAACAGCAGTTGCAGACCGCCGTAACCACGGCACGGCATCCGTCGGTTCGATCCGGCGGCGAATCGCCCGCGCTGGCGCGGCGCACCGCGAGCCTGCTGGTGCCGCTCGGACGCAAGGAACATCCGTGGCACAAGCCTGAGCAGACGGTCGCGATGGATTCCACCCGCGGCGTGGCAGAAGGTTTTGGATTCAAGACCGTGACGAACGTGGTGATTCACAGTGACGACGATCCGCGTCGCAACGGCCGGCTCAAGGCCCAATGGCTTCACGCCATCGGCCGCAACCTGCCGACCGACAGCCGTCCGCTCGTGCTCGAAGTCGCCATGAAAGGAGCGGACGGCCTCTTGGAACTTCGAGCTACGGGCAACGGACGGGTTCTGGCCGAGTGCATGGTTCCCTTCGCGACCGGGCCGACAGCGGCCATGCGCCGATTCGTCATTGACCCATCGTCGTTCAGCGGCGCGACGACCGCAAAGGGTGCGCTTCCCAATCTCCAGCTCTATTTTCTCTGGCGTGCCGACCAATCGTCGGCCTGTTTGGAGGGCACGGCCACACTGAAGCCGCTGACCCCATTACCATGAAACAGATCCTCATACTCACTCTCACCGCCCTGCTGCTGTCCCCACTGGCCGCGCTGCATGCTGACGAACCGGTTTCGCTGGCAGCAATCCGCCGCGAGGCGCTGAACTATGCCGATGCGTTGCAGGTGCCGGGCAAACCGATCGGCTGGTATTTCGACCGGCCGGGCAAGACCAATGCGCCGTCGCTCTACGCGTCCTGCGACGTGGCTCACATGCGCACGGTGATGGGCGAGGACTTGCAGAAGACACTGACGCCAACACAACGCAACGCGTGGGCCGACCACATCAACTCCTTCGCTCGGCCCGATGGCACCTACGGCCCCGCGCGGGCGAACCATTCGCCCCAGCACGCCAACGGCATGGTCGTGGGCGCGCTCGGCGTCCTCGGCGGAAAGCAGAAGCATCCTGTGCGGCTCTACGACGCGTTCGATTCCGTGGAGAAAGCCGGCCCGTGGTTGGAGACGGTGGACTGGCGCAAGCAGTGGAGCGGCTCGCATCTGTTCTGGGGCGGAATGCACTGCTTCAGCATGAGCCGCCGCTGCACCGATGCTTGGCGCAACGCCGTTCTCGACTGGCTCGACGCCAATCTCGACCCGCAGACCGGTTGGTGGCGCAAGGGCGTGGCGCACGCCGGGCCGTATGAGCCGTTGGGCGGCGGCGCGCACATCTGGCCGATCTACCAGCACAACAACCGGCGGTTCCCGCTGCCCGAGCGCGTCATTGACAGCATCCTCGCGCTGCAAAAGCCCGACGGCGCGTGGCTGAGCTACGGCAACTACATGGAACTCGACGCTCTCTACGGCCTCGCCTACATGCGTTCGCTCGCGCCGCAGCATCGCCGCGCGGACATCCTCGAAGCCGCGCGCCGGCATGGACGCGGACTGGTCGCGCAGTGGCCGGTGTTCTTCGCGCGCAAACCGGACTTGCACGTCCTGCTAGGCGCGGTGGGCGCTTTCGGCCTGCTGCAACAGTTGCTGACGGAAACCTACACCGACACGGTGAAATGGACCGACATCTTTAGCGATGCGCGTCTGTACCAGACCCAGCGGGTCGAAGCGACTGAAGGAAGTCGCTAAGCTGTTCGTCCCATGATCTGAAACTGGAATCACACACATGAAACCTACCATCACTCTCCTCACCGCCCTGCTGCTGGCACCGCTGACCGCGATGTGCGCTCCGAAACCGTCAGGTGATACCGGTCGGTATCTCAAGATCGTCCGCGCTTACGCCGACTGCATGATCGAGCGCGGGCGGGACACCTACGGCAAGGAGCACTCGCCGCTGTTCGCTGAGGCGCTCGACCGCCGCACGTTGAAGATGCTGGAGGGTGACGCGCTCAAGAAAGCGAAGGCGCTCACTTTCGAGGAATGGCTGATCCGTCCCAACGACCGGATGTTGACCGGGGCGAATCCCATGCATTGCCTGAATCTCTACCAAGTGCTCTACGCGTTGACCGAAATCACCGGCGAGAAACGCTACGCTGCCGAGGCCGATGCCTCGCTGAAGTATTTCTTCGAGCACTGCCAAAGTCCGGTGACGGGATTGCTCTACTGGGGCGAACATGCAGGCTGGGATCTACTGAACGATGTGCCGATCAAATCGCACAGACATGAGTTCTACCGTCCGTGGGTGCTCTGGGAGCGCTGCTGGAATCTGGCGCCGGAGGCTTGCGAGAAATTTGCCCACGGACTCTGGGAGCATCAGATCGGCGACAAGAAGACAGGCCTCTACTCACGCCACGGGGATATCAGCGGCAAGAACCCCATACCGGCCGATGCGCCGTATCCCCGGCATGGCGGTTTTTACATAGAGACGTGGGCTTTCGCCTACAAGAGAACTCAAGACAAGGTTTTCCTGAAAGCGATCGAGACGGTGGTGGACCTGCAGGAGCGGATGCGCCTGAGCGGCGGCATGGTAGTGGGCGGCAACCTCAAAAGCCCCGGCACGCGGAAGGCGCAGGACGTGGGGTTCGCCGTGTCGTTGTGGGAGGCGGCGGCCCTGCTGCCGGAGCCGTTGGCGGCGAAGCTGCGTACCGTGGCCCGCGCCAACGACATCCCCGCCTCCGAGGATGTCGCACCAAAGCTCAAATCGCCAAACCTCTGGTCCGGCGGCTACGGCGGCGCCGGTGGCCAAATCGCCGGCCCGGCGAATCTGCTGTTGCTGCGATATGGGCAGATGAAACCGGAGCAGTATCGCGAGCGCATCCTCGCCGTGGCCGATCTTCATCTCAGCAATCCCGTCAACCTCGACTTTCCGCTGCATCCCGATATCTTCGGCAAGGTGATTTACCTCATGCTCAACGCACACGAGATGACAGGCGATGCCCGTTACCTCGACCGCGCCGACGAACTGGCCCGCAAGGCCGTGGAACTGTTCCTGTCCGATGGCTGTCCATTGCCCAAGGCCACTCACAAACACGATCACTACGAGGCGGTGACCAATGGCGACTCCTTGATGATGTCCCTGCTGCAACTCTGGGCCGCACGCCAAAATCCGCCTAGGAAACTGTCATTGATTTACACCGACCGCTGAACTCATATGAAGTGGCGAAAGTACCATCATGAATAGACCTCGCATTCTCTTCATCCACGCCCTCACCAGCCTATTGCTCGCCCCGCTAGCCGCGCTGCACGCCACTGAGGGCAACTCTTATTTTGGTCTCTCTTCCTTCCAATCCAGACCCACGGGCTTCTTTCGGTTGGCCAAGACACATGAACGCCACCACCTTGTCACACCGGATGGTCACGCCTATCTGGCTCTGGGCATCAATCACCTCGACATGCTTCAGCAACCCGCTGCGAAAGGTCTCCACGTCCGTGGCGATGCGGCGTGGCAAGAGTTTTGGAGCCGGACACTGCGGCCGCAGTTTATTGACTGGAACCTCACCACTCTCGGCTACGGCGCGCCCGCGCCACTGAGAACCAAAGCGCCGTGGTTTGCGACCATCATGCTTGCGGCCATCGAGAAACATCGCTCCGATCCAAAGCGCGACTCTCCCAACGGCTACCATTTCCCCGATGTGTTCGATCCCGCTTGGGTCAAGGACGTCACCGAGCGCATCACGAAGGTCGCCGCTCCTCTCCGCAATAATCCCTTCGTGATCGGCTACTTCTGGACTGACACGCCGACTTGGGACCTGATCAAGACACGCGCCCTGCGCGGCACTGAGTGGGTCAGCGCCTTGCGCGGCCTGCCGCCCGCCGCGCCCGGCCGCCAAGCTTACGCCGCCTTTCTCGAAACATGCTACGCCAATCGCCTCGACGACCTCAACGAGATCTACGGCCTGGCCCTCACTTCGCTCGACCAACTCCGCGACGCCAATCTCACTGCCATCGCCGTGGGCCGCCATGTGGTGCAAGAAGACGATGACGCCTTCCTCGCGCAGATCGCGCGGCGCTTTTACGATGTCGTCGGCAAAGCCCAACGTCAGGCCGACCCGAATCATCTCGTCTTCGGAGATCGCTACCTGGCCGGTGATGCGCCGGAGTCGGTGCTGAAGGCTGCGACGCCCTGGATTGACGCCGTCGCGGTGCAGCCGGGCGATCGTTACTCGCCTCTCTATCCTGCCAGCACACACTTCCCGGAAGCCGATATGGACCGGCTTCACGCAGTCACCGGCAAACCCGTTCTCGTCTGTGATCACACAATCAGTTTTCCCACCGCTGAACATCCGCGCACCATTTTCGAACAGATGCCCAACGAAGCCGCTGCCGCAAAGGCCACCGCCGACTTTCTCCGGGCCACCTTCGCCAAGCCATACATGCTCGGCTACCTCCGCTGCCAATACATTGATCGTCCCGCCAATCACGGACGCGGCCTTCGCCAGGGCATCCTGCGAAGTGACGGCACCCCGCGCGACACCTTTGTGCGCGTCTATCGTGAGGGTTTCGCTACCGCACTGAAACGCCTGAAGGAACTCGCGCCATGAAACACATTCTGGCTTTCACCCTCCTGCTGACTCCGCTAGCCACGCTGCATGCGTTTTCCGTCACCAATTACGGTGCGGTGGGCGATGGGAAGACGCTTTGCACGCAGGCGATACAGAAGACGATTGATGCGTGCGCAGCCGCCGGCGGCGGAACAGTGCGGCTGACTGGCGGCACCTATCTCTCTGGATCACTCGTCCTGAAAAGCCACGTGACGCTGCACGTCGAGCGCGGCGCGACGCTGCTCGGCAGCCCGAATCCGTCGGACTATCCGGAAAACCCGCACGCGTTTCCGTCGCGGTTCACAACGGAGCACGGGCGTTGCAGTCTGATCACGGCGGAAAAGGCCGAGAACGTCGCCATCGAGGGCCGCGGAACGATTGACGGCCAAAGTTGGGGCGCCGAAATGAAGGCGCTCATCGGCAGCATCCGGTCCCGCAAGACGAAGGAAGGCATGAGGCCGCTGGTGCTGCGGTTCAGCGAGTGTCGCAACGTGAAGATCCGCGACATCACCCTGAAACGCTCGGCGTTCTGGATGCAGAACTACCTGGCCTGCGAAGACGTGTTGATCGAGGGCATCACCGTGGAGAACGTCGGGCCGACCAACACAGACGGCCTGGACCTCGACGGCTGCAAGGACGTGCGCATCGCCAACTGCCGGATCATCTCGCGTGACGACTCGCTCTGCCTGAAAAGCACCTCCGACCGGCCGTGCGAGAACGTCGTGGTGACCAACTGCATCCTCAGCAGCCGTTGCAACGCCATCAAGTGCGGCACCGATTCGACAGGCGGTTTCATCAACTTCTCCGTCTCCGATTGCGTGGTGACCAACTCAGGCTGCGGCATCTCCCTCGAATTGGTTGACGGTGGAAAGCTGGAGCGGGTAAGGATTTCCAACATTAACATGCACAGCGTGGCAAATCCCATTTTCGTGCGGCTCGGCAACCGCGGTCGCGGCCAGGAAACACCATCGCCCGGCATCTTGCGAAACGTTATTATCCGCAACGTGCAGGCTGAAGACGTAACGAACCTGACCGGCTGCGCGATCACCGGACTACCGGACCATCCGGTCGAGAACATCACGCTGGACAACATCCGCATCACGTTCAAGGGCGGCGGCATCAGGGAAGACGCATTGCGCGACGTGCCCGAATGGCCTGAGCGGTATCCGGAGTTTTTCATGTTCGCGCCCGAAGGAGTCGAGATGTTCAAGAACCGCGAGGCGGGGCGGCTGCCGGCTTACGGTTTCTGGGTTCGTCACGCGCGCAACGTACGGCTCACGCATCTCGACCTGCGGTTCGCCCAGCCCGACCAGCGTCCCGCCTTGTTCTTCGATGACGCGCAGGACGTAACGGTGTCCAATCTCACCGCGCAAAGCGTCGCGCAAACGCCGGCGCTGATCTGGCTGCGGCAGACCAACGGGGCCTTGATCTCCGGTTGCGCGCCACGTGGCATCTTCGTTAAACTCACCGGCGACCGCAGCCGCAATATTGCGCTCATTGCAAATGATCTCCGAAGCGCAACCAAGCCTGCCGATGTCGCGCCTGAAGTGCCGAAGGACGCGTTGTCGGTCAAATGAGGAATCAACTATGAACACACGACTGCTTCTTACGCTGGGACTGACTTGGGCGGTGGGTGCGATAGCGCAGACAGATGCGAAACGCATTGGCGCATCCATGCTACCAACGGAGATCGAACCGGTTCGCACACCGTTCGCGATGCCACAACCAAAGCGCCCCGTTTTTCCGAAACGAGTCGTCAATATCCGTGACCACGGAGCGGTGAGCGGCGGCAAGACCCTGTGCACGGCGGCGATTAAGCAGGCAATCGAGGCATGCTCCAAAGCAGGTGGTGGACGAGTGCTGGTGCCGGCGGGAACGTGGTTGACCGGGGCGGTTCACTTGAAGAGTAACATTGAATTGCATCTGGAGAAGGATGCCGTGTTGTTGTTCAGCACTGATCCAAAGGACTATCTGCCAGTGGTGTTCACCCGCTGGGCTGGATTCGAATGTTACAACTACTCGCCGCTGGTTTATGCGCGGGATTGCGAGAACATCGCCATCACCGGCCAAGGCACGCTCGCTGGCCAAGGGAAACCCTGGTGGGGATGGCTGGAGCGCCAGAACGATATGGCCGCGCTCTTGCTCGATTATGGCCGACGCGGTGTACCCGTCGCAGATCGGGTCTTCGGCACTCCAGACAAACCACTTCGGCCTCAGTTCATCTCGCCCATCAATTGCCGCAACGTGCTGATCGAGGGCATCTCGCTCGACGCGGGGCCGTTCTGGACCATCCAGTGCATTTACTGCGAGAACGTGATCGTCCGTGGCGTGACCGTCCAGAACGCCGGCCCCCCCAAAGGTCCCAACAATGACGGCATCAACCTCGACTCCTGCCGGAACGCGCTGGTGGAGTATTGCACGCTGGACACCGGCGACGACTGCATCTGCTTGAAATCCGGGCTGAATGAAGACGGCTGGCGCGTGGGCCGCCCCACGGAAAACGTCGTCATCCGCTACTGCCTCACCAAACGCGGCCACGGCGGCGCGGTGATCGGCAGCGACATGTCGGGCGATGTGCGGCACGTGCTGGTCCATGATTGCGTGTACGACGGGACGCTGTACGGGGTGCGCCTGAAAAGCGCACGTGGCCGCGGTGGTGTGGTCGAGGACGTGTGGGTTCGCGGGATTACGATGAAAAACATTTTAGGGAGCGCAGTGTTGATCAACACTTTCTACAAAGCCTGGGCCGTCACGAGTGAAGGCAAAGCCCCGTTGTTTCGCAGAATCCACATTCAGAATGTTTCTTGCGAAGGAGCACGCGCCGCCGTGGAAATCACCGGGCTGCCCGAACAATCCATCGAAAACGTGACGTTGGAGCGCCTCTCGATTTCGGCCAAGACCGGCCTGACTGCCACCGATGTCAATGGACTGGTCATGTCGAACGTGAACATCAAGGCAGCCAGCGGTCCGCCTTTGCAAATGAAAAACTGCCGCAATGTGGTACAAGACAGCAAATGACTCCAAGCCAACATGACCACACGATGTTGCCGGTGGAGATTGTGCTGCACCCATCGTGGTGGCACGCCCACGCCGGTATCAGCTTCGACGAGGACTTCTTCTATCACCCCGCCAAACGTGTCGAGAGCGAACGACGAATGGAATCGGTGCTCCACGAACGATTTGGCCGCCACGGTCTCGGCGCCGACCGCAACCGCGACCTGCCAATCATCGGCGCGGTTCACAACGCCGCCGGCTACTTGCTATCGGAGATGCTCGGCTGCGAAGTCCGCTACCGCGCCGACGCCCCGCCCGACATCATTCCTGCCAATCGCGACCGGCTCGACGTGGATGCTGAAGCGCCATTCCGCAGCGCGACATTCAAACGATTCGAGCGACTGCGCGACACGCTGAAAACACGCTACGGCTACCTGCTCGGCGACATCAATTGGTCTGGCGTCCTCAACCTCGCGCTCGATTTGCGTGGACAGGAGTTGTTCCTCGACATGGCCGACTCGCCGGAGCCGGTCGCAATGGCGTTCCGCAACATTGCCGCCGTCATCGAACGGTTTGCCAACGGTATCGAAGCCGAAACCAGCAGCAGTTCCGTTTCTGTCAACCGCACTGTGCGCCACTTCCGCCAGCCGGTCTGGCTGCACTCGGAATGCTCCAACACGATGATTTCCGCCGAGGACTACGAGCGGCTTGTGTTGCCGATTGACGCGGCGTGGAGCAATCGCCACCGCCCATTCGGCATCCACCACTGCGGCAAAGACCCGCACCGTTTTGCTGCGAGCTATGCAAAGGTGCCGCACTTGGATTTCCTCGATGTCGGCTGGGGCGGCGACATCGCGGAAGTCCGCAAACATCTACCCCACACGTTCCTGAACATCCGTCTTGACCCCGTCGGCATCACACGGCAGACGACGGAGGAGATTCGCGCAACGATCATCCGTTTGGTAAGCCACTCAGCGAACCCGTGGCTGACCGGCGTCTGTTGCATCAACATGGACAACACCGTCACCGACGCGCAAGTCGCAAGCATCTTCGAGACCGTCGAAGACCTCCGTCAGCAATTCACAAAATCGAACATCCCACGGGAGCAACCATGAAACTCCACCCAGCACTCTTGTCCTGCACGCTGTTTCTGCTGTCCCCTGCCAGCCGCGCCGAGGTGCCGCTCGTCATCGAGGGCCAAGCCAGAGCCGTCGTCGTCTTGCCTGCCGCACCTTCGCAGGTTCTGAAGTATGCGGCAGAGGAACTTGTTTATCACGTCGAGAAGGCAACCGGCGCAAAACTGGCCGTCGTAAACCAAGGGCAAGAACCAAAAGGACTCGCACGGGTGTACCTGAGTCCAGCCACTACGAAACTTTCCCCGGATTCGTTCACGTTGCACACGGAAAACAACGCGCTCCACATTGAGGGCCGCGACAGCGATGGCAAGCCGCTCAATCCAGACACGTGGGCGGGAACATTGTTCGGCGTTTATGAACTGCTGGAAAGTGTGATGGGCGTTCGCTGGCTCTGGCCCGGAGAACTCGGCGAGCACGTGCCGGCGACAAAGACCATCATCGTACCCGACACGAACAAGACAGTCTCACCGCAATTGATCATCCGCCGGTTGCGCAGCACGCTGGATGGACGGCCCGGCGCGTCGGGCGGCGACACGTTCTCACCGAAGGCACTGAAGAAAGTGCGTGCTGACCAGGAGAAATGGCTGCGCCGCCAGCGCATGGGACATTCGCGGAAGATGCGCTGGGGACACTCGTTTACGACGTGGTGGGAGCGATACGGCAAGGAGCACCCGGATTGGTTCAACCTGCTCGACGACGGCAAACGCGGCCCCCAATACGGCAATCGCGGCGACCGGACCGCCATGTGCGTCTCGAACCCTGGTTTCCACGCGCAAATCATCGAGAACTGGCTCAAGGCGTGCGCCGCCAGTCCCGACAACAAACCGAACATCAACGGCTGCGAGAACGATGTCTTTGGACGTTGCGTCTGCGACCGCTGCAAGGCGTGGGATGTGCCGCGGCCCGACGAGAAACTCTACCCCGAGCGTTTCAGCAAACACGGAATCGTCTCCGACCGGTACGCGCGTTTCTGGCGGACGCTGCAGGAGATGGCGGCGAAGCACGATCGCGACGTCATTGTCACCGGCTACGCCTACGTCAACTACGCGCCACCGCCTGTGCGTGAGACGCTCAACGACCACGTCTGGATCGGCTTGGTGCCCGACGCATTCTTCCCGCGCACCGAAGTGGAACACCAACAGTGCATCGCGATGTGGCAGGGCTGGGCGAAGACCGGCTGCAAACTGTTTCTCCGTCCGAATTACACGCTCGAAGGTTACTGCATGCCGTTTCTCTACACGCATCAGTTCTCCGACGAGTTCGCCCACCACGCGAAGAACGGCATGATCGCGACCGACTTCGATTCGCTCACTGCGATGTGGGCGACACAAGGACCGCAGACGTATCTGTTTGCCCGTTGGCAGAGTTGTCTCGACAAGAAAGCCGACGATGTGCTGGCGGAGTATTACAACGGCTTCGGCCCGGCGGCGAAGCCGGTGAAGGCGTACTTCGACTACTGGGAGAACTACACGACGACCAACCGCGAGCGATTCAAAGCTGCGCAGGAAAGACTGAAAGCGAACTGGGCGCTTTACCCGCGCATGGCCCACGAGTGTTTCACGGCGGACGCGTTCGCGCGCGGGCGGAAATTGCTCGACGCCGCTGCGAGCGCGGCGAAGAACGACACCGTTGCCGTCGCGCGCGTCGCGTTCCTCGAAAAGGGCCTCACACACGCCGAGAAATGCGTTGCGGCAAGCCGGGCGCGCGCCAGCGGCGAGTTCATGGCGCTTCAAGATGCGCTCTCCGACCTGCGCGCCTATCGCAAGCTGATCGAGAACGACAACGTCGTCAACCTCGCTTACTGCGCATGGGTCGAGTCGCGCGCGTTCGACACGAAAGCCGTTCGTGAAGTTGCCTACAACGGCCAGCCGCTGAAGTCCCTTGCCGAAACGGTTGCGCCGGCGAAACTCGCGCCCGTCTCGCTTCGCGGTAACTTCGGCATGGTTGCATCGCTTGGCACGAACGAAAAATTCCGCGCCACGGTCACCATTCGCAAAGTCGGCAAGGCCAACGTTGAAGTGGCGCGATGGAACCTTTACTCGGCAACGCGGCAAATGCTCGCCAACGGTACTATCGAACCCGGGAAGACGGCCAACATCGAAGTCGCCGTGCCTGCGGGCGGCATCTGCAACCTTGTCTTGAGCACCGTCCGCAACGCCGGGCAAGTCACGCTGCACAACGACCACGCCGTCATCCTCGGCCGCGAACTGGCGTTGCTCGGCGAGAGTGGACGGTTGTGGTTCTACGTGCCGCCGAAGACGAAGGTCTTCACCGTCACGCTCACATCGCCCGGCCCCGGCGAGACGGCGAAACTGACGGTGTTCGATTCGTCCGGCAAGGAAGTCGCCGCCGGTCACACCGGTGAGAAGCTGAAAGTTGATTTCAAAATCCAAGTGCCAGCGGGACAGGACGGCCAGGCGTGGTCGGTTGCGCCGTCGCGAGCGCCCCAGGGGACGATGGAAGATTATTCGATCTCGCTGAGCGACAACCTGCCGCCCTACTGGTCGCAGGCGCCGGACCGGCTGTTAGCGCCCGGTCGGTAACAGTTTACTTCCAACTTCTGAGGACTTCACCGATCACCGGCCAAGCAAGCTCCGGGTAGAACCGATGTTCGCCTTCGGCGGCAAGCAGATGGATGTGACCAGCAACACCAGCGGCTGTGAATGCGCGCTGCGCCAAACGGAAGCCTTCCTCAACGCCTTCGAACCGGGCAATTGCGTCCTTTTTCCCCGCCACAATGAGCAGGTGTCGCGGCGCAATCAGACCGGCGAGGTCGGGCATGTCGGCTGTTTGCAATATGCCGGGCAGATAACCGCACGCGCAATGCGGAAGCGACAGCCATGAATCGGCAAATGTGCAGAACGAGCACGAGACGACCGCCAATCGTATCCGTGGGTCCACGCAGGCCGCGTAAAAGCTGACCGTGCCACCCATTGAGTTGCCCATGCAACCAATGCGGGTCATGTCGAGATCCAGTTGGGTGCCGAGGAAATCAATCGCCCGCATAACGTCCCAGACGCGTTGCCCGGTGATGGGACGTCCCCGCATCAACGCCCGCAGTGACGCATCCTGACAACTGACGCCTTTCTCGGCTCGCAAGCCGAACGCCCGTTGCTCAATGGCCAGAGCCGCCCAACCATTTTGAATTGCCTGCAAGGCAATGTCTCGTCCGCCTTCGATGGATTTCTTTTCCTTCGCTGTTGTGGCTCGACCAAGCGAGATGTGCATTCCCGGCGAGTGTCCTTGCAGGCAAATCATCACCGGGAACGGCGGCTTGCCGTTGCGCGGTCGCAGTAAATAACCGGGCACGGTCTCGCCCGGTTCAGCCTCGAACTCAACCCGCTCAATCCTGTACAAGTTCGTTGGCGGCTCCGGTGTGACCGATGCTTGCGGTGCCTGGCGCGGACTGTCCGGCAACGCAAGGATCTCGATCAGCCGATTGCGCAACGCGGTCTGCCATGCAGTGAAATCCTTGATCGGATCGAATTGCAGCTTGGGCGCTTCGGCTGCTGACGCAACTGACGACAGGAAAAGCGCGAGAAACAAAGCCGTATGGATCATCCTCGACATCAGCGGTTCCGCTTTTTCTTTTCCTGGCGCTTGCCTTGTTTCGTCGCCACCCATTCGTCGCCCTGCTTCACAAACTCGCCTTCTTTCGAGATGTGTTTCACCGGCATTCCGCGGTCAAACCACCAGTGGTCCCGCTCCGCCGTTTGGTCAAAGCGTATCCACTCGGTGATGAAGCCCGCCGCGTCGAACAGTTCGCGGCTGAGCAGTTTGCCGTCGCTATCGTGATACTCACGCTGCACAAGTTTGCCGTTCTCGAATGCGAGCCGGCGAATCGCCTTGCCTTCAGCGTTAAGATCGTGCCGTTGTAGGCGAACGCCGTTGCGATACCATTCCCGGTGAATGACGCCATCGTGGAGATGCACGATCTCGCGGACCGACCGTCCTTCCAGCCAACGGTCGCTCGTCCAAGAAAAGTCCTGCGGCGGCTGTGCCAGCACTTGCAGTTTCGCGGGCTTCTCGACACGCAACGGCAGCGACGGCTCGCTCTCCAAGCCGGACCACTCGACTGCAATGGCCCTATACTCGCCGGGCTGAAGCTCAATGCTCGCGCCAATCGGCAACGGCTTCTCGGTGACCTTGCGCCCGTCGCGAAGCAAATGATAGCCAGCCGTCTCGTAGTGTTCCTCGCCGGGGATGAGTTGGGTCGCGCGCAAATATGGACGGTCGGGTTTGCGAATGACAGTGACATAGACATCGGTCTGACGTTGACGCAGTAATGCTGGGCTTTCATCGCCGATGGACTTGCGCATCGCTGATTGCGCGCCGGGGATTTGCCGCCATTGCGTATCGGTCAGGCAACGCGCTTCGAACGAGGTTACCGGCGCGCCGGGAGTCGCCGGACTTTGCATCGTGTTGTGCAGACTGCGAGTCACCCCTTCAAAGGTGGTTGGAGTTTTTCGACGGTAGCCCAACACCTCGCGCCGCAGAACGAGCGAACCGCTCTCCGGGAACCCCACCGAGGACTTGACTTGCAACACATCGCCACGCAAAGGACTTTCGACGCAGGTCAGCGGGCCGTCCTTGAGGTCGTAGTTGGACACGAAACAGATCTTCGTGCCATCAGGGCTGCCTTTGGGGTCGGCATCGTAAATACCGGAGTCGTCTTTCACCGTCGCTGGGTAACAGATGATCGAAAGCGGCTCAATGAAATGCCGGCCATCGCCGCTACGCAGGTCGGCGACGTTGTGGTCGCCGCAAACGTAGCGGCCACTGCGTCCACAGGGGCTGATGTCACCGACGCCGATGGCCGCAAGAATGTGAACGCTGCTGGGGAACGGTTCGTTCCACCGGCGTCCACGCACGAGGCCGTTGCCGAGCAGCAGAAACTCGCCGTTGCCGATCCAACTCATGTGGCACTGCTGGAGCGTCGGCACGCCCATGCGCTTGTTGCGACCGTCGAGGTCGTAGAACCAGCGCGTCGCGCCGAACGGCTCGCTCTTGTGGTCTTGGCGCGTGAAGAACACAGGGTAACGCGGGTTCGGCAGCAACTGGCTGCCGACGACCTCGCGCAGTTCCTCGACCGCGCCGCCGGGCAGCGCGATACGAACCGTGACGAACTCGGGGGTTTCTCCACGGAAGCGTTTTGCGCCGAGGATCCACCGGTCGTCGTGCGTGGTTTCGCCAAGCGCCTCTACGCCAGCCGCGAGTGTTTTTGTCTTGCCCGTGTCGAGGTCGAGCCAGCGGACTTCGACCACCTGTTCGCGCTTGCCTCTTCCGTCGCCGGTGATGCGAACATAGAAAAGCCAGTTGCGCGTCTTGGCCCAGCGCGGATTGAAACCGCGCTCAAGAAGACGGTCTTCGTTCTTGAGCAAATCGTAGAGATGGACCTCGTCCGCGGCGTCGCCATATCGGCCGTCGAGCAATCCGTAGCGCGTGTAACAGAGATAACGCCCGTCAGGACTCCAGCATTGTGTGTTGTGGTAGTTCGCCCAGTGACGGATTGCCGGTTCGTTGGTGATGCGCCAGACACCGAGGTTGCTGCCGTTGTTCGGCGTCTGAAACACTTCCTTTGCCCCAGCCGCCTGCGCTAGAAGAACCGCGACAATCAACACGCTGTGCTTCATGGTCTCATCACACGCACATAATGGCTCGCGATCTGGCCGGAAGCGAGTTCACGAACGCGGATTTGCCAGACGCCGGGCGAATCGTTGGATGCGAAGTCCAGCTTCAGCGACAACCGGCCACCTGCCGCGCCGTAGTAACCGGTCCACTCCGCGTCGCGGCCACTCGGGTCGCGAATCTCCACGCGCACGGGAATGACGGCGTCAATCGGACGGTACATCTGGTCCACTATGGAAATCCAGCAGGGAACAGATTGGCCGAGTTTGGCTTTGTCGCCGGCTTCGATCAGGACGCCGGCAATCGGTTCATCGGTGACCATGAACACGCGACCCTCGCACGGGCCGAGTTGTGATTGAATCTGCAAACAATTACCGGCGACCGCCGCAGGCACAGCGCAACCGGCGATGAGGTCATACACGAAACCACGCTGGCGCTCCAGCGTCAGTATGCTCTTCGACGGCAGACCGTTCTCCAGAACGAGTCCGAATTGCCCAACGTAATCGCCGAACTCGCGTTTGTCGTTGATGGCAAACAGATAGTCGGTCTTGCCGAACACGCGACAGCGCGTGACGACATCGAGATTCGAGGAGTCGGCATAGTGGCTATATCGTTTGTCCAGCGCCTTGCGCAATTCGTCGGCTTTCACCATCAGCGCGGCACGGTCTTCGTCTGCCTTGCGCGTCCGCGTGTAGCTCTGGATGACGATGTCGGGTTTGATCGCCGGGCAGAGCCGTTCGTCGCCGACGATGATGCCGCCCTTCTTCTGGAACTCCTTTGCCTTCGCCGCGACTGTCGCGGTCAACACGTCGCAGTCGAACATCACCAGCACGCGGAACCCATCGAGGCCGCGCTGCATGACTGTCTCATCATACACAATCTCCGGCTGTAACTGCGCCCACATCAACATCTGATAAGCGTCGCCGCACCACGTGTGGCACCAGCCATATGTGCCGCGCCGCGCGAACATCTGCGACGCGAAGCTCTCCAAGTACGCCACGTCGCTCTTGCGGTCGGGCACCTGCATCAACGCCGGGCCGAGCGGTTCGACGACTTCCTTCACCAGCCGCCGCAGTTCGTGTTGCGTTTGCGGATGGGTGTAGCGGTAGGAACTCTTGCTGCCCTCCACCGGCACGAGCGACTGCCAGCCGTGATACATGATGCCCTGAATCGGTCGCGCCATCTTCGTCCAGAACGCTTCCCGCAGGTGCATCGGCGCAATGGTCGGGAATATCCTGTCCGGGTCAGTATCTTCAAACACTGACTTGACCGCCTTGGTGACTTCGTCGCCTTTCTTGGCCGGCATGGTCTGGTTGCGGTACCAAATGATCTGCGTCATCTTCATCACGCGTTGCGGGTTTGCCGCGCCGCGCGCCATCGCGAACAACTCATCCGTCGCCACGCCAATGCGGATCGGGTCGGGATACGAGTACGTCCACTGCGAGATCACGTCCACTGCGCCGCCGCTGCCATACACGCTCGCCACGCGCACTGCCGGGTCGTGGAACGTCCAGAGATCGTTGCGCCCCGTGGACTTCAGGCCGCGATGCAACTCCGTGTTCAAGATGTTCCATCCGTCGCCCGTCTTCCAATACCACTGGAAGTAGCGGTACAGCGGATGATCGTCCGGGATGACGCGGTCAGCGGGAAAATCCTTCAAGTCCTGATATTTCACGCCCGACTTGGCGGTGACTTCGGCGGGAATATCCGCGCCGGTGGCCTTGCGGTAGGCGGCGCGGTCGTGATCGTGATAACACACCCCGGCCGCGTCGCGCACTTCGGTGTGCAACAATGCCGCCTGCCATGACGGGAACGCGCCATACGTCTGCGCCATCGAGGCGCCGACGTTGTAGCAAAGTTTTTGCACTTCCGGGAACAGCCCGCACACGGCAGCGCGTTCCTCGTTGCTTTTGCCCTTGCGGTCAATGCGCCGAAACTCCTTCTTGCCGGCGGCCCAACGTCCCGGTGACAAGCTCGTACAAATGCCGAAATCGTTTGCAAGCGCGATGTTCAACATCCGTTTGTGTTCCGCCACTTGTTCAGGGTCATCGGCAGCGACCGGCTTGCCCGCCTCGAAAACCAAGCGATCATCCGCGCGCATCCCCAGACAGTGCGTGAATCCGATCTCTTTGAGCCGGGGCAGTTCCTTCAGCACGTTGCCCGCGCCGACGCCCCACATCAATACCGGCATCCGGTGCGGCAACGGACGCGACACGATGGTCACGGGAAATGATTCCTCGCTGGTGTACGGCTTGTCACCCGGGATGTGAATGCTGGCGCGCAGCTTGTATTCGCCGGGCCGCAACGACGCGTCGAAGGGAAACTTGATTGTGTGCGTCGCCCCGGCGTTCAACTCCGGCAATGCAAGTGTCTTTTCAGCGGCGCCTTCAACGGCAAACACCGCCGTCGCGCCTTTGAGCTTCATTTGCTGCAGGTTCGTGACGGTGAACTGCAATTCGGCGGTTTTTTCCATACGGACAAACACATCGCGGTCGGACACCGATGCGAACATGGCGGAGCGAAACTCCAGCACGCCGCTGCAGATGCGCACCTGCGCGATGTAACCGGGGAAACCGTGATAGAGACTGCCAACCCGGTCGCCGATGTGCAGCGCTTGCTTGCCGGCCACGATGCTGCCGCGGTCCGGTTTCGTGGTGCCGCCGAACACCGCGCCGTCCCGGTAAAACCGGCCCTCGCCCGCGCCGTTGTAGGTGAACGCAACGTGATACCACTTCCCCACTTCAAACTGCGCTGACTCCGAGCTGTACGCCGCCGAACTGTCGCCGAACCCCAGCCGCATGACCAAATGGCGCGGCCCACCGCCCTTGCTCGCGGCGCTTAGCACGAACTGGTAGTCAGTGTCCGCCACATATTTCTTGTCGAGCAGGAACGCCTCCGGATAACCTTCCAAGTCCTTCTTCGGCTTGATCCACATCTCAATCGTGAACGCGCCCTTCGGCGTCAACACCGGCTTGTTCGCCACGATGGCCGCGTGTTTCTTGTCGCCAAACGGATGGCCGCGAAACGATTCCAGACACGACCCGAACCTGCCGTCCTTGGCGATGACCGCTCCCTGAAGTTTCAAGTGCAGCTTGTTGGCCGACGAATCGTTCGTCTCCGCGCCTGCCTGAAACTGCCAGAGACCGATCACGTCCTTGCCGTTGGCCGACGCGCCCGTGTAAACGCCCTGCCACGGCTCGCTCAGCCGCGGCGCCGCCATTGATGTCAGAGCAACAGCGACAGCAACGCAGATGACGAAACACTTCATAACGACCTCCTTACTTGCCGAGTTGCGACTTGATGCTGGCGACAACCTGCTCCGCGAGCTTCTTCGAGCCGTCCGCGTGGAAATGCACGTTCTTCGGAAGCTGAATCTCGGAGAGTCGCTTCGTTGCGAAAGCGTGGAGATCATCAATGGCGACGCCATTTTCCTTCATAATCTTCGCCGCGACCTTATTGTATTCCAGCTCGGTCCCCTTCACGCGCCCGTCGCAACCCTCCGGCACCGGCGTCGTGCTGCACCAGATCAACTTCGCGCCCGTCTTCTTCAGGCGCGCGACCAGTTCGCGAAGGTTCTTCTCATAAACCGGCAGCGGATTGACCTGTTTACCTTTGTCGGGCGTGGTGAGTTTCTTGTTCTCGTCGAGATACTTCAAATCGTGCAGGCCCCAGTTGAAATGGATCACGTCCCACTTGCCCGTGCCGAGCCATTCGTCGAGCGATTGGAGTCCCTTCGTGGTGTCGCCGCAGTTCGTCGGAGGCCGGTGGACATTGGCCACGCCCTTGAGAAGCTCGCGAACGGCCACGGTGTACCCCATCGAGATCGAATCGCCAATGAGCATCACGCGCGGCAACCCGGCGACATCCTCGACCTTCTCCAACGAAGGACTTGGTTTCCGTGCCCGGCTCGTCTTGGTGGACTTGTCAGCGGCGGTGAGAGTGAGTGGCAACAACGCAACAATGGCGAGAGCGATAAGGCAACGTTTCATAGTGGCGCGAGATTGTCACAACCCCGACGGCAAGGCAAGCCTGCGGCAACAAGCATTGTCAATCGCTCTGGCCATCCCCCCATACCCTTCGTGCTTATTTCGCTTATTTCACTGAAACAATTGTTTCAGCGTTGTAAGCGGAAAAGGTAGTCGCGGGCTTCATGCCCGCGCGCGCCTGAAGCAAGCTAGCGTTCCGGTTTGTTCCGGAAGAACAAATATCGAAGCTAACAGAAACGACCGCTTCACTTGCCGTGCATTGCTTGGTATAAGTTCGACCGTGAACACGACCGCTCGAACCGCTGTCATCCGCTTCGGAGCGAGAGGGCGGTTGGTAATTCCTCGTTGGCTGCGCAGGGAGTTTGAGATTGACGAGGGAACGCGGGCGCAGGTGTACGTCGAAGGCGACCACATTGTCCTGAAGCCGATCACCCCGAAATACCTGAAGACGCTGCGCGGCTCACTCAAGGGCACCGGCGTCCTGAAGGCCCTGATGGATGACCGCAAACGGGAACGGGAGCTTTAGCCCATTTGTTTCACCGTACGAAAGGTTGTGATGGTTTTTCGATTTGATTGAGGCTCTGAACCCTCTGCCCAAGAGTCATCAGCAGTTTCAAAGGACGACGGCCTCTGCGGAGGCCGCGTCGGGCGGG
>Ga0194112_10001180_pt1 | contig 38385 bp, 32 predicted proteins | sample TA2MahC400mmetaG_FD_146191 | JGI IMG/M metagenome (GOLD analysis project Ga0194112, IMG submission 146191) | Freshwater microbial communities from Lake Tanganyika, Tanzania - TA2015016 Mahale Deep Cast 400m | ecosystem: Environmental > Aquatic > Freshwater > Lake | place: Tanzania: Lake... | reverse complement strand
GACTTCCTCGGCGCCGCCCCCGACCTCGGCGCCTACGAAGCCACCCAGCCCCTCCCCCACTACGGCCCGAGGCCCCCCGAGAAAGATGACGCTCCGTGAGGTGCATTGTGGGTCCGGGTGCCCGGTGCGGTGCGACTGCCTTTGAATTGCCCCAAGGCGCATGGAAAGCGGCGTCAAGCCGCCGCACTCCCACAGGCTCACGCACTTTCCGCGGCCACTTCCGTTACAGGCGCCAAGTCTTGACCCGCCGGCGCCTGGAGGGTAGAATAGGGTTCACAAGACACTCAGGAGGACGTGCGTATGGCACGCGAGCTCTGGAAGACGCGTATCAGCATTGACCCCGAGATCCATCACGGCGACCCATGCATCCGAGGCACCCGGGTCCCCGTGGCTATCATCGTTGGGAGCCTTGCGGAGGGCATGATGCCAGAGGATGTGCTCAAGGAATACCCGCAACTCAGCAGGGAGGACATCCTGGCAGCGCTCGAATATGCCGGGAGGACCATCCATGGGGAGCGGGCATCATCGCCATCGGCAGGGTCTCCCTTCCTAAGGCAGAAGACCGAGCGCAGGAAGAGGTTCCGCGCGATGGCGGGATGGCTGTTCGCGGGGGCCTTCCTCTGCTCGGCCGCCGTGCTCCTGATGAAGCTCCTCCAAACGCGCAAGGAGATGCGGGAGGCCATGATCGCCATAAAACAGGAACGCCTGGTTGACGAACTGGTCGCCAATCTCCGTGTGCCATCCGAGGCGCTGTACTACCCGGACTGGAGTGATGTGCAGCAGATTGCCGAGGCCCGCAAGCGGAACTACGAGCGCCATGGCACCACCACCTTCATACCGTATTGGGCATTGCAGCAGGAGGGGCTGGTGGAGGCGGGCACGGCTTGGCCAACCAACGACCCTTCGCAGATCATCAACGGGTCATTCGAGAACTACTGGTTGAACCAGCCGCGCGACGCCTGGCTCAATCTCGCCCTGCAACTAGAGGAGAACCGGGGAGTGGGGGCATACCTCAACAGCCATCCGGCCATCTTCGCCAGGCGCGTCCGCCCCCTTCTGCTGCGCCTTACAGAGGCGTACCATCCGTGGCCACGCCTCGACGCCTGCCACGCTCTCCTCGCTGCCGGGGACCGTTCCCAGAAGGTCAAGGATGCTCTCGCACCATTCCTCCGGGAGCCCAAGTGGGCCTCTGTCGTGACGACGGACAAGGACGGAAAGAGAGTTGAGCGCCTTCAGTACTCGGCCGAGAAGGTGCGCGCGATGGTCTTGAACGAGAAGTACGCCTTGGGACTCGACAGCAGCCCTGCTGACGACAAGCCAGAACCAAAGACCAAGGAGGGTTCCCGATGATCTCCGCTCGACTCGATCTGGCTTTGGCGTTCGTCTTCATTGTCCTTGCGCTCGCGCAGGCGGCGGAGCCGCTCCAGCTCGGCTCGCGCCTGGAGCTGATGGTGGATGACTATCTCATCGAGCGCCTGGACGGCGCCGCACAGTTCCGCCTCCGCGAGCCTGTGCCACGCGAGATCGTCCTCACCCTCGACGCCCCCTGGGAGGGCAACGGCTGCAACTACGTCACCGTGCTCCAGGATGGCGAGGCCTATCGCATGTACTACCGCGGCCACCAGATGAACCTCGAGGGCAACAAGGTCGTAGACGCCCACCCGATGGTCACCTGCGTGGCCGAGAGCAAGGACGGCATCGCGTGGACGAGGCCCGAGCTTGGCCTCGTGGAGTTCGGCGGCTCGACGAAGAACAACATCCTGCGGATGGGCGAGCTGTGCCACGACTTCTCGCCATTCGTGGACGCCAATCCCGCCTGCCCGCGCGAGGCCCGCTACAAGGCGGTCGCCGCCGCCGGCTGGCGCAAGGGGCTCCTGGCCTATCAGTCGCCCGACGGGCTGCACTGGTCGCCCATGAACGGCGGCAAGCCCATCATCACCCAGGGCGCGTTCGACACACAGAACATCACCTTCTGGGACGCCGCCCGCGGCGAGTACCGGGCCTACGTCCGCGACTTCCGCGAGGGCCTCCGCGACATCCGCACCGCCACCTCGAAGGACTTCATCACCTGGACCGAGCCCGTGTGGCTTGCCTACCCAGGCGCCGCCAAGGAGCACCTCTACACGAACCAGATCAAGCCCTACCATCGCGCCCCGCACATCTTCATCGGCTTCCCAACCCGCTACATAGACCGCGGCTGGTCCCCCGCGATGGAGGCGCTGCCCGAGCCCGAGCACCGCAGGCTTCGTGCGAAGGCCAACCCCCGCTACGGCACGGCCCTCACCGAGGGCCTGCTGATGATCAGCCGCGACGGCCTGACCTTTCGCCGCTGGACCGAGGCATTCCTTCGCCCCGGCCTGCGGCTCAAGGACAACTGGAAGTACGGCGACAACTATATCGCCTGGCACGTGGTCGAGACCAGGAGCCACCTGCCCAACTCCCCGAACGAGCTCTCGCTCTACGCCACGGAGGGCTACTGGACGGGTGACAGGGTCACCATCCGCCGCTACACGCTGCGGATGGACGGTTTTGTGTCGGCCAGCGCCACGTGGAGCGGGGGGGAGTTGCGCACGAAGCCGTTCGTCTTCGCGGGCAAGAGCCTCGTCCTGAACCTCTCGACCTCTGCCGCAGGGACAGTGAAGGTCGAGCTTCAGGACCCCTCCGGCAAGCCCCTCCCCGGCCACGCCCTGGCCGATTGCCCCGACATCTTCGGCGACTCCCTCGGATACGTTGTCACCTGGAAAGGCGGCAGCGACCTCTCTGCCCTTGCCGGCACCCCCATCCGCCTGCGCATCACCCTGCGCGACGCCGACCTCTTCGCCCTGCGCTTCCGCTGAGGTTGGGGTTTTGACTTCCTGCCCGCTGCCCTGTATGATGATCACAGGAAGGAGCTGAGACCATGGCTTCACCGCCCTATGAGCATGTTCTGAGAGAGGCGGAAGCCCTCGCGCGCGGGGACCAGTTGTTGCTGGTCGAGCGCTTGGTCGCGCGCCTGCGGGCATCCGAGGTGTCAACCAAGCCGCGTCCACGCTGGGAGGACCTCGCAGGCAGCGCACCCTACCCCCTGTGCGGCGAGGACGCCCAGAAGTGGGTCTCCCGGACTCGGCAGGAATCCGATGAGCGCAGGAGCGTGCCGTGAGGATTGAAGAGGCGCTCGACGGCGTGTCGGCGGTCCTCATGGACTCTGCGCCTGCCATCTACCACCTCGAGCGAAACCCCATCTACGCGGAACGCATGACGAGTTTCTTCGCCGCGCGTGCGCGCAGGGGCGTCCTCATCGTCACATCCCCTGTCACCCTGGCCGAGTGCCTTGTCCACCCGCTCCGACTGGGTCTGGCCGATCTCGAAGCATCCTACCACACCCTCATTGTGGAGGGCGAGGACACGGAGTTCCACACGATCGGGGAGCAGCAAGCCGCATGCGCCGCCCGCACCCGCGCGACCTATGATCTCCGCCTCGCCGATGCCTTTCAGGTTGCCGTCGCCACCCACGCCGGCTGCCAGGCCATCCTCACCAACGATCCAGTCTTCAAGCGCGTCCACGACATTCGCGCGCTCATCCTCGACGAACTGGAACCGTGAAACACCCCCCGCCTTCCACCTCTTGGGGCTGTCTTCTTCTTGCATACCCCGAAGACCGAACACCGAACACCGATAACCTGTCTTCCCCTGCCCCCAACCCCCAACACCTGACACCCAACACCTGGCTTCTCTTCCCCTGCCGTCTGCCCTCTGCCTTCCCCCCGCCCTACTTGCCGAACTCCCCCGCGTCATACTTCTTCCAGAACTCGTCGGCCTTGATCCATCGGCCCCATTGATCCTGGATTACTCCTCCCCGACGCCGGCGCGCCTATCTCGTGCCAACGTGCTCTGTCAGCCACAGGTTCACCAGCGTTTCGGGCGAGACCCCTCTCTGATGAGCCTCCGCTTCGACCTGGGCATAGAGTTCAGGCGAAATGGTCACCCTTCGTCGGCGCGCGGCGCGAAGCTCGAAAAGGGCCTCCCGGGTCTGGCCCCAGTAGTCGGCCAAGCTATGGGAATCCCAGAACTCGCCCAGGTGCTCGATGCTCCTGGCTCTGGAAATGGCCGTTGCTTTCCTTTGGCTAGCCACGCTTGTATCTCCTGCGCTCCTTGCGGTCCATGTCGCGGGCGCTGACGATGAGCGCCAGGTGCCCGGGCTTCAGAATGAAGAAGACGATCACGTACCGCCCCGCATCCGTCTGGCCCAGGGCGGCGTAGACGTCCTCGCCCGGCCGAAAGCCCGACTCAACGAATCGGAACTGCGGGCGGTTGAAGAACACCTCCTCCACCTCGTCTTGCGTCAAGCCGTGCTTGACGGCGACTTTGTCCACGACATCCGGCAGCCAGACGAAGTCGTCAATGTCCATGACTATCCAACCGCCTTCGCACGGTGAGCGGCTGTCGCTCCTTCTTTCGCACGCATTCTACGGTACGCCACTGCCGAAGTCAATGCCCGCCGGCCGCTTGGGCGCTCGCGGCCCCTGTCGGCTATCTTCGGCCCTCTTGCCCCGAAGACCGAACACCTTCTTCGTGTGACCGCGAATCGCGCGAGTCTCCGCGAATCTCTCACCCCCAACACCTGACACCCAACACCGAACACCCGCCTCCTCCTCCCCTGCCGACTGCCGACTGCTCACTGCCGACTGGCTCTTGGCCTCCCCCGCCCTACTTGCTGAACTCCCCCGCGTCGTATCTCTTCCAGAAATCATCCGCTCCGTGCAGGTAGTGGCGTTGGCGGCCTATGCGTCTCAGGGTCTTCATGGCCCTTATCAGGTCAAGACCTTTCGTGATTCTATTGGGGGAAAAAGAGAGCGTTTCCAACTTCATCCCGTCGAGTGGGCACAGGTCGGCCACTCCGGGAGTTGCGCAGTGCAGGGTTGTCAGAGGCATGCCCTTCAGCGGGAGCAGGTCCTTCAATGGAGCCCCTTCGCACTCCAGGCAAGTCAGGGGTATCCCTCGCAAAGGGCTAAGGTCGCTCACACTGGTACCCGAGCAGTCCAAGGTCGTCAATGTCATTCCCCTTAGCGGGTCCAGGTCACTCACCCGCGTCGAACCACAGTTCAAGCTTCTGAGTGGCATGCCCTTGAGTGCGCGGAGATCGGCCACGCCCGTCGAACCACAGTTCAAGCTTCTGAGTCGCATGCCCTTGAGTGGGCCGAGGTCGGCCACGCCCGTCGAGTCACAGTCCAGTGTGGTGAGGGGCATTCCTTGAAGAGGATCCAGGTGCCTTATACGCCGGCAGTACCTGACACTTAGGGTCTCAAGTCGCATCCCCCTCAAGGGCGTCAGGTCCCTAACAGGCAGGAACTCCAAACGCAGCCTAGCCAGGGGTAGTCCTTTCAAGGGCCTTATATCTTCTACTTGGCAAACGGCCACCATTAGTTCTTCCAAAGGCATTCCTTCTAGTGGGGCTAGGTCAGCGATCTTGCCGGCGAGAACGTTAACAGGTCCTCCACAAAAAAGAGTCTCGAGCGGCATGCCTCTAAGTGCTCGTAGGTCACCCACATGGGTGCCTGCGCAGTTAAGGTACCGCAGGGGCATGCCCCTGAGCGGCTCAAGGGACCGGACAGGCTGCTGCTGGAGGGACAAGCCCACGATTGCCCCCTTGTCAACTGTGAATGTCGGGTTGATTGGGGTGCCGTGGATTTCGCTGAACTTGGCGGCGATGCGCCGCCGCTGCTCCTCGACCGGGAGCCTGCGGATGGAGTCGTAGAAGCCCGCAGACAGGGCCTTTGCCCGCACGTAGAAGTGCGTATCCTTCTTCTCATCGAGGACCTTTCGCTCGACCGTGGGGTCCTTCTCCATGAGGGCAAGGGCATTCTCGTAGGCCGCGAGTCCCTCAGAGCCGCCTGCCGCGACCAATGCGTCGGCTGCGGCGAGCAGGGCGCGCCAATCCCCGGCCTTGCCGGCGCTCGCCACAAGAGCTCTCAGCTTGTCGGCTTCACCGGCTGCCCCGAGGAGCTGGGCGAGGGCGGCCCGCGATTGCTCGTGCGTGGGGTCGCGGCGAAGGGCCTCGTCGAGTTGCTTGCGCGCCGTCGCCTTGTCCTGCCGCTGCATGGCGATCTGGGCAAGGGCGTAGTAGCCCCAGGGGCCGTCGGGAAGGAAAATCCTAGCCGCCTCGGCCCGGGCCTCCGCCTCGGTGAACCGCCCCTCCTCCGCCGCGCGGATGGCCTGGTAGGCCAGCACTTCCGAGGCCTTGAGGGCATCCTTGACTTGTTTCTCGCGGGCGGTGATGGCTGCCTTCTCGTTGGTGATGGCGCGGCCCTCACTTGCGACGGCCCTATCTCGTTCGCGCGCCAGGCGAGTGACGAATAGGACGGATAGGACGGATAGGACGGATAGGGCGAGGGCAATGGCCGCACTGACGGCTTTGTTGCGCTTGATGAGTTTCACAAAAGCCTGGGCAAAGGTGTCGGGCGCCGCCGAGACGCTGCGGCCTTCGAGGAAGAGGGTGAGGTCGCGCTTGAGGTCGAGGACAGAGGCATAGCGGCAGGCACGAGTGCGGCTGAGGCATTTCATGACAATGGCCGAGAGTTCGCGCGGGACGTTGCGGCTTGGGGCGCGCTGCTCGGGCGGGACGATGTTGCCTTTCAGGACGCTGGCAAGGATGGCGTAGGTGGTCTCGCCCGCGAAGGCGCGCTCCAACGTCAAGATTTCGTAGAGTATCGCGCCCAGCGACCAGAGGTCGGAGCGGGCGTCAATCTTGTCCAACTCCCCCTTCGCCTGCTCGGGCGACATGTAGGCCGGGGTGCCGAGCATAGAGCCGGCGAGGGTTTCGAGGGCGGACATCTCCTGGCGGTCGGAGGCGATTTGAGGGGGTGATTCCTGACGCGTGACGCGTGACGCGTGACTTTCCACCCTCTGGCCGCTGTCATCTGTCATCTGTCGTCTGTCGTCTGGTCTGAGGATGCGCGCCAGGCCCCAATCCATCACAAGAACCTCGCCATAGTCGCCGACCATGATGTTCGCGGGCTTGAGGTCGCGGTGGATGACGCCGCGCGAGTGGGCGAAGGCCACGCCGTCGCAGACCTTCAGGAACATCTGTAGCAGGTCGCCGAGAGAGATTTCCTTGGTGGCACAGGCATCTTGCCTTTGGCCCACAGGCGGGACGCCTGTGCCACCAGCACTGTCACGAGCGCCCCTGTCGTCCTTGTGGTCCCTGTGGTCCTTGATGTCCTTCAGAATCTCAGCCAGCGATCTTCCGCGGACCAGCTTCATCGTGTAGTAGACGCCGCCCTCGGGGTCGCGCGAGAGCTCGTAGATGGGCACGATGTTCGGGTGTTCGAGCTGGCCAGTGACCTGGGCCTCCTCGACGAAGCGCGCGCGGTCGGAGGGCTTGGCGTCGGGCGTCTCACGCATGCGCTTGAGGGCGATCTGGCGGTGGATGTCGCGGTCGACGCAGAGGACGACCTCGCCCATTCCTCCGTGGCCGATGACCTCCTGCTCCTCGTAGCGCGGGAGGGAGAGTTCGCCCGTGCGCTCGGGCGCGGGGGCCGGCCGCCCTGCGGGCGCATCGGCGAGCGCGACAGTCGGGGCCGCGCCGTCGGGCAGCGTGGCGGTAGGCTGGGCGAGGGGCGGCGTGGGGTCGTGGGTGCCTGGGATGCGGGTGTCCAGGCCGCACTTCGGGCAGGTCGCCCTGGCGTCGGGGGCGAGCGTGAGGGTGGTCCCGCAGCCGGAGCAAAGGCTTTCGCGCGGGTCGGGCATGGCGGCTTCCGTGATGAGGCGGGCACCGCGGCAACCAAAGGGGATGATTGGATGGATGGACGAATGGATGATTGTCTGACACCCATCCACCCATCCATTCATCCCGCAACAGCAGGGGATTCTACACATTGGGCCGCGTGGCGTCAAGGGGCGCTTGTGTCTGGCAGCGTTCCGTCTATAATATGGGCGATGGTGGTTCTTCCAAGGGTCTTCAGGAGCAATACGCCCGCATGAAGGTGTCAAAGTTTGGCGGCACGTCGCTGGCCTCGGCCGAGCAGTTCAAGAAGGTCGGGGCAATCGTGGCCTCGGACCCCGAGCGGAGGGTGATCGTGGTCTCGGCGCCGGGGAAGCGGCACAAGACGGACACGAAGGTGACGGACATGCTGATCGCCTGCGCCGACCACTACCTGGCGTTCGGGTCGGCGGAGGCGGAGGTCCGCGCCGTGGCCGACCGCTATGCCGGCATCGCCGAGGGGCTCGGGCTTTCGGACGCCATCGGCAAGACCGTGACCAGCGATCTCAATGCCCGCCTGGCTGGCGACAAGAGCCATCGCGGGCGCTACGTTGATACGGTGAAGGCGGCGGGGGAGGACAACTGTGCGAAGCTCTTTGCCGAGTACCTCCGGAGCCTCGGGGTCAAGGCGAGCTACGTCAGCCCGAAGGAGGCCGGACTGCTGGTGAGCGCGGAGTTCGGCAACGCGCGCGTGCTGCCCGAATCGTACGGCAACCTGCGGAAGCTCCGCCGGCGGACGGGCGTGACCGTGTTTCCCGGCTTCTTCGGCTACTCGCCGAAGGGGGAGGTGGTCACTTTCTCGCGCGGCGGCTCAGACATCACGGGCTCCGTGGTCGCAGCGGGCGTGAGGGCCGAGCTGTACGAGAACTTCACAGACGTTGACTCGGTGTTCGCGGCGAGCCCGAGCATCATTCAGAACCCCTGCCCCATCCCGGAGATAACCTACCGCGAGATGCGCGAGCTCTCCTACGCCGGCTTCAGCGTGTTCCACGAGGAGGCCCTGGAGCCGGCCTACCACGCCGGCATCCCGGTTTGCATCAGGAACACGAACAACCCCTCCGCGCCCGGCACGATGATCGTCCCGGAGCGGATGCTGGCCTCCAGCGCGGTCACAGGCATCGCCTGCGACGCCGGCTTCTGTTCGATCTACATGAGCAAGTACCTGATGAACCGCGAGGTGGGCTTCGGGCGCCGACTGCTCCAGATTCTCGAGGACGAGCGCATCCCCTTCGAGCACTGCCCGACCGGGATAGACAACATCTCGGTCATCCTGCGGGAGAAGTTCCTCGACACCACAACGGAGGCCCGCGTGGTCGAGCGGATTCGCAAGGACCTGGCGGTGGACGACGTGAGCGTGGAGCGGGGCCTGGCCCTCGTGATGATCGTGGGCGAAGGGATGCAGCACACGGTGGGCATTGCCGCCCGCGCCACTGCTGCCTTCGCTCGCGCAGGCGTCAACATCGAGATGATCAACCAGGGCTTCTCCGAGGTCTCCATGATGTTCGGCGTCAAGGCTGCCGACGCCCACGACGCCGTGAGGGCCCTCTACCATGAGTTCTTCGTCAAGCCCGCGGCATCGTGACCACGCCTGTATAGTGAGCCTGCTCCTCGCCGCGCTCCCGGCGTTCGCCGCCGATTGGCCGACGTATCGTGGCGACCATGCCCGCAACGGTTCGACCGCGGAATCACTTCCCCTCCCCCTGGAAGAGGCCTGGGTTCGTCAGCCTTCCGTCCCCCCCAGCCCTGCCTGGCCCGAATCGCCCGCGAAGCAGGACGTCTGGCACCGCCTCGCCTGGATGGCTCCCACCCTCTCCTACGACTGGGCACCCCAACTGGCCGTGGCCGGCGGGCGGGTCTTCTTCGGCTCGTCGGGCGACGATACGGTCTATTGCCTCGACGCACGGACCGGCGGGCTCCTCTGGGCTTTCACCACCGAAGGCCCTGTGCGGCTCGCCCCGACCGTCGCTGACGGCCGGGTCTATGTCGGCTCCGACGACGGCTGCCTCTATTGCCTGAAGGCCGACGACGGCACGCTCCTCTGGCGCCACCGGGCCGGGCCTGAGGACCGCCGCCTGCCCGGCAACGGCAGGATGATCTCCCTCTGGCCAATCCGCAGCGGCGTCGCGGCCGAGGGCGGGGTCGTCCACTTCGCCGCCGGCCTCTTCCCGGACCACGGCACTTACCTGGTGGCGCTTGACTCGAAGGATGGCAAGCAGCTCTGGAAGCAGCCGCTTAAGGTCACGCCTGAGGGCCACCTGCTCGTTTCGCCGACTCGGCTGTTCGTGCCCACTGGCCGCACGGCGCCGCAGGTCTACGACCGCAGCGACGGCAAGGACCTCGGAAGCATCCCCGGCGGCTTCGGCGGCAAGGCCGGCGGCACCTTCGCGCTCCGGGCCGACACGCTTCTCGTCCACAGCAGCGGGGAGGACGGGTTGCTCCTCTTCTCGACGGCCGACGGGCGGGAGAGGGTGGCGTCGCTCCCCGGCCTGCGCCTGGTTGTCGAGGGGCCGACGGCATACGTCCTCACGAGGGACCGCCTCCGAGCCATTGACCTGGGACTCTACATCGAGGCAGGCCGCCTCCGAGCCAAGAAGGCCAGGACGCCTGACGAGCAGAAGCGTCTCGAGGAACTCGACGGCGAACGCAAGGCGTATCTGAAGTGGGACGTGTCGTGCAGCAACCCCCACGAGCTGATCCTGGCGGGGGATGTGCTCTTCGCGGGGGGCGAGGACCGCGTGGTCGCCTACGGCGCGGCGGACGGCAAGGCCGTCTGGACAGGCGTCGTTTCCGGCAGGGCGCACGGCCTCGCCGTGGCCGGCTCCCGCCTCTTCGTGAGCACCGACAGCGGCGCGGTCCACTGCTTCGCGCCCGGCGCGAAGGCTCTGAAGGCGGTAGAAGAAGCGTCTCCCCTGCCCTACCCGGACGACGAGGCGGGAAAGCTCCCCAAGCAGTTGGCCGAGAAGATCGTCAGGGCCGCCGATGGCGACCAGGGCTATTGCCTCCTCCTTGGAGCGGGCGATGGCAGCCTGCCTTGCGAGATTGCCAAGCGCTCGCGCTTCCAGGTGGTCGTGCTTGAGCGCGACCCCGCCAAGGCAGAGGCCGCCCGAAAGCGTCTCCGACAGGCCGGCCTCCATGGCTCTCGCGTCAGCGTCCATTGCGGCACGCTCGAAACCGTGCGTTACCAGCCGTACTTCGCCAACGTCGTCGCCTCGGCAGAGGCGACGACCCTGCCGCCCGCAGCCGACGTCTGGCGCGTCCTGCGGCCGTCCGGTGGCACCGTCATCTTCTTCCTCCCTCCAAACGCGGCGGACGCGTGGGGCGCCGAGGCGATCCCAGGCTGGAAGGTGGAAAAGGACCGCGATGGCATCTGGACGGGCTCGGCGCGTCGAGGGCCGCTGCCAGGGGCGGGCGAGTGGAGCCACCTCTACGCCGACCCCGCCAACAGCGCGTGCAGCGGCGACACGCTCGCGCCAGGCCCCGCCTCAGTCCAGTGGTTCGGGCGGCCCGGCCCACGCCGCATGCCCGACCGCCACGACAAGACCAGCGGCCCCGTCTACGCCGCGGGACGCCTGTTCGTCACGGGCGACAACTACATCGCGGCCCTCGACGCGTACAACGGCACGGCGCTCTGGGAGCGCGAGGTGCCCGACTCCATTCGGCTGGGCGCGCTGAAAAACTGCGGGAACCTGGCCGCCACCGCAGACTGCCTCTACGTGGCCGCCGCAGCGAAATGCCTCGCCCTCGATGCGAAGACCGGGCGTGCGAAGTTCACTGCAACGTGCAAGACCGAGTGGGGCTACGTCGCCGCTGTGGACGACCTCCTCCTCGGCAGCGACACCAAGCCCCTCGCGTCCTATCGCTTCCAGACCCTCGATACTGAGGTGCTCATCTGGCGCGACCGCATGCCGGTCGTGTGCAGCGACAGCATCTTTGCCCTCGACCGCCAGAGCGGCAAGAAGCTGTGGGACTATGCGCCCGCGCCGACCCAGGGCGTCATCATCAACCCCACCCTCGCCGCCGGCGGGGGACGGCTCTACTTCGTCGAGAGCGCCAACCCCGAGACCCGCGACGCGGCCGACGGCCGCGTCCGCCTCGACGCTCTCCTGGGCAAGGGGGCAAACCTGGTCGCTCTCGACCTCCGCTCCGGCAAGCCCCTCTGGTCCAAGCCCGCCGCACTCGAACAGCTCCAGCACTGCATCTACCTCAGCTATGCCCAGGAGACTCTGCTGATCACTGGAACGAAGAACGTGCTGATCGAGAAGCAACGGCGGGTGCGCTACGACCTTGCGGCCTTCGACGCCGCGAACGGCGCCCTCCTCTGGCGGAACACCCAGACCCCAGTGCCCGACAACATCCTCCAGGGGCCGCACGCCGAGCAGGTGCAGCACTCGGCCATCGTCGGCGACGTCATCTACAATACGGGCTTCGCCTGCCGCCTGCGGACCGGCGAGCCGGCGCCCGTGTGGAAGTGGCAGAAGAGCCCCACCTGCGGCACCATCACCGCCTCGGCCCGCTGCGCCTTCAGCCGCTACTCCAACGCCAGAATGTTCGACCTCAAGACCGGCGAGCACACCGACCTCGCCACCGTCGTCCGCCCCGGCTGCTGGGTCAACATCATCCCCGCGGGCGGCCTCGTCCTGGTCCCCGAGGCCGCCTCCGGCTGCATCTGCGGCTACCCCCTCCAGACCTCCATCGCCTTCCTGCCGCAATCCACTCCGTGATGAGGGCCGAAGATGAGCAGGCTCGTGAAGCAGATTGAGATCGAAGGCAAGGCGGCCATCGCGCTCTTTGACAGCGGGGTGCATCACTCATTCGTGCGCCGCGAGTTGCTCGCCGGCGTGCCCATGTGCGTTCTGCGGGAACCCTACCGCGTCCGGCTAGCCGGGCGGCTGATCGAGGTCAAGGAGGAGTGCATAGCAATCGGCACCATCGAGGGCTTGAGTTTCGACGCGGGAGTGATCCCCGTAGACGAACTCGGTGAAGCCGATGGCCACGCCCTCGACGCGATCATTGGCACGTTCGCCATGGGGAAGTGGGAGATCAAGCTCCATCCCGAGAATGGCACCCTCGATCTCGGAGGGCTGCGCCGCCGCACATTCACCGAGTACACTATCCCGCAAGTGGAGGGGCGGAATCGCCGTCCCGAAGGGACGCCAGTGTTTAGCCGGCGGCTTCAGCCGCCGGATCGCGGCGCACACACGGCCCAGTCCCGAAGGGACGGCAGAGCCCCCGCGGCAAGCCGCTCCGCACCCCGTTTCTGCCGTCCCTTCGGGACTTCGCTGGTTTTGGGGCCTGAGTCCGGCGGCTGAAGCCGCCGGCTAACCACTATGCTCCCTTTGGGAGCAAGAAACCGAATGAGGAGCAATGCATGAGTACGCCCGGTCCTCTGTCCCGTCGCTCCTTCCTTGGCGGCGCGGCTGCCGCGGTGGGCTTCATTGCCGTGCCGCGGCACGTCCTTGGCGGCGAGGGGCAGAAGGCCCCGAGCGAGAAGCTCGGCGTCGCGGGCATCGGCTGCGGAGGGAAGGGCGACAGCGACGTGGCGGGCATGGCCTCCGAAAACATCGTGGCGCTCTGCGACGTGGACGAGCGCCGCGCCGCAGGCGTGGCCAAGCGACACCCGAACGCCAAGTTCTTCCGCGACTTCCGCGTAATGCTCCAGGAGATGGACAAGCAGATTGACGCGGTGACGGTCTCCACCGCCGACCACACCCACGCCCCGGCCTCGATGATGGCCATCAAGATGGGCAAGCACTGCTTCACCCAGAAGCCGCTCACCCACTCGATGCTCGAGGCCCGCGCCCTCGGCGAGGCCGCACGCGAGAAGAAGGTCGCCTCCGTCATGGGCATCCAGGGCCACTGCGGCGAGCACCAGCGCATCCTCTGCGAATGGGTCTGGGGCGGCGTCCTCGGACCCGTCCGCGAAGTCCACATCTGGACCGACCGCCCCGGCAGGTGGTGGAACACGCAGGGCATGGACCGCCCCAAGGACACGCCCCCCTGCCCGCCCACCCTCTCCTGGGACCTCTGGCTCGGCCCCGCCCCCGAGCGGCCCTACCACCCCGTCTACCACCCCGCCGCCTGGCGCGGCTGGTGGGACTTCGGCACCGGCGCCCTCGGCGACATCGCCTGCCACGCCTTCGACGGCGTCTTCTGGGCGCTCAAGCTCGGCCAGGCAAAGTCCTTCGAGGTGGAGGCGGTCCACGCCGGCCACAACGGCGAAACCTATCCCGTCTGGTCAATCATCACCTACCGCATCGCCGCCCGTGCCGACATGCCCGAGTTGAAGCTCGTGTGGTACGATGGCGGCAAGATGGCGGAGCGCCCCAAGGAGCTGGAGCCCGAGCGCAAGCTCGGCGACAACGGCCACATCATCGTGGGCGACAAGGCCACGATCTTCGACGGCCGCATCATCCCCGAAGCCAAGATGAAAGAGCTCCAGCCCGCCCTCCCGCCCAAGACCCTGCCCCGCTCCCCCGGCATCTACGAGGAGTTCAAGCGCGCCATTCGCGGCGGCGAGCCGTGCGGGGCCAACTTCCCCGACTTCGCCAGCCCACTCACCGAGCTCGTCCTCGCCGGCAACGTCGCCATCCGCGCCGGCAAGAAGCTCGCCTGGGACTGGCCCGCCCTCCGCTGCACAAACGTCCCCGAAGCCAACGCCTTCGTCCATCGCGAATACCGGAAGGGGTGGACACTGTAGAGCTTGTGGTGTCTTTGGCGCGGGTTCCTGCGCGCATGTGGCAGACCGGTGTCGAACGTCGAATGACGAACGACGAATGACGAATGAAGCCGAGGGCGGGACCCCTCTCCTCGTCAGTTCGACATTCGACATTCGGCGTTCATCATTCGACACTTGGACCCACAGGAGTTGGCTTTGCCTCCTGGGCTGCGGCGAAGAGGTCTTCGCCATCGCCTGGGAAGGTACGGCCTGCAAACTCCAGGCGGCGGCCGCCGAAGCGGAAGAGCTCGGCGGAGCCAGTGCGAAGGCTGCGGGCGGCGAGGGCGAGGTGGGCGTCGGAGGTGAGGGTGTCGCAGGTGCCGCCGCCGACGAGAATGGTCCAGGAGAGGTCGCCGGCGCGCGCTACAAAGACGCCTTTGCCCTTCGCCTCAAGGAGGAGCTTGGGGGCAAAGGCGGTGAGGAGGGTCATGGGGGCGTCGCTCTCCTGGATGACACGGAGGTGGCGCGTCGGCTGGCGGAAGGGGTCGCCGCGGTAGTAGACATCGGACACCCCAATCTCAGGCTTGACGCCCGGCGTCAGGAAGGCGAGCTGGCAGGCGGCGTCGGGGAGTTTGGTGAAGGCAGCGTCGTAGGTTGTGGGCCGCCCTGACCTTCTGTGAAACCCGAAAGCCGCGAAGGTATTCGCCCCAGCAAGCGGCTGGACGAAGGGGGCGTGGAAGCGCCATTCGGCCTTGCCGGGGCCGTTCGTCTCAAGGCGGTCGAAGACGAGGAAGTGGTCGGGCTTGAGGTGGATGAGGACGCGAGAAAGGGACTTGATTCGGGCCTCGGGGGGATAGGCGTTGGTGAGGTCGGCGCGGGCGACGGATAGCAGCTTGCCGTCGGCGAAGAAGGCGATGCGGCCCACCTGGTCAAGCCGCAGCCTTGGGTGCCAGACCTGTCCCCCGCCCCACTGGTCGGTGTCGTTCACGATGATGCAGTTGTCGTTGGCCGCGCTCTTGCGGTAGGTGCGGTCAGCGCCCGGCTCGTTGATGATTGGGTGGACGCCTTTCCAGATGGCAATCGAGCCGCGGTTGACTTGGCAGTGCGCCCAGTTGAAGCGGAGGGCGCGCGACGTCCCCTCCTTCCCGAAGACGGAGCCTGCGAGGAGGCGGACGCGCAGGGCGTCGTCGCCCCACCCTGACCGCATGAACACCTGGTCAACGTCGCTGAAGCGCGCGTTGGTGGGCGTGTCCGCCGCGATCACGCCGTCGGGCAGGGGCAGGTTGCCTTGCTCGCGGAGGCCCTGGCCGGCCATGAGGGCGGGGACGCGGCCCTTCGGCCAGGCGGGGGCGTTGTGGAGGGCGTAGCGCCACTCGTTGTCGAAGAAAGGCCCCTTCGCAAGGTCGAGGCCGGTGCATTGGAGGATGAGCTTGCGGCAGGTCTCCCAGAAGCCGAGGCCGTAGTCGCGCGATTCGTTCATCCACTCCAGGCCGCCGTCGCGGCCGAGGAGCTCGACCCGCTTGCTGACCACCATCACGGCCCAGTCGAGCCACTTCTGGGCCTCAGGGCCGTCCCAGGCAAGCCCGGCTCCCAAGAGCGCCCAGATCGCCTTCGAGCAGTGGTTCTGGGCGTAGCCGGTCGGATGGTAGTTCCGCTGGAAGACCGAGAAGGTGTAGAAGCCCCCGAAACGCTTGAGGAAGTGCCTGTCGAGCTCCTTCCTGGCGTCGGGCGAGAGGCGCGGGACCAGGCGGTCGTAGGCCTCGCAGGCGGCCAGGCCACGCTTCCCGGCGTCCATATCGTTGTCCGAGGCCATGGACTCCGCGTCGTCGCTGTACTCCCAGGGCGCGGCGCGCTCGGGGTCGAGGGTGAAGATCAGGCTCTGAACCGCCTTGTCATCCGGTTCGAAGGGCTTCTGGCTGCTGAGGCGGGGGTGCTTGCCGGCGAGTTCGGGCTTGAGGGTGATGCGCTGGAGGGAGCGGACCCGCTCATCAATGCCGATGGCTATCGAGCCGATGTGGTGCGGGCGGAGAGGGTTTGGCACGTGGGTGATCTCGGGTTTCTCTTTCTGGCGTGCCCCGGGGCGCCAGCGCGTGTGGCGCGCGAAGTCGTCGAACGCGATGCGGATGGCGTGCTGGCCGGGCTTCGGGATGTCGAGTGCGAAGCTGGCGTAGACCCTTCCCGCCGCCTGGTCTTCGAGGCTCGGCAGGTCGAACCAGGATGTATAGACGTGCTGGCCGTCGAGAGCGACGCGGGCGGTGGGCACGAGCCAGTCGCCGTTGAAGATCTCCCACGGCCCCGTGTGGGTCAGCCCCTTGGCGGGGTCGCCGAGGAGCTTCCCGATGCGGCGCGTCTGAACCGAGTTGGGGTCGGGGAACGCGACGCCGCCATGCTCGACGTAGAGGCGGCGCACGTCGAACTGCCCGTCGGCGGTCGTGAGATCGAAGCGCCACACGTTCGCCTCGGGGAAGCTCCCAGTGACCAGTAACGCCCTCTCCCGCGCCTCGGCCTTGAAGGAGCCGAGGCGGTCGCGGAAGGCCGGCAGCTTGCCCGGCTCGGCGGCGTTCACGAGGTCCGCGATCGGCTGCACGCCATCGCCGAGCAGCCACGCGGCAGCGCGCGAGGGGGTGCCGCTACGCTCACCACCGAAGGCAGGGAGCCCTGGGATTAGGAGCGGCAACAGGGCCACCCACTTGACGCCAACCTGTAGGGAGGTCATGCTGTGTGGGTTCCTCTTCCTAGGCCAGCACCCACGACGGAGAGCGCGAGCAGCTTGTAGTGCGGGCTTTAGCCCGTTCTGTGAGCGGGGCATCCCTGTTGTGGGCGGGGGCTCCGTCCCCCGCGTCTCGCCCTCCCCGCTCGCGGGGAGGGCCGGGGTGGGGGCAGCGCCCCGCCCCCCTCAGTCCCCCAGTGAACGGGGGGAGGAGCGTACGGCCTGAAGGCCGCACTACCAACTCCCGCTTCGATCCGCTGAGGCGTTACCGGCGCTGATGATACACGCGGCCGCACTGTCACACAAGGGCCACGAGGAATGACCTCACGCGAGCGCGAGTTGACGGCCATACGCCAGCAAGTGCCCGACCGGATTCCGGCTGACCGCATCTGCATCGAGACAATAGAGGTGCTTGCGGCCTATCTCGGCGTCGCCCCGACCGCGGTGGAGGACGAACTGGGGATTGACGGGCGGCTGGTGGCCCCGGCCTTCACATCAAGCCCGACGTGCCGGCCGCGAACACCCTCGCCCTCTTTCGCACGGCGACTGCCTTCCGCAGGCAAGGCTACACAACTGGAGGGTGACGCGGCCCGCGTCTCCGACGCGGAAATCTCCCGCCCCGGACGGGCAGGCCGATCCGACTGATCGGACGGATCCGACCGATCGGACCGATCATGGGAATCCCCCGCCGCGGAGCGACGGGCTACTGGGGAATGCTCTTGTCAATTGCGCCAGCCAGGGTGTCGAGGAGCTTGTGGGCCTCGGGGCTGGCGCCGTAGATGATGAGGCGGCAGAATAGGGGGCCGCGGTGGAAGATGGCCTCCATCTCGCGGGCCTCCCAGAGGGCAGAGGCGAGGCCAACGGAGAGCTTCTTGCCCTTCCCGTCGTCGTGGTCGTCGAAGAGCGCCCTGGCGTCGGCTGGGGACCTCACCTGGAAGAGCTCGACGCGGGCATCGGTCTTGCCGAGCTTCGTGTCGGCTGAGGCGAGGGTGACGAATCGGCGCCTGAAGTAGGCCTCGGCCGCGCCGTCCATGTAGTCGAACAGCCGCGCGCCGGGCCATTCGGCCACGTTCGTGAAGGCCATGTCGGGCAGGGCGGCGTCGGCGGCACGCAGGACTGCGGCAGGATTCGCAGGTGCCTTGGCCGCCCAGGGGGGGCAGCCGGTCAGGAGCGCGAAGAAGATAGCCACGAGCGGCGAGCCGCGAGCCGCGAGCCTCAGACTCCGAAGCTCGTGGCTCATGGCTCGTGGCTCGTGGCTCGACGCTCTTCGCTCAGTCAACCTTCACCTCGTCAATCTTGATCTTCGCCAGGTCGCCCTGGCCGGCGCCGAGCTTCTGGCACTCGGCCAGGTAGTTGCCCTTGGTGAGGTTGCTCTGCACGTAGACGCTGTCGCCCTTGGTCCAGTCGGCGAGAGCGCCGGCGGGGATGAGCTGCGGCTCCTTCTCGTGGAGCAGTTGGCAGCCATAGGCGTCCACCGCAAGCGCGTCGAGGCCGACCACCACCGCGTTGCCGGGGAAGGTGCGGATGCGTTCGGGCTTGGGGCCGCCCCAGCCGAAGGTCGGCTCGCCGGCGTCGAGGATATTCAGGTCAACGGCCTGGCGATAGACCTCGTTGTAGGCGTTGGAGAGCTTCGCGGGGAAGAGCTCCCAGCCCTTGAGGCGTGCGGGGTGCTGGTCGCTCGCGCCGGCCTTCGGGTTGCGGTCGTCGGTGCAGTGATGGGCATACATATGCCAGGTGAGGCCGATGCAATTCTTCACGCAGCCCGTGTAGATCGTGAAATTGTGGGTCTTGAGGCGGGGGACGTTGATGAGGACGACGTCGGGCTCGAAGATCTCCTTAGCGACCCAGAGTTCCTTCCAGCCCCCCGCCTTTGGGACCTTGTTCTCGTATTGCGTGGTCTTGAGCCACCAGTGGATGAGTTCCTCAAGCTCGGCGCCCTCCTTCTTGATCACCTCGCGGAGCGTCGGGCCGTCGGCGCGCTTGCAGTCGTAGCCGTCCCACTCCTGGCCGATGACCTTGACCACCTTCGCCCCGTTCTCCTTGCAGGCGCGGATGACCGCCGCGGTCATCGAGGCCGAGGTATTCGCGTCCGAGAAGCTCTTGTCGGTGCCGTTGATCTTGATGAAGGCCCGTTTGCCGCTGACAAGTTCCTTGAACCCGCCGAGCTTGTCGAGAGCGGCCTTCAGGCGCGTGGCGGCCCCTTCGTCGGCGGCCATCTTCGCCGCGCCGCGTGCCACCACGATGCGCGGCTCGGGCGCCGCGACGGCCTGCCGCGTGGCGAGCGCCGCCACTGTGCCCGCCCCCACCGCCAGGAACTCGCGCCGATTCATCTCGCTTGGACCGCCCATGGGCATTCTCCTGTGCCGGGTGTCGGGTGGCCGCCGGTCCCACAGTGGGCAGTCTATCAGGCGGGGTAGCGGGTGTCAAGCACGGGGAGAAAAGAAAGGGACTTCAGGGACCCCAGCGACAACAGGGACCAGCCCGGGGAAACCATGCCGCATCCCCACGCTCCTTCTTTGGTCCCTGTTGTCCCTGTGGTCCCTGTGGTCCCTTCCCTGGCCTACTTCTTCTGATCGTGCGGCACGCTCACGGTCACTTGCGCCGTCGCGGCATTCCCGCTCGCATCCGTGGCCTCGATGGTGATCGTGTAGACCCGGCCCGAGCCCTTCCCCGAGCGTTCCGCCCGCAGCTTCAGCGAGTGGTCGCCCGTGATCTCCCAATCGGGGGCGGCATCGCCATCTCCTAGGCCGTTCACCGGCTCGTTGCTTGCCACGCCCACGATCCGCCACCCCGGCGCCGCATCGCAGACGTCGCCCACCACGGCCCCGACCGCAATGTTCGCCATCTTGTGGTTCGGCGGCCATAGCACATTCGGCGTCGCCCACACGCTCTCGATGACGGGCGCCGTCGTGTCCTTCACCGTCACGGTGAACGTCTTCACCGTCTGGTTGCCCGAATCATCGGTCGCCGTGCAGGTCACGGCCGTCACGCCGAGCGGGAAGACGGAGCCCGACGGCGGGCTGCACACCACATCCACCTCGGCATCGCAGACATCCGCGGCCACCCAGTCCCACGACACCCGCGTCCCCGCCGCCGTGGCCTGCTCGACCACAATCGGAGCGGGGACCACGAGCGTCGGCGGAGTCGCGTCCCTGACGGTGATGAGGACGGTGTCGGGCGCGGAATCGGCCTGGCCGTCGTTGACGACGAGGGTGACGGTGGTCGTGCCGAGGGGCAGGGTGATTGTGGGATTCACGCCCGAGGCCGAGCCGCCGGGCCAGGTCCAGCGATAGGAGAGCGGGTTCCCGTCGGGTTCGGACGAGGCCGAACCGTCGAGCGTCACCTGCGCCCCCGCAGCCGATGCCTGCTCGACCACTTGGTCGGGGCCGGCGTGGGCGACTGGGGGCCGATTGGCAGGAAGCATGAATGCCAAACCACCGGGCAAGCTGAGGCCGCCCCCGATCGCAAAGTCCGAGCCCGTCCTGCCGGGGGCAGGCAGAGCAGCCCCCGTCTGTCCGTGGAAGCGGAGAACACGGGAGGAACCTCCTGCGTTATCCCCGACATAGAGATGGGCATCAGGACCAAAGATGATATGGCCCCTGGCTTGGCTGATACCTGCATTGGATACGAACACCTCGAATCCGCCAAGGCCATCCTCGCGCCAGATGGCCACGGTATCGCAGTCATACACGTACAACCTCCCGCCCGGTCCGAAGGTCACAGCCTCGAGACCTCGAGGTGCGTATTCGGGGCCGGAAGCGTGTATGCCCATGAACGCGCCGGTGGTCCCATCGAACTTGTACACGCATGAAGATGGGCTTCCGACAGCGTAGAGGTGGCCGTCAGGGCCAAATGCACAGTCGTTGGTGTGTAGCAAGCCTCCGCCTGCCGCGAACACCGCTCCAGCCCTACCTGGCGCGGGGAGCGGAGCGCCTGTTCGCCCATCGAAGCGCAGGACCTCATGTGTGTTGGAGTTCGCCACGTAGAGATTGCCCTCTGGGCCGAATGTCAAGCCCTTGTTGCCGTAGAGGCCCGAGCCGCTGGCGAACACGCCGAGGAAGGCCCCTGTTGTGCCGTGGAGCCTGAGGATCTGGCGCGCGCCGAATGGCGCGTTCGAGACGTAAAGGTGGCCATCCGGGCCGTAGACGATTCCATAGGGGTTAGCGAGAGCGCCGCCGGAAGCGAAGACGCCCTTGTAGACACCTGTGGCTCCGTCGTAGCGGAGGATGTTGCTCCCGAAGTAGTTGGCGACCAGCAAGTCTGCGCCGGAAGCCGGCGGGGCAATGCCGACTGCTGCCCCGATCGCCATCGCGATCGCCACCCCGCGTCCCATGCCCATGCCGCGTCCCCTTTCGCTTCGCTCGGGGCGGACGGGGGGCCTCCCCATCCCGTGGGGAAGTGGCTGAGGTGTGTGCGAAAGAACTCCCCGTACCGCCAAGAGCGCGTTGTGTCAACAGGCGGCGAGTATACCCCCCCCCTACACAATGTCAAGGCCAAATCGCGCACTGCGGGGAACTCACCACGGAGGCACGGAGAGCACGGAGAGGATGGACCTCTGAGGAAGGCAGGAAGGGAGGAAAGGGCGGGGGCCTTTCCTTTCCTGGCCTCCTGGGTTCCTCATCGCCTGTCCTGCGGGTCTGAAGGGGGGTTGATCATGTAGCGCGCGGGATGGAGTGCCGTATCGTGAGCCATAAGCCTTGAACTGGCCCATGGTTATGTCGTTGGCTGCACGGCGCACTACATGATCAAATCCGTAGGCGGGGGAGTTGATCATGTAGCGCGGGACGCGGGGAGGGCGGATGTGGACGGGCTGTCAGGTTGGCAGGCGGGGCGCGGGGGCGGGGGAGAGGGGGCGCTGCCAATTTGGCAGGGGAAGGGGGATGACGCCGGGCGCGTGCCAGTGTGTAAGCCTTTGCCGCGGCTTGACTTGGGTGTGGTGAGGGGAGCAAGAGAGAGCAAAGGCACGGTTTTTGCTCAGAATTCCCCATGCACGTTGTTGGAGAGGGTGGGGCGCGCGGCAGGGATGCGGCACCCGCCCGCGACGTAAGTTCAAGTGGCTCAATGAGAAAGGAGCATGAAGAGGATGGCGACGAAGCTGATCCCGCTGGGCGACCGGCTGCTGGTCGAGCGCCTGGAGGCGGAGGAGAAGACGGCCGGCGGCATCGTGTTGCCCGATACGGCAAAAGAAAAGCCGATCCAGGGCAAGGTCATCGCCGTCGGGGAGGGGCGCCGCACGGAGGAGGGCAAGCTCATCCCGATGCAGGTGAAGAAGGGCGACAAAATCCTCTTCGGCAAATACTCCGGCACCGAGGTGAAGCTCGAAGGCGAAGAGTACCTGATCATGAAGGAAGACGACGTCCTGGGGATCGTCCAGGATTGATGTGCCGCTGGCTCCCCGACCCCCCAAACAGTAACGGAGGAAGAGAAACCGATGCCTGCGAAGCAACTTGCGTTTGACCAGGAGGCCCGCGAGGGCATCCGCCGGGGAGTGAGAATCCTCTCCCGGGCCGTCAAGATCACCCTGGGGCCGCGAGGCCGCAACGTCATCCTCGAGAAGAGCTGGGGCGCCCCGACCGTCACCAAGGATGGCGTGACGGTGGCTAAAGAGATTGACCTGAAGGACAAGTACGAGAACATGGGCGCACGCCTGGTGCGCGAGGTCGCCTCGAAGACCTCCGACACGGCGGGGGACGGGACGACGACCGCTACGGTGCTGGCCGAGGCGATCTTCGAGGAGGGGCTGAAGAACGTCACTGCCGGCGCAAACGCGATGCTCCTCAAGCGGGGCATTGACAAGGCGGTCGAGGCCGTCGTCGAGCGCCTCAAGAAGATGTCCATCTCGGTCAAGGGCAAGAAGGAGATCGCGCAGGTCGGCTGCATCGCGGCGAACAACGACCACGAGATCGGGACGATGATCGCCGACGCGATGGAGAAGGTCGGGAAGGACGGCGTCATCACCGTCGAAGAAGGCAAGACGATGGAGACGGCGGTCGAATGGGTCGAAGGGATGCAGTTCGACCGCGGCTACCAGAGCCCCTACTTCGTGACCGACGCGGACACGATGGAGGCGGTGCTCGAGGACACGTATATCCTCGTTCACGAGAAGAAGATCTCGAGCGTGCAGAAGCTCATCCCGCTGCTCGAGAAGATCGCCCGAAGCGGCAAGCCGCTGGTGCTCATCAGCGAAGAGGTCGAGGGCGAGGCCCTGGCCACCCTGGTCGTCAACAAGCTCCGCGGCACCTTCAAGTGCGCGTGCGCCAAGGCCCCCGGCTACGGCGACCGCCGCAAGGCGATGCTCCAGGACATCGCTATCCTCACGGGCGGCAAGGCGTTCTTCGAGGACCTCGGGATCGAGCTCGACAAGATCGAGCTTGGCGACCTCGGCCGCGCCAAGAAGGTCGTGATGGACAAGGACAACACGACCATCATCGAGGGTGCCGGCTCCTCCGAGGCCATCCAGGGCCGCATCAAGCAGATCAAGAACGAGATCGAGAGCACGACGAGCGACTACGACCGCGAGAAGCTCCAGGAACGGCTCGCCAAGCTCGCCGGGGGCGTCGCCCAGATCAACGTCGGCGCCGCCACCGAGGTCGAGATGAAGGAGAAGAAGGCGCGCGTCGAGGACGCCCTCCACGCCACGCGCGCGGCGGTGGAGGAAGGCATCCTGCCGGGCGGCGGGGTGGCGCTGGTGCGCGCGGCCGACTGCCTGGACGCCCTGAAGCTCAAGGGCGATGAGGGGGTCGGGGTGGACATCGTGCGCCGCGCCCTGGTGTCGCCCCTGAAGCAGATCGCGGACAACGCCGGCCTCGACGGCGCCGTGGTGCTCGAGAAGACGAAGGACATGAAGCCCAACGAAGGCTATGACGCGCTGGCCGACAAGTATTGCGACCTGGTGGACGCAGGCATCATAGACCCGACGAAGGTCGTGCGCTGCGCCCTCCAGAACGCATCCAGCGTGGCCGGCCTGCTCCTGACCACCGACTGTCTGGTGGCGGAAATCCCGGAGAAGAAGCCGGCCCCTGGCGGCCCCGGCGGCCCCGGCGGCGAGTACGGCGGCGGCGAATACTGAGCACCACGGAGGGCATCCACAATGCCGACCTATGACTTCCGTTGCACCGAGTGCAAGAAGACGTTCAGCGCGACGATGAGCTGGACGGAGTTCGACAAGGGCAAGCCCAAGTGCCCCAAGTGCGGCAAGCGAAAGGTCGAGCAGGTCTACGGCACCGTCCTCGTCAAGACCAGCAAGAAGTCGTAGGCCCCTGCCGCCCGCTCTCGCACCTATCCCGGCGTCCCGCCCCCGTGGCGGGACGCCGGTCTTCTTTTGGCCCTTGACGAAGCCGCCGGGATTTGCTACAAGTAGTGAGTGGGCCGGAAGGCTCCGACGAGGGCCGAGGGATGATACGGGCGCTGCTGAACCGGTGGAAAGAGGGACGAGCCGTTCGCAGGATCGAGTCCGCGGCGGACGGCCAGGGACGGCCCGCGGAGGCCCTGGCCGCGGTCCGTGACCTCGAGAAGCTCGGCACCACGCGGTGCGTTCACTCCCTGTGCCTGGCGCTGGCACACGGCCCAGAGGAGCTGCGGGTGCAGGTGGCCGCGGCCTTGGCGGCCATCCACAAGCGCTGCAACGACGAGCGCGTCCTCAAGGCCCTCAACGAGGCAATCCTCTCGGAGCACCAGCCGGACAGCGTGCGCGAGGCGGCGATCGCTGCCCTCGCGGGGGTCGTCCACCATCGCCACGTCGGCAGCTTCGTCGAGGTCGTCAAGAGCGCGCGCACGCCGCTCCACGTCCGCACCGCGGCCGTCCGAGGCCTCGCGCGGGTCGAGTACCCGGAACTCGTCGAGCGCCTGGTCGAGAGCTACTTCCTCACCCGCGAAGAGGACCCGCACGGGGTGATCCGGCGGTGGGCGGTTCAGGAACTGAGGTCGCTGCGCGACCCCGAGAAGCTGACGAAGCTGCACGAGATCGCGCATGGCCGCCGGCGCCTGCGGTATCACTCGTTCAGCTTCGAGCGCGGCGACCCGGCAGTCGTCGTGCACTTGATGGCCGAGGCGGACCCCGAGCACGCCACGCGCTTCCTCGGCCACATGCTGGACCACTCCACCCAGGTGATCTCGGCCGCGGCCGCAAAGGCCATTGCGCAGATTCGGACCAAGCGCGCCGCGGTCCAGGCCGATGCGCCGGCGGCTCCCCCTCCCGGCTCGCGCGGAACCCACACGCCGGCGCCTAAGGCCCCCAGCCGCCCCCACGCCCACCCCCCCAATGCCTGAGGCATTGGCCAAGTGACCTTTTCCTTCCCATTTGCGTCTTTCCCTTTGACTCCCACTGCCAAGTGGGGTTATACTTGGCTGCTGCAAGTTGCCTTGCGGGCGGCGGAGCTTGGGAGCATTTGACAGAGAGGTGCCAGATGCGGTTCGGAAGTGCAGTTCGCCGCGCCATCCTCGGGCTCGCCGTGGGGGCGATCGCCGCCGCCGTGTGCCGCGGCAGCGGAGGCCCGGATGAGCCTGACCCGTGCCGCGAGAAGGCCAAGGCCGGCTTCTCCTGGTGGGACGCCGAGGAGCTGATCGTGGACGGCCCGGCCGAGTGGGGCGACATCCACTTCTACTTCGACGAGAACTGGTTCTTCTTCGAGGTCGTCGCGGCCGGCGTCTACACCGTGGAGACCTGGCCCGGGAGCCTCGACGACTCGTTCATGACCCTCTTCGACGAGGACCTGCGGTTCATAGACGACGACGACAACCGCGGCACGGGGCTGATGTCGAAGATCACCCGCACCCTTCGCCCGGGCACCTACTATGTCCTGGTCCAGCCCTATGGGTGGTGGGACGATGGCGACTACACGATCAGCGTGAGGTCCACCGCCCCGGTCCTCTCACGCTTCGCAATCAACAACGGCGCCATCGTCACCGCGGCCCGGCCTGTGACCCTGAACCACGCGAGCGCGGGGGTGGCGGCGGAGTTCATGGCCAGCGAGTCGCCCACCTTCGCCGGCGCAGCCTGGCTCCCCTACGTCCCCACCCCGCCATTCACCCTCTCGGCCGGGAACGACACGAAGACCGTCTACCTGAAGGTCCGCGACGCCAATCTCAGAGAGTCGAACACTGTCTGGGACAGGATTTACCTCGACGAGCCGATCCCCGTGGAGCTGATCGTGAACGGTCCGCCGAGGAGCGGCGACATCTGGCCCCCGGGGAACGAGGACTGGTTCTTCTTCAACGCAGCGGCCCCCGGCACCTACACGATCGAGACGTGGGCCGACACCCTGAACGACAACACCGCGTGGCTCTTCCAGGCCGACCAGACGACCCTGATCGCGACGGACGACGCCAGCGGCGAGCGGGGGCGCATGGCGCGAATCGTCCAGGCACTCGCCCCCGGCACCTACTTCGTCCGCGTGCGCGCCACCAAGTGGTCGAAGACCGGCACCTACCTCATCCGCGTGACGACGGGCACCCCCCAGGTCGCGATCCTCAACCCCCACGGCGACCCGACCGCAAACACGTGGCTGGAGGTCGGCAACTCCGAGGTCGTCTTCACATCCAGGACGCCTGGGGTCCTCGAGGTCTTCTGTAGCTTCGCGGTGAACGCCCCGGGCGTGGCCGACCTTGCGAACAAGGTGCGGGCCGCCATCAGCCCGGTCGGCGCGTCCCCCCTCGAATGGAGGGCGAAGAAGGGCCTCTCGCCCTGGCTCGGCAGCGCCGCCGGGCTGCCCCCCGGCGCGCACGGCACCACGGGCAAGGCCGTGCTCAACACCAAGACGGGACGCTACGAGGTGAGCGCCCGCTTCACCGGCCTGCCCGCCAACAACGCCGACTTCGGCCTCAAGAGCGTCTGGGCGCAGATCGTGGACGGCGCTACAGTCATCGCCACCGCCCAGCAGCCCATCGAGGTCTTCCACCACCGCTGGGCCGCCAACAACCCAGGCGTCGGGCGCGACCGCGGCCCGAACTGGTTCTACTACTGGAAGACCGGAAACGTCTGCGGCACGACCACCGGCTGGGAGTACATGTGGGGCTGGGGATACGGCTCGTACTTCCCAGGCGACGACCACGTCCACGTCCGAGACCTCGCCCCCACCGAGAACTCCGGGCCTGAGACCTACACCAACGACCTCGGCGGCACGGTCGTCGTGACAGGCCAGGGCATCGGCCCCTTCTGCGCCGCCGAAACCATCGCCCACGAGTTCCAGCACAAGTGGTTCTACGACAACTGGGACGCCGCGATCGCCGCGGCTGAGGCCGACGGGGAGAACGACGGGGACGACTACGACGACCCCGACGACGACGGCATCCCGAACCTCTTCGAGCCGGCCTTCCTCGGCATCGCCACCGACGCCAACGACCCCGACACCTACAACATGGGCGGCCGCTACGCCACCTACGGGGACGAGGAGTTGCGCGCCCGCAAGAAGGAACTCGACACCGGCCTCACCGTCACCAAGGCCAACGACTGGACCTATCCCGGCAGCAACTCCTATCCCCGCTATCAGGGGGATTGACCTTCGGCTGCCCCGCTGTCTTGCTCCCGAAGGGAGCGTAGTAGGTTGCCGGCGGCTTCAGCCGCCGGACCCCTGCGCCAGAAGTGGAGAAGTCCCGAAGGGACGACAGAAACGTGTAGCGGGTCCCCCTCACGTGGGCATCTGCCGTCCCTTCGGGACTGGGCCATGTGTGTGCCACGTTCCGGCGGCTGAAGCCGCCGGCTACCCACTGCTGTCCCTTCGGGACTTCAGTTCTGTCCCCTCATTTGTGGGGCGTTCTACCTTGGCCGCCTTGACAAGGAGGGAGAGGTGATGCGTATCCCGCGCCGTTGCACGCAGATTCTGATCCTGGGTGCCCTGTCGGCCCTGTGGGCCGGCGCGGGCCGGGGGGCAGAGCAGGCGCCTGACGCGAAACGCCTCTACCAGGACTTCGAGGCCCTCAACACCCCCGAAAACCTCGCCACCCGCTTCATCGGCGGCCAGCCGCCCGACTTCGTCAAGCAGCAGACCCAGCTCCTCCACGCCATCGGCGCCAGGCCGTCCGAGGACGCCATCCCCATCCTCCTCCGCATGGCCACAGAGCACCTCGAACGCATCGAGGAGATGGGGGCCGCCAAGTTCCGCAGGTCCCCCCTCCAGGCCATCCAGGTGCCGCTCGTGGACGCCTTGGCCGCCCACGCGCTCAGCGACGACATCTGCGCGGCGCTCGCCCGCATCGCGAAATCCCCTCTCGTGAAAGAGTACGCGCGCGGCCGCGCGCTCGACATCCTGGTCGAGCGCCAGCTCAACCGCATCGCCGACCCCGACGACCCGAAGGGCGAGAAGCGCGCGAAGCTGCTCCTCGACTCCCTCATCGGCACCCTCACCCTCCCCGAGGTGCTCCACGCCCCCGGGCGCCTGCGCGCGCTCGCACGCAGGGTGCCCGCCATCCCCAAGGCCGAGGCCGCCGCGCCCTGGCGCGCCCTCGCCGCCGCAGCCGAGTCCCCCGCACAGCGCTACGCCGCCGACGCAGCCATCGCCATCGCCTGCGTCCAGAAAGAGTCCGCCGGCACCCCCCTCACCCTGGGCGAGAAGGACCTCCTGGTCGAGGCCGCCAACCGCTGGCTGAAGGACTTCCGGCCGGCCGCAGCCAAGGAGAAGTACCCCAGCGACCTCCTGGAGGAGTGCATCCTGCGGCTCGGCGCGCGCCTCGACCACGAGCCCCTCGCCAAGCCCCTCCGCGACGCCGGCCTCATCCCCCCCGCACACAAGTAGGTGCCTTCGTCGTCCCTCGTCCTCGTCCTCGTCCTCGTCCTCGACTCTTCCCGAGGACAAGCCCAGAACCAAGAGAATCGAGGACGAAGGACGAGGAGGAGGGACGATTACGATAGAAGAAGCAGCAACGCCTTTCCGTGACACAGGGGGATGGATATGTCCAAAGTCAGCATCATCGGCGCGGGCGACGTGGGGGCCACCATCGCCTACACCCTCCAGGTGTCCGGCCTCGCCACCGAGCTCGTCCTGGTTGACCTCGACCAGGCGCGGGCGCAAGGCCACGCGATGGACATGAACCACGGGCTGTTCTTCACCCCGCCCGTCACCATCCGCGCGGGCGGCTACCCCGATTGCGCCGGCTCCCGCGTCATCGTCGTCACGGCCGGGGCCAGGCAGCGGCCGGGCGAGACCCGCCTCGAGCTCTGCCGCCGTAACGCCGACATCTGCGGCGGCATCGTTGACGCCCTCGCGCCCCACCTCGGCGACGCCTGCATCCTGATGGTCACGAACCCCGTGGACGTGATGGCCTGCGTGGCGCTTCGTCGGTCGGGGCTGCCGCCCAGCCGAGTGTTCGGCTCGGGCACCGTGCTCGACTCGGCCCGCTTCCGCTTCGAGCTCAGCCGCACCTGCCGCGTGGACCCGCGAAACGTCCACGCCTACGTCGTCGGCGAGCACGGCGACAGCGAGGTCTTCCTCTGGAGCCAGGTCCACATCGCCGGCACGCCCCTCGAGGCCTTCTGCGAAGGGTGCAGCCACGGCTCCCTGCCCGACGACAAGGCCGCCGTCGAGCGCCGCGTCCGCGACTCCGCATACCACGTCATCGAGAAAAAGGGCTTCACCAACTACGCCGTCAGCCTGGCCGTCCTCCGCATCGTCGGCGCAATCCTCCGCAACGAGCACAGCGTCCTCACCCTCTCCGCGCCGCTCCAGGGGCAGTATGGCCTCGACGGCCTCTGCCTGAGCCTGCCCTGCATCGTAGGCGCAGGCGGCATCGAGCGCATCATCCACACCAAGCTCTCCGACGCCGAGAGCCAGGCCCTCGCCCGCTCCGCCGACGTCATCCGCGCCGCCATCGCCGCCGCCCTGGGCGCGTAGCTCCTGCTCCTCAATCGTCCGCGTCCTCGTCCCTCGTCCTCGTCCTCGACCCCTCTCCCTCAGGAACGACGAGAATCGAGGACGACGGACGAGGACGAGGGACGAGGACGATAGAAGAACCTCGAGGTCAGGTCATGGGCACATCGAGGGACCGGCCCCCGTGCCGCTCCAGGCGAAAGCGGCCTGTGAGGGCCGCGCCCGAGGGGAGCTTGGCGCGGACCTCGTGCTCCCCGAAGAAGCAGCGGAGGGTGGCCTTGCCCGCGGCGTCCGCGGTCACGCTCGCATTCGTCGCCCAGCGCTTCTGGAAGGCCTCGAGGAGCCAGTCGTAGAGCGGCTTCGGCGTCATGTCCTTCCGCACCAGCCCCGCGGGCGCGCCCTGCCAACTGCCGTTGTCCGAAAAGTCCCACCAGGTGATCGCCTCGACCGCGGGATGGCTGAAGAGGACGGTGTAGAACTGCTGGCCATACTCGAGCTGCCGCTTCTCGCCGTCGGGCGTGGTGTGCCAGTCGTCCCGCCGCTTGTGCCAGTCGTCGTCCTTCTTCAACTCGCCCGAGAGCACGGTGGCCTCGGTGAAGTGGAGCGGGAGCTTGAAGCGCGCATAGGTCTCGCACACGCTCCACACCCGCTCGATGGGCCACGTGCCCTTGTGCATGTGGCTCTGGATGCCGATGGTCTTGACGGGTGCCTTGGCGTCCAGGAGGGCCTGGACGAGCTTCTCGAAGTCGGGCGAGACGTTGAAGTCGTTGTACAGCAGCACGGCCTTGGGGTTTGAGGCATCGGCCCAGCGGAGCGCGTCGGCCACGCATTTCGCTGCGCCGTTGGCCTTCATCCAGCGGCCAACAGCGTTCCCGAACCGCGCGCTCACCGTCGCCTCGTTCACCACGTCCCAGATGTCAATCCGCCCCTGGAAGCGGTAGACGATCTGCTTCACACGCTCCTCCTGGCGTTTCAACACGTCCTCATCGGCAAGCGCCTCGGCCCACTTGGGGAAGACCTCGTGCCAGACGAGCGGGTGGCCCTTCGTGGCGATGTTGTTCTCGCGGCACCAGGCCGCCATTTGATCGAGGCGTGCCTCCTGGGTCTTCCCCGGCTGCGGCTCGTAGCCGCCCCAGTAGAAGGGCAGCGTGGCGTAGTTGAGCAGCGCGGCGAAGCGCTCGTAGTATGCGCGCTGAAGAGCGGCGTCCTCGATGGCCCCGATGCGGAAGGCATTGGCGCCGAGCTTGAACTCGCGGCGCACGAGCGTCACCTCGGCCGCCACGCTCGCCAGCGGCTGGCCCGCCGAGTCCACAAAACGCAGGGCGGCCTCAGCCGTTCGGTGCTCCCCTATGCGCCGTTCCGCGCTGCTCAGGATTTCGCTAGCATTCACCTATGCTTTCCTTGCGGCAGTTCGGTGCCGCCTTGCCAGGTCCTCCTTGGTGACGACCCTTCCCTTCCAGCTCTTGACGACCTCGCGGTCCTGCTCGAGCATCTTCTGGGGGTCATAGCCACACTGTGCGGCAAGCGCCTGGCGTGCCGCACGAACTTCCTCGACAATCGGGGCTTTCCACATGTCAGATCTCCTCGCTGTACCTCGCGATTTCCTCGGGGGTGCAGATGATCGGCAGCCAGAACCCATGTTGACGGGTCAAGTTGGCAAGCCGCCGCTGGGTTTGAGGATTCGCCAGATGCGCGCAGTTCCAAGTGAGAAGGTAATCCAGTTCGCATGAGATCGGGTAAGCGACGTGGAACGCATCGCCAATGGCTTTCTCCGGAAGAAGAAGCTCTCTACGAAGCAGTGTGGCGAGCGACGGGATCTCGGCGCGCTCCACCAGCAAGTCTATCTCACTGACCGCGAGAAGCCTGCTCTCGGCCTCGTCGGAGTCTCCTTGCCTTGCCTCCAAGATGACTCGCGCCGAAACGAACACGCGGTAGTGAGCCAGTTCCTTCTCCCACCATTCGTGCGTGATCTCTTGGTGCTTTCGGATGGTGCCATCGCGGCTTGGACGTGATGTGTGATAGCTCACGACTGTTGTCTCAAGATACAGGGACGGGATGTATTCCACTTCGGCGGCCATAACAATGCACTTCCTCGCAACAGCCGGGGACTCGCTCACCTTCTCATTTGACTCTTATCCTGTTCTTGTCTCTTTGTCAAGTGACCCGGCAGGGTACCTACCGCACAAGTTGCGCCTCGGCCCAGTCGCCGTGGTCGCCCCCGACGCCGTCGCCGCCGTCGAGGGTGAGCAGTTCGAGGGTCGTGCCGCGGGAAACGTCAATCTCGACCTGCTTCGCGGCCGATGCCTTGGTCATCGGGCCGCTGTCGAAGACCACCTTGCCGTCGAGCTTCACCTGGAAGGCCATCGCGCCCTCCATCGCGGCCTCGTCGCGGCCGACGAGGCAGCGGAAGGCCTTGAACTTGCCGCCGCTGAGGTCGTAGACGATGCGGCTCTCGGCGTGGGTGCCGAGGCCGCGGGCGAACTTCTTGCCCGCGACGGTCATCGGCTTCTCCCACACGCTCTGATTGGTCTGGAGCTTGCCCCAGCCGAGCGTCGCGTCGTCGGGCGGAAGCTCGTCGAGCCAGGCGCTCGGCGCGTCGGCCTTCGGCCAGACCCGCGGCGCCGTGAACACCTTGGCCGCCTGAATCGTGATGATCTCGCGCTCCGTTTCCATGGCGATGGGGATGGGTAGTGGCTTTGGGTTGGCGGGGGGCAGTCTGTCGGACTCCCGGGTGGCTTCCAGGACTAGGGACTGCTTCTGAAGGGGATGCTCGACCCAGAGCCACCAGCCGACCTCGGCGCGGCTGAAACCGCCTTCCTTGGCCGGCTTGATGGTGACCGCGACTTCGCTCTTGCCGGCGGGCAGGTCGAACTCGAACCATGTCCAGGAATGCTTCGAGTGGGCCTGGTTGCCGCCCGAGCGGACAGCGCGGACAGAAAGCGGCTTTCCGCCAATCAGTGCCGTGCACTCAGCGCCGGCGGCGCCGCCCCGCGGGTCGCACAGGATGTGCATAGCCGCCTTCGCGCCCTGGGGCACGGTGGCGACGCAACTCCCCTCGACCCGCCACGGGGCGTCAGTTGCGGGAATATCGAGTCGCGCGGCCTCGACGCGGCAAGGCGCTTCCAGGCCAGGGAACATCAAGCCACGGACACTCCGGCCAGATCGACCGTAGACAGCATAGCTCACGCGCTTCGCTGCCCGCTCCGTCTCGACAGCCCGGAGGCCACCGAGAGGAGGCGCGATGCCTGGGGGCGCCGGCTCGACCTCAATGAGGGTCGTCTCGTACGCCTGGAGCATCACCTCCAGCCGGTCGCCATACCCGTACCGGCCAGGGAAGAACTCATGGTGCGGGTAGACGGTCTGAGCAACGAAGGCGCCCTCCGCGCGCGCCAGGTCCCAACCCACCGATTCGTCGAGCTTGAGGCTGACCTTTTGAGGCTCGATGAAGGGGTTCCTCAAAGAGATGATGCCGCGGTTGGCGGCGAAGTGGGCGTAGCCGTACCACTCGCGCTTCATCGGGTCGCCGCCGATGAGGGTGGTGTGGCCGAGCGTGGCCGAGTTGTGGCGGGTCCACTTGAGCACCGAGGCTAGGAAAGCCCAGTCGCGGTCGCCCACCCCCTTCTCGTTCCCACGCTCCGCGCCCACCCCCTTCTCGTTCCCACGCTCCCCCACCCCCTTCTCGTTCCCACGCTCCGCGTGGGAACGGTCGTCCGGGACGCTCCGCGTCCCTTCTTTGGCCGCGGAGCGGCCGGGGTCGGCGTCCCCCCGCGGAGCGGGGGGACGAGAAGGGGTGGGAGCGGGGGGACGAGAGACGGAGGTGAAGAACTTGGGGTTGATGTAGAGCGTGAGGAGCCGGCAGCCGCGGCCGACCACGGCGATGGCGTTGTCCTCCCACTTCTCGGGCGTGATGACGATGATGCCGAGGTGCTCGATGGCGCTGGGCGGATAGCCGGGGTGCTCGCGCACCCGCTGGCGGAAGACGGCGTCGCGGGTGGTCGTGGCGCTGTCGCGGACGATGGGGGCGGGGACGATGATGTCGGGGTAGTCGCCCGACACGTTGCCCCAGATGGCGTCGCAGTAGGGGAGCCACCAGGGGCTGAGCCACATGCCGCAGGTGGGGTCGAGGAAGATGCCCGGCTTCGCCTTCTTGGCCGCCGTCATCAGCTCGATGAAGGCGTCAATGTTGGCCTCCTGGGCGTAGGGGCCGGGCAGGTGGCCGTGGTCCTTCGCCTCGCAACTGGGGCAGAAGCCGTCGAACTTGTAGAAGGCGAGGTCGTACTGCTTGGCGAGGGCGGTGACGCGCGCGGCGATGTCGCGGCGGTACTTCGGGCCGCTCTGGCAGCAGTACCACTGATTGCTGTTGTGCTCGTAGCCGAGCTTGGCCAGGTGGGGCGCGTGGCTGTAACCCGACGAGGGGGAGAGCCAGAGCCCAAGATTCGCCTTCATCGCCTTCAGCGGCTCGACGAGCGGCCCGAAGCCGTTCGGGAACCGCTCGGGCACAAGCTCCCAGAGCGTCTCCTTCTTGTCCCACCCGTCGTCAATCGTGAAGGTGTCGAACGACTCGCCGTGGGGGTCGAAGAGCTTCTCCTTGAAGAGCTTGATCAGCTCCACGCAGTTCTTCTCGGTCGGCGGCATCAGCGTCCACCACGTGTTGTAGTTCACGAAGAGCCGCTGCTCCCTGGGCGTGGCCTGGATGGAGGCGATGTAGTCCTGGAAGCGTTGCGCGACGCGGCCTGGCTCTGCGACGCCCAGCACCGCCGTCTTGCTCACGAAGCGATCGGTGGTGCGCCCGGGGTAGTGGGTGAGCTTCGCGGTGCCGTTGGCGAAGCTGTTGTGGCCGCCCGGGAACTCCAGCCCCCAGAACGTGTCCTCAAGCAGCACCGGCTGGCCAAAGCCCTGCCCCGACGCCTTGCCCTCGACGCCGACGATCCAGGCATCCACCTGGCGGATAGGAAGCGGTTCTGAGGCGGACAATTCGATGTGCCGCCGCACCAAGGGCTCTGTCCCGATCCTGTAGACCACCCGAAGTTGCACGCCCTTCGGCTTCCCGTCATTGTAGGCCAGCACGAGCCGGCGCTCTCCCCCGGCCTCATCGCTCAGCGCCTTCTCGAAGAGGAGATCGGAATCCCGTAGCGGATCTCCCCCCTCCACGCCGATAGAGAAGCCATCGGACTTGACAGCCAGAGCTCGCTTTGCGAGTTTGCTGACCACCTCCGTTAGTTCGCACCGCGCGCCCGCCCTGCGGAAGCGCAGAGTCAGGTGCTCGTTGCCGAACGAGATGTCCTCGGCGTCCTTCCTGAGTTCCGCGGGCTCGCCCGCCTGCGTGGTGCCGCAGAGCAGGGCAAGAACACACAGCCGCGTCAGCCTCTTCACGTGCGGGTCCTCCGCAAAGGGCGCTTGGCAACCCGCCGTTTGCCCAGGACCTCCTCCTCGCCGACCACCTTGCCCTTCCATTGCCTAGTGATCTCGCGGTATTTCTCGAACATCTTATGGAGGTCATAGTCGCACTCGGCGGCGAACTTCTCCCTTGCTCGCCACACTTCCTCCAGGATGGGATCCTTTCGCATGTCAGCACTCCTTTTCCGGTCGAATCATCTCCTCGGGCGTGCAGATGATGGGCATCCAGAGTTCGCGTTCACGACACAAGTCGGCCAAAGCGCGGCGGACCATTTCGTTCGCCAGATGGGCGCAGTTCCACGTCAGAAGGTACACCATGTGATAGTGAACGGCAAAGGCGAGATGAGCGGCATCAGGACCCTTCTTCTCAGGAATGTGGAGAAACGTTTTAAGCTCGGCGGCAAGCGCCAGGACCCGTGGAACCGCCTCAAGCGTGTCGGCCTCGGCCAGGTACTCCAGCCTCTTCCTTGCTTCCTCAGGGTCTCCCTCGCCGGCTTCGCTCACCGTCGCCGGAGAGGTGAAGAGGTGATAGCTGTGCCGGGACCCATCCCACCAGCGTCGGGTCAACTCCTGATGTCCTCGGATCAGAGGGTCCCTGCTCAGGCGCGCCGTGGCGTAGCTCACGACGGAGGTCTCGAGATACACAGAGGACAACGGCTCGATCGGATCACCCATGGTCGCGTCCTTTGAGGCGGCTGTGCGATGCGAGCCTTCGGCCGGCCTCGATCCTACTCCCACTCTCCCGGCGATGTCAAGTGGGGTCAACCGATCGCGTTCAGTTCGGCGATCAGCTTCTCGGCGAGGTCGGGGTGGGTTGAGCGGACGAACTCGATGCGGCCGCGAAGGGCCTGGCGAAAGTGGGGGTGCTTCTCGCGGTTCTGGGCCTCAAGGCCACCCCGGCGGGCGTTGTGGAGGATGGCGCGGAGCCGACGGCGGTAGGCACGCGGCACGCGGGGGCCGTCGTTCACCACGAGGCCAGTGACCTCCTGGCGTGCGCCGCGGCGGGCGAAGTGGGTCTTGCCCTTCTTGAGCTTGAAGCCCTCCTTTGCGATGATCTGGTGGAGGAGCTTGAGGAAGCGCTTGAGGGAACGCCTGAACGTGTCGTCGCCGCTGAAGGTCAGGTCGTCGGCGTAGCGGGTGTAGGTGCAGCCGAACTTCTTGGCCAGGCCGGCGAGCCGCAGGTCGAGGTGGCGGCAGGCCAGGTTGGCGAGGGCGGGGCTGGTAGGGGCGCCCTGCGGGAGCATGCGGTGGCGCTGGCCGCCGACGAACTCCCGCACCTTCTCCGCCGGCTTCACCGTGCACAGCATGGCCAGCGGGATGGCGACCTCCTCGCCATAGCCGAGCGATTGGAAGATGCCGCGCACGCGGCGGTAGGTGACGGACGGAAAGAAATTGTCCAGGTCGAGCGTCACCACGATGTCCTTGCCCGCGTGGGGCTGGGCGTTGGTGTGGATGGAGCGTCCGGCGACGAAGCCGTGGGCGGGGTCCTCGGCGAAGGTCTTCGACAGGATTTCCTTGCGAATCCAGTGCTGTGCGGCCTTCAGCTTCGGCTTTGGAGCGTAGAGGACGCGGTAGCCGCCGGAGCGCTTGGGCACGGCGAAGGCGGAGTAGTGCGGCGGCTGCTCCCTATCGTCGGGGAACGCCAGCCAGTCGAGGGTGCCCCTTGTGATGCCCAGAGCGCGTGCGAGGTCGTCGCGCCTCGCGATGTTCGGCAGGCCGTTCTCGGCGAGGAGCTGGGGGCGGTGCGTGGCGGTGGCGCGGAGCCTTTCGCGCCCCTTGCCGCTGCCGGGCGGGACCGGTTCGCCGGTCTTGGGGTTCCGCTTCGTCACGAAGGGGTCGCCCGCGGGCCGAGCCGTCCCGCGGCCTGTGAGCCACCGCAGCACGAGCCACGCGGCGATCAAGGCGCCGATGATCCAGAAGGCATTCACAGCGCTGCTCTCCCCGCTCCGCAGTCTGCAATCTGTAATCTGGAATCTGGAGTCTGGAATACGCGAAGCGGGGGGCGGGGAGGGCTTTACGTCGCTCTCCTGCGCCGAATATTTCAGTGGTCGGAACGACCACTGGAATATTCTGCTGGCGTGAAGCGAGCTAGGGCACGTCCGCGGCGTAACGCCGCAGCGACACTTGCGTGTCGGCTAAAGCTCTCTCCCCGCCCTTCCGCTTCGCGTATGCCAGGTTCCAGATCCCAGATTACACATTCCAGACTCTGGATCAAGAGCGAGAACGAGATTTGCGCGCTCTCACGGGCGCGGGCCGATGGTCCGATCTGCCGCCGTGGGCCTGCGCTTGGGGAGCACAGATGGCGGGCCGATGATTCTCAGGCCATCTGCCTCGAACACTCCCCAGTCGGCAACGTCGTATGTGTAGACGGACTGAAGCCCGTGGAGCAATGCGGCTGCGGCGTGGCGGGCATCGTGAATCCGCCGCGCGGTGAGGCCGTGAGCGGCGGCAAGCCGCATGGCCCTTCTCGCGGTCTCATGCCCACAGGCTAGGACCTCGATGGCAGAGCGGGGGTGAATGAGCAAGTCCACCACTCCCGCTGCGTCCGCAGGGTCCAGCCGCCATTCGGTCCTCTCCCAAGTCAGGACGGCGTAGACCTCGCTCAGCACGCTCGCTGTGGTGCATGCGGGAAGAGTGCCTCCGCGCGCCGCCTCGACCAGCGGCCGGGCCTCCTCGTGCCTCTCGTCGCGCTCGCACAAGGCCGCGATGAAGAGGCCTGCGTCGAAAAACACCCGTTCAGTTCCCGGGGGCGTTGATGACATCCTTCCAGTTCCTGGGCACGACGCACCGGAGCCTCGGCAGCGGCTCGAGGTGGGGGGATGGCTGAATCATCACGCCCGAGCCGTCCGGGCGACGGACCGTCAGGACCTCCTCCTGCTCCACCACCTCGTCAAGGACATCCTCAAGCGTCCTGCCCCGGATCTCCTCTAGCGGCACTGTCCTCGTGATCATGTAGGAATCTCCTGCGTGTTCCGCAACTCTTGATTATACGCGACACGCGAGATATGAACAAGCATCAACGCCGCACGCGAACGGTTTGGCCGGTGGTGGCGGACTTGACGATGGCGTCGAGGACGCGGACGGG
>Ga0194112_10001176_pt1 | contig 38468 bp, 30 predicted proteins | sample TA2MahC400mmetaG_FD_146191 | JGI IMG/M metagenome (GOLD analysis project Ga0194112, IMG submission 146191) | Freshwater microbial communities from Lake Tanganyika, Tanzania - TA2015016 Mahale Deep Cast 400m | ecosystem: Environmental > Aquatic > Freshwater > Lake | place: Tanzania: Lake... | reverse complement strand
ATCATCGACCTCGGGCCTGAAGGGGGCAAAAACGGGGGCGAGATCGTTGCTGAAGGCCCACCAGAGCTAATTGCTCAGTCAATCCGTTCCCACACAGGTAGATACCTACAGCGCTGCCTGGAAGGATAACCTCGTATGGCATGGCCGACGGGGAATCGTTCGGGTGCTACAACACGGAGGAGAGACATGAAACGGGTCTTGATCACAGGCGCGAATCGTGGGATTGGCCTGGAGCTTGTTAGGCAGTCCTTGGAAGCCAACGATCTGGTGTTCGCTGGTTGCAGATTTCCCAAGAGGGCGAGGGACCTTCACCTGCTGGAGGACTCGTATCCGCATCTTCTCAGAGTGCTGACGATGGATGTAGATCAGGAAAGCACGCTAGACAAGGCGAGAGATGATGTGGAAGAGGTAGTCGAAGGTTTAGATGTCCTGATCAATAATGCTGGCATCTATATTGGCAAGGAGACCATCCTGGATGTTGGAGCTGAGGATCTCATGGCCGCGGTGCGTGTCAACGCGGTTGGCCCGATACTGGTCGCTCAGCGGTTTCTCGAACTGCTCAGGAACGGCAAGAGCGCAAAGATAGTCAATATATCATCGGAAGCAGGATCGATATCAAAGATGGAAGGCTTTAGAGGATACAGCTATTTTGGAAGCAAGGCAATCCTCAATATGTACACTCGCGCTTTGGCATTTGACAAGAATACAGACGGGATTATCGTGATCGCTCTTCATCCCGGTTGGGTTCGCACTGACATGGGGGGCAGCATTGCGCCTCTATCAGTCCAGGAATCGGCTCAAGGGATTCTCAGTCTGATCGAGAGGCTTACGCCTGCTCATCATGGGAAATTTCTGACCCATGACGGTGTAGACCATCCCTGGTGATCGATTGGTTGAGCTTCTCGCGGGAGTTTGCACAACTTGCCACACAATTGAGTCGCCCCCAGACCGTGAGGAACGATCTACGTTCAGGTGTCCAGAACGAAGTGATCGGCCGTGAGTGTAGCACCATTATGTGGAGGCTATGAAGGATCATGAACATTACGATTACTGGCGCAAGAGAGAACAATTTGAAGGGTATCTCCGTTGTCATCCCCCGAAGCAAATTCGTTGTCGTAACAGGGCCGTCGGGCTCAGGCAAGTCCTCTCTGGTATTCGACACGATCTATGCCGAGGCACAACGTGAGTACTTGGCCTCTCTCAGTACATATGCGCGCATGTCTCTACCCAGGTTGAACCGCCCGGATGTTGATGCAGTTGAAGGCTTGTCATCATGTACTGCCATAGATCAAGAGCCGTTGGCCCGGAATCCTCGGTCTACTGTGGGCACTGCGACTGAGATTTATACCTACTTGCGACTTCTCTACTCGAGAATGGGAAAGCCTCGATTGAGCCCAGGTGACTTCTCCTTCAATACTCCATCAGGTGCCTGTCAGACCTGCGCAGGGCTCGGTGTCGAGTTGGTGCCCGACCTCGACAAACTCATCGACTGGGACAGGTCTCTAGCTCAGAATGCGATTCGGCACCACAAGCTTTTCGTGGGTGCACGTGGATGGAACATCATCAATTCGACAGGTTTTTTCGACATGAACAAGCCCCTGCGAGATTTCGCGCAGGATGAATTGGACTTACTCCTGTTCTCAGAGCCGCGGCGGTGTCAGAACGACGCACCAGGCTATACGCAAACCTTCACCTTTGAAGGAGTTGCAAGAAGGTTGCTCAAGGACATGCGGGATAAGGAGTCCCTGGGTGACTCCAGTGCTCAGGAATTCCTTGACTTGTGCATGTGTCATGAATGCAAGGGTGCGCGGGTCAATGAGCGAGCGCGCTCGGTGATGCTGAATGGCAGGTCCATTGTTGACTTGGTGACGATGGAGATATGGGATTTGTTGCTCTATGTCAAGACGATCAGCGGGCCCGTCGCAGATGCTATCATTCCACACATAGCGAGGACCCTAGGACATCTTGTGGACATCGGTGTTGGCTACTTAACGTTGAGTCGCTCAGTAGACACGCTTTCAAGTGGAGAGTCGCAGAAGATCAAGTTGGCTCGGCAGCTCGGCAGCTCGCTCACTGAGCTCATCTACGTGCTTGATGAGCCGACTGTCGGCCTGCATGCCAGGGATGTAGAACACCTCGTCAGTATCCTGAAGCAGTTGGCGGGTAAACCCAACACCGTGATTGTCGTAGAACACGATGAGAGTGTCATGCGCCAGGCTGACCATATCATTGATATGGGACCAGGGGCAGGTGTCTATGGCGGCCAAGTCGTTGCCCAGGGAACTCCTGAAGAGATTATCCAAGCAGGTACTGTAACGGGGCGGTATCTTTCTGGTGAGGAGCGCATCCAGATTAGAGGCAGAAGACGAAAGGCCAAAGTGTATCTGGAGATTCGCAACGCCGGACTTCATAATCTGAAGAACCTAGATGTTCGCATTCCCCGAAATGTCCTGACTTGCATAACGGGTGTCTCCGGGTCAGGCAAGAGTTCCCTTGTCGAAGTGTTACTGAAAAAGTATCCACAGATTGTTGTGGTTGACCAGTCTCCGGTGGGCGCATCGCCGAGGTCAAATCCCGCCACCTACGTGAAAATGTTCGACGATATTCGCACCGAGTTTGCCAACGCAACAGGACAAAGAGAATCCTTGTTCACCTTCAATGGCGAGGGTGCTTGTCAGGCATGTCAGGGGCTCGGCTACAAAACGATCGATATGCACTTTCTGGGCGATGTCCGCCAGAAATGCGAGGGGTGTCAGGGGAGGCGATACACTGATGAGGTGCTGAGTTATCGATATAGAGACAAGAACATCGCGGATGTTCTCGACATGACAATAGTGGAGGCCCAAGACTTCTTCGACAATGATGCGATTGGGCGCAAACTGGCATTACTGGTGGATGTTGGACTTGGATACCTGCGCTTGGGTCAATCACTAGATAGCTTGTCAGGCGGCGAAGCACAACGAGTAAAACTGGCAAGCCGGCTGAGCAGGAAAGGCGACATCTACGTACTTGATGAGCCCACGCGAGGCCTTCACTCGGCCGATATTGCTTGTCTATTGACCGTGCTCAACCACCTCGTGGAGCAGGGAAACACAGTAGTCGTCATAGAGCACAACCTTGATGTGATTAAGAACGCAGATTGGATCATCGACCTCGGGCCTGAAGGGGGCAAAAACGGGGGCGAGATCGTTGCTGAAGGCCCACCAGAGCTAATTGCTCAGTCAATCCGTTCCCACACAGGTAGATACCTACAGCGCTGCCTGGAAGGATCGGTGTCAACATGAATGAGTGCAGAGCGACCGCACCAAGAATCATATCAGTAACGGAAGATGGTTTATGAGCGACAGAACACTCCTGGACCTGGCCTTGATTCGGTTGCACCGGGATCGCCCCAAGGTACCGGAATCTCTAAGTTTCATGCTCACTGCTGATCGATCCATATCTGCGGTTTTCAGTGGTTCAACCAACGTAGCGCTCGGATTTCGCACCCAAGGATGCCGCTATAGCCATAGCGGCGGATGCACGATGTGTGACTATTGGATAGCCGACCCTGTTCCCTCTGAGCAGATGGTTGCCGCAGTCAGAGCAGCATTGGCCAAGATCGAATGCGAGCCAAAAGTATTGCGGCTCGAAGTCTCCGGCAGCTTTCTTGACGATTGGGAAGTACCTCCGGATGCACGTCGCCAGATTCTCCAACTGCTGTCCACGCTTGAGAACACGCACTTAGTCTTTGAGACCCATGCGAATACAGTCTCTGTGGAGAAAGTTCTCCAGTTGGCGGAACTTCTCCGGCACCGGCGATTTAGCATAGAGATGGGCCTCGAGTCCGCCAATCCTTGGATCCTCAAGTATTGTGTGAACAAGCATCTGCAGCTCGGGAGATTTACGAAAGTGCTCAAGCTTTTGAAAGAGCAGCAGGTACATTCAGTCGTCAATATCATGATCGGGTTGCCTTTTCTCTCCCCTTCCGAAATGGTATTAGATTCTGTCCATTCGATCAACTGGGCGTTTTCGCAAGGCGCCGACAAGTGTGTGCTTTTCACGCTGAATACCAAGCCTTGGACGCTTGTTGCGTGGCTGGAAGAACATGGAATGTACGAACGCCCTCCTTTGTGGGCGCTAGTCGACGTGCTCTCAGAGCTCCATCCGCAGTTGCTCAGCAGGCTTGGACTGGCTTGGTATAGGTCGCGTCCCCAGCAGCACCCGGCTTACAAGGTTCCCAATTTGGGTCCGGTGACTTGTCCTCTTTGTTACGATGAGGTAACGGAGCTACTAGACAGATTTGTTGTCGGTGAAGCACGAGAGAGGACACTAAGGCAGCTGATAGATCTGAAGTGCAGCTGCAAAGATCGGTGGCATGCTCGAAAACAACAAGAACCGGCCTTCCCCTTGCATGAGCGAGTGCGAACCGCATACGTGGTCATCAGCGAGCAGCTCCTCGATGAAAATTTGCGGGCCCAAGAGGGAAGGTCAGTATTCGATCCTGGGAGTATACCTCCGTTTGAGGGATGGAACTAGATGTCCAAGAATAGCGGAGCCTTGAACCGATTCGCCCAGATCGTTCACGAGGCCGTCTGGATGTCGTCAGGTCATGTGGGTTGTCAAAGCAAGTGCTCGTCAGAAGAGCGATTCACATCACAAGTGAAGGGTGGCACGGGTTCTATGGAAACAGTGGTTCTTTCGAGCGTTGACGTCGAGTGGGAGATAGCACGAATTGTGGCGTTCATTCGGTCGCAAGCGGGCCCTAACAGCCGTTTGCTGTTGGGCTTGTCTGGTGGTATAGACTCCGATGTCGCTGCGCGCCTATGTGTTCGTGCAGTTGGTTCCGAGCGGATGAAGTGCTTCACTGTTTTGCAGGAAGACTTTGATCCCAAGTACGTCGAGCATGCACGACGGTTGGCCAACGACGTTGGCACGAAGTTGGTCGAGATCCCGCTAGCGCCCTTTCCAAAGCAGCTCATTGCAATAATGGCCGAGGCCGATCCGGAAGCAGGATTTGTCCCGGATCCTTCGTTCTTGGATATTGGCAGAAGCAAATGCGCGATTAGAACATTCATATTCTCTGCCTACGCAGAGCGCGGCTATCTTATTGTGGGGCCGTCAATCAGAACAGAACTGGAGCTCGGCTACTTCCTCCCATTTGGAGATGCACTGGCGCACATCCAGCCTATCATTCACCTGTACAAATCCCAAGTGAGGCAGTTGGCACGGAAACTGGGTACGCGAACTGAAGTAATTTCACAGCAACCGGCTGCAGGCTTCTGGCTGGGCGACGAGGATCTACGAGGAATTGCCTTCTGGCTGTTTAACGGAGGACCAATCCAAATAGACCTGGATCTGCGCGAGGAAGACAGGCAGGCAATACGAGAAATACGTGCCGAGCTCAGTTTTGAGGCGATTGATCAAGCATTGAATGGCTTCAACCAAGGCTGTGATGTTGATGAGATTGTGAAGCAAACGGGCCTATCTGTACCTACCGTCGTCCGGTTGCAGACGCTGCGTGCCAAAGCATGGGACTACAAGAGACGGAGATTAGGTGCCAATCTGCTGTGACGGGAGCATAGCAGACTGCGAGCGGGAGTGAGCGAATCAGCCGAGATTCGCTTCGGCCGATGGCTTTCCGCAGATAGATTATTCACCACTGAGCATGGATTGTGCGAATCTAAGGCGAGTCTTCAAGGGGGCTTCGATGCAGCTGACCAATCGACTTCTCTCCAGCGCTGCCGTCCTGCTGAGGACTGGACAGAGTGGTTTCTGGGATGAGCACGCATTTGGGATTCGACTCTCAAGGCACAGGGGAAGGCCAGAAGCCGGGCTCTGGTTCAGAACAAGAGGATGTCGTTTAGCCCAAATGGGAAGCTGTGTGATGTGTGACTATGGAAAGGGCCCCGCGACTACTGGGACGGAGGAAATGATCGAGTCTGTCAGGCAAGGTCTAGCTGCTTTGCCGAACGGGCTGTACCATTTACTGGTTTCTCCAATAGGCAGTTTTTGCGACCCATGGGAAGTTCCGCATGAGGCTCAGCTGGAGATTCTGAAACTGATGGCGGGAACTGACATTGAGACCTTCGCCATAGAGTCCCGCGCAGACACCATCACGGAGGAAGTGGCTGCACAATATCGGTCGTCTCTACAAGATCGTGGGCTTAAGGTCTATCTGGGACTGGAGTCAGCTGATCCGTGGATATCGAAATATTGCATCAACAAAGCCCTATCTGCGGCAGTGTTTGAGCAGGCCATTCAGATTCTAAGTCGGCATGAGGTGGTCACGTCAGCGAACGTATTGCTAGGTGCCCCATTCCTAAGCCCGGCGGAAGCAATTGAAGATGCTCTGCGGTCGACGGCGTGGGCATTCGCGAAAGGAGTTGACGAGTGCAATCTATTTCCTACGCATGTGAAGGAATGGACGGTGCTGCACTGGCTCTCTCAAAGGAATCTCTATTCTCCGCCATCATTGTGGTCCCTCGTTGAGGTTCTGAGACGAGTTGGGCCGGAAATCGCCTGTAGCAAGATCAAGTTCTCATGGTACAAGACCTACGGCTCAACGAATGTTGTGCATCCGCCGATCACTTGCAGCGCATGCCTCTCGGACGTCATTTACTATTTGGATCAGTTCTACGAAACGAACAACTATGCGTGGGTGGAAAGGTTGGTGTCTTTCGACTGCCGGTGTAAGGATGCGTGGCGGTCACAGCTGGAGGCTCAGCCCTCTATGCCTATTTTGGCTCGCGCTTCGGCCGCGTACGAGTTGATCGGCCGCGAACTACTGGGCGGAGATTGGTGGAAGCGACATGGAGATAGAGTTCTCCTGGAAATGCATCAAGACGCAGGATAGTTTCCCTGGACCTGGTCAGCGCAGGGCTACCTGCGTTTCGTTTCCTTCTCGCGCTGTCATGCTTCTAGCGGGCGAGTGTTCGGAACAGCAGGCAGCTATAGGGGAGTTTGGAGGCTCGCAATGAACGATGTCTCCGCTGGCCCGTCTGTGGTCATACCCAATGTTCATGAGTATGCGCAGAAAGGCATGGACCCGCAATACCCTGCTCTCTTGCTGGCAAGGTGGCGGAATGTCGCGGCTGGATTCTCGGAGGTGGCCCTTTTCTGGGAAGGCGACGACAAGCTGGTGGTCTCTCCAAAACCGATAGATGCTGCCTTCGTCGAATACATCACAGATCTACTAGGGTACAGGAGTATCGGTGTCGTCACGCCGCAACGATGCACAACAGAGCTGTCTTTGGATATACTGCGTGATGAGTCCGTCTTGTCGGCGATTGGTTCGTATGTAGATGCCAAGGGAATGACCTACCTGCGCCCCTGGGGTGCAACCAAACAGATGTACTTGCTCGTGGACGAAATCAGCAACAGAGGCTTACGGCTTTCATTCGAGGAACTACCCAGGCGTAACGACTACTGGAGCTGCACATATATTGATTCCAAAATCGGGTTCCGAGAAATGTGTGTCGGCCTTCAAGACAAGACGCCGAGTATTCGCATTCCACGAGGTTTTACCTGTGATAGCTTTGCGAATTCATTGGAGGTCTTGCGGTGGTTTCATACCAAGAGAGTACCCTGTGTCCTGAAAGCCCCTTCGGGTGTAGGCGGTTATGGCAATGTTTTCTTGCGGGAGGAACTACTTCAACAACCGTTCGAGCAGGTCGAGAAGTATGTTTGTGAAGCAACCAAGGCATTGCCATACTTCAAGTCCGGAGCCGCGATTGTTGAGGAGATGATCTTCTCAGAAGCACCGCAGGGTATCTCGTCGCCGGCGTGCACTCGCTCTGTTTTTATGAGTGGGCTTGTTCAGGCCAACGGGGACTTGAAGATAGTTGGCGGTGGAGCAGACATTAGAGACAATCACTGCCGCTATGCTGGGGCAGAGATCGGCAAGGAGAACCTGATAGATGCTGTCGCAGACGCTGCCAAAGCGGTCATGTACCAGATAGGTGATGCGATCGCAGGGTACGGGTATCGCGGACATTGGGGTGTAAACTTCATCGTGTCAACTGCCACGCCAGTAGCAATTGAGCTTAACGCTCGCCGGTGTGGCGAGTCACATGCATATGCAATCGCAGAAAGGCTATATGGCACGACGTGGATGTCGGATTGCTACGCAATAACGCGCCTGCCAATCCGCGTCCAGACGGAGCCCAGTGTGTCGACTGGATCGGTGCTGCGCGCTTTTGAGAAAACCAATCGCAGATGCAAGAAGAGGGGCATACTGGTGGTACCAACACAAGTAAGCTGGTTGCGTCAAGCCAGTCCAGGCCTTGGTTATGTGGTATTGGGAACTAGCCAGGAAGCAGTCAGAGCAGTCGAACGTGATCTGCATTTTGAACTGGCCGAAGAGGGCATAGTGTGCAAGGATGACTAGCTCAGCCCATTGTCAGTTCGCCTGTGCGGGACTTCCCTACTCGGCTGAGCAATCTTGAGGCTTAGGAGCCAAAGTGGCCGAATACGATAATCTGGCGGATATATACGAGTCCTGGAGTGCTGCTGATCCCGCCGCCGATCTGACCCTGCAATTCTACGTGAGTATCTCCCATGGGATTCGGGGTAGTGTTGTCGAACTAGGCGTAGGAACCGGACGCATTGCTGTTGAGATCGCAGCACGATACGGGAGAAGCGTCATAGGGATAGACCTTTCGGAGGTTATGCTAACTGAATGCAGAGCAAGGGCAAGAGCTCGGGGGATAGAACACCTGATTCAGCTGACAAAGGCTGACATTCGTGAGTTCTGGCTTCCAGAACCGGCGGAACTGATCATCATGCCCTTTCGAACCTTTGGACATCTGCTATCAGTAGATGACAAGTTGGCTGCGCTAAGGCAGATCTACTCACAACTAGCCCCGGGCGGTGTGTTTGTTTTCGACCACTATGTGTTCAATGAGAACTGGGCTCGGAATCACAACGGTGTTCCACGACTAATGTGCACGATTCACGACAGGTCAACTGGAAACAAGGAATTCGTTTGGGACACGTATCGGTACGATTTTGCAGCTCAGCTTATGGAATGTATTGTAACAGTCGAAGTGGCCGAGGCGGACGGGACCATACTGAGACGGCAGCACCGTCCATTGAGTTTCAGTTGGGTTGAACCCGATCAGGTTCGGAGTTGGGCACAGGAGATTGGTTATGAGGTCAGGAAGCTGTACGGCAGCTTTGACAAGCAGCCATTCAATCTGTCCTCAACCGAGCAAATCTGGGTTCTCGGGCGAGCCTCCCATTAACGGTGTCGGCAGTCAACTTGGGCCGCCATGATTGCCGGTGCTGATATGTGTGTAGCGGCAGTTCCTAACGCGGCAGCGTGGCTCATCCTGTCCTATGGAGGTTAGCTTCATGGATGTATTCGGGGCTGCAGCAATAGTGGTTGGCATCGTGGCCGGCTTAGTTGGCACCATAGCCGGAGTCTTTCAAGTCGTCGAATACTTGGCCAAGCGGCGGAGCAGGGCAGCTATAGCAACTCCCGCTGAAGAACACGCGCCGCCGCCAGAGCTACAGCGAATTGAAGCAGGAACAAAATCAAGAAAACGACATAATCTGTCTACGCCACTGACTTCACTCATCGGCAGAACTCTGGAGATATCGCTTGTTGAAACGTGGCTCAGGAATGATCAAGTTCGGTTGCTCACGCTGACCGGCCCAGGGGGGATTGGCAAGACACGTCTCGCGCTACAAGTCGCATGGGATCTTCTGGATAGTTTCGAGAATGGTGTCTGTTTCGTTTCGCTTGCCAGCCTCGGAGATGACAGTCTGGTGCTTGCTTCCGTTGCTCAGGCGCTAGGTCTCAGGGCAACTGGCGGTCTGTCCCTTGTCAACGCCCTCATAGAGTATCTACGTGACAAACATCTATTGCTGGTCCTCGATAACTTCGAGCACGTAATCGGAGCTTGGGAGCAGGTTGTCGAACTGTTGACACACTGCTCACAACTGAAAGTACTGGCGACGAGCCGAGAGGCTCTTCGGGTTCAGGGAGAACACGAAGTCCTGCTACCGCCTTTGAGTGTGCCAGATTATCAACCCCCATCCCCCATTGACGATTTGCTGAAGTATGAGGCATTTGCGCTCTTTGTTGAGCGCGCGCAAGCAGTACGACCGGATTTCGCGGTTACAGATGACAATGCGGGAAGCATAACCGAAATATGCAGACGACTGGACGGACTCCCTTTGGCGATTGAGCTGGCCGCTGCTTGGACAAGACTGCTCTCACCATCGGCCATCTTGGCTCAGCTGGAGCAGAGATTTCTACTCTTAACCTCAGGAGTGCGAGATGCCCCTCAGCGGCAACAGTCGCTGGAAGCGACTATCGCTTGGAGCTACAATCTTCTAAGCGAACATGAGCAGGCATTGTTTGCTCAGTTGTCAGTGTTTGTTGGCGGCTTCACGCTTGAATCCGCCCAGTCTGTGGTAACACTGGACGGTGGAAGCCAAGAAACGCTCAAGGGAATAGCGTCCTTAGTGGATAAGAGCCTTCTGCAGCGCGCGGAGCGGGCGGATGGTGCATCTAGGTTTTCCATGCTTGAGACAATCCGCGAATACGGCTACAAGTATCTGAGGACGAGTGGAAATATCGAAGATGTCGTGAGGAACCACGTCAAGTTCTATCTGACTCTAGCTGAACAGGCGCAGTTGAACCTACAGGGGGAGCAGTTGATGCCGAACCTGGAGGGGAAGCAGTTGACATGGTTGAACAGGCTGGAGCAGGAGCATGGAAATCTTCGCCTTGCGCTCGATTGGTTAGTGGCTCACGGTCAAGCAGAAGAAAGCCTGCGTTTAGCCGGCACTCTGGGCCTGTTTTGGGCCGTCAAGGGCTACTGGGTCGAAGGTCGAGTCTGGCTTGAGAAGGTGTTGGCGGCAAGCCTCAGTGCGGACAAACTGGCTCGAGCAAAACCCCTCCAAGTGTTAGCGTATATCTTGGTGGGAATTGGTGAGCTTACTCAAGCCCGAAGACTATATGAGGAGAGTCTGGCGCTGTGGACAGAGGCAGGTGATACCCAAGGTATGGCCTGGACTCTGCATTACTTGAGTCGACTCTACACGAGTACAGATGATTTCGAGCGTTCTAGGGCGACAGCAGAGGAAGCCCAGCGTTTGTTTATACAGTTGGGCAATCAGTCGGGTATTGCCGAGTCCCTGTTTACTCTGGGCCCTGTGCTTCTGTTGCAGGGCAAAACACGCGAGGCAGTGGCGCTTTTCGAGGGCATCAGACAGCGATTCTCCTCATTGAGTGACAGGGGAGGCATCGCCATGTGTGCGGAAGGGATAGGGGATGTCCATAGCTATGAGGGCGACTACGTTGGTGCGAGATCGCTATATCTCGAGAGTGTATCTATCTATCGAGAAATGGGCAATAAATGGAGAGAGGCCGTTATACTCGCTAGCCTGGGCGAGGTTGCCCTGGCGGAGGGGGGTTACGCGGATGCAGAAGCGCTGTACAACTCCTCACTAGGCTTGTTCCGAGACTTGGGGGACAAGCGTGGTATTGGGAGAGTGCTTCTGCTTCTGGCAGGTGTTGCCTTTGCCGATGAGCACTATCAGCAAGCAGAGGAATTCTGCCTGAGAAGTCTGGGCATTATGGTAGCATTGGGGGGCAAGAGATACATAGCGAGAGGCGCGATCCAATTGGGCAGAGTTAGGGTGGCGCAGGGTAAAGTAGAAGAGGGTACCCGGCTGTTGGCTATTGGGGATAACATTCTTACGAGAATAGGTTGTGTTCTAGCCGCCAACGGCCGCCGGAACTTTGAGAGATGCCTCGATCTAGCTAGAAGCAGACTGAGTGCTGCGCAGTTCCGAACAGCATGGGATGAAGGACAGCAGATGGCTTTGGAGAAGGCACTTGAGTTCGTTGGGACACTGACGTTGGACACTTCGCGCTAGCAAGACGGGATCATCTGAAGAAAGTGCGTTGAATGATGTTTCGATTCGGACAACAGCAGGGCGGTTTTTCAGCGTGTACCATTGTTGAACGAGATCTCGCCTTTGAGCGAGGTGTGCCACGCAAGAGGTTCAACACTGTCGTTGTGTCCAGGGCTGAAGTTCGTGGAAACGCGCCCAAGAGCGGTTTCGGGCACAAGACGAATTGCGGGCCACATATACACCGGAGCAGAAAGTCATGAAGGCTGCGTTCATCACAGGCGGAGCAACAGGAATCGGAAAAGCAACTGTTGAGAAGTTCATACGAGAAGGTGTTAAAGTCGCCTTTCTGGACATGAACGAAGAAGGAGGGCTCGCTTTGCGGTCAAGATATGGACCATCTGAAGTCGTCTTCTTTCCGGGAGATGTGCGGAGCATCTCATGTCTCAGATGCGCGCTGGAGCAGACGGTCACACTCTTCGGGAAGCTCGATATTCTGTTTGCGAATGCTGGAATTAGCCGCCCGAATACGATTCTCGATATCACAGAGGCGGAGTGGGACCTAATAATGGATACCAATCTCAAGGGTGTGGTTTTTACCCTGAGAGAAGGGATACCTTACCTAATAGCAAATGGGGGTGGCGCGATCGTATTGATGGGATCTGATCAGTGCTTTGTCGGAAAGCGGTTCCAGTTCGCCTATGGAGCTAGCAAAGGGGCAATAGGGCAAATCACAAAGAGTCTTGCCTTGGACCTTGCGGAATACAATATAAGAGTAAATGCGGTTTGCCCTGGGACGATCAGGACCCCTCTTTCAGAGGCTGCCGTCAAGAGATGGGCAGACTGGGAGTTTGATGGTAACGTGCAGAAAGCTTGGCAAGTGGAAGCATCTCGATACCCTTTAAGAAGGGTAGGAACACCTGAAGAGGTCGCCGAACTCGTCTATTTTTTGTCAACTGATAGGTCGAGCTTCATGACCGGCAGTCTGTTACCCATAGATGGCGGGCTAACTGCCGCGTAGACGGGGCTCTAGGAAGGCTGAGCTAGACATGAACCATAGAAATTACAGGTATTCGGTAGTTGCCAACGACTTTAACAAGCCCTCGGACAGATTTCTTCCCTCCGGGTATGGAGACCCGTCCAACGACCTGGACGTATTCGGGCTGATCGAGTGTGCGGGCAAACAGGGGCTTGTTGAGGGACTGGAACTGCTGATGGACAGCAGGACGGAGGCTGACAGCTGGTTTGGGATCAGCCCGTCGAACAGGCGAGAAGTCAGAAGTACAATGGATAAATATGGGCTCGAGTTATGCTCGATCATGCCCAATTTGGCCGGGCATCGTCGTCTGGCCAAGGGATCCATTGGTTCACTAGATCCCAGGATTCGCCGCGAGTGTATCGACCTATGCAAGCGCGCAATGGACATAGCGGCAGAGGTGGGCTGTCCCTATATAGGATTATGGCCCGGACAGGATGGCTTCGACTACTATTTTGAGGTTGACCATCAGCAGCAGTGGGAACTCTGGGTAACAGGCATGCGGGAAATCGCTGATCACAACCACAACATCAGGATTGGGCTCGAGCCCAAACCGGAGGAACCACGTGCGTACTCCTTGATCAGCACAACTCCGAAAAGCTTGCTGATGGTTGATGACATCGGGCGAGACAACGTAGGTGTCTGTTTAGACGTTGGCCACTCCCTCTACAGTCATGAGAACCTTGGAGAGGCAGTGGCTCTCACGCAGATGAGGAAGAAGCTGTATCATATGCATATGAACGACAACTATAATAGTTCCGATCTCGACATGATTTTCGGCTCGGTTCATACACTGGAGTTCATAGAACTCTTCTATTGGCTTCGACGGACGGAGTATCGTGGGTTCCTGTCTATCGATCTGTTCTCATACCGAACTGACCCAGTATCATCCGTCGCAGAAGGCGTGAAGTGGATGCGCTCTTTCGATCGGTTCATCGATGAGGTGGGATTGTCCAAGTTGACTGAACTGATCGAGAACGGCGATTCAACTGTCACTACACGTTTCCTCAGGGAAAAACTCCTGTGCCGTTAGTCTGGAGGTAGAGGCCCTGGGCCAGTGCCTCCCGAAGAATCGCACACGCAGTGCAAAATAGGAGGAGGTCGTGCACATGTCGCTAGACGTCTTTAGCCTTCAGGATAGAGTAGCCATAGTGACAGGGGGGGCATCTGGCCTGGGAAGACGAATAGTGGGCGTCCTCGCGTCCGCTGGCGCTTCGGTTGCGGTCGCAGACCTAGATAGAGCAAATGGCCAGGCAGTCGCTGAAGAGCAGGTACGGTATGGGAGGCATGTTACCTACATCCCAATGGATGTCACGCAGCCCGAGGCAGTTGAACGTGCAGTTGACCAGTTGGTATCAATGCAGAAGAGGTTGGACATTGGCGTGAACGCAGCCGGAGTCTCAGGTGGGCGCCCAACTGACAAGACCGCCTATGATGTCTGGCGCTATGTGATTGAGACTGATCTGAGTGGAGTGTACTATTGCTGTGTCGAGTATGCGAAGGTCATGAAAGAGCAGCAATGCGGAACGATCATCAACATTGCGTCCATGTCTGCTACTGTCGTAAACCACTTTCCACAGTCGGCGGTCGAGGAGAGCTACTTGCAAGGTGTACCAGCCTACTGTGCCGCCAAGGCTGGGGTGAAGCAACTCACCAAGGCATTGGCTGCGCAGTGGGCGCGATATGGTATTCGCGTGAATTGCATTAGCCCAGGCTACATGCAGACGAAGATGACCGAGGCAATCCTTAGTATCCCAGGGGTCTGTGAGACGATCATTGAGGATACGCCCTTGAGGCGTGTTGGCCAGCCCTGTGATCTTGATGGCCTTGTTCTTTATCTTTCGTCTGATGCCTCTGAGTTCATGACAGGCTCGGAAGTGATTATTGATGGAGGCTACACTATTTGGTGATAATGGTGCTGAGGTGAAAGCTGGAACAATCCTGCAGGAGATTGCCAACCCACATGCTGCAACCTGAAATCGATTTAAACCCTTGCTCGATAAGATGACTCCTGCCAGCAAACGTTTTCAGGCTAAGATGACTCGCAGTGCTGGGCTGTATTGGCCCCTACTGGGCTATACTACTCCATGCGCTGCTCATTCGAGCCATAAGCTCTTCTTGAGGGATGCTCTATGAACCGGGTGAGCTTCAAGGATAGGGTCTCCATTGTCACTGGAGGCGCTTCAGGGATTGGTCGCGCACTTTGCCTTGAGTTGGGTGGACGAGAGGCAGCGGCGGTGATTGTAGCTGACATCAACATTCACGGAGCAGAGGAAACGGCTTCTGCCATTGTGAACAATGGGGGTACAGCGCGTGTTGCGCAGTTGGACGTGTCTATAGCGGCTGATGTAGGGAAGTTGATAGATGAGACTATCGTGGAATGCGGGCGTCTCGACTATATGTTTAACAATGCGGGCGTCGCGATGTGGGGAGAGGCCCGCGATATGAGCCCTGAGCAATGGCGCCGTGTTTTCGACATCAACCTATGGGGTGTGGTCCACGGCACCATAAGTGCCTACAGAGTGATGATCAGGCAAGGGCACGGCCATATTGTCAATACAGCGTCCTTGGCCGGCTTGGTCCCCGCACCGATGGAAACAGCCTATGCGGCTACGAAGCACGCTGTTGTGGGGCTTTCGACCTCATTGCGCGCTGAGGCCGCTGGATTGGGCGTTAATGTAAGTGTTGTCTGCCCTGGTCCAATCCGAACCGATATTTTCAATGCAACAACATATGTCACACGGTTCAAGGAGGAAGTGAAAGATAGTGACCTGGCATCTAGGAAGATGATGAGCGCCACTGAGTGTGCGCAGGCTATCCTGAGAGGCGTTGCTCGGAACCGTGGAATTATCACCGTGACAGCTTACGCGCACTGGGTTTGGCTGCTCTACAGGCTCCATCCAAGCCTCGTCTACTATCTGTTTTGCAGAAGGATTATGCAATGTAGGGCAGCCCGCTGCGAGTGAATCGTGATATTCTGGAGTATATGCTGCCATCTTCTAACCTATAGTCTCTTGGAGAGGTGGACGTGGGACCATAGGCGTATTGGGTCGTTAAGTATGTGGTCGCAACAGCTTTCCAAACACGTAGGATGAGGTGTCTATCTACCCAACCGCGTGGAAGCACAGTCCTAGCGTGCAGTCTTTGGTGGAGGTATCCCAATGGCGAAGATTGCACCCAATCAGCACATACCAGCTGGGCTAACACTAACTGATGAGGTGCTGGTTCAGGCGGCCAGCCGATTCGGAACGCCACTGTATGTATACGATTCTGCCCTGATGGAGCAGAGATGGAACCGGCTCCGAGGAATCCTTCCCTGCAACAGTGTTGTTTTCTATTCAGTCAAGGCTAACCCAAACGTACGGATCATAGGTGCTTTTCGTAAACTGGGAGCGAGCTGCGAAGTGGCTTCTCTCGGAGAGCTCACTGCCGCGCTCGCCGCAGGAGTTCCTGCTTCTGACATGATCTTTGTCGGTCCAGGAAAGACACAGCGGGAGCTGGAGTTCGCCGTGACTCATAATATTGGGGCCATTGTAGCTGAATCCGGTTGTGAGGTGCGACGCCTGCTCGCATTGTCTGAGACGCACGGCTGCAGCGTACGGGTGGCTGTCAGAGTCAACCCAGGACGCGGAAAAGGCAGCATTAGCATGGGAGGAGCGACTCAATTCGGAATGGAAGCCGAAGCTGCACTTGGGCTCCTGAGAGAGTCTTTTGGCTCCACGAGCCTGGAGATCATGGGACTTCATGCGTACCTGGGAACTGGTATCCTCACTTGGCAAGAAGTGCTCGAAAACACTCAATCTATTCTTCAGATGGCAGACCATCTCCAGCAGGACAGCGGCAAAGAACTGAGTTTCATCGATGTGGGTGGTGGCTTTGGGATTCCGTATTTTGACAGGGAGAGAGAGCCCGATTGGGATGGTCTGGTTAGCCCGCTGGCGATGATTGTTGACCAATACCGACTAAGGCACCCATACACAAAGACTCTCGCGTTTGAATCGGGTCGTTTTCTGATTGGCCCGGCAGGGGTTTTCGTAACAAGTGTTCTTGACGTCAAACATCGGGGGCACATATGCTTCGTGATCCTTGATGGCGGCATCAACGTATTCGGAGGCGAAGACTACTATCGAGGATTCAGGCCTCCGCCAGTGCGTGTCCTGTGCGAAGATGGCAGAACCAATGAGCCCATTACTCTTTGTGGGCCGCTATGCACGCCTGCCGATCGTCTTGCGGTGGACACTCTGCTCCCTTTGCCGCGAATTGGAGAGCTTGTGGCTTTCTACCAAGCTGGAGCTTATAGATTTACGGCCAGTCCCGGCCTCTTCTTAAGCCATGGCTTTCCATGCGAAGTACTGGCACATGAGGGGCAGCTATCGCTCATTCGCGAGCGCATGACGCCTGAGCGCTTCCTCGTAGCCCAACGATTCTGAGTTGGGGCTAGTAGCACTTCGACCCTGATCGCTGATCCATCCGGTGTGGGAGCAGTGGACCAATGAGAACAGGAACGGCACTTGAGGCCATAAGGCACATACTGGTTGAACTTATTCCTAGCCTGCAGGAAGCGGACAGGATTCTGCCTGAGCATAGACTTCGTGAGGACCTAGATCTCGACTCTCTAGAGATGGTTAAGCTGCAGACGGCCATTGAAGATAGTCTAGGCATGCGCTTTGATCCCATCGAAGTAGACTTAGTCTACGTGTTCGAGACCGTTGGATCACTATCGGCCTTTCTTGAAGAGTATTTCGGGCAACATGCTGTTCAGAATCACGCTTGAGGGCGACGTCTCTGCACACTTGACGTATGTTCCTTATAAGTTCCCAATGACGCGGCGGCGTCATTCCAGAGAGCAGAAACTTGGGCGAGGTTCGTAGTAGCGACTTCAGTCGCCGTTGCTGCCAACCGACGACTAAAGTCGTCACTACGAGCCCAGTTTCTGAGTAGATACGAAGGCCTAGACCAGAGAATCGACGCCATGCCATTGTGATTCCGCAGAAAGGAAGCGGCACCATGAGGATGCCATGTTTGAGTCAGGATTCCCTGCGTCTCAGTGGTGATTCGAGGAAGGTAGACAATCAATCAAGTCCACGGTTATCACTGTACGCGGACAGATCGCAATCCAGGGCGTCTGCGCCGATGAGGACAAGGCAATCTTCGCAGTGGCCAACGGTGTGATGCCAATTGCATGAAAAGTAGGGGAGACAGCAATGACTCTTTGGATGAGTAAGCCATCCATCATAGTGCCAGAGGCTGTAGAGCCAGAGATGGTGTCCGAGGTCGATCCATTGTACGACCGCATCTGTCGTGCGTTTTCCTATTCGACACGGGTGATTCAAGATGGTCTACGTCTTCCACGGGCATATCAGCTAGACAGAGAAGAGCTGGCAGCCTCTGCCATCAGACCTTTGTTACGCCTACGATGCCGGGATAGCTTCCCTGACATACTCATTGACTGCTGCTCATCAGCCGCAGTAGGTGGTCCTGCCCCTACATATGAGCTAGCGGTTAGAAGCAGCCTGGACAAGGTGCTACCAGTGGCAATCGGCGGTCAGGCTGGTGCAGAGGTTGCTCACGCTGTGCTCTTCCTGCGCCACATGTCACGCGAGATGAGTAGAGGCGCGATTCTGTCTGCCGTACAGAAGTTCGTACCGCCCGATCCAAGGGTGCAGGAAAACTGCTTTCCGCTTGCTGACGGCGCTGCCGCTGTGGATTGCTCAGGTAGTCCTTTGCCCCACAGCTTCCGGGTTTTGGGTGTCGCCGTCGGCCAATTGGTCGGAGAATGGAAGAGCTTGACATGTTATCTGCTGAGAAGAGGAGCAGAAGACGCCCGGGTGTCCGAAGCCGCCATCGAATGGTATATTGCACACAGGTGCTGCACGTCGTTCTTGCTGGCCGCCGAGAAGGCTCTGCCCCATGCCAGATCGATAGTTCGTGATCTGCACCCGGAGTGCGATTTCGGGTGTGCAGATACGCTCATATCGCTTAATAGGCTCTGCACCACCTCATCGGTCGCACCTACTGGAATTGGCGTGCTGTGGTTTGTAGGGAGATTCGGCTCGGTTGGTTCCGTACTTGTGCAGTATCAAAATGGCAACGAAGAAATCGCAGAAGATTAAGGTGTGAGGCAGCGTTGTGTCTGATGGATGGCTATGCCAGCCTATGGTAGATTAGAGACCCTGTGTAACCAGTGGGCCGCCCGTAGTGCCGACCGTCACCGGTCGACATAATTCATAGATCCTAAGCAGCCGCACAGGCCAGAGGTAGTGGATTCTCTAGGGAGATAGTATGACCACCAACCTGGTTCAAGGTCTGCTCGAATGGCAAGCCGAGCGTAAGCCAGACAAAGTAGCTATAATCTACGAAGGCCGTGAGCAATGCTACCGCTGCCTTGACGCCCAAGCAAATCGCATTGGTCACTGGTTACGGCAAGCCGGGGTAGCCCCCAAGGATCGCGTCCTATTGTTCGGGCCGAACCAGGACCGCCTTGTGGCAGGACTGTTTGGTATTCTCAAAGTAGGGGCGACCTTTGTACCCGTGCATCCACAGACGCCGACGCGGAAGCTTGAGTTTATTCTGCAAGATTGCACTCCGAAGGCCATCGTCACTGATAGCCAACTGTTGGACGCTCATGAGTGCATCGGGTATCACTCTGTCGAAGCCATTCTTCTGACGTCAGACACACAACCTGAGAGGCAAACCAAAGGGGCATCATTCGCACTCTGGAACGCGCTGCGCTTCCTTCCGGAACACCCACCTAATCCAGGTGCCGCTCCTGACGACCTGGCTGCTATTATCTACACTTCGGGCTCAACTAAGGAACCCAGGGGGGTGATGGAACCTCATCGGCAAATACTCTTCGCGACATCGGCAATCAATGCTGTTCTCCGGAATAGCCACGATGACGTGCTCCTTTGTGGAATTCCCCTCTCCTTCGACTACGGTCTGTACCAGATCTTCCTGGCTTTTGAGGTTGGTGCAACTCTAGTCTTGGAAAGAGATTTCGCTGTTCCGATGAATATACCTCGACTCCTGAGAACGCACCATGTAACAGGCTTCCCAGGTGTTCCGTCGGTCTTCGCACTTCTACTGCGCTCAAGGCTGCTCGAGCGAGTCGATCTTCCCAATCTGCGATACATTACGTCAACTGGAGACGTGTTACCACAGTCTCATATTCAGTTACTGCACAAACTACTTCCTCATGTGACTATTTTCCCAATGTATGGTCTTACTGAGTGTAAGCGTGTTAGCGTTGTTCCTGCAGGGCAGCTAGATCGTCATGAATCGTCCGTTGGGCTGCCACTACCCGGAACCCAAGTGACTGTTGTTGACACAGATGCGCGTGAAGTACCTCCAGGGACGATCGGCGAGCTTGTCGTAAGAGGTCCTCATGTGATGGCTGGGTACTGGAATGACCCAGTTGAGACAAGGCGTAGATTCCGGCACGATGATGACACTGGAGAGACAGCACTATATACCGGTGACTTCTTCTGGCAGGACAAGGAAGGTTTCCTCTATTTCGTCGGTCGAGATGGGACCTTCATCAAGAGCCATGGTCAGAAGGTGAGTCCTACTGAAGTTGAGGCGCTTCTCTGTGAGATAGATGGGATTGCTGAGGCTGCTGTTGTCGGAGTCCCGGATCAAATACTGGGGGAGTCCGTGTGGGTGTATGTGTTCCTATCAAGGGCAGGGTGTATGACCCACTCGGACATTCTCGAGCGATGCAAAGCATTGCTTTCTCCGATCGAGCGACCAAGGCACATCGAGATAGTTCAGAATCCGCTCCCAAGAACCGCCAATGGCAAAATTGATCGCGGATACCTTCGCAAGATGGCGATGGAGTCTATCGACCGTGTATAGGCAGCACAGACCCAAAAAGGTAGGAGAGATTGCTCCTGAGGGTCTGGCTTGTTTCAGGACTGTATCGTCGCTAGTAGACCTCTCCGTAAACTTGTCGAGATACGCAATCAAGGTGTTGTGTCAATTTGAACGGGCATATGTAGGGGCCTTGAGTCGGTGTGCATGTAGACCATCCGAAGAATCGAGACTCGCCACCGTGTTTGCGGCTCGAGTAGCCGCTTTTCTTGCAGCACAAGGGAGTTAGGCCATGGAGTTTGGATTTGAGCAGCTAGTTTACGAAATGCCCTCACAACTGGTTGCGGTAGACGCCTTGGTGCGAGAAGCCGGTTTCGGAGACGACATGGTTGCCAGATTACGTTCTGGTGGGCTATGCCGCGTCCCTGTAGGGGATGGCAGACCTCTTCCAGAACTGGTCAGGCGAGCAGTCGCACGGCTGGCTGCATGCGTTCCAGAGTTCTCGAAGCGCGCGCACGCAGTGGTGTTCGCACATTCTGTACCGTTGCTGGCCCCTGCGGATGTGCCGTTTCTAACCATGTGTATAGAAGGATATGGCCTGGAAAAAGTGCCGCGCGTGGCAGTCGGGGGGCAGCCATGCGCGATACTGCATATGGCTGCCCGGCTGGCTGGTTACTGGCTGAGAGATGTTCCAGAGACCTGCGGCATTGTACTCATAGGAGCAGATCAGGCTTATTCCGCCAAGGATCGGGTTTTCTTCGGATCAGCGATGGGGGACGTCGCTGTGGCAGGATTCATAACTCGGGAGACTCCGCGCAATCGAGTTCTTGCTTCAGTAAGTGAGTGCGCAATAATCGCTTTCGAGGGTGAGAGGTCGCCTGTGGACGATATTGCGCGCTTCAGAAAACTCAACCCCCTCTACATACGCCACGCTGTCCAGTCATGCTTGAAACAAGGTGGCGTCGAACTCAAGGACCTCGCATATATCGTCCCTCACACCCCTTACACAATGATCTGGGATACCATGGCTGAGTTGCTGCGATTTCCTCGCGAGCGGATCCTAACGGACTATTTGTGTGACACAGGTCACTTGAACTCCAACGATTCCTTCGTTCACTATGTTCGTGGCGTGCGCGAGGGGCGAATCCAGGACGGCGACTTGGCTCTCCTGGTAAATCCGGCATTCGGAGGAACGCGGGGCTGCACACTAATACGTCGATAGAGAGCACTGCCTGCAGCGCCGGTTCTGTACCCAGGATGTACGGTAGGTGGCTCAGATGCGTGACCGAAGGCAATCAACGTTCATACGTATGTCACGCCGGTCTGCAACCTTCACAGCCAACGCTGCTAGTACTTTGTCAATCATGATTTGATGAGTGAAAATCGCTACCGTTGGCAAATTCACCTATCAGATGAGCCTTGACAGAGTACTAGCGCGAAGTCAAGCCGACTGACTACGCGCTTGATTGGACGCTAAGTTTGATGCAAATGGCGCGGGTGACTACTGGCTTTTGCTCAACTTCGAGCACAGCGGCCGAGTGCATTCCGTCAACGATAGGTTCCGTTTAGCAGAGCAGGCAAACTAGCCTGTTGGCTTTACCCTCTGCATGAAATGCAACGGTTGGCTCATCTTTAACAAGAAGGATAAGCGTGACAAGGTAGTCCAGTCACCTTGTATGCGTTGCTTGACATAGATCATGCTGAGCCCGAGTGCAGGCAAACCATCAATTGCTTCCTAGGAACACAAGGCCTTCTGCTTGTCTGACGAACCTCATCCAACAGGTCGATACTCACACAGAACGACATTGTGACACTTCTCTGCTGACGGGGTGATGCCAGCCAAAAACTCCGCGTATTTCTCGCCTCCATCAGGCGAGACAGCTACTACAATACTCTCCGGATTCTGAGCAGCCAGGTATGAGGCGACAACAAGCGCAGCGCCTGTCGTTATTCCGACACACATGTTTTCCAAAAGAGAAAGGCGAATGCATTCCTCAAGAGCGTCGTCATCATCCACTTGAGAGTAGTAGTCGACCACATGCCCGTATTGGCGGAAGATACCAGAAGGTTCAAGCATTCCGGCACCAGCCGTCAAGTAACATCCTGGCGTACCTCCGAAGATCGTAGAACCCTTGGGTTCTACTCCTACTATCTTGATGGCGTTGCTTTGTTCCTTCAGGAAGCGCCCAATACCGCAGATGGTGCCGCCGGTTCCAACAGAGCAGACAAGATAGTCTACACGGCCATGCATTTGTTGCCAAATTTCTGGGCCGGTTGTCTCATAGTGAGCTCGCATGTTCGCAGGATTGTCGTACTGGTTCGTCCATATCCACCCAGGCTCTCGGTCCAGTTCGCGTGCGCGCTCAATTCTCGCAACCCGGTAAGTTGGATACTGCCCAAGGGAGACCACGCACGTCTCTACTCCTTGAGCAGCAAGTTCAGCGAATCGTGAATGTGGCAAAGTGGGATCAACAAGGCACAAGAATGGCGCGCCGATTTGCCGCGCGAAGTAGGCAAGAGCGATCCCCAAGTTGCCAGATGAGGACTCGACAAGCTTCACACCAGGGTTGAGCCGTTCCGCATCTACTAGATCCTTGATGAGATAGTAAGCTGTACGGTCCTTGATACTGCCCTTGGGGTTTGTTTTCTCCAACTTGACGTATAGGTTGCCGGTAGCACAGTAAGCCGGCACCTGATACAGTGGTGTGTCACCTAATCCATAGTCGGCGAATTCTTCCAGCTTGATCATCATTGCTATCACCTCCACCTCATAGCTAGTAATCGGGGACACGTCGTCCTCGTGAGATTAGGACTGATAGAGAATCCTAATTGCGGAACAAAAATCACAAGCGTGGTCGAGCATACCGGCTTCTAAATACCTTCTAATGTCTGCGTTAAAGGTGCTCTCCTGGAATGTACCAATTCTAGTACTCCTGATATTCCACGGGCAGACCCCAAGAGAACCGTTGTAATCTACGGTCAGACTGGGAACACCGGACACATCCAATACACTGTAACCAGACCGCTGCAGTTCCTCCTTGTGACTCAACACCGCGGCCACCCTTATGCGACTGAGGCTGAGTTTAAATGTGGCCAAGTCCCGCGGAAGGGCAGAAGAACATAGCGTTGTTATGACATGCTCAACTTCGCCCTCACCTAAGCCATATTGACTCTGATGATCAACGCCACGCCCCGTCGCCTGGAACTCATAGAGGCTGAAGCGTTGGAAGCCAAGACCAGTGAAGTACCACAACATGTCCTGCAAAAAACCATAGTTCTTCTTGTGCAGTGTTATTCGCAAAGTGATAGGGACGTGATTATAACGTAACGTAGCGCAGGTCGCCAATACGGGCTCAAGACTAATTCCACGGATTTCCTCCTGCAAAGCGGTTGTATGTCCTTCGACAGAAACCCTGAACTCGTCCAAGTTCTGCAGATATCTGTAGTCAAGACTTATCAGAACAGAGCCATTCGTTGTGATAGTAACATGCCTCCAGCATTCCGTCGGCACGAGACTGAACAGATCGGCAACTTCTTTACGTGTAAAGAACTCGCCGCCTTCAACGTCAAAAGCCGCGTCATAGGTATCGCATAAACTGTTGATCACAAAACCTAGCTGGCGAACGTCGAGCAAATCGCTGGGCACAGCATCAAGTGGCAGCGCATCGTAGTAGCAATGCTTACAACGGAGATTACAGTTCGGCGTTACATAGACATGTACGTTCATCCGTCTCCTAGTCATACCTATCCTCCTGGGGCTAGTTTATGCTGCTATGGCCTACAGCGATACCATATTGACGTATGACACGTCAAGAATTTTCCCAATTCAGCAGCCAAGTCGTCCATACCGAGGTAAAGTAGTAGGTGGTAGTGGTTGGGCATCAGGCGTGGAAAGAACAGGTAGTTTACGCGCTCAAAACCTAGTTGGGGAGAACAATACACGAAAGCCGACATCGTTGTCGAAGAGGACGGGAAAATTCCTACCACGGAAGGCGCACCGACCATACCTCAGAGGGTCACCCCACGAGCCGCCACGCAGCACCCGCACTCCGTTTGCCTTAACGTCCTCGCGTCCATCGTCGGCCCGGTAGGGGTAGGGCCAGTAAAGGCTCTGGCACCACTCCCAAACGTTGCCGACCATGTCCTGCGCCCCACACCAGGTTTCGCCCCCAGGGAAGAGCCCCACCGGGCTAGTCTGCCCCAGGTCACTTTCGGTGGTATTGGCCCGGGCTGGGTCAAAGGTACCTCCCCAGGGCCATTCCCAAGATGAAGAGCCACGGGCAGCATATTCCCACTCTGCCTCCGTGGGTAAACGGTATTGTGTGCCGGTCTCCTGGGACAGCCATTGGCAATAGGCCGCGGCCTCAAACCAGGTCACATCAACTCCGGGGCGGTTTGAGAGATTCCAGGGCTGGAGATCCCAGAACAAAGGTGTGTCTCGCTGCTTACGCTGATCGATCCACTCCTTCACTCGTCGCCGCACGTCCTCATCGGCAATATAGGAAAGGGCAGGTTCATATTCTCCGCGGCACCAAGCCCAGCCCTGCGGCGTCCACAACTCCTCTCGCTCGTAACCTTTGGCCTCCCAGAAGCGCCGGAACTGGGCGTTGGTCACCGGATATTTGCTGATAGATAATGTTGGCAGGGTGACCTCGTGCTGTGGCAGTTCGTTATTGTACCAAGTGATGTTATCCGCTTTGTTCCAGCGTTCCACCTGGGCCAGGGTGCTGCCCATACGCAGGGTGCCGCCGGGTACGGGCACCATGAAGGGGACAGGGCAGTTGACGTCCGGGCGGGGATCGTCCAGGCGGCCCAGGAGATCGCCGGCCAGCAAGCGCACGTCTTTCAGGGGTCGGCCGGCTTGCAGCAGCAAGTCACGCAGACCGGTCTGCACCTGGCCCTGGAGAGCGCCTTTCAAGGCCTCGTCCAGGATTTCAGCCAGGCAGCTGCCTGTCAGCAGCAGCCCCTCTGGTGGTGTGGTAGTCAGGGTCTTCTCCAGGAAGAGCCGCCGCTGGCCGGGATCCAGGACGGCGGCCAGGAGGCGCAGGGTCTCCCACCAGGCGCGGTTGGGCACATAGCCAATGGCCACTCCCTGCCAGCGTTCCTCCCGGCCGGCCAGGTAGCGGGCGGCCAGGTATTCCTGGAAGGTGCGGTGATGGGTGAAGGCGTAGGTGCCCGTTTCGCGCTCCTCAATCAGGCTACTCCGCACCACCGCGGCCCAGTCCAGGAAGACCAGCAGCCGCCTGGCGGCCTCTTCTGGCTTTTCACCCAGGTGGAGGGCAATCTCCCTGGCCCATTCCTCCCGCTTGGCCCGCTCCACTCCGGCTTCCAGGAACCAGTAGGCAGCCGGCTCCAGGTAATAGGCGCGGTCTTTAGCCCCGGCCGGCACCTCTGGCGGGGTCAGCTCGCGCATGGCGGACTTGGCTGGCTCGCCTGGGCGGGAGATGTCCCACTTTTCCAGGAGCAACTCCACGCAGCGCCAGTACAGCTCAGCCCGGCTCTCGGGAAGCCCGGTGCGGTGGTGAATCAGGGCGACCATGGTGAGGAGCAGAGGCGTATCGGTCAGTTCCTTGATCTGGGGCTTCACCTCTAGAGCCTGAAGGAGGGAGCGGGTCTTCTCGTCGGCCTCCTGTTCAGCTTCTGGCGTCAGCACCCCGTCTCTCCGCAGCACCTCTCGATACCAACGAGGGATGAAGTCCGCCACTTGCTGCTGATCCAGGGCTTCAATGGTCACGTCCACAAAATCGGGGCCAAACATCGCCTGCTCCCGGATGGCCTCTGGCCGACAGGCCACCACGTAGCGGTTGGGCTGCGCAGTATCTGCCGCCGCGTACAGTCGAACGAAATCCTCTACCACGGCGACTATAGTGGGGCGCAGTTCCGCCTTGACCTCGTCCAGGCCGTCCAGGAAAATCAGGCAGCGTCCCTGGGCCAGGAGGCGGCGGAAGAAGGCTTCGTCTAGGCCGTAGGTCTGGAAGTTCTCACCAAGGAAGCGCAGCAAAGCCACGCCCTGCCGCTCCAGGGTCTTCTCTTTCAGATCCAGCTTTTCCCAGAAGGGGCGGAAGTCCCGCATTGGGAAGTAGATGGGCACCGGCGGGCGAGGTAAGGCCTGACGCAGGTCGGCAGGTGCCTCTTTGGGCCAGCCGGATAGGCTGGCCTCGGCTAGTAGCCCGGCGGTGTATTGCAGGAAAGTGGACTTGCCGGAGCCGGCCCGCCCCAGCAGCACCAAGTTGGCGTAGCGGCCCAGCAAGGCGGTAAGTAGTGGCGCGGGGCCTTCCCTCTCAGGTAGTATGCCTTCTCTCTTTTTGCCCGCCCGTCCTTCTTCCAGCCGGCCGCCGCGCCCTCGTAGGGGAATGTACACCTCGCGCAGACGCACCAGGCTGCGGGCCTCTTTCTCGTGCAGGGCCTTCACGTCCAGATGGCGATACTTCTGCCAGACACCGCGTTCCAGGTAGGCGCGCAGGGCTGGGTCAGGGGCCGGGCGGTGCAGCCGCCGCCAGAGGGCTCCCAGCGCGATCTTGGCCAGATTGTACACATCCTCCGGCCCCTTGGTGACCACGCCGACGAGTAAGAGGACCAGGAACAGGACTACCGGTAGGGCGATCACCGCTCCCCAGAAGCCCAGGTGGGCCACCAACCAGGCCCACATTTCCTGAAGGAAGGCGTACCAGTCGGGAATATGCTGGCCCGGTGGTAGGAGCACGATGGGCGTGGCGGTTGGTGTCGCTGCTGCACTAGGCGTTGGCGTTTGGGCTCCGATCAGGCCGGTAGCCAGGGCCAGGATGACAACGAAGAAGATGCCACTTATGAAGATGATTTTCACAGCTTACCCCTCGCGAAACCAGTTTAGCACAGGGCAGTGTGCCTGTCGATGTCGCTAGGTCAGCCAATTCTAGCATAGCACAAGCACGATCAAGAAACGAAGGGTGCAGAGGGTTGCTGCTACCCACTTCTGCTTGGGGCACACAGGCGATCCGCGAATGTGTCAGAGCGGGAATGAATTCCGCTTCTGACCACGGGGATGGTTCAAATCCCAAGGGAGTTAAGGTAACACTTTTTGGGATGCCCAAGAATTTATTTCTGGCCACCGGGCCTATTTTGCCATCACAGACCCTAAAATTAGATGCCTGGTGTGCCGATTTTGCCACGTTTTGAGATTCTATGCGCCTCTGAGACGACCCATCTTCAAATGGGCCGGAAAAGTGTTACCCAAATTGTGAACCATCCCACGGCGGCATGGAGATCCCTCGCTGCCACTCAGGGTGACAGATCCATGCTGCTGTGGGCATCCAGCGCGACTTTGACAGGGTCCTGAGAGCAATATGCTCTTTGTTCTATGCTTTAGCTTCCTCCCCGTACTCCTGGCGGGTGATGAAGTGGCCACCGGCTATGCTTTGCGAAAGCACCCTACGATTCCGGTCGAAGTGCACCTCCGCGGTGAGCATGCGGAAACACTTCTGGCCGATGATGTCCTTGTGCAGGGTATAGCCGGTTATCTCGTCGCGCTCGCCGAACTCGTGCTGCAGGTCGCTAACTTTGCCTACACGCACCCGAATCTTCTCGCCGCAGTGATCGCACTGCACGTAGAGCCAGAGCGCCCGCCCGTCCTCGTCGTCCGAACCGCTAGGGGCGGAGAACAACTTTCCCATACGATTGAACAAGCCCATGTTGCTCACCTCCTGTGTTGTGGCTTGGTGAATGACACCTGATCACATTCTACACAAATCGCGTTTCTCTGTCAAGCGGCCATTTCCGCGTGACTGTTCGCTAATTGGTGGGCATTTTTCGTAAAGATGTGGTCGGGCCTGCAACCCGACCACGAGACCTGCTCAGGTAACCCACTCAGGTAGCCAGTAGAGCAGACAACACCTGCGGATCCTCAGCCTCCCGCAGCCAGACAGTGAGTGCCCCGCCACAGCGGGGGGGCTCGGTGAACCGGCCCAGGCACCTGCCGCACACTCCACTTGCTCTTGTAACCACGCATGGGGCGATAGCGCTCCTTGATGTTCAGCCCAATCCTCTGCCAACTAGCATTGTTCGTCGGCGGAACAAGCCGCCGCCCATCCGGAGCACGACAATGCTCGCTCAGCGTCAACCGGGACCAATCTTCTGCCAAGTCCATAGTGAGCAGACGTAACCGGTAGAAAGGACTCGCCTTCTTCCCTGGAGAAGGCGGAGAGGCCATCTGATAACGCTGCTGCAAAGCTTCTAAGGTCGCCTGACTGCTCGGCGTGCGGGCCAAGACCAGCATCTCCAGCTCGGCCACATCCAGCAGGGCTTGCTCTACCTCCAAACCAGCTGGGCCAGTGGTGCTACCAGCTGCCGAGAGGGCCAGAAGCTCGCTCCCAATTTCGCCCACCATCCTTAACGTAGCAGTTGCGCACGCACGAAGCGAATCGGCTCAAAGCGTGCAGTTTGGACATTCTCCTGGAGGGGTTTAGCCGTCTGGACGGCTCAGTAGTGGGCGAGGTGTTGGTCGGGCAAAGCGAACTGGGACCTCGCACTGGTACAGGAACAGGGAGAACTGAAAGGCATAGACACCGGCCAATTGCAGACGCACCTCTGGGTAAGGCCCTTCCCTGCTGAAGGCTAATACCCGGCTGCCTGGGGCAGTGATTACCTCTGCTGGCGTCTGGGCAGCGACCCGGACCTGGGTCTTGACCGTGCGCAAGACAGGTTCCAGTTGTTCTGCTCCAGACTGAACCCTAGTACGCAGCCAGTCGGTCGCCCAATGAACGAAGTTCGGCCAAAAGACAAAGGCAAACTGATTGAGCAACTCCAACCCGGCGGCAGAACGGAGGCGCACGCCGCGACCACCAAACACGCTCTTGCCTTGTTTGACGCCCGCTTCCACATGCTGCCGCTGGTGATAGGTGGGAAAGACCTCCCTCAGGGGCAGCGCTGGGCCATCCTGGTACTGGAGAAAGGTGCTATGCCGACTCTGTTCGCCCGCCTGCCAGCGCTGCACAATCCGCCGCAGGAGGTAAGGACAGGCACCGACCGCTGCTGGCCTACCTTCCCATAGAGCCACGTGGGGGGTGACCTGGGTCCAGATAGCATTAGCCGGTTGCTCCTGCAAGATTGCTTGGGCAATGTGTCCCTGGCCCACGGCCAAAGAGTCATACCCCATCTCGATCAGGAAGGCCAGATTGTCCCCACCACTGAACCCGCCATCCAGATTGATACGCACCCTTACTGGATTGGGATTGGCGGCGTTGTCTGCCTCGAGTTCGGCACACCAGTCGGCTAACTGCTCACGCTGCTGCGTCAGTTGGTCAATCATGGCCTGATGGTAAGCCAGCTTATGGCCGATGACGGCTGCACGTTGCTGGGCGTGGCGGAGTTGCCGTTGCCAACTTTCGCCTTGCCGACGCACCTTGGCCAGACGGGAATAGGGCTTGGCTAGCCTGTCGCCTTGCGCCACCTCCAGTGCGCCCAGAAGGGCACATTGCGCGGCGAGTTGCTCTGCCAAGCGCCGTTGACGCCCCTGCTCGGCTTGCAGACGCTGGTTTTGCTGCTCCCAATGAGTGCGATATTGCTCCAACCGGCTCTCCAGAGAAGCAATTCTGCTCTTTACCAGTTCTACCCGCCGCCGGGGACGGCAACGGAGCCGGCTTTCGGCCGCCTGCACCAATTCTCGCAGACAGGACTGGGCCACCGTGTCTCCAGGGTGCAGGAACCCCGCCAGGTGGAGCCGATACGACCGTCCTTGTAGGGCGATCAGGGCATGTTGATGGCCCAAAGCCAGAGAATTGCCCATGTGCCCCCACTGCTCTTGGGGATAGCTCTCGCTGTAGGGGCTGACTGGTCGCCCACTCAGGTCGGCATACAGAACCAACTCTCGCCCATTGGCGGCGAGAGCTTGCACCTCTTGGTCAATGAATGGGCGGCTGAACTCATCCAACACGTCTACCACCTGCGCCACGGTCTGGGCGGTGGCCGCTTTCAGGGCCCGACTGACCGAAGTGTAATGGCCGAACTCCAAACCCCAGGCTTCCTTGACCGGCGTATCTTTGACTAAAGGCCGTGGCCCCAGGTTGAGTTCTTGCAATTGCGTGCCACCAGAGAGAAGTAAGAGTCCAAACTCCAAAACCAAGTCGCCAGCAGGTATGTTCTCGTGGTGTCTGGAGAGGGATACTTCTTGACGTAAGCGTTCTGTCAGATGGTACTGCTGGGCGAAGTCTCCCCAAGCCACCATCATGGCATGCTCTGTCCTTTGGCTAGTTGACTGACCTTGTTCGTCTGCCATAGGTTGTCCTCGCTTCTGGTTTTGAAGCAAGTATAGGACACCCAGGTCAGAATATCAAATTCTTAAGTGCCATATGCCAGCGCATAATGAAGTGATTCACCGCCAGCGGATTGAGTAGTTGAATCGGTTCTTTTCCCGCCAGCGCATCGTAGAGTTTATGGTATACTACCTCCGTGGGTATACGCCAGATTCCTACGGAGGTGATGACAAACGTGTGACCTGTTTGAACAACGCCAGGAAGCTATCCGGCGGCGGCTTGCAGGTGAAGAACCAAAGTCCATCTACCGTGACCTGGGTCGTTCCGAAGGCTGGTTCTTCAAGTGGTGGTCTCGTTATCGCACGCTCGGCCCTGACGGGTTACATGAACGGTCACGAGCCGCCCATACTGTCGCCAGCAAGACGAACTCGGCCATCGAGGCCACGATTTTAGGCATTCGGGAACGTCTGGAGCGACACGACACCGCAGAAACCAAGTACAGCCTCATTGGTTCGCCCAGCATTGCCCGTGAAATGCTGCAACTGGGCTGTAGGCCAGCCGAGATCCCGCCGCTACGGACTATTGATCATATCCTAGAACGGAATCACAAGACCCACCTCATCACCAAGACTCAGAAGGAGGAGTGGACCCGGAAGAATTACCCAGCACCGCCCGCTGTTGAGCCTAACGATGTGCAGCAACTGGATCTGGTCGGCCCTCGCTACCTGACTGGCCAGAGCACCAAGTACTACTTCGAGGCGCTCAAAGATATCGTGAGTAAAGCTGTATTCGTGGATGCCACCGACAATCGTCTGTCAAACACCATCGTTGCCTTTCTGGTCGCAGGCTGGCAAGCGCTTGGCATCCCCAAGATACTCCAGCTCGATAACGGCACCGAGTTCTTGGGTAGCCCACGTTACCCCAAGTCCCTATCCAGGCCGATCAAGCTCTGTCTGCATCTGGATGTTGAGGTTCTCTTTATCCCACCGAATAGCCCTTGGCGCAATGGCTGCATCGAAAGCTTCAATGGGTTGTTGGACGAACTCATGGTCCGAACCCAGAAGTTAGATAATTACACCCAGATGCGTCAGGAAACCAAAGCGTTCACTCAGACTTGCAACACGCGACATCCGCATCCAGCCTTGAACTATCTGACGGCGATGGAGTATCGACAGCAACATCCTGTGCGGCTGTTGTCGTCAGACTTCCAACTGCCCGACTTGAAAGTGCATCCTCAACAAGGGACGATTTCTTTCATCCGGCTGATTCGTAAGAGCGGGCGAATTACCCTCCTTCAAGAGAGGTTCGACATTGACCCCGATCTGAAGTGGGAGTTCGCTTATGCCAGTATCATTATCCACGAACAAAAGCTCAAGATCTGGCACAAAGGTGAACTCATCAAAACGTTTGACTACCAACTATAAACTATACCGACTCTACGATGCACTGGCGTATACCCACGCGATTACGCTACTTCACGATGCGTTGGCGTATAGCACTTAAGGTTCAAGACGATTCTGGCGCTGCGTGCGCACTCACTACGTTAAGGCGTTGGGGACCACGTGCTGCTGACAGATTTGATGCTGCAGACCAGCGGCCTCGGCCGCCGTCTTGAAGGCGTCAGCATCGTCGCTGATCAGCACTTCGGCCTCCACTAGCTTCGCCATCCGCTGGACGTAGCGCACGATGGTACGCTCGTCTTCGCCAGGCAGGCTCTCGATCTCCAGGATACGCCCCTTCTCCACATCGATGGACTGAATCAGCACTTTAGCTTGGCCATTAACCTTCTCGTGGGTACAGTCCGTCCCCAGAACGCGTACCTTGATTTTCTCCCGTAGGCGGGCGCGCAGGCGTTGCCGGGCACCTGTACCAGCAGCCTTGACGTTGTCATAGATGGTCGTCCTCGCCAGAGGACAGCCCAAGGCATAGAGGAAATCCACGACGGCACCCAGGCTGAGACCTAACGTCCAGAGCAACACACTCATCGCTCGTAGCCACTCACTCTGTTGGCGGTGCGTGACTCCCTGAGGATAAACGCGGAAGGTGTGACCGCAGACCGTACACTGCCAGCGTTGCGCCCGCACTTGCTGGACCTGCATATCGCGGACATTTTTGTTCACCCGCTGGTGGCGGTGAAAGATGTTGCCCTGGCAAGGCTTCTTCGGATTGGGGCAACGGGATGGCAGCGGGTTTGCCTTCTCAGGCTTGACTTCGGGCAATTGCAGACGGATTCTGATGGTAGGCCTCCTCAAGCAGGATGCCTACATTGTACACTATCCACCAAGCAGTGAACAGTCACTTTCCGCAATTCAGTGCCTTGTCAAAGTCACTTTTGGGGTCATTGCGAGTCCCCAATGACGCGGCGGCGTCATTCCCGAGGGCAGAAACTGCCATGATGTCATGCTGAGTGGAGCGAAGCATCTCATCCGATGCGGGATGAGACTCTTCACTGCGCTCAGAGTAACAAATCGATCTTACGGTGAGCATCGAGTGCGACTTTGACAGGGCCCTGCCCGATGACAGGTCGGAAAGCATGACCGGATGAAAACGAGATTGATACACAGACTCTGTCAGGTTTTGGAAACCTGATGGGTCTCGTCGGCCAGACAGGCAAACAAAAATCCCGAGGAGAATGCCCCCCTCGGGGTTTTGTATAGCCTCCAGGTCTACCTCAGGCCACAAAATGCTGGGTTCAGCATCACTCGCCTTGGATTTCTGTGTGCTTCTGTGACCACTTCTCTGCGGGCCTCACTGAGCTGTCTTCCACAACTCCGCAACCAGTGCGCGGCTAGCTGTGTTAACAGCGGTATAATATTGACCCAGATTCAGCGCTCGAAAATTGACCCACCTCCAGGCATTTTGGTGTATCCTGGTGGCAACCAATCATTGCCATCAGGAGGAGGAGATGCTAGAGGTGGAGCAATGGGCAGAGATCCGTCGCCTGCATCGTGTCGAGCATCTGTCGATTCGGGCGATGGCGCGGCGCTTAGGGCTGTCCAGAAACACGGTCCGCTCAGCCCTGCGGACCACCAACCCGCCGCACTATGATCGAGCACCAGAACCGTCATGCGTGGATCCCTTCCGCAACTGTATCGCCGAGATTCTGGCTGAGTTCCCAGAGATCAGCGCTGTCCGTATCCGTGAGATCCTGCAGCCCGATGGCTACACGGGTGGCCTGAGCATCCTGCGGGACTACCTGCGGACGGTCCGACCTCGACCGGCGCAGGCTTTTCAGCGCACCGAGTATCGCCCAGGGGAGATCGGGCAACTGGACTGGGCCCGCATGCCTGGTCCCATCCCCTCGCCCACCGGCGCTCTGCTCCCGGTCTGGGCACTGATCCTGACCTTGGGGTACTCTCGCCTGCTCAGCGTTGTTTTCTCCTTCGGCACCAAGTTACCGGATTTCTTGCGGGCCCACGCCCAGCTCTTGGCCTTCGTCGGTGGTGTCCCGCACACGTTGGTCTACGACAACCTGTCGTCTGTTGTCGTCCAACATCAGGGAAGAGAGGTGATCTTTAACCCGCAGTTCCTGGTCTTTGCCGAACGCTACGGCTTTCGTCCCTATGCCTGCACGCCCGGTCAGCCCCACGAGAAGGGCTTGGTGGAGCGGCCCATCGGTTACCTGAAGGGTAACTTCTGGGCCGGACGGCACTTCATTGGTCTGGAAGACCTGCAAGCCCAAGCTGATCTCTGGCGTGATGCGACTGCCAATGTGCGTATCCACAGCACGTTGCATGAGCGCCCCAGCGACCGTTTTGCGCGGGAGAAGGCAGCTTTGCTGCCCCTCCCCAGCGAGGTGTGGATTCCGCCCGATGTGCGGTTCGCGCGGGTGACGAGCCAAGGCTTCATCCAGGTAGACACCAACCAGTACTCGGTGCCCGCCATCCTAGCCCGCCAGCAGGTCTCGGTGCATCTGAACGCCACCAGCGTCGTGATCTACCATCAGCACCAGATGGTGGCCTGCCATCCCCGCTGTTGGGGACGGCATGGCCTGATCCAAGACCCGGCGCATCTGACGCGCCCCTGGTCTGTCCAGGCAGCGCCACCACCAAGGCAACTGGCCAGTGGCTTGCAGCTTCCAAGCAAGGCCTGTGTGTCTGTCGCCATGCCTGATCTGTCTCGCTACGCGGAACTGACCCGGGAGGATAGCCATGAGTGACGAGACAAGCAGCTTGCCGCAGACAACTGGAGGCGATCTGTCCTTCCTGCTGCGTTACATGAAAGCGCCGCGCATCGCTGAGGCGCTGAGCCACGTAGCCGAGCGAGCTCGGGCCGAGAGCTGGACGTATGAACGTTTTCTGGAGGAACTGCTCGAGCGGGAAGTCTTCGCCCGCCAGCAGCAAGGTGGGGAAGCCCGCATCCGGTCGGCCCGGTTTCCCACTCGCAAGACGCTTGACGGCTTCGACTTTGGGTATCAGACGTCTGTACGCCGGCAGGTGGTCTGGCACTTGGCGAGTCTGGATTTCATCACGGCACACGAGAACGTGATCTTCCTGGGACCACCTGGGACAGGGAAGACACACCTGGCGATTGCCCTGGGCATCAAAGCCTGCGTTGCCGGTTACCGGGTGCAGTTCGCTTCGGCGACAACCTGGGTCATGCGTCTGGCAGCGGCGCAGCGAGAACATCGGCTGGACGTATACCTGCGCATCCTGGAGCGCTACCCGCTGCTGATCGTCGATGAGGTGGGCTACCTACATTTTGATGCCGAAGCCGCCAACTTGTTCTTCCAATTGGTGAGCGCCCGCTACGAGCGTGGGTCGCTGATTGTCACCTCCAACAAGCCGTTTACCGCCTGGGGCGAGATCTTCGGCGACCCCGTGGTAGCAGCGGCGATGATTGACCGTCTAGTGCACCACGCTGAGATCATTAACCTGAAGGGCGAGAGCTATCGTCTGAAAGACAAGCAGCTTACCTGTCCAGTGGATCAGATAAGCATGGTGAAGTCATCACAAACAGGCTGAGGGTGGGTCAATTTCCCACCGTTGGAAAGGGGTCAATTTTCGACCGTTGACAAGATATCTGCGCCGCGGTGAAGTGGACGTAGCGGTTAGTAGCGTCCCTCATGTTGCCTCTGAGCGCCTGCTGTAGTATAATGCTCTATTGAGAGGCCAGGAGAACTCGTCTATGATGCGGGCGGGTGAACAATCTAGGTCATTGCCGCGACTTCGACGGATTCAGCGTGTAGCGGATTCCTTCTCGGGGATAGTAACGGCGATCCGCAGGTACTATCCAGCCAAGCTGGCGCGCGACGCGAAATCGTTCGCTGGCGTTGCTGATGGAGAGCTTCCGGACCCTCGCGAATTCCTTGGAGGTCTGGACTCCGCCAGCGACCGCTGTCACGACTTCGGCGATATGCCGGGGCAATTCCTCCACTCTGCGCATCGTGCTTGGATCCCGTGGCGGGTTCCCTCGCCTGGGCCGTTGGAAGGTGAGTTCCACGGTAGCAACTTCACCCGCCATGCCTGATGCATGGCTTTGGAAAGTACCCCCTTGGGGACATGAATCCCTGCAACCTGCGACGCTCGCGGTGGCGGTAGCGCATCAAGGCGAGTAGAGCCTACTTCCGCCTCGGCGCCCGCAGGGGGCGGATGTCCAGCTTGTCCATGGGTGCCACGCGTTCCTGGATGGCGGCCAACTGCGTCGCGGCGAAGTGCACGTAGCGATTGGTCATCTCCAGCCCGGAGTGGCCCAGCTTGTGCTGCAAGCTGATGGCATCCCCACCGTTGACCAGATACTGGGTCGCCGACGTGTGCCTCAGCAGATGAGGGTGTAACCTTGGCACCCCTGCTGCCTTCCCGACGTCGACCATCATCTGCTGCACCGTTCCCACGCACAGGGGTCTCCCCTCTACCGTGAGGAAGAACTCGTCTGCTGACATATCCTTGGCATGACGGGGACGCACGAACGTGCGGTAGCTGAGCATAGCTTCGTGTGCCCGGCGGCCCAGGTAAACGATGCGCTCCTTCTGCCCTTTGCCCAACACCTTGACGTAGCAGTGCTTGCCCTGCAGATGCACGTCCTCCAACTTCAGGCTGCACAACTCCCCACAGCGCAGCCCTGTATCCAGTAGAAGCAGGATGATGGCGTAGTTGCGCGCTCCGTAGGCCGTTCTGGTGTTGATGGCCGCGAAGATGCGCTGGATCTCTGCGTCCGTCAGGGGCTCGATTACTGTCTTGGGCACCTTCGGTCGGTCCAGCTTCTTCAGTACGTTAGTGCGCGTATAGCGCTTCTCGTGCAGCCACGTGGCGAAGCCCTTGAGGGTGCGCACATACTGGTCCAGCGAGAAGGGGCTCAGGGGCTCCTGCCGGGCTCCGGCAAAGGGGTGCCCTTCGTACTTGGGCACTGCCTTCCGGAAACCGACGAAGTCCACCACGGCGTCGGGTGATAGATCGGTGAGCACGGGGGGACGGCCGAGCTTGGCCTCCATGTGGTTCGCGAAGCGCTTCAGATTGGAGAGGTAGGTGGCGATGGTCTTGGGGCTTTTGCCCTCATAGGAGAGGGCGAGCTCGTAGAGTGCGAAGTACTCCCTAAGGGGAGTGGTGTCCTTACCCACGGGTAACACCTCCAGGCTAGAGTATAGTCGGTTAGCCCCCGTAGGTCAAGGGATTGTGGCGTGGTGTGGCACACTGTGGCGCGCTGTTGCACAGTGAGGCAGATGGAGTGGAATGGTAGGATGGGTACTTGAGGATTTGGCCAAAAGCGGGGGGTCTACGCTCGGGGATTTTGGGAAGCAGACACTCTGCCGGCTGAGTTACACCCGCCCACTGGCTATATTATACCCAAAAGCGGGGCGAAAGTCAATACGGTTGAGCCGATTTTTGGGGAACAACCACAGAGACAGGCCGGTTTACCGAGCCCCCCGCTGGGCCGACGCATCGGCCCCCCGTGCGCGGGGCGGCGGGGCGGAGCGCACAGAGATGTTTTGGGCTCTGTGCCCTCTGGGTCTCAGTGGTGAATGGCGTTATCTTCCCTGCCACCAGTCCTTGCGCGAGCGCGGGTCCATGAAGCTGCCGTGATCGCGGATGGCCACACCGATTTCGCTGCCACGCGCCCGGCCAAAAGCCTGGCCAGCCCGCAGGGCCGGGAGGCGGCCGCGCCCGGCGCTGTTCCACGCCTGGTACAGGGCCAGCAGGCGCGGCTCCACGCAGATGCCTTCCACGTGCAGGGTGTAGCCGCTGACCACGTTGTCGTTGTTGGTGTACTTGAGGGTGATACGATTGCTGCTGGCATATAGCACCAGCACCTCGTAGCCGCTGCCGATGGTGTAGCCGGAGTTGGGCACGTGGATGGTTTCGCCGGGGGTGACGGCCAGCCCGGCCAGGGTGACCTCTGGATAGGTGAGCAGCGGCCCGCGGCAGTCGCAATTCCAGTCCCAATCGTAGACGCGGTAGACGGCGCTGAATGTGGGGGTGCGATTATCGGCGAAGAGGCCGGGCAACTGGGGGGCACCGGGGTCAGCTTCGCCGCTGTAGTCCACCAGCCCCTTGTAGGCGTTGGTGAGGACGTAGCCGCGCAGGGCCAGGTTCAGGTCGGCGTGGGACTCGGCA
>Ga0194112_10001173_pt1 | contig 38515 bp, 26 predicted proteins | sample TA2MahC400mmetaG_FD_146191 | JGI IMG/M metagenome (GOLD analysis project Ga0194112, IMG submission 146191) | Freshwater microbial communities from Lake Tanganyika, Tanzania - TA2015016 Mahale Deep Cast 400m | ecosystem: Environmental > Aquatic > Freshwater > Lake | place: Tanzania: Lake... | reverse complement strand
GCCAGCGTAGAGCCCCCGAAGCGGGGCGATTCAATGGGCGTGAAACGCCCCCTTCGGGGGCTTGGATGGGGGGGACGCGCGATCCCAGGGCTCCCTGCGGTCGCCCTGGGCTACGGCTGGGTCGCCCGCGTCGGCGGGCTACAAGGCCCCGAGATGTGGGCAAAGAGCAGGGCGAAGCCCTGGGAATGGGAGACGGCCCCGGTCCAGCCCTGTAGGGGCGTACTCGCCGCTCACGGGCGGCGATGGCGTCCGTGCCTCGTAGTACGCCCCTTCAGGGCTGACCCGCACGCGGCCCCGCGTCCCAGGGCTTCGCCCTGGGCTGATATAGTACGCCCCCGTGGGGGCTGCGGAGCAATTCACCAGAACTGGGGGCCATGCTCCGCGCCGCAGGGCGAGGAGGTCAGGCCCGGCCGAGGATGCGGAGGAGGAGGTCGGGGCAGTCGGCGCCGATGGCGTCGGGGGCGAGGGCGAGGGCTCGATGGGCGTCGGCCTCGTTGCGGACGGTCCAGGCCATCACGCTGAAGCCCTCGGCCTGCCAGGCGGCCACCTGGGCGCGGGTGAGGTCGGCCATGCAGGGGTGGATGCCCCAGCAACTGAGGCGGCGGGCCTCGGCGCCCATGTCGAGCTTGTTGACGTTTCCCAGGAGGCCGATGCGGACGGCGGGCGCCGCGCGGTGGAACGCCGCCAGGAAGTCCGAGCCGAAGCTGTGGACGACGATTGCCTCCGCCCTCGGGAGCACGTGGGGGAGGAGCTTCTCGACCATCTCGGGGCGGCAGTCCTTCACCTCCGCATAGAGGAGCACGCTGGGCGGAGCGAGCTCGAGCACCTCCTCGAGGGTCGGGATGCGCTGGCCCGCGAAGGCAGGCGCGAAGCGGCAGCCGGCGTCCAGCGCCTTCAGCTCGGCCAGGGTCATGTCCTGCACGCGGCCCGCGCCGTCGGTGGTGCGCTCGAGCGTGGCGTCGTGGTTGACCACCACGTGGCCGTCGCGGCTCAGGTGCAGGTCGAACTCAAGGGCGTCCACCCCCAGGTCGAGCGCCGCGCGAAAGCTGGCGAGGGTGTTCTCGGGGTACTTCTGGAGCCAACCCCTGTGGCCTACGACGAGTGGCCTTCCTTCCATACTGGTTCTCCTCGTGCTCGTCGTCGTCCTCGTCGTCGTCGTCGATTCTCTTGACTTCTCTCCCACAGACATTCGACGACGAGACGACGACGACGACGATTCAAGAACGTGAAGCGTGGGATCAAGCCAACTCGGGCGCCACTCCCGAACACCAGGGCATTTGACTACACGGGCTTGGGGGCTATAATTGGGATGGTCCGGGGGCTGGCGGCTTGCGTCGGCCCGCGTCCACCCATGAGGGAGCCCTTCAATGCCGAGCGTGCGAGCGGGTGTGGGTGCCGGTGTCCTGGCGGTCTGGCTGGCTGCGTGGGGCGGCGCGGCGACGCCTGAGGACCGCGAGATTCCGTCGGAACGCGGCAGCCTGAAGCTGAAGGAGGACGTGTTCAAGCGGCTGTTCCTGGAGCTGAAGGACACGGGCCGGCCCTTCGAGCAGCGGGCGGAGATCGCCGGCCTGTTCGCCTACTTCCGCGAGGCGCGAGCTATCCCTGAGCTCGTGGCCATCGTGCAGTCGCCGAAGGAGCGCATGGAGCTCAAGACCGCCTGCCTCTGGGCGCTCGGCGAGATCGGCCACCCGCTCGGAATGCCCGCCTTCCAGTATGTGCTTAACCAGATCTATGTCAAGGACCCCGAGTGGACTCAGGCGAAAGGGATGATCGAGCAGGTGGATGGCAAGGACCGGGAGCTGTCGCTGCGCGAGCTGTGCGAGTCGCGCCTGGGCCGCCTCGCCGAGCCGGTGCTCCTCAAGCAGGGGGCGGCCGAGCACTCGGGCCTGGTGGACCGCTTGCTCGAGCCGCTCGTGAAGGGCGGCACGCGAGCGAAGCCGCCGGAGGAGGACGAGGGCACCGGCCGCCAGCGCGCCGCGCTCATCTGTGTGGCCGCCGTGGGCGACCGCTCCATCACCGCACTCAAGGCGCTCACCGACGTCTTGACCGCCGACGACAACTACTACCCGTGGGACTTCAAGGTCATCGCAGCCGAGGCCCTCAGCAGCATCCTGGTCCGCCGCAGCGAGGAGCTCAAGGGCATGAAGGCGCGCGACAAGCTCGCCGATATGGTCGCCGCCGCCTTCATCGAGGCTTTCGGCGTGACCGACATCCCCGAGGTCCGCGAGATCGGCGGGCCGGCACTCCGACGCACGGGGTGGGCCGACCGCGCCGCAAAGAGCCTCGTCACCGTCCTCAAGACCCCCAACCTCCCAAAGCGGGTCCTCTACCGCGCCATCGAGGGCCTCGCCTACCTCGAGAGCAAGGCGGCCGCCGACCACCTGATCTTCCTGCTGTTCGACCCCGACCGCAACATCCGCTGGCGCGCAGCCGTGGCGCTCGGCACGACGGGCGACAAGCGCGCCGCCGACTTCCTCCGCAAGCTGACCAAGGACCAGGATGCCTTTGTGAGGCTGAAGGCCGTGGCCGCCCTGGGGCACCTCAGGAGCGCAGCCGTCCTGCCCGACCTCGCAGTGGCCGTGAGCGACCCCGACGGCCGCGTGCGGCGCCAGGCCGTCCTCGCCATCGGACGCCTCGGGCTCCGCCAGGGCGTCCCGGTCCTCGTCAAGCGCGGCCTCCAGGACTCCAGCCCCTCCGTCCGCGCCCTGAGCATCATCGCCCTCGGCTACATCGCGCGCCCCGAGGGCCTCGAGGCCGTGCCCCCCATGCTCGACGACAAGGAGGCCAGCGTCCGACGCTCCGCCGTCCAGGTCCTCGAACGCTTCCCCAGCTCCGACACCACGAGGGCCCTGGTGACGGCGCTGGGCGATGCCGACGACGCCGTGCGGGCCGACGCCGTGCGGGTCATGAGCGGCAGGCTACAGGCCAATCCGAAGGCCACGTTTGGCATCCTGGTCGAGGCCATCGCCAGCCCGAAGGCCCGCGGCCGCCTCGGAGCCATCCAGTTCGCCGCAGCCCAATACCCCAGGGGGGCACAGGCCAAGGGCTCCAAGCTCCGCGCCCTCTACGACCGGCAGCTCGACGGCCCGCAGGCCGCCCTCTCCGCCGCACTCATCTCTGCCCTCAGCGACCCCGACCCCAAGGCCCGCGCCGCGGCAGGGACCCTCCTCGCCAACCACGGCTGGGACGTGAGGAACAAGGCCCTTCTCGCCCCCGCCGCCGCCCTGACCGCCGACAAGGACCCCGAGGTCCGCAAGGTGGGCCTCATGGCACAGAACTTCCTCAACAACCTCAGGTGACGAGCAACCGAGTGGATGGATGGGTGAATGGATGAGTGGATGGGTGTGCTTCTGACATCCATCCATCCATCCAATCATCCACCCATCCAACCCTCCGCTTTGCTCAGGCGGAGCGGCCATGGAAGTGGGCGATGAGGCGGGCGATGTCCTCGGGCGTGGCCGGCGAGAATGGGTCGCGCTTGGGCTTGGCCTCCTGGGGCGGCCTGGGCGGCTGGGGGGGCCGAGGCTGTTGGGGCGGCCTGGCCTGCTGAGGCGGCCTGCGTTGCTGGGGGGGGCCTCGGCGGGCGGGACGCGCGTCGGCGGGCCGCTCCTGCTGCCTGGGCCGCTCCGGGGCGGGACGCCCGCCGCCAGCGATGGGCTCCCGCTGGGGCGGCGGCGCGGCCTGCCGCTGGGGGCGCGGCTTGCGGCGCGGGGGCGGCGGCAGGGCGTCCCGGATGCTCAGCGCGATGCGCCGTCGGCTCATGTCCACCGCGAGCACCTTCACCCGCACGACGCGGCCCACGCCCACCGCCTGGTTGGCGTCGCGCACGTAGCGGCGGGCGAGGTGGCTGACGTGGACCAGGCCGTCCTCCGGGAGGCCGATGTCCACGAACGCCCCGAAGTTCGTCACGTTGGTCACTGTGCCCTCGAGCACCATGCCCGGCTTGAGGTCTTCGAGGGAGTTGACGTTGGGGTGGCACTCGACGTAGTGGAAGAGGCCGCGCGGGTCGCGCCCCGGGCGGAGGAGCCAGCGGGTGATGTCGGAGAGGGTCTCCTCGCCGGCGTCGTCGGCCACGTAGCGGGCGATGCCGATCTTCGCGATGGCCTCCTCGTTGCCGAGGAGCTGGGGGACTGGGCAGCCGAGGTCGGCGGCGATGCGCGCGACGAGCTCGTAGCGCTCCGGGTGGATGGAGGTCGCGTCGAGCGGCTCGTCTCCGCCGTGGACGCGCAGGAAGCCCGCGGCCTGCTGGAACTGCTTTTCGGAGAGGCGGGGCACCAGCTTGAGCTGCGCGCGGGAGCGGAAGGGGCCTTGGTCGGAGCGGACGCGGACGATTTCGCGCGCGGCCGCGCGGCCGACCCCCGCCACGTGCGCCAGCAGGGCGGCGGGCGCGCGGTTAACGTCCACCCCCACCAGGCTCACGCAGCTCTCGAGCGTCGCGCGCAGCGCCTCGTGCAATGACTCCTGGTTGACGTCGTGCTGGTACTGGCCGACGCCGATGGTCCTGGGGTCGCCCTGGGCGAGCTCGGCCAGGGGGTCTTGGAGGCGCCTTGCGATACTCACGGCGGCGCGCGCGGGGGGCGTGAGGTCAGGGAACTCCTCGCGCGCGGCCCGCGAGGCCGCATAGCCGGCGGCGCCGGCGTCGCTCACCAGCGCCCTGATGGGGCGCCGGTCCGGCATCGCCTTCAGTAGCTCGCGGACGAACTGGTCGGCCTCGCGCGAGCCCGTGCCATTCCCGATCGCGATGGCGGCCACCTGGTGCTTCTCGATGAGGGCTCGGAGCGCGGCGTGGGCTTCGGAGGCAACGGGCTTCTCCGGCTCGGGAGCCGGCGCGGGCGCGGGCGGGGAAGGGGCAGCTTCCGCGGGCGCGCTCGCGGCGGCCGGCGCGGCGGCGGGGTCGGGGGCGCTCGGGATGGCCTCGGGCGCGCTCGGCTGGGCAGGCGGGTCCTTGCTCGCCGCCGGCTTCAGTTGTGGCGGGGGCAGGTGAAGCGTGGCGTGTTCGAGGAGCTTGCCCTGCTCGTCCGCCACGGCGAGCGCGCAACTGCCGCGGGGGTTGGGGCTGATGCCGAGCGTGCGGCGCGGGCCGACGGGCGGCTGGAGGAGCAGGCTGCGGAGGTTTCGGGCGAAGACGTGTATCGCCTCGGCGTCGGCGCGCCGCTTCAGCTCCGCGTTCAGCTCCGCCGCGAAGCCGGGGGCCAGGAGCCGGTCGTAGGCGTCGGCGAGGGCGGTCTCCACGATGGTCGCGGCGGGGGTTTCGGGCGACTTTATGCGCCCTTCGCGGAGAATCTGGAGCGCGCGCTCGCGGTCGGCCTCCACGCTCACGCGGAGCCAGCCCTCCTTGTCCCCGCGGCGGACGGCCAGGAAGCGGTGTGAGGGGATCTTCGCCACGGGCTCCGAGAAGTCGTAGTACATCTCGTACTTGCTCGGCCTGCCCGCGTGGTCGTCGGCCACTCTCGCCCGCACGATGCCGGAGTCGGCGAAGAGCTGGCGGATGCGGCCTCGCGCGGCGGGGTCGTCGGCCACGGCCTCGGCGATGATGTGGCTGGCGCCCTCGAGGGCGGCCGCGGCGTCGGGCACGCCGCGCTCCTTGGCCGCGTAGGGCGCGGCCATCTCCTCGAGGGACGGGCCGCCGGGCGTCTGCGCCAGGATCGCCTGCGCGAGCGGCTCGAGGCCGCGTTCGCGGGCCAGGGTGCCGCGGCTGCGGCGCTTCGCCCGGCAGTGCTGGTGCAGCTCCTCGAGCTCGGTCAGGCTCGCGCAGGCCCCCACCGCCTGGGTCGTCGCGTCGTTGAGGGTGCCCTGGGCCGCGAGCTCGTTGAGCACCTTCGCCTTGCGCAGCTCCAGGGTGCGGTGTCGCCGGAGAGCCTGAGCCACGGCCCAGAGCTCATCCTCGTGCAGGCCGGCGATGCGCTCCTTGCGGTAGCGCGCGATGAACGGCACCGTCGCCCCGTCCGCCAGGAGAGCCGCGGCGCCGTCCACCCCGGCCACAGGCAGGGCCATCTCCGCCGCCAGACGCTCCACCAGCGCCCGCTCGACCATCGGGCCGCGAGCCTCCGACCCTCCGCCCCACAACACGCCACGCACAGCCGCTATTATAGGCTTCCACGCGGCAAGTGTCAAAGGTGGATGGTAGCGGATAAGCCTGCTTGACAATGGCATGGCAGCCGGTATGATCACCAGAAGCTCGGTGCGCGGACCGATGAGAGGAAGCAGGGGCCACGCGGTGAAGGACTCGCCTTACGAAGATGGCGATGGCAGCAGGCCGCAACACCCAGGTGGAAAGTTGCTCCGCGATGGCCCGGAATCGCTGAGTGAGAGCGAGCTTCTGGCCGTCTTGATCTCGTCGGGCAACGCCGAGAAGTCGGCATGCATGATCGCGGAGGACATCTTGGCCCGCTTCCAGTCCTTCCGCGGGATGGCCAATCGATCGTTCGAGGACTTGATGAAGATCAAGGGCCTGGGGCCAGTCAAAGTGGCTCGTATCGCGGCGGCATTCGAGATCGCCCGCCGGGTGGTGCGCGACGCGGTGGCCCGCGCGCGCGCGGCGGAGGAAGACCATGGCTAAGCCGGGGATACGCGACCCGTATGACGAGATCGCCGCGCACATGACCGAGCGGACGGCGGTGGCAAGACTCGCGGAGTGCATGAACCGGATAGTGGAGAGGGGCAACCTGCCCCTGGGGCGGGCGTTGGCCGAGACGGGCGGATTCGACGCGAAGTTCCCCGACATCGTGCTCACGCGGGCGCCGCAGTCGAAGGGGGTCCTGATGGTCATCGAGGCGAAGCCGCCCCGATTCAACCCCCTGAGCGAGGATGAGCTGAAGGAGCCGGCGCGGAGGAAGGCCACGCGCCGCGAGGCGCCGTTCTTCTGCACCACCAACTTCAGGGACCTCTACTGTTTCATCACCGAACGCGTGAACGCGATGGCCAAGGAGCCCGAGCAAGTCTTCGGGCACTACAGGCTGTCGGGTATGGAGAACATCGAGGAGCTTGGCGAACCCGCGGCCATGGCGGGCATCGAGCGGGCGCTCGAGCGGTTCCTCGGCGACATCGTGGCGGTCGTCGAAGGCCAGGCGCCCGTGCCCAGGCAGCCCGTTGACGAGTTGCTCGTCCTCCGCCTTCAAGAGACCATCACCGCCCTGGCCCGCCAGTACCGCCACGTGATCGCGGCCGCCGTGCGGGACGATAGCGCGTTCAGGAGGAAGCTGGTCAATTGGTTTGTGGAACAGGGCTGGACCTTTGAGGGAACAGATAGGAACTATGAAGTCGCAGCGCGGCAGACCGCCTACCTGCTCGTCAACAAGATCGTGTTCTACAGCGCCATTCAGCCGGTGCGCAGGCTGGACCCACTGGTCGTCCCGGAGTCCATGCGCTCCGGGGCGGTGCTCCAGGCGATGCTCCAGGGCTACTTCAACGAAGTCCTGAAGATTGACTACCAGACGGTCTACACGGCCGACTTCATTGACCAGTTGGCGTTCCCTGACCAGCAGGAGGTCGTGCGGGAGATCAAGGGCCTGCTCGGCGCCATCGCGCGGTTCGACTTCGCCACCCTCGGCTACGATGTGATCGGGAGAATCTGCGAGCGCCTCATACCCGAGGAAGAGCGGCACATCCTGGGGCAGTACTTCACGGACCCGGATGTGGTGGACCTCATCCTGCGGTTCTGCATGCAGCACGAGAACGACACGGTGCTCGACCCCGCTTGCGGCGCCGGCACCTTCCTCGTCCGCGCGTACCAGCACAAGCGCCTCATGAACCAGATGCTGAAGCACGAGAGGGTCCTGGCCACGCTCTGGGGGAACGACATCGCGAAGTTCGCCGCACACCTGTCCACCATCAATCTGGCGATCAGCGACCTGCGGAGCAACGAGAACTTCCCGAACATCGTGCAGAACGACTTCTTCGAGCTCGACCCGGACAGCGACGTGTTTCCCACCCGGGGCTCTGCGCGCAAGGTCAAGGTCAAGGGCTTGGGCGGTGGCGAGATAACCGTCCAGCATCCCCGGCACTTCGACTGCATCGTTGGGAACCCGCCGTACACGCGGCACCTTGAGATCGGCCAGATCAAGGGCACCCGCAAGGAGAAGGTGATCAAGAGGGCGCTGGAGGACGCGAGCGGCAAGCCGCTGGCAACCCTCTCGCGGCGCGCGGGCATCTACGCCTACTTCTTCGTTCACGGCACCAAGTTCCTGCGCAACGGCGGCAGGTTCGGCTTCATCGTGTCGAACTCCTGGCTGGACGCCGACTACGGCGCCGGCCTCCAGGAGCACTTCCTGAACCACTACAAGATCCTCGCCGTCATCGAGTCCAAGGTGGAGCGTTGGTTTGCCGACGCTGAGATCAACACGAGCATCGTGGTTCTCGAAAAGGCCGAGGGCGAGAGCAACCGACGGGCCAGGGACGATAACCCCGTCCGCTTCGTGTACCTGCTGAAGCCCCTGCGCCACTACATCCCCCCGGCGGAGAACCTGTGGGCGAAGGAGGTCGAGAGGCGCGATGCCATAGACAGACTGGTCAGGACGGTCCTTGGCCACAGCGCCTACTATGAGAACGAAGAGCTCCGAATATACGCCAGGAAGCAGAGCGAGCTGTGGGACGAGGGATGGGACGAGGCGCAGCAGGCCTACGTGGGGGGCAAGTGGGGCAAGTACATCAGGGCACCAAGGGTGTTCTTCACCGTCCTCGCCAGGATCGCGCCTAAGCTGAAGCCTTTGCGGCAGTCTGCGGAGGTTAACGAGGGAAGGCCCACAGGAGCGAACGCCTTCTTCTTTGTGCCGCGACAGGTAGCCATGCGTTTCAGGGTTGAGAGTGAGTTCCTGCGCCCAGGGCTGATGAGGCCGCGAGGCCACAACCATCTCGACCTGGTTCCCTCGTCGCTGGACAGGCAGTTCCTAGCGGTCGACGAGGATATGGAAACGCTCAAGGGAACGGGCGCTCATTCGTACATCCGACACGCTCAGCGGCTCGGGATTCACACGAGGTCCACGTTCGCCAGGAAACCCGGCTGGTACAGAATCCCTGTGCGGAGGCCGGCCGATCTGCTCGTGCCTTGTGGGGTGGGCGAGCGCTTCTGGTGCGCCCGCAACAGCGCCGGCGCCGTCGCCAGCAACAGTTTCACCGAGATCAGGTTTGTGGACGCGCGCCAGGCCCCGGCTGTCTGGGCTTTCCTGAACAGCGCGGTGGGCTGGCTGTTCATGGAACTCCACGGGCGGACGACGATGGGGGGAGGCATGCTGAAGGTGGACCCCACCGACATCCGCAAGCTGCCCGTGCTCGATCCCGGCCAGTTGACGGACGATGTGATGCCGGCGATGGGGCCCTTGCTGGCCCGGGCGGTGCTGCCGGTCTTCCAGGAGAGCAAGCGAGAGGACCGGAAGGCACTGGATGACCTCGTCATGGGCAAGGCGTTGGGCCTCACTGAGGCAGAACAGCGGGAAGTGTACGACGCCGTGGCCGATCTCGTGCGCACCCGCATCGAGCGCGCCAAGAGCGCGAGGACGAGCAAGAGGGGCGCTGCCGACGTGGACATGGAGGCCCTTGTCCGCGCTGTCGAGCAGCGCGTCGGCCCCGACAGCATCGCGGCGTTCTACTCCTCTCAGGTTCTGCCCCTGCCTGGGGTCGAGCGCTCCTTGCCTCACTTCGCATCGGACCCCACGATTGAGAAGACGCTGTACTGCTGGCGAGTTCATGCCGGCAAAGTGGAGGTTCCGTGTCAGAGCCGAAGCGAGGCGCGCTTCCTCCGCGTGTTCGCTGTGGCCGGCTTCAGAAGCGTCCGCGTCCCTTCGGATGCCAAGTCCCTTGAGGCGGTCGCCGCTCGCCTGACCGAGCTCCTCGGCCAAGCCACGGCGGCCATCGAGGACGTGGCCTCTCAGGTCGCGCAGAGCAGGTTGCGCGCGAGACTTGTCCGTTCCTACTGGTCCAGCGTGCGGGAGGCTGCGCTGGCCGGCTCGGAAGAGCATGGCCGAGGCCAGCCGGCGCAATGAAGCAGGCGACGCCCTCCGGAGCGATTCCCAGACGCCATCCATGCGTGGCGTCGGGTTCTGGCCCGGCTCGGCAGCAGGCAATCCGTAAGGGTCGGATTCCCAAGACTTTATGGCTGGCCGGGAACTCCTGCTCCATAGTGGGTCAACACTATGTGGCGCAGTTGACCCACTATGGGTAGAATGCAGAGATTTGGCGGTTCGGGGGCTTCCATGCATACTTGAGCCCTCCGGGGGTTGGCACACTATGGGTGGAAGGGCGAGATTCGGCGATCTGGGGCCTTCTATGCGTTTTTCGGCCCGTCCGCAGGTTGGCACACTATGGGACCTTGATCGGACAGGCCCCGGGCGGTAGGATAGGGCCTGAGCGCGGGGCAGGGACGCTCCGCCCACAGGTGAATGCAAAGGAGTCGGACAATGGGAGCTTCAATCGTGGGGACGCCGGCACTCCTGGGCGGGGAGCCGGCTCATAGGGGGCCGTGGCCGGCGTGGCCGGTGCACGACGAGCGGGAGCGAGAGGCGGTGCTCGGCGTCCTGGAGAGCGGCAAGTGGTGGTACGGGGAGCGGGTGCGGGAGTTCGAGGAGCGCTTCGCGGCGTTCCAGGACGCCCGCTTCGGGATCGCGTGCACGAACGGGACGGCGGCCCTGGAGCTGGCCCTCATCGGCGCGGGGATCGGCGCGGGGATGGAGGCCATCGTGCCGCCCTACACGTTCGTGGCGACGGCGACGGCGGTGCTGAAGGCCAACGCGGTGCCGGTGTTCGTGGACATCGAGCTGGACACGCTGAACATTGACGCAGGGCAGATCGAGGCGGCGGTGACGGACAAGACGGCGGCCGTCATGCCCGTCCACTTCGGGGGGCTGCCGGCGGACATGGACCGCATCGGGGAGCTCGCCCGCCGCCGCCAGTTGCGGGTGGTCGAGGACTCCGCCCACGGCTGGGGCACGAAGTGGCGCGGCAAGGGCGCCGGGGCGCTAGGCGACGCCGGCGGCTTCTCCTTCCAGCTCTCCAAGAACATCACCGCGGGCGAGGGCGGGATGGTCCTCACCGACAACCCCGAGCTGGCCGACACCATCCGCTCGCTGTCGAACGTCGGGCGCGGCAAGGACAGGCCCTGGTACGAGCACTACCTGACGGGGGGCAACTATCGGATGACGGAGTTCCAGGGCGCCCTCCTTCTCGCCCAGCTCACGCGGCTGCCGGAGCAGACTGCGCTGCGGGCGAAGAACGCCGCGGTCCTCAACGCCGGCCTGGCGGGGATCGAGGGGCTTCACCCGCTGAGGGAGGACCCGCGAGCGAATCCGCGTTCCTACCACCTCTACGGCTTCCGCATCGTCGAGGCCGAGTTCGGCCTCTCGCGCGAGCGGTTCGTCGAGGCGCTCCGCGCCGAGGGCGTGCCCTGCGGACCAGGCTACCCCCACCCGCTCTATCGCAATCCGCTCTTCCAGCGGAAGGGCACAGGCCCGACCTATTGCCCGGTGTCCTGTCCGTACTATGGCCGCGAGATGGACTACACGAGGGTGGTCTGCCCCAACGCCGAGCGCGCCTGCCGCGAGGTGGTGTGGCTCTCGCAGACGATGCTGTTGGCGGGCGAGGAGGACATGGAGGCCATCGTGTGCGCCGTGCGGAGAATCCGCGAGAATGCGAGCCGGCTCTCCTGAAGGGCGCCCGGCGGGGTATGGCCACCAACTCTGGTAAACCGCCTCTTTTCACCTATCGTCCTCGTCCTCGTCCGTCGTCCTCGTCCTCGACTCCTTCCGCGACAGACCGAGGGAATCGAGGACGAGGGACGAGGACGAGGACGATTGAAGAGGGGAAAGGGCACTGCCGGGATTGGGAGCCACACTCTGCCCCGCGCGCACATTTGCACCGGGGGCGCATTTCGGCTATAAGAAGGGTTTTGCGACGGCTGTGCCACCGCTCCCATCGCCCGCGCAAGGCCGAAGATGGATGGACTACTGATAGCCAGGGTCGTGGAGACCCTGCTGATGGCTGCCACGATCCTGGCGCTCGTGTGGGTGGGCGCGCCTGAGGCCGCGCCCTGGCGAGTGGTCGCGCGCTCGGCCTGGAGCACCCTCCGCTCGGGGCGCCGAGCGCTCTACCTCGGCGCCTGCTGCTCGATCCTCGGTGCCAACTACCTCTACCTTCAGCTCGGTGTGGACGACTACTTCACCTCCCTGGTGAAGGCGGCGCGGGGCGGCGAGGACTTCACGCGGGCGGTCCACCTCTTCGAGGGCGAGGCGGTCGCGCGCGTCCAGCAGGCCACACTCTGCCCGCTCCTGACGTGGTTCCTCGCCTACGTCTACGTCGTGGTCTTCCCTTGCCTCGTCTTCGTGGTGCTGTTCGTCTTCGACCACCTCGGCCACCGCCGCGGCCTGGCGATGATGCTCATCAGCTACCTCCTCAACTACGTCTTCTGCCTGCCCACCTACCTGGGCCTGCCGATCCGCGAGGTGTTCCACTACTATCGGCACGACCTGGGGAGCGCCGCCGTGCGGCTGCTGCTGGACGACATTCATCCCGCGGTCATGCAGGCGTACCGCGCGATGAGCGGCATTGACAACTGCATCCCGAGCTTCCACACGTCGCTGGGCCTCACGATGGCGCTCCTGGCCTGGCACACTGGGCGGCGGCCGTTCGCCCTGCTCATGACGTTCCTGGCCGCGGCCAACGCCTTCTCCACCGTCTACCTCGGCATCCACTGGGTGATTGACGTTGCCGCCGGCCTCGTCGTCGGGGTCCTCGCCTACGCTCTGGCCCGCCGCCTCTCCCGCCGCTGGGCAACCGAGCCGAACGCGGCCCCGGCTCGAAACGAGAGAGGATGATTGGATGGGTGGATGAATGGATGATTGTCTGACACCCATCCACCCATCCATTCATCCATTCATCCCCCGCATAGACGGGGAAGTCCCGCTGGCAGCTCTTCTCACGTGTCACGCGTCACGCATCACGCGACCTCGTTAACCGGCACACCCACACAGGGTGCCAAGAGCCTACAGCAATGGCCAAGCGCGTGTTGATCGTCGCCATGTCGGTCGGCGGGGGCCACGGCAAGGCGGGACAGGCCATCGCCAAGGCCATTCAGGCCGTCGCCCCCGACTGCGAGGTGAAGAGCATTGACCTGCGCGACTACGCGGCCGCCTGGTTTCGCACCCTCTACGTCGCCGGCTACCTCTTCATCGTCCGCCACGTCCCCTGGCTCTGGGGCTGGCTCTACCGCCATCCGCCCAAGCGCGGCGGCACGCTCCCGCCCTGGCTCCTCAAGCGGGCGCTGCGCCCCTTCGAGGGACTCGTCCGCGACTGGCAGCCCGACGCCATCCTCGCCACCCAGATAACCGCCTCCGAGGCCACGGCCGCGCTCCGCTCGCGCGGCATCCACCGCGGCGCCGCCGCCACCGTCGTGACCGACTTCGACGCCCACCCCTCCTGGCGTTCGGGCCAGATTGACCTCTTCTTCGTGCCCGACGAGGACATCCGCCGCCGCCTCATCGCCACGGGAATCCCCGCCGAGCGCATCATCGCCACGGGCGTGCCGATCGATCCAGTCTTCGAGCAGCCGCACGACGCCGCGGCGCTGAAGGCCAGGCACGGCCTTCGACCCGGCGTGCCCGTTGTGCTCCTCATGGGCGGGAGCCTGGGCCTCGGGCCGATGGAGGCGGGCGTGCGCGAGCTCCTGGCCTCCGGGCGGCCGATGGAGCTCCTCGTCGTCGCTGGCCACAACGCCCGCCTCCGCCAGCGCCTCGAAGCGCTGGCGGCCAATCCCCCGGTGGCACAGGCTTCCAACCTGTGCGTTGATGGCAAGAATGGTGGCACAGGCGTCGGTGGCACAGGCGTCGGTGGCACAGGCGTCCCGCCTGTGGCCCACAGGCCAGAGGCCTGTGCCACCGCACCCGGCAGAGATGGTGGCACAGGCGTCCCGCCTGTGGCCCACAGGCCAGAGGCCTGTGCCACCAGGCTTCACACCTTCGGCTTCATTGACTTCGTGGTGGAGCTTATGGCGGCGAGCGACCTCTTCGTCTCGAAGCCTGGCGGCCTCTCGATGACGGAGGCCGTCACCATCGGCGTGCCCACCCTCGCCATCGCCCCCTTGGCTGGCCAGGAGGTCGTCAACGCCCGCCACCTTGCCGCCCAGGGCGTCGTCGAGTGCCTCAAGCCAGGCGAAACCCTTTCCACTGCCGTCCAGCGCCTCCTCGCCGACCCCGCCGCCCGCCAGACCCTCTCGGCGAAGGCCCGCGCCTACGCCCCCCGCAGCCCCGCCCGCCAGATCGCCCAGCGCCTCATTGAGCTCATCGGTCGCGCGTGAAGCGCGGGCTCGCCCAGTCGCCGCTTGCGGATCGTGGCACCAGGCCGGTATAATAAAGCCAAGAGCGAGGAAGCCCTCCGATGGGTAAGAAAGACATTCTCAGGGCCGTGAGATTCCTCGAGCGGCGGCTCGCGGCGCACGGCCTCGACGTCAACAAGGTCGTCCTCTTCGGCTCCCAGGCCCGTGGCGACGCTACGCCCGACAGCGACGTGGATATTGCCATCGTCTCCGAGGACTTCCGCGGCAGGGACATCCTTCCCGACGAGCTTGCCTCCGATGCCTCCCCCCTCGCCCTGTTCGCCAGCGCCGGTGTCGCCCTCTGACCTTCGACGGGAGTGGGCCACGTAGCCCGCGTCTCCGACGCGGGAGTCTTCCGCCGCGGAGCGGCGAGCCACGACCCTACTCCTTGTATTGCGGCTCGCGGTAGCCGGCCCGGAAGAGCTGCCGCTTGGTCTTGAGGTAGAACTTGTAGTTCTCGAAGGGGACGCTGGCGGGGACGCGGTGGTCAACGGTGGGGATGAAGCCGCCGGCCTCGACGAGGGGGAGCAAGCGGAGGAGCTCCTTCTCGATGGCCTTGGGGTTCTCGTTGAGGGGCAACTTGTCAACTCCGCCGACGATGCGCATGGCCTCGCCCGCGAGGTCGCGGATGCGGAGCGGGTCGCTCCCGCCCTTCACCTCCGCGGGGAACATGCAGTTGATGCCGCCAGCAAGGAACTGCTTGAGGATCGGGCAGACGTTCCCGTCGCAGTCGGTCCACGAAATGTCGGTGCCGTGCTTCTTCAGCACGTCCGTGATCCGCGCGTAGCGTGGGACGATGAACTTGTCGAAAATCCAGGGGCTGACGATGGGGCCGGAGTTGAAGCAGATGTCCTCCCAGCCCGCCCCGAAGTCGAACTCCACGTACTTGCACACCTCCTCAAGCACGACCACGACGCACTGGCAGAGGGTCTCCACGATGTCGTCGAGCATGTCGGGGTCGTCGTAGGCCAGGGTCGCTATCCGCTCGAAGCCGGTCCAGTTCCTCGGCGTGCCGATCATGGAGCCGATGGGCGCGCACACAGGGTAGTCGGCCGTGCGGTACTTCGGGATGTTCTCGTAGAAAGATGGGTGGATGCGGGCGTCGAGGGTGGGCTGGAGCTTGGCCTTGAACTTCGCCCAGTCGTCGCGGGTCTTCAGCCCGTAGTCGAGGTAGTGCGGGATCGTGCGGATTTCCTTCTTCTTCTGGTGCGCCACGGCCCCCACGCCGTCGCGGGTGATGATGTAGTCGTCGGTCTCCTCGAGGGTCTCGGGCTTGAAGACGTCGCCCGTGAGGGCCACGTTGGCCCAGACGCCGCCCCAGTTCTCGATGCCGAAGTAGGCGTAGGCTTTCCCCTCGTCGTTCACCTCGCGCGGCAGGCCCTCCGAGTGCCAGCGGGTGAGCGTGGTGTCCCAGTAGCCGAACTCGAAGAAGGGGAGCCTGTCCACCTTCTGGTAGTGGAGCACGCGGCGGAAGCGCTCGCGCACGCTCAGCGGCCCGCCGAGCCTCTTCGCGTCCTCGAAGATCGTTGCCAAGCGTCTTTCTCCTCAACAGGGCCTCTTGCCGCAACCGGAGGGGATGAATGGATGAGTGGATGGTTGTCCGACACCCATCCAACCATCCATTCATCCACTCATCCATTCGTCACAGGCTACCAGGTCCCACGCCCCCCGTCAAGCCGCTCGCCCGACAGAGCGCCTTGCTGGGGAAGAACGGACCCCAGGGACCCCAGGGACCACAAGGACCCCAGGGACCGATGGGCATCCATGGCCATTGGGCCATTCTGGTCCTTGTCGTCCCTGGGGTCCTTGTGGTCCCTGTGGCCCCTTCCCCCCTCGCCCTTCGCGGCGAGCGCGCAGTCCGACGCCATCGCCGCTTGCGCTGGGACGGCCTTTGTGCTTGAATAACGGTCTGTGGCGGTGTGTTCCGCAGGCGGGGGGTGGAGAAACGGAATGAGGAAGCTGTGCGTGGCGTTGGCGGCGCTTGGCCTGGTCGCGTGCCTGGTCGGCTGCGGGGGCGAAGGCGGAGGGAACTACTCGTCGCCGAAGGCGACCTTCGAGACGATGTGGGCGGCGGCCAAGGCGGGCAACCAGAAGGCCATGATGGCCTGCTTCTCCAAAGCCTGCCGGGAGAAGGTCGACGAGTTCGAGAAGATCTTCGCCGACTTCCCCAAGGAGATGAAGCAGGGCAAAGAGAGCGTCGCCGGCGAGATCGCGGCCAAGGCGAAGCAGGCCAAGAAGGTCGAGACCGGCGCCGAGAAGATTGACGGCAACAATGCCACCCTCGAGGTCACTACCGACGGCGACAAGGAGACCCTCCAATTCGTCAAGGAGGGCGGCGACTGGAAACTCCACATCCCCGACCTCGCGAAAATGGACCTCGAGGAGATGAAGAAGGCCGTGGAGATGCTCAAGAACCTGCCGAAGGGCATGATGGAAGGGCTCAAGAAGGGCCCCGAGTAAGGCCCCAAGCAAGGCGCAGGCCCGCCGGGGAAGGCTGGGCAATGAACGCTAAGTCGGCTCTTGCCGCACTCATCCTCGTGCCCGCTGCCGCCTCATGGGCGGCGGCGGGCACGACTATTGTGGTGAACCCCCGCCCCTTCCCGAGCGTCGAGGCCGCCGCGAGCGCCGAGGCCAAGGTCAACTGGCTCGACGCCGAACCCGCCGACAACGTGGCCTGCACCGAATGCTTCGCCGCCCTCGAGCTCCAGCGCTACCTGCGCAAGATGACCGGACGGCCTGAGGACTTCGCAATCGCTACCGACGCGAAGGGGGCCGCGGGCGACCTGCTTGTCCTGAGCACAGGCGCCTTCGAGTCCGGCCCCGAAGGCTACCGCATCATGAAGAGACAGGTGGGCGGGCGCAGGGCCATAGCCATCGTCGGCGCGGACCGGGTCGGCACTCTCTACGGCGCCTATGACCTGCTCTATCGCCTCGGTTGCCGCTGGTTCGCGCCAGGCGAGGCTCATGAGGACATCCCGGAGCTCAAGCTCGAAGCCCTGCCCGACCTGGACGTGTGGCAGACGCCCGCGTTCCTCACCCGCGGCTTCCACGCCTGGGAGGACCGCGGGAACCCTGACTTCCTCCTCTGGATGGCCCGCAACCGCCTCAACTACTGGTGCGTCGAGCAATCCAACCACCCTCTCCTCCACAAGCTGGGCATCAGGATGGCAGGGGCAGCCCACGACGCCCAGTCGCTCTTCCTCAACCCCGCCTCACCCTGTCCCGACGACCCCAAGCGCTCCTACTTCCAGGCTCACCCCGACTGGTTCGCCCACGATGGCAAGCAACGCATCCCAGGCATCAAGGGCGAGTTCGGAACCAACTTCTGCTCGTCCAATCCCCTTGCCGTTGCTGAGTTTATGAAGAACTTCGTCCAGGCCATTGCTGATGGCCGCTACCGGGACGCACAGGTCATTCGCTTCTGGACCCTCGACGGCGGGCGTTGGTGCCAATGCGACGCCTGCAAGGCACTGGGCATCCCGACCGACCGTAACCTCTTGCTGGTCAACCGCTTACGCCAGGAGGTCGAGGCGGCGCGCAAGGCCGGCCGCATCAACCGCCACATCGACACAGAGTTCCTGGCCTACGCCGATGTCCTCCAGCCCCCCACCAAGCCGCTTCCCGCCGACTTCGACTATGCGAACTGCTACGCTACATTCTACCCCATCGTCAGGTGCTACGTCCACCGCTTCGACGACCCGGCCTGCCCCCGCAACGCCAACTACGCCAAACAACTCGCGGGCTGGGCAACCGACCCCGCCCGCCACTTCACGGGCCAGCTCTGCATCGGCGAGTACTACAACGTCAGCGGCTATAAGTGCTTGCCAATATGCTACATGCACACGATGGCCAACGACATCCCGCTGTATCATAAGCTCGGCGCCCGACGCTTCCACTACATGCACGCCACCACGGCCAACTGGGGCAACAAGGCGCTGACCAACTACCAGATGGCCCGCCAGCTCTGGGACGTAACTACCGATTGCGAAAAGCTTTGGGACGACTATTTCGCCCGCCGCTACGGGCCTGCCGCCGCCACGATGCGCCGCTTCTACGAAGCCCTCGAAACCATGCTCTCCAACGTCAGCGAGCTCAAGTACGGCCTCGCCGGCCGACTCAACAGCGGGGCGAAAGAGCTTTTCCCCAACCCCCACTTGAGGTTACGTCGAGAGCCCGGGCTGAAGTGCGACGGCCCGACCTTGGAGGAGATTGTCTTCGCCGCAAGCTCTTGCCGAGTCCTCCTGACTGAAGCGGCTGCGCTACGCGGCCTCCCTGACCGCGTAAGGGCCCGCATCGCAGAGGACGACCAGATATACACTTATGGCGAACGAACGGTCCGGTACTACTGGCACTGCGCCCTCGCCTTCGAGGCCGCCCGCGGCGGCAAGCTCGACGATGCCCGCCCGCACCACGAGGAGGCCAAACGCCTCGCCGACCTCCTCCGTGCCGACACCGCCTCGCCCAAGCACGCCTCCTCTCACGCCAACGACCCCAACGCCCTGACCGCGAGCCGCGCCGCCGGCGCCCTCACCCACATCGAAAAGCTGCTCACGCCACCGCCACGGTAAGAGGGGGAGAAAGACTCCAGGAGCCTTTCTCACTTGGCGGCCTTGGGGGGCGGGGCCTCGTCGTCGGGCACGAGTATGGCCCCCAATTCTGGTGAACTACTCCGGAGCCCCGACAGGGGCGTACTATAGCAGCCCAGGGCGAAGCCCTGGGAAGGGGGCGGTAGGTAGGCCAGCCCTGAAAGGGCGTACTATGCGGTTCCGGGCGCCACATCCTGCCCAGGGCGGGTAGTACGCCCCTACAGGGCCAAACCTGGCCGTTCGCCTGTCCCAGGGCTTCGCCCTGGGCTGCTATAGTACGCTCCGTTCGGAGCTTCGGCGCCGAAGGACCTTACCAGAATTGGGGGCCATAGTCGTCGGGCACCTTGAGCTGGGCGCGGAGGCGGTCGAGCTCGCCTTTGAGCCCCTTGAGGACCTCGGCGTAGGCGGGGTCGGCGTGGACGTTTCGGAGCTCCTGGGGGTCCTTCTTGAGGTCGAAGAGCTCCCATTCCCCGATGCGGTAGTAGTGGATGAGCTTGTGGGCGTGGGTGCGGACGCCGTAGTGGCGCTGGACGGCGTGTGCGCCGGGGAACTCGTAGTAGTGGTAGTAGAGTGAGGCGCGCCAGTCGTCGGGCGGCTTGCCTTCGAGGATGGGGCGGAGGCTGCGGCCCTGGAGGTCGGCGGGCGGCTCGACGCCCGCGAGGTCGAGGAAGGTCGGGGCGTAGTCGCAGTTGATGGCCAGGCGGTCGCTCGTGGTGCCTGGCTTGACCGCCTTGGGGTAGCGGACGAGGAGCGGGACGCGCAGCGATTCCTCATACATGAAGCGCTTGTCGAACCAGCCGTGGTCGCCGAGGAAGAAGCCGTTGTCAGAGGTGTAGACCACGATGGTGTCCTGGGCGAGGCCCTCCTTGTCGAGGAAGTCGAGCATGCGGCCCACGTTGTCGTCCACGGAGGCCACGCAGCGGAGGTAGTCCTTGATGTAGCGTTGGTAGCGCCACTTGAGCTCGGCGTCGGGCGTGAGGCCGGCGGGGATTGGCCGCTTGAGGTCGCCTGGCGTGAGGTGTTTGGCGACGGTCATCTGGGAGTTCCGCGCGGCGCTGGCGCGGGTGGCCCAGTCGTCGCGCAGGGTCTCGGGCTCCGGGACATCAATGTCCTCGTAGAGGTTCGCGTGCTTCGCGTCGGGTTGCCAGGCGCGGTGGGGGGCCTTGTGGTGGTAGAGGAGGCAGAAGGGCCGCGACTTGTCGCGCTTGCGGAGCCACTCGATGGCGAAGTCGGTGATGAGGTCCGTGCAGTAGCCCTGGTGCTTCTTGCGTTCGCCCATCTCGATGAAGGCGGGGTTGTGGTAGGCGCCCTGGCCTGGGAGGATGTTCCAGTAGTCGAAGCCGGTGGGGTCGGTCTCGAGGTGCCACTTGCCGATGACGGCGGTCTGGTAGCCCGCCTTCTGGAGGAGCTTGGGGAACGTGGCCTGCGAGCCGTCGAAGCGGTTGCCGTTCTGGTAGAAGCCGTGTGCGTGGCTGTACTTGCCCGTCAGGAGCGTCGCTCGGCTCGGGCCGCAGAGCGAGTTGGTCACGAAGGCGTTCTCGAACCGCATCCCCTCGGCCCCGATGCGGTCGAGGTTGGGCGTCTTGTTGATCCTGCTGCCATAGCACGACACCGCGTGGGCCGCGTGGTCGTCGGTCATGATGTAGAGGATATTGGGCTTGGGCTCGGCGGCGAGGGCATTCGGTCGCCCAACGACGGCGCCCAGGGCGGTGCCGCCGAGCGCCCCGATTGCCTCCCGCCGGTTCATCCTTCGCGCCTTCATGCTTCGCTCCCAAGGAGGATGGTTGGATGGTTGGATGAATGGATGGTTGTCTGGCACCCATCCACCCATCCATTCATCCATTCATCCCCTTCTGTGCCGCGTATGCCCTTTCCTTCAGAGCCTGGTAGCCGAGGTGCTGGATGAGGAGGTCGAGAAGGGCCATGGCGGTGTAGGCTTCGGCGACGGGCCAGATGCGGCCGACGATGGTGGGGTCGCGGCGGGTGATCGCGGCCAGCGGGCGGTTCTCGAGCGTGTACTTGTCAATGGTCTGCTGTGGCTTGTCAATGGTGGGTGTGGGCTTGATGGCGAGGCGGGCGACGATGGGCTGCCCCGTGGCCAACCCGCCCGTCACACCGCCCGCATTGTTGGAGAGGAAGACCACCTTGCCGTCCTGGCTACGCATCGGGTCGTTGGATTGGATGCCGGTCATGTCCTTGACGGCGAAGCCAGCGCCGACCTCGACGCCTTTGACCGCTCCGATGCCGAGCATGCGGCCGAGCTCGGCGTCGAGCTTGGCAAAAACCGGCTCGCCGAGGCCCACGGGCACGCCGAGGGCGACGACCTCGACGATGCCGCCCGAGGAGTCGCCCGTGGCCGTGATGCGGTTGGCCGCCTCGAGCATGGCCTTGGCCGCCTCGGGGTCGGGGCAGTTGACGACGGGGTGGACGCCGTACTTCTCGCGGATGGCCGCGGGGTTCATGTGGGGCGCGCGGGCGCGGATGGCGTCTATCTCGTTCTCGATCTCGGCCAGGATGCGGGCCTTTTCGAGGAACCGCATGTCCATCGTGATGCGGCGCTGGACGTAGACTTGCTGGTAGAAGGGGTCGAGGTCGCGGCGCATCTGCTTGTAGGCTTCGACGGACTTGGCGGCGGCAGCGTGTGGGACTTCGGGGCAGTGGACCCCTGCCATCTCGCGGATTGTGGCAAAGACGTGGATGCCGAAGAGCCCGAGCGCCTTCTTCGCCACGTGTCCCGCGGCCACAATGGTTGCCGTGTAGCGCCCGCTGAAGAAGCCCGCCCCAACCGCGTCGTCGTCCGGGCCATACTTGATGAACGACGCATAGCTCGCGTGGCCGGGCCGCGGCGTGCGGTTCGTGTCCTGGTACTGCTGCACGTGGATGCCGTGGCGGTCGAGGTTGGGGATGAGGATGGTGAGCGGCGTGCCGTTGGTATGGTTCTTGTTGGCGGCGCCGGGCACCGTGTCGTCCACGTTGAGGCCCGTGTAGATCACGGGCAGGTCGGGCTCTTTTCGGGGCGAGGACAGCTCATCGGCCCCTGGCTTCCGGCACAACAGGTCGCCATAGATCTCCTGCTCGGTAATGAGCATGCCCGGCGGCACGCCCTGGAGCACTGCCGTCAGCCCCTCCTGGTACGACCCGCCCGCAACCGTGACCTGAAAGCATCGCCCGAAGTGGCAACCTAACATCTGTCACGCCTCTCCGAACCAGGGGCCATGGAAGTAACGCTATCATAGACAGGCACACCCGTCTGCTCGCGGAGCCAGCCGAGGAACTCTAAGAAGATGGGGCACTCGGGCTGGTTGCTGCGAGAGTAGATGAGATCAGTTCTGATGTCTTGGACCCGCTGAAGCACGCGCGGGGCATCCACCGTAGCCAGGTAGGCCCGCCTGGGTCTTGGGCGCTTGCGAAACTCGCGGTCGACAACTGCCTTTGGCCGTCCTTGTGCGCTATGGTTCTGCTCCTCGGCAGGTTGGCGCCAGGAGGGTTTGGAGTGCGCTCCGATGTGGTCCATAAGTGGGCGCCACGCGGCGAGGAGGAGCATCTCCATCTCGTGCTTCAGGACTGATGGGTAGAACCTCGCCAAGTCTGCCCTGAGCGTATCCCCTTGGCGCGTGTACCGTTGCTGCAACTCGTCCCGCACGGACCTCCGCATTCGGTCCCTCAACTGCTCCAAGTCGTCACCATCGAGGTCGGGCAGGGCGACGACACGATCACTTGGGTTGTCCGTGTCCGTAAGCACCTGCGCGGCTCGGGGCCCCACCTTCCTAAGCAGTTCTGCTTTGTCATGGAAAGGCTCAAACCGCAGTCCGTGCCCTTGCTTCCGCAACGCTTCCCTGTATCCCAGGAGAAGCGCTTGCAGCGCAAGCACCCCGGATTCATCCTCGACCAGGATGTGGATCCTCACCCAATGGCCTCCAGATGGCCTGAGCGGTGGAGATCCCCCAGTCGCTCCCCTTCCACGCTTTCGAGCAGCGTCCTCAATGTCGGACGGGAGGAGGGGCGGAACCAGCGGACCCGGTTCCCTTCACGGATCAAGACTGCGACCTCATCCAGGGAGAAGCGATTGATCAAGTCAGGACTATGGGTAGTTACGAGCACCTGGCTCTCCTCGGCGGCAGACTTGAGCATGTCTGCCACGATGGGCAGAAGCCCCGGGTGGAGGCCGGCTTCGGGCTCGTCGATCAGTATGAGTGCCGGAGGCCGCGGATTGTGGAGCGCCGCAGCGAGACAGAGGAACCGAAGGACTCCATCCGAAAGGTCAAGAGCGGACATGGGGCGCTGCTCCATGCCCTTTTCGTGCCAGAAGATGTCCACCTTCCCCTTCGCGCCATAGGCAGGCTCGGCCGTGATATCGATGAACTCCTCCATATAAGCGACGCGCAGGAAGTCCTTGAGTCGCTCGGCATAGTCGCTGTACTCGCGCTTGGTGAGCAGAGCGTGCAACACCCCCGCGAGATTGTCGCCACTGGGCGTGAGCAGAGTTGCAGCCTCGACATCCCTACCCAGGTAGCGTGCGCGGTCGTCCTGGCCCACAGAGAAGCCGGGGTAAGTGGCCACCGAGCACAGAACCGCTCTGAGCAAGGAGGCCTCATAGAACGTCGCGGGGAAGCGCACCTGAGCTAGCAGCAGAGAAGGACCCTCCGCGCCCATGCTGAGGAAGGAGCTTGCCTCTGTGTTGGCCACACTCTGAGCTTGCCCAGCACCTGCGCCCGAAGGCCCGGCGGAGAAGAACTCCTTCTGTTGTGAGGAGACTGGCGGGTAGAACGGCACAAGCTGCCGAGCCCTGCTGTCGTACACCACAGCCACCCCCTGCGCGCAGTGCAGCAGATCGAGCGGCCCGTGGTTCGTGGCAGCTGGGCTTATGACCTTGAGGGACTCCATCTGAGGCACGGCGCCATAGTGCGGGACAGACGCGAGAACGCCCTCGTAGGTGAACTGCGCCTCCGCGTCGGCGGAAGGCCAGTACTGCCCCCAAACAGGGTTGTCCCTGGGCCATGTGAGTTCGACCCGCCACCGCACGGCGCCGGCCTCAGAGACCGCGCTGAGCACTGACACCATGCCACCGCGCTCCCTCAACGCGCTGTTCACGGGGCGGTCAGCCGCCTGAGAGAGGAACCTCAGGAAGTCCAGGAGAGTGCTCTTGCCCGTTGCGTTGCGGCCCACGACGACTGTGAGATCGCCGAGATCGGCCTGGAACCCATGAACAAGCCTGTAGCCGTCAATCTCGATGTTTGTGATCATGACGCTTACTCCTCACGCCAGGCGACTACCGGATGCCCGCGAGCCAAGAGCGATTCTAGTCTGATTCCGCCAGCTAGTCAAGCCACCTCGTGTGGCAAGGCCCGTCCCGCTTGGCGGGGCGGGCCTTGCAGTGATGCGCTTGGTCGAGCGATGGGCCTCGCGTTGCCGCCTTGCCTAGCCCTTCATGGCCTGGTTGCGCTTGGAGAGGATTTCGAAGGGCAGGCCGCGTATCTTGGCGGCGTTGACTGCCCAGCGCTGGTCGTAGCCGCGGCTCTTGATCGAGCGGATCTCGGGCGTGAAGAGCGAGGTCTTCGACTCCCGCGATGTGACCACGATGTTGCCCTTGTAGAGGTCAACCCGGAACGAGCCGTTGACGACCTTCTGCGACTGGGCGATGAAGGCGTCGAGGTCGGCCTTCAGCGGGTGATACCACTCGCCGTGGTAGGTCATGTAGGCCCACTTGGCGTCCACCGTCTTCTTGAATTGGATTTCCTCCTTGGGGAGGCACTGCTGTTCGAGGTCGCGGTGGAGCTTGAGGATGACGTGGGCGGCTGGGGCCTCGTAGATTTCGCGGCTCTTGAGGTCCATGATCCCGTCCTCGAACATGTCAATGTAGCCCACGCCGTTGCGGCCGGCGATGACGTTGAGCGCCGCGATCAGCTCGTCGAGCGGCGTCTCCTTGCCGTTGAGCTCGACGGGGAGGCCCTCGACATAGCGCAGCGTCACCGTCTCGCCCTTCTCGGGGGCCTTGCGGGGCGGGGTGAGCCACTGCCAGATGTCGTCGGGAAGTTCCTGGTTGAGGTCAATCGCCCCGCTGGCGATGGAGCGGCACCACATGGTCTTGTCGTCGCCGCCCGTGAGCTGCTCCTTGACGGGGACTCCCCACTCGACGCAGATGGCCTCTTCCTCCTTGCGGGTGAGGTCGAAGTCGCGGACGAAGGCGAGGACCTCCATGTGGGGCGCGAAGAGCTTGAAGGTGTTGTGCATGCGGTACTGGTCGTTGCCCTTCCCCGTGGAGCCTTCCATGACGGCGTCGCAGCCGCGCTTGGCGCCCTCGACGGCCACGATGCGGGCCACGAGCTGGCGCGTCATCGAGGTGGAGACCGGGTAGCCGTTGTAGTCGGAGTTCGCGCGGATGGCCTTGGTGAGCCACTCGCCGACGAACTCCGGCTTGGCGTCAACCAGGATCATGTCCTTCTCGAAGTCCAGCAGCTTTGCCTTGCGGCGTGCCTCGACGATTTCGTCCTCGCCCTGGCCGACGTCAATGCAGATGGGCACGATGGCCTCGGCCTTGTACTTGCGGCGCAGCATCTCGATGCCGAGGGTGGAGTCGAGGCCGCCCGAGTATGCGACGGCCGCCTTCTTGACCTTCGGCACAGGCGCCTCTTCGACTTTCTTGAGGATTTCCTTCACGTCCATCCAGTTTCTCCTTACTGCTGTAAAACTGACCTCAGACCGGAAAACGGGACGCCGCTCTTTTCGTACGGGTGGCGCCCGGCCCGCGTTCCTCTGCTCCCCGCCCTCAAGGTGTCGTCCAGTCTTCGACCTTCAACCTGGGCACCTTCTGAAAATCGACCAAGTTCCTGGTCAAAACCGTGTAGCCTTGTGCTAGAGCGATGGCGGCAATCCGCAAGTCCATGGTCCCGATTCGAACGCGCCGCCCGCGCAGCGAGTCGAATTCTGACGCGGCGCGGGCCTCGAAAGATGCGAGCGGGAGTTGAGTGAAGTACCAGAGCACGTCTTCAAACATTCCGTACGCCCGAATGACCCCTTCGGCCGATCGGGCGCGGTTCAAGTATGCGTTCCAACCGGTAATTTGCTCGTGGAAGCTGATGATCGAGACGTGGAAATCGTGGGCGGTATACCGGCCCATGCGCCGACGGAGCGACCCGTACTGCGGCTCCGTGCGATCTTGGATGATGACGAAATGGTCTGTGTCGAGAAGAAACACGCACCGGCCCTTTCAACTTTCATCATCCGGGCGATCCGCTTGACGCATCTCGCGTCCGAGGCGTACCACCTCCTCAAACTCCGGGTACTTTGCCAGCCTGCCCGAGATCCGGTCGAGCCACTCGCACACGGTCTCTTCCCGACCCTCGCGGCGTTTCAACTCCGCGATGTCACTTTCCAGCGCTTTCACACGGTCTTCGAGTGCCGTTGTGTCGGACATATGCACCTCCGGCCGTCGATCCGCTGTCAGGCTTGGCCTGTCATCGGCATTTCGCTTGCTGCCTCGCGGGCCTCTCGCGAGCCCGATTCCGGTCGGCCTCACGCAGCCTCATTGCTTCGTGCAGGATGCTCTGCACGTCTTCGTCATCGGCGAACTTCTCGACCGCGCGGCGCCAGTTCTTGGCACCCTGTTCCCTTGAGGAATGGACCTCCAGTCGCAATTCGGTCACCTGCGCTTCGAGTTGTGCCACGCGGTCTGCAAGTCCCTGCGACGCCATGGGTCGATCTCCGCGACTTCCCCTCAACAAGTTCGCATGTATTCTACCCTGCGGCTGTGGGCCGCGCAAGTAGGGTAGGCGGTGCCCATCCTACGGCGCGCTTGATCTCCGGACATCCCGTCGCGGCGCACGCGCCGCCCTGGTTTCTATCACGCGCCACTCAACAGGGCGTCGGTGGCCCGCCTCAATCGGTCTCGGCGGGTGTCCGCGAACTCCTTGATCTGTTTTATCGTGGCATCAGCGAGGTCGAGCCGCAGGTTGGCCGGCCCGCCGGCGTGTTTCCGCTGGGCGATGCTGGCGCGGGGGTCGGGAGGGAAAATGACACCAGGAGTCTTTTGCCGTCCACGGCCCTTCGGGTGCTCCGCACAAAAGACTCCTGGTGTCATTTTCCCTCCGAGGGAGGCCGCAACTTGGCGATAGGCGTCGCGGAATGGAACCCCCTGGACCACGAGGCGGAGGGCCTCGTCGGTTGCGAAGACCTCTGGCGCGGCCCTGAACGCCGCCACGCACCGCTCCTCGTTCACTTCCAGCTTGCTGAATGTGATGTCCGTCACTCGGACGCAGGCTCGCGTGAGGCGCAGCCCCTCGATGAAGGGGCGCTTGGTCTCCTGGAGGTCGCGGTTGTAGCCCGAGGGCAGGCCCTTGAGGATATCGAGAATCTGGTTGTAGCAGGCGAGGATGGTGCTGGTCTTGGCCCGCACGAGTTCCAGGCCGCAGGGGTTGCGCTTCTGAGGCATGATGCTCGAGCCCGTGCACAGCTCCTTGGGAACCGTGAAGTAGCCGAACTCGGGCAGGCTGAAGTTGATGAGGTCCTGGGCCGCGCGGCTGAGGTCAACCGCGATCTGGGCGCAGGCGCCCAGGATGACCGACTCGATCTTGCCGCGGGAGTTGTTGGCGTAGAGGACGTTGTTCTGAAGCTTACCGAAGCCGAGGAGGTCGCTCGTGAGCTGGCGGTCAATGGGCATAGGGACGCCGTAGCTTGCGGCGGAGCCGAGGGGGCACTGGTCGTTCAGCTCGTAGGCGGTGGCGAGGAGGCGGAGGTCGTCGAGGAGCGATTCGAGCCACGCCCCCGCCCAGAGGCCGACGGAGGAGGGCATGGCGACCTGGGTGTGGGTGCGGCCAATCATCGGCACGGTCTGGTGCTTCTCCGCGAAGGCGCGGAGGGTGGCGCAGAGGGACAGCACGTCGTCGAAGAGGCCCAGGAGCCTCTCGCGGGCGTAGACCCGAATGGCGGCGATGACCTGGTCGTTTCGGGAGCGGCAGGTGTGGATCTTCTTCCCCAGGTCGCCGAGGCGTTCGACGAGGCGGTTCTCGATGGCCGTGTGGCAATCCTCGTCGGCCGGCTCCACCGTGAACGAGCCTGCGGCGCTGGCGCAGGCGATGGCGCGGAGCTCGTCGCTGAGCTGTCCCGCCTCGTCGTGGGTCAGCACGCCGATCCTGGCCAGCGTGCGGGCGTGGGCGATGGAGGCCAAGCAATCGGCCTCCACAAGCTCGCGGTCCAGCAGATAGTCGTCGCCCGTCGTGAAGGCTTCGACCTCCCTATCCACAGCATAGCCCTTATCCCACAGCTTCGCCATGCCGACCTCTGGCGTCCCAGTTTGTAGTGCGGGCTTCAGCCCGTCTCTTCCGTTCGTAGTGCGGGCTTTAGCCCGTCCCCTGCCACGGCCTGAAGGCCGCACTACGAACCCCGACAGCCGGATAGAGTTTGGCGGCAGGCGCCAGTCTGCCGCCACGTGGTACGCCTGGCAGGATTCGGACCTGCGACCTATGGCTCCGGAGGCCATCGCTCTAATCCACTGAGCTACAGGCGCACGACCCCTTGCTCAGCCAAGATAGTATCAGAACCGCCCAGTGAAATCAAGCGCGTTGCACGCCGGCCAGGAAGCGCTAGAATGGGGCACGGGGAGGCCCCTCAGGAGCCATCCGATGAAGAAGGCGGCCATTGTTGGAGAGCGCCAGGCCGTGCTCGTGGACGTGCCTGACCCCAGGCCGAAGGAGGACTGGGCGCTGGTGAAGGTGCTCGCGACGCCAATGTGTACGGAGTACAAGATGTTCGTCGGCGGGCACAAGGCGGAGTTCCTCGGCCACGAGGCGGTCGGCGAGGTCGTCGAGGTCGCCCAGCCGTGCAAGGTGCGGCCGGGCGACCGCGTGGTGGTGCAGCCGCAGTATCCGTGCGGGAAGTGCGCGCTGTGCGTGGCGGGCGACTACATCCATTGCCAGCACTGCCCCAGCTTCGCGGAGTTCACCGGCTCGCGCGAGGGGAGCGCGACCTACGCCCAGTTCGTGCTCAAACCGTCGTGGCTCCTCTCGCCAATCCCCGACGGGATGTCTTATGAGAAGGCAGGACTTGCCATCTGCGGCCTCGGACCCTCGATGGGCGCCTTCGAGGCGATGGGCCTGGGCGCATTCGACACCGTGCTCGTCACTGGCCTCGGGCCGGTCGGCCTCGGCGCGGTCGTCAACGCCCGCTTCCGCGGGGCGAGGGTCATTGGTGTGGACTCCGTCGAGTACCGCGTGACCCGTGCGCTGGAGATGGGCGCCGCAGCCGTCTTCGACCCAGCCGACGAGGACATCGTGAAGCGAATCAGGACGCTGACCGATGGGCGGGGCGTGGACTGCGCGCTCGACTGCTCGGGCACAGTGGCGGCGGAGCGGCTGTGCCTCGACGCCACGCGGCGGAAGGGCAAGGTGGCCTACGTGGGCGAGTGTGGCGACGACCTGAAGATTCGCGTCAGCCCCGACCTCATCCGCACCGGCATCACCATCATCGGCTCCTGGCACTACAACCTCAACCTCTATCCCCGCATCGTCAAGGTCATCCAGGAGTCGCCCATCATTGACCTGTTGATCAGCCACGTGCTGCCCATGAGCTGCATCCAGGAGGCCCTGGCGCTGTGCGCCTCGCACGAGACCGCCAAGGTGATCCTGAAGCCGTGGGAGTAGAGGAAGCCGCCTCTCGCTCCCACGCTCCGCGTGGGAGCGCCGGGTCTGCGACGCTCCGCGTCGAGTTGGACGCGGAGCGTCCGCCGCTGCGTCCCCACGCGGAGCGTAGGGACGAGAAAGAGCTTCCGATTTGCGATTTGCGATTGCCGATTTCAGAAAGAGGGAAGGCATGAGCCAGGGTGCGATTCATTGGAGGGGACGGTGGATCTGGACGGTAGAGAAGACGCCGAAGCGCAATGCGTTCGTGGCGTTTCGGAGGTGCTTCGCCTATGAGGGCGGGCGTGCCACGCTGCGAATCACGGCCGACTCGCGCTACGTGGCCTACGTCAATGGCGTCTGCCTCGGCCACGGGCCGGTCCGCTGCTGGCCGGCACACTGGCGCTACGATACCTATGACCTCGCGCCCTGGCTCCAGAAGGGCGACAACGTCCTCGCCGTCCTCGTGAACCATTTTGGGGAAGGCACCTTTCAGTACATCCCCGGCCCACCCGGGCTGCTCGCCCAGATCGAGATGGAGGGCGCCACGGTCTTCACCAGCCGCTCTTGGCTGGCGACAGCGGCGCCCGGCCTCGTCTCCGACACCCCACGCATTAGCGTCCAGGAGGCATTCGAGGAGCAGTTCGACGCCCGCCTGGCCGAGGCGTGGACGCAGCTCGACTACGACGACGGCTCCTGGCCCCGCGCCCGGACCCTTCGCCCCGCCTACGACGGCCTCCACGGCGAGCTCCTCCCACGCGACATCCCGTTCCTCACCCAGGAGCAGGTGCTCCCGAAGCGCCTCGTGAGCGCCCAGGCCGTCCGCTCGCTCCCCCATCGCTTCACTATCTACGCGAAGCCGTACCTGGTCCCGCACGACCATTCGTCGAACTTCGTCTTCGCCCACTACTACCTGGCGACACAGGTCTGGTCGCCCGCCGACGGCGAGGTGACGTTTCACACCCCCCACAAGCACCCCGGCCAGTTGAAGGTGAATGGCAGCCTCGTGGAGGGGAACCGCGCGCCGCTCAAGGCCGGCTGGAACACCCTCGTCGCCAGGCCCCCCGCGCACCACTTGCCGGAACTTGTCCTCGCGCTTGACGGGTCACCGGAGCTTGACTTCAGCGCCTACGGCGACTGCCCCGGAAGCCTCTGGGCCATCGTCGGCCCCTTCGAGCTCACCGCCGAGCAGCGGCGCCAGGCCGAGAACCACATGGACCCTTCCGCCATCGCCGCTGAGCCGCTCGTGGACGGCGCGACCGCCGCGCTCGGAGAGGAGTTCTGGCAGACCTGCGACGTGGCGGGCTGGATGCGCGAGGCCTGCTTCCAACCCGGCCGCCCAGAGCACCTCCCGGAAGGCGACGCCTTCGTCCAGGCATTCACCGACCGCGTGGTGCCGGGCGAAGTGCGGGTCGAGAACCCCGATGGGCTGGTGTCGGGCAGCGATTGGACGACCATCCACCCGCCGCCCGATGGCGGCGACGTGCGGCTCCTCCTCGACTTCGGCCACGAGCTCATCGGCTCCCACGCCTTCGAGGTCATGGCCGCGGAAGGCACAATTCTGGACTTCCACAACTTCGAGTTCATCCAGCCCGACGGCCGCTACAACCTGGCCGAGGGGATGAACAACAGCCTCCGCTACATCTGCCGCGAGGGGCGCCAGGACTTCCGCAGCATCGTCCGACGCGGCTTCCAATACAGCTACCTCATCCTCCGCAACATGACCGGCCCCGTGAAGCTCCGCGGCCTCCACGCCATCTTCAGCACCTATCCGCAGAGCCGGCGAGGGAGCTTCGCCTGCTCCGACGCACAGCTCGACCGCATCTGGCAGGCGGGCGCGTTGACCCTCCGCTGCTGCGCCGAGGACACCTACACCGACTGCCCGACCTACGAGCAGACCCACTGGGTGGGCGACGCCCGCAACGAGGCCCTGATTGACTGGGCGGCCAACGGCGACCCACGCCTCTGGTTCCACTGCCTGGAGCAGACCGGCCACAGCCTCGACCGCTCCCCCATCACCGAGAGCCACGTGCCCAGCGCCTGGCAGAACGTGCTGACCGCCTGGAGCCTGCTCTGGATGCGCTCGTGCCGCGAATACGTCCTCTTCACCGGCGACCGCGAGCGGGGCCGCATCCTCCTCGACTTCGTCCGCCGCAACGTCGAGGGCCTCGCACAACACATCAACCCCCACGGCCTCCTGGACATCCGGGCCTGGAACATGTTCGACTGGGCGCCGATGGACACCCCGCCGCGCGGCGTCGTCACCCACCAGAACTGCCAACTCGTCCATGCCCTCCGCGACGCCGCTGAGCTGGCCGAGTGGCTCGTGGGCGGCGTGTCCCCTGTGGGCGGCGTGTCCCCTGTGGGCGGCGTGTCCCTTGTGGGCGGCGTGTCCCCACGCCGCGACGCGGGATGGGGACATCCCGCCCACAATGAGGACATCCCGCCCACAGCAGCCCTCGCCGCCGCGTGGCGCAAGAGGGCCGACGCCCTCTCCGACGCCATCAACGCCCACCTCTGGAACGACGAGAAGCGGGCCTACACCGATTGCCTGCGCGAGGACCCTGGGGAGTGCCACTGTCGGCTTGTCCGACAGTGCGGGACAGCGGAAGAGCACGGTCGGGCGAGCCGACCGTGGCACAGCCCAGTCTTCAGCCAGCAGACTCAGACGGCGGCCTACGTGGCCGGCGTGGCCCGGGGCGGCCGCGCCCGCCGCTGCTGGGAGATCATCCAGAGTCCCCCCGATGGCTTCGTCCGCGCAGGAAGCCCATTCTTCGAGTTCTTCCTCCTCGAAGGCTACCTCCGCGAGGGGCGGCACCAGGACTTCCTCGACACCATCCGCCGCGACTGGGGCCGGATGATTGACCTCGGCGCGACCACCTTCTGGGAGACCTGGAGCTCCACGAGCGACCGCCTGACGCGCAGCCACTGCCACGCCTGGTCTGCCGCCCCGACCTACTTCCTCAGCACCCACGTCCTCGGCGTGCGGCCTGGCGGCCCGGGCTTTCAGCCGGCCATCGTCGAGCCGCACCCCTGCGACCTCACCTGGTGCCGCGGCGCCATGCCCACACCGGCTGGCGACGTCGAGGTGCAGTGGGAGAACGAGCCCGGCCAGCCCTTTGTTCTTCGCGTCCGCGCCCCGAAGCAGCTTCGTGTCGTGGCCCGCCCCCCCCGAGACGGCTCCTTCACCCTGAACGGGGAGAATGCCCATGCCGAAACCACGGGCGCGTGATGAAAGTCTCTGCCGCCCCCTGCGGGGGCTGGACCATTTCTCGCGCCATGCGATCCACGGGCTGTCGCCCGTGGCTACCGCGCTATCGCCCCCTGCGGGGGCTACGCATGCACCGTCCCGAGTCCTCACGCCCGTGGCTATCGCGCTCTCGCCCCCTGCGGGGGCTGGGCCTGCGCCGTTCCGAATGTTGGCGACAGGAGAATGCAATGTGCCGTCTAGGGTTGGTTTCACTGGTTGTTTGGACCGCGGCATCCGCCCTCGCGGCTGACTGGCCGACGTGGCGGGGCGATGCTGGCCGCAGCGGGGCGACGGCTGAGGCGTTGCCGAACGAGTTGCACCTGCGATGGACACGCAAGCTGCCTCCGCCGCGGCCGGCGTGGCCAAACGAGCCGCGGCTTCACTTCGACGCCTCCTACGAGCCCGTGGTGCTGGGCAAGACGCTCTTCCTCGCCTCGGCGAATGACGGCACGCTCACGGCCTACAGCACGGAGACGGGCGAACGCCTCTGGTGGTTCCTGGTCAATGGCCCGGTGCGGCTTGCGCCAGTCGCGTGGAAGGACCGCGTTTGCTTTGGGTCGGATGACGGCTGGCTCTATTGCCTCGACGCGGCGACGGGCACGCTCCGCTGGAAGGTGCGGGGCGCGCCCGATGACCGCCCCCAGCGCTACCACCTGGGGAACGCCCGCCTCATCTCCTTCTGGCCCGTCCGCGGTGGCCCGGTCCTCGCCGACGGCGTGATCTACTTCGGGGCAGGCGTGTGGCCCACGCTCGGCGTGTTCGTCGTGGCGGTGGAGGCCGAGACGGGCCGGGTGCTCTGGCGCAACGCCGAGGGCCAGCTCATCGAGAAGGTCCGGATTGACCACAACGAGCTCTTCGACACCGGCCTCTCGCCCCAGGGCTATCTGGCAGTTGCGGGCGACCTGTTGCTCGTGCCGAACGGCCGCTCGATGCCGGCCGTCCTCGACCGCAAGACGGGCAAGGTGCTCCGCTACATCCAGGGCTACCGCCACGGCGACTGCCGCGTGGCGGCGGTCGGCAAGCTCGCGTTCGTTGGACGGGCGGGGGCGGTGGACATCGCAACCGGCCGCGAGGTGGGCAGCCGTTGGGCCGAGGCGGGCGACGCCGCGCCCAAGCGCTTCGACCCCAAGAAGTTCACGCTCTTCGAGGCGCCGATCTTCGACTACATCCAGCAGCCGGGCATCTCCGCCTGGTCGGCCCTCACCCCCGGCGTCCTCTATGGCTCGCAACAGGGCGCCTTCTACGCCTACGACCTCAGCCGCCCAGCCGTCGCTGAATACGAGACGAAGCTCTACGGCACCTACGACGCCAAGCCGTGGCGGTGGGACCTGCCCGAGCTGTGGAAGCTGGAGGCCGCGGGTGGCACAGGCGCCCCGCCTGTGAGCGACACAGGCAAGATGCCTGTGCCACCGCCAAAGGGCAAGCCCATAAGCGATGCGTTGCTCAAGGCCGGCAACCGCCTCTACGGCCACGCGGGAAAGGCCCTCCTCGCCATCGAGATTCCGGAGGGCGGCGGCCAACCGAAGCTCGCCTGGCAGCACGCCCTGGACGGAACGCCAACTTCGATGGCCGCGGCCGACGGCAAGCTCTTCGTCGCCACGAAGGAGGGCGGGCTCTTCTGCTTCAGCGGCGACAAAGCAGAGACGAAGGCGTGGCCCCTCGAGACCGTCCCGCTACCCAAGCTCCCCGAGGTTTCCGTCAAACGGTCCGAGGGCTATGCCCTGGTCCTCGGCCTCAACGATGGACGGTTCCTCTACCATCTGGTTGCACAGCCGAACCTGCGGGTGATCGGCGTGGACGCCGATGCAGCAAAGGCGAGGGCCTTCCACGAGAGGCTCGTGGCGGCGGGCGTGTATGGCACGCGAGCCGAGCTGTTCGTCGGCGAGCCCTTCGCCTTCCCCTTCCCGCCCTATCTCGCCAGCCTGATCGTCTCGGAGACCGCCTTGCGGGACAAGGAGGCGATTGAGAAGCTCCGCGAGGTCCTGCACCCCTACGGCGGCACGCTGTACCCAAGCCAGGGTGACACCTTGTCGCTAGCGGTCATCCGCGACGGGCCGCTGACTGGCTCGGCCTCGTGGACCCACGAGTGCGGCGACGCCGCCCGCTCGTTCTTCTCGAAAGACCAACTGGTCAAAGCGCCACTCGGCATCCTATGGTACGGGCAGGAGGGGGAGAATGAGTTCTGGACTAACAACGACTACGGCATCGGCGTGAAGCCGCAGGTGGTGGGCGGCCGCGTGTTCGCCTACTCGCTGCCGATGCGCGCGCTCTTCGCCTACGACGCCTACACTGGCCGCCACCTGTGGAGGGCCAAGACCGAGGCGTTCACCCGCTTTGCCGCGATGCCCGACGGCGTCTACGTGGCGGCGAACGACGCCTGCACCATCCTCGACCCCGCCACGGGCGCCGAGCGGGCGAAGTTCACCTTCAAGGCCACCGATGATGGTGGCACAGGCATCTTGCCTGTGTCCCCCACAGGCGGGACGCCTGTGCCACCGCAGAAGCGCCAGCCGCTCGTCTCCGACATCCGCGTGGGCGGCGACGTGATCATCATCGCCTACGCCTTCGAGAAGGTGCGGATCATCGAGAAGGGGCTGTGGGACAGCTCGGCCCTCGTCGCCCTCGACCGCAAGAGCGGCGCGACCCTCTGGACGCGCCGGGCGAAGCAGCGCTTCAACCTCAACGCCCTCGCCATCGGCCGCGGGGCCGTGTTCGCCATTGATTCGCCCGCGGCAATCCAGACCGAGGCGATGAAGGACCCGAAGGACGTGCCGAAGACCATGCCCTGCGAGATCCTGGCGCTCGACGCCCGCACGGGCGCCGTCCGCTGGAGCCTCGACGTGGAGAACGCCTACCGCGTCTACGGCATCGGCGGCTGGACGGCGCAGATGGCCCACGACGACTGGCTGGCCTATTGCGAGCCGCTTGATATCCTCATCACCGGCAAGCACAACCGCGGGCGCGCATACAAGGCGGCGACCGGCGAGCTCGCCTGGGAGGCCGCCCTCGGCGCGCAGCCGCTGATGCTCCGCGGCGACACATTCGTCCACCAGGGCGGCATCCCCTTCGACACGGCGACCGGCAAGCCCCTCGACAAGACGCCCCTCTTCCGCAAGGCGAGCGGCTGCAACTACGCCGTCGCAAGCCAGCACCTCTTCCTCATGCGCGACACCACCGCCTGCTACGTGGACGCGCAGACCCGCACGCGGCACTACCTGCGCAACGTCCGCTCGGGGTGCTCCAACAGCCTCATCGCCGCCGACGGCATCGTGAGCGTGCCCAACTACACGGTGGGCTGCGTGTGTAACTACCCGATTCGCTGCTCGTTCGCGATGGCCCACATGCCCGAGGTGGGCGAATGGTCGGGCACAAAACCGGTGAGCTTGGAACCGCCCGCCGCGGCCGAGAAGAAGCCCAATGTTCAATACTCAACACCCAATCCTCAATGACCAAGTGAAGAAACACGCAACGGAGCAGTGCTCTTACTTGGGCATTGGACATTGAGCATTGGGCATTGAGCATTCGGCCGTTGGGCTGCCGCCAAGGGCCGCGTCAGGCCGCATCGGTCTGCACGTGGTTGGCCCTCGCCAGCTCCCTGGCGACGAGGCGGGCGATGTCGCGGGCGATGAAGCGCAGGAGAAGGTTGGGCACGCCGTCGGGCGTCTTCGACTGCGGGCGGAGGTCCACCGGGTTGTTCACGTAGTCAATGACCAGGAACTTGCCTTCGGGGCTGAGGGCGACCTCCGTGGAGAAGAGGTGGAGGCCGGTGATGTGGGCGATGGTCTCCACGATGCCGCGCAGGGGGCGCAGGCCGTAGTGGTCCTCCGCCGCACAGGTCAGCGTGGTGTAGACGTGCGTCCTGTCGTCCCACCAGCACGGGTAGTATTTCCCGCCGGCGTGGAGGATGCGGAACCAGGCGGGCCGCCCGTCCAGCCGCACGGGGACGATGTGGGACTGTAGCATGTACTTCGTGTCGGGAAAGGTCTGGCGTGCGGCGGGGATTCTGTCGGGCGAGATGCAGGTCACGACGCCCGTGCCCCCTCCGCCGTAGGCGGGCTTGATGGTGAAGCTCGGGCCGAGAACGCCGAGGTCGAGGGGCGGCAGGTCCGGCTGCTCCCTGAACGGTGGCAGGATGAGGGTGGGCGGGGTGTGTAGGACGGAGCTGAGGGCCGCGTGCATCTCCGCCTTGTCCCAGGCCCGCTCAGCCAGCTCGTGGGGGTTGATGCGGCAGGGGCAGTGGGCGCGTGCCCAGGCGGCCAGGGGCTCGAAGCGCGGCTCCTCGTCGCTCGCGCGGTCGAAGTACGCGCGGAAGCCCGCCTCGCCGGCATTCACGCCGGCCAGCACGCCGTCGAGGTTCGCCGGAGTCGCCTGGAGGAGCGAGAGCCGCTCGTCGCGGCACGCCTCCACAAGGAGGTCCACGAACGCCACGTCGCCGTCGCAGTCCCACGCAAAGCAAAGGCCGTACGTAGTCATGGCTATTCCTGTCCGCCCGCGGGGCAGCCGCCCACGCGGGCTCGGTGGCCTCGGCGTCGGGGAGCACGGGGAGAAGATGAACGCTCCGCCTCGAGATTCCGCATCAACTTCCTATCATAGATAGACACTGATCCGAGTCAAGCCGTCATGGGCCGGGAGTCTGGCCCCTGATCTCGGGGTTCCCAATCGTCCTCACGCTCCTCCAGGACATCAACACCAGGACCCTGCTGCCGCCCGACCTTGAGTTCTACTGGCAGCCGGGGTGAGCCCGGGCGAGTGAAGCAATGGCACAGACCTGCACGGCCTGACACGGACGCCCGCCTCCGCGGTGAAAACCGAACCGTCCGTGCCGGTCCGTGTTTATCCGTGTGCCTTCCACCGGCTCTTCCCTGGAAGAAGCTCGCCTGGCGCACCAAGAGCAACGAAGCCAGGGAGGAACAGACCCTGAACGCGCGTGCGTAAGCAGGCGCTCAGTCACATGCGGCAGCCTGTGGGAGTGCGGCGGCTCGACGCCGCTGTGGGCTTTCCCGGCGCGTGGCCGGAAGATGCTTCGCGACGGGGGGCCAACAAGAAAGGCCGGCTGCTAGAGGCAGCCGGCCTTTCGGAGAGTGATCCGGCAACGACCTACTTTCCCGCCTGGCGTGGCAGTATCATCGGCGCAGAGGGCTTAACTGCCGTGTTCGGAATGGGAACGGGTGTGGCCCCCCTGCTATGGTCACCGGAACACAACCTGGTTCTGTTGCGGGAAAAAGACACCAGGAGTCTTTTGCCGGCACGGCCTTTCAGGTGCTTCGCACAAAAGACTCCTGGTGTCTTTTTCCCGCAACAGGGATGGGCGACGGCAGCGCGGAGGAAACGTCTGGTCCGCTGGTGAGAGAGTGGAAGTTGTCGCGGTCAAGCCGGTTGGCGGATTAGTACCGGTTAGCTGAAGGGATTGCTCCCTGTACACAACCGGCCTAACGACCAGGTGGTCTTCCTGGCGCCTTCAGAGCCGCCTTTCGACGGCTCAGGGATACCTCGCGTCTCGGGGAGGGCTTCCCGCTTAGATGCTTTCAGCGGTTATCCCCTCTCGACGTAGCTACCCGGCGCTGCCCTTAGCAGGACAACCGGTACACCAGAGGTCGAGCGACCGAAGTCCTCTCGTACTATCGGTCGTACCCCTCAAGTATCCTACGCCCACATCAGATAGGGACCGACCTGTCTCACGACGGTCTAAACCCAGCTCACGTACCGCTTTAATCGGCGAACAGCCGAACCCTTGGGACCTCCTTCAGCCCCAGGATGCGATGAGCCGACATCG
>Ga0194112_10001172_pt1 | contig 38530 bp, 30 predicted proteins | sample TA2MahC400mmetaG_FD_146191 | JGI IMG/M metagenome (GOLD analysis project Ga0194112, IMG submission 146191) | Freshwater microbial communities from Lake Tanganyika, Tanzania - TA2015016 Mahale Deep Cast 400m | ecosystem: Environmental > Aquatic > Freshwater > Lake | place: Tanzania: Lake... | reverse complement strand
GTACGACTACTGCCGCCCGCCGTCCGGCGACCGCAATCTGGAGTTTGTCGTACTGCCGGCCCACGCTGATGGCCGTCAGGGCGTTTCGCGCATGGTAATCGGCGGCGCTGCGGTCAGCGAGATTACGGTTGCGACGTCGCTATGGGACGAGATGAAGGGGCATCTGCGCCGGCGCGTGATCACGCGGCGCGACTGGCACGGCTTCCAGGCATCTCGGCCGTTCAGCGACCTTCCGCAGCCCTTCAAGGAGCTGCTGTGGCGCTGGACGGCCGCCCGGCGGTCGGAGGACTGGGACTTCCTCACGGAGAGTCAAAAGGCGCGTTACCGGGAGCAGAAGCACTGGGCGCTCGTCGAGTGTTCGGACCCGCACAGCTACGAAGCAATCGGGAGCCGCTTCACGTGGCTGAAGATGGAGGTTCCCGATGTGGAAGGCATCCGGCTCGCGCTTCTCGATCCGGAATCGCGCCTGCGTCGAATGTCGGACGGCCCTCCGGCTCGGGCCTACCCGCGGATCCAGTGTATCAGGATACAGGGCACGGATTTCTTCGAGGATGTCGAGATCCCGGTCAACCCTTGTCTGACGACGCTCATCGGCGGGCGCGGCACCGGCAAGTCCACCGTGATCGAGTACGTGCGGCATGCCCTCGACCGTGCGCGCGGCGAAGACCTCCCCGATGATGAGCCCAGCAACGTGCGCGAGGCAGTCCTTTCCATATTGTCGGAGAAGCGGGAGCGTGACTTCGGCCACACGAAGGGAACGCTCCTGCCCAATCACGAGATCGCGCTGGACATCGTGGTGGCCGAGCGGTCCTATCGCGTGCACCGCTCGGCTTCCGGCATCGAGATCGTTCCGGATCCGGACAAACCCGATGCAAAACCTGCGTCTCTCGATGTTCGCAGCCTTGTTTCTCCGAGGCTTTTGTCGCAAAGGCAGATCGCCCGCATCGCCAGGGATCCTGCCTCGCAGCGCGGCGAGCTGGACGCGCTGATCGATCCCGACCGGCTGCGCGATATCGAGAACCGGCGCCGGGCGCTCTCCGAAACACTGGCCGAGCTTCAGGCGACTCGGACCCGCATTACCGAGCAAGGTGCGAAACTGCCGACGGTCGAAACCGAACTCCAGAAGGTGCGCGACCAGATCGCCTTCGTGGAAAGCGCAGGGCGAAAGGAGGTTCTGGCCCGGTTCGATGCCTTCGAGCGCGAACGGCGCTGGTTGGAGGACACGCGCAAAGAAGCCGAGCGCCTTGCGGGCGAGCTGGACCAAGCGGCAGTGACGATGGAGGCTGCCCATTCCGGCGGCGCACTTCCAGACACCACGCCGGCGGCCGCTTGGCTGCGCACGGTTGCCGATCGCGTCAGTGCTGCCCGGCGGGCAGCGGCTGGCACCCTTCGAGATCAAGCCACGGCCCTGCGGGCTCTGCTGGACACCATCGCCACCGAGCAATCCGAGAGGTGGCAGGCAAGCTACGAAGAGGCACGTTCCGCGTACGACGCCTTGCGGCAGGAGATGACTTCCCGCGGAGTGGACTTCGCTCAGCACGAGAAGCTGCTTCAGCGACGAGCGTTGCTCGAACGCGAGCTGGCCTCGCTCCAGAAGACGGCGCAGGAACTGGAGGCAATCTCTCGGAAGCTGCGTGGCGCTCGCCTGCAGCTCGTCGAGGTCCACGAGCAACGACTAGCTGCGCGCCGCGAGCGCGCCCGGGCACTCGAGGACATCGACGCGGATGTGCGGCTGGAAATACTCGGGTTTCGGGACCGGGACGACTTCGAGTCGCGCCGCGAGCAGTGGTTCGGGGGTGCCGGACTCCAGCAGCGCGACTGGACGGCGCTGTGCGACTACGTATTCGCAGCGAGCGGACAGGTCCCAGACCGCATTCGAGAACTTGTCGAGGCCATGCGTGCCGACGTGGAGGCGACGGTGTCGCGCGGAACCACCATGGGGGCTGAGGAGTCGCGAGTCGCCGTGCTGGTGGGCGTGGAATGCTTGACCAAAAAGTTCTTCAACGCACTTGCGCGGCGGGACCGCCTGCGGCTCGACGAGATGGAGCGATTCATCCCGGAAGACCTCGTCGAGGCGAAAGTCCGCGCGGCCGACGGTTCGTTCAAGACGATCGAGACCGGGTCCGTCGGCGAGAAAAGCACCGCGATTCTGAGCCTTCTTCTTTCGGCTGGAGATCAGCCCATCATCATCGACCAGCCGGAGGACGACCTCGACAACCAGTACGTGTACAATGTCGTCGTGGACCTGTTGCGGCGTCGCAAGTTCTCGCGGCAGGTCATCATCGCGACGCACAACGCCAACATTCCCGTCAACGGAGACGCCGAGCTGATCGTGGCGCTCGGCGTCAGGGACCGGCTCGGGGTTGTGCTCGGCGCGGGCAGCATCGACCGCCCGGAGATCAAGGACCGCGTCAGCGTGATCATGGAAGGCAGCGCCGAAGCCTTCCGGTTGCGCCGTGAGAGATACGGGTACTGAGCCATGTTCGACACTTTGGACGAGATTCAGCGCCAGCTTTCCGCCGGGGAGGATGCCCGCGCCGAATTCAAAGAGCTCGTACTCGGCGAGCGCGGCGTCCGGTCGCCGAACAGCGAGGACATGGCCGGTGAAATAGTCGCCTTCGCGAACGCCGAGGGAGGCGTGTTGTTCCTTGGCGTGGACGATAGCGGCTTGGTTCGTGGACTGCCGGAGGACCGTCTCGCGGACGTCGAGCGCTGGGTTGTGAACGTAGCGACGAACAATTGCGACCCACCGATCCGTCCGATCCTGCGCAAGGAGAGCGTCCCGCGACCCGACAGCTCCGAGGCCATCGTCATGTTAGTCGAGGTTCGCCGCGGGCTCTACGTGCACGGCACGAGCGGCGGACGCCACTACGTGCGCGTCGGTTCCAGCAAGCAGATTCTCACGGGCGCGCCCCTCGCCAGATTGTTCCAGGAGCGCGGCCGTGCCTTCGTCTTCGACGAACAGCCCGTGCCCACGGCGACCGACGAGGATCTCGACCGCGGGGCGTTACAGCGGTTTTTCCAGAACGGGCCCTCGGCAATCCCGTGGCTGGACCTGCTCCGCAACACCCGCGTGCTCGCCAAGGCAGACGATGGCCCGGACCGTCCGACAGTCGCCGGGCTTCTGGCATTCGGCAAGGCTCCGCGCGCCCAGCTGCCGTCAGCCTACGTTGAAGCGGCGGTCTATCGCGGCACCGATCTCACGTCCGACGACCTCGTGCACTCCGAGCTGATCGAAGGCCGGGTTGATGCGCAGATTGACGACGCGACGGCGTTTGTCGACCGCTTCATGCTCAAGCCGGCCCGCAAGCCCGCCGGGCGCGAGGATCATCCGCAGTACGACATCGGTGCGGTCCACGAGGCGATTGTCAACGCCGTGGCGCACCGCGATTACTCCATCGCGGGGTCGAAGATCAGGCTGTTTCTGTTCTCCGACCGGCTCGATCTCTACAGTCCAGGCCGCCTGCCCAATACGCTTACCATCGAGACGATGCCGTTTCGTGTGTTCACGCGGAACCAGCTTCTCGTGAGCTTCCTTTCGCGCATGAAGAGCCGGAGAACCGGACGGGCGTTTCTGGAGTCACGCGGCGAGGGTGTGCGCAAGATTCTCGGCGCCAGCGAGGCCCACTCCGGCCGTCGCCCCGTTTACGCGCACTTCGGCGAGGAGCTACGCCTCACAATCTGGGCCAAACCCTCGCCGCACGAAGGTCGAGAGGGCCACGCATGAGCGGGCGAGGAAACTACGCCGGTGATTGCCCGCGCCTCATCGAAGTCGCGCTGCCCATTCGCGAAATCTCGGCGGAGAGCGTGCGGGATAAAGGGATTCCCCAGGGACACATCAGCCGATTGCACAAGTGGTGGGCCCGACGCCCTCTCGCGGTATCACGTGCAGTTGTCTTCGCATCGCTCGTGCCCGATCCCGATGATCCGCGCTGCCCGACGGACTTCCGTGCGGCCGTGGAGCGCCATCTCAAGAGGCACGTGCCGGCGGAGATGAAGCACTACCGTCGCGGTCGTGAGAGCCGCCGCGACGAGGACCCGTACCGTCCTTACGAGGGGATGGCAGACACGCTGCGGAACCGGCTCCTGATATTCATCGCCAAATGGTCGCCGGAATCGCTGGCGTTCGAAGCGGGGAAGCGGAAGAACGCGGCCGTGCCCAAGGAGCTCCTTGACGACCGCTCCCTGGTGAAGTGGGAGACCTCCGATCCCGAGAACACCCAGGGACACGAGGTCCTTCGTATCGCCCGTGAGCTGGTGAAGATCGCGCACGGGGGCGAGGTCCCGACCGTGCTCGACCCCTTCGCCGGCGGCGGCGCGATCCCGCTGGAAGCGGGGCGGCTCGGCTGCCAAGCCATCGCCAACGACTACAACCCGGTGGCCAACCTCATCCTGAGAGCCACCTGCGAGTTCCCGCAGAAGTACGGGAAGCCAGGTAAGAGGAAGGCGCTCATCGAGGAATTCGGCAAGAAGGTCGAACGTGAAGTCCAGGTGCCCAACGTTCTCGTCCACGACTTCGAGAGGTGGGCGAACTGGGTCCTGGAGCGGACGCGAGAGAAGATCGAGCACCTGTATCCCGCGGGCAAAGACGGCCGCCCCGTCCTCGCGTACATGTGGGCGAGGACAGCTCCGTGCTCCAATCCATCGTGTCAGGGGCAGATGCCGTTGCTCCGTAGCCTTGTCCTGTGCAGCAAGAGCAGCAAGACGGCGCTCACGATGAAAGTGGACAAGGCGAGGAAGGAGGTCTCCTTCGGCGTGGCCAAGGGCAGCGCTATCAAGAGGACCGAGGGGACCAAGGGGGAACGAGGCCCCGCGACCTGCCCTTACTGCGAGGAGCAGACCTCTGAGGAGGAGATTCGCGCCGCCGGCCGCGCTGGTCGAATGGGCGAGCAGATAGTGTGCGTCGTGGTGGAAGGAAAGGGTGGAAAAGACTACCGAGAGGTAGAAGACACCGATCTGGCGGCGTTCGCTCGCGCTCGAAAGATCGAGGTTGAGCGTCCCGGAGAGAGCATCCCTGAGAATCAGTGGAACGTGAAGACCTGGGTGTACGGGATGACGACCTGGGGCGCGCTCTTCAATCAGCGGCAGCTCGTAGCCATGCAGACCTTCGGTAAGCGTCCGCTGAACCCATCTTCCATTGTCCCGAGCTTGGTGAAAGACTTTCGTTCGGACGTCGCCGTACGTCTGGCTGATTGTTTTCGCCGAACTTTGACTGGGGCCTGAAAGACGGCGCGGCTGACGAGTTGACGGACCGGCCTCCGCCCGTTAAGATGGCCGGGAGGAAAAACTCATGAAGGCCCGCGCTCGATTTTCGGCCGTCAGCCCGGCCGTCCTGGCCGCGGCCCTGGCCGTTTGGGCGGCCGCGGCGGCCCGCTCTCATGAGCCGGGACTGACGGTCATGACGTTCAACGTCCGGTACGACAATCCCAAGGATGGGCCGAACGCCTGGCCGGCGAGAAAAGGACTCGCCGCGAAAACCCTCCTCTTCCACAAGGCCGACATCGTCGGGATGCAGGAGTGCCTTCGCGGCCAGATCGCCGACCTCGAAACGCTCCTCCCCGGCTACGCTTGGGTCGGGGTCGGCCGGGACGACGGGAAGGAGGCCGGCGAGTTCTGCCCGATCTTTTTCCGGAAGGACCGCCTTCGCCTTCTCGACCAGTCGACCTACTGGCTGTCGGAGACGCCCGAGGAGGCCGGGAGCCCGGGCTGGGACGGAGCCTGCCGGCGGATCGTCACCTGGGCCCGTTTCGCCGGGACGCCGGATGAGGGGACGTTTTTCGTCTTCAACACCCATTTCGACCACGTCGGACCGGAGGCCCGGCGAAAGAGCGCCGAGCTCCTTCTCCGCCGGCTGGCGGCGATCGCCGGCGAGGCGCCGGCCGTGGTCACCGGCGATTTCAACGCGGCCGCCGAGGACGAGCCCGTCCGGATCCTGACATCCGGGCTGAACGGGGCTCCGGCCCTCCGCGACGCCGCGGCCCTTTCCCTGACCGGATCCTACGGAGGCGGGAGGACGTTCAACGGATTCCGGGACGAGCCCGGGACGGGCCGTATCATCGACTTCATCTTCGTCCAGGGAACGGGCCCGGTCCTTCGCCACGGGATCATCGCCGAAAAGTGGGACGGCCGGTTCGTTTCCGACCACTATCCCGTCCTGGCCGAGATCGTGTTGAGGTGACCGCGGATGAAGCCCTGGCGACCGGCCCTGCTCCTGGCCGCCGTCCTGGCCGCCGGTCCGGCCTCCGAGACGGGAGGAGACTGGTCGGTCATCACCATCGCCGGCGTTCCCGTCGGATACGTCGTCGAGACGATGACCGCCCCGGGTCCGGGAGGGACGATCCTCTCCTCCTCCGAGATGAAGATCGTTCTCAACCGGATGGGGAACCGGGTCGAGATCGATCTCCGCTCGAGCGCCGAAGAGACGGCCGAGGGGCGCCTCGCCAAGGTCGGCTACGAGCTCAGGGCTTCGCTCCTTTCGACGAAAACCGAGGGCGTCGTCAAGGACGGGATGGTCGAGATCCGGAGCGAGGCCGGGGGAAACACCTACTCCCGGACGGTCGCCTTCCAGGGCGAGCTTCTGGGCCCCGAGGGGATCCGCCGGCTGACCGAGAAGGGCCTCAAGAAGCCCGGAGATATCGTCGAGTACCAGACCTTCGCCGCCGAGGCCGGGGCCGTGACCAGGGGAAGCCGCAGGGCCTTGGCCCGGGAGACCGTCCGGGCCGGAGGACGAGACCTGGCCGTCTGGAAGGTCGAAGAGCTGATCGAGGCGGCGGGGGTGAAAAGCACGGCCTGGCTCGACGAGCGGGCGGAGACCGTCCGGGCCGAGATGACGACGCCCTTCGGCCTGGCCGAGATCGTCCGGGCCGACCGGATGACGGCCTTGGCCGCCGTAGGCGGGGCGGAGCTCCCGGCCGAGCTGTATGAACGTTCGATCCTCCGGACGAACATCCGCCTGCCCAAAGCCCGGGCGCTCGATTATCTCCGGGTCGAGCTCGTCCATCGGAATCCGGAGGAAGGCTGGCCCGATATCGGAACTTCGGGCCAGAAGATCCTCTCCCGGACCCGGGAGACCCTCAGGCTCGAAGTCCGCCGGCCGGCCGTTCCCGGAGCGGCCTCCCGGCCGGCGGCGGAGACCGCCGAAAACCGGGAGTTCCTCGCCCCGAACGAATACGTCCAGTCCGACCTGCCGGAGATCCGCCGGCTGGCCCAAGAGATCGTCGGCGATGAGGCCGACGCTTACCGGTCCGCCCTCAAGCTCCTCCGCTGGGTCCATGAAAACATGATTTTCGACCTCGGGATCGCCTTCGCCCCGGCGGGAGAGCTGTTCAAGACCCGCCGCGGGACGTGCGTCGGGTACGCGACGATGCTGGCCGCCTTGGGCCGGGCGGCCGGCCTCCCCACGCGGGTCGTCATGGGCTATGTCTATGCCCTGGGGATGTTCGGCGGACATGCCTGGACCGAAGTCCGCATCGGCCGCGATTGGATTCCCCTCGACGCGACGATCGTCTCGTCCGGCCCGGCCGACGCGGCCCGGGTCGCCATCGCCTCCTCCTCGCTGGCCGACGGCGCAGGCGGGCTCACGGCCGGGGCGGCTGCCCGCCTCTTCGGGCAAGTCGACCTTCGGGTCGAAGCCTATGGCTTCGCCGGGGGGAAGACGGTCGAGGTCCCCTTCAAGGCCCGGCCGTATGAGATCGAGGGCGGAGTTTATCGGAACAGGTGGCTGGGGCTGGAGGTCGCGCCTCCCGAAGGCTTTTCCCTGACCAAGACCGAGGCCGTGTGGCCCGACCCGGCCGTCGCCGCCTTGGAGGGGCCGTCGGGCGTTCGGGTCGAGATTCGGGAGTTCTCGCTTCTTCCCTGGAAAGCTTTTCGGGCGGCCGCGGCCGAACTCCTCCGAAGCCTGGATATCGGCCGCGTCCCGGCCGAGGCCGAGGCCGGCGGACTGAAAGGGCTCCTCGCCTCGGAGGATTCCCGGGCGGCGGCCGTGCTTGCCGCCGAGCCGACGGCCTGGGTCGTCGCCGTCACCGGCCCCAATGCTTCGGCCGTCCTCAATCTCGTTCTGTCCGGACTGTCGTTCCGCTAGGCCGAAGGTCATGGCTCCGGGCGGACCGAAAGACCGCCCGATCGCGAGGAGGAAGAGACCGATGAAAGAAAAGCCCTCCGTTCCGCGGCGGATCGCCGCGATCCTTCTGGTCCTGAGCCCTTTGGCGGCGGCGGAGACGGCGGCCGTTGTCGACGGGCCGGCCGCCGCGACGCGGGCCGACCTGGCCGCGGCCTACCTCCGGTTCGAAGAGGCCTTTCTCCGGGCGAGCCTCGACGAGCCGGAGCTCGTCCGGGTCAACAAAGAATTCGACGGGTTGACCCTTTTCGTTTTCGCCGGGAACTTCGCCCGGGCCGTCGAGCGCCTGAACGCCTTGGCCGAGTCGATCGCCCCCGAGATCGGGCGCCGCTTTCCGGCTCCGCTTCGGGCCCTCAGGCCGAGGATCGAACCGAGGAGCCACGTCCTCGGCGGCCCCGCGCCCGTCCTGTTCATCGAACCCATCCTCGAACAGCCTCAAGCCGGCTCCGCGATCCGGGCCGCGGTTCGCCTCTCCCCTCTCGGTAAGGCCAAGGAGATCGACATCCCGTTTGCCGGCTCTCCGCAAGCCGGTCCCCAGGGCGCCCTGTCGATTTCCCTCGAGCCTTTCCGCGGCCGCCTCCTCCCCGGCCGATACCGGGTCGGCTTCTCTTCGGGAAGAGCTTTTTATTTCTGCGGAGTTTGGTCCGTCGTCGCGAAGCCCCTCGCGGCGCGGGCCGCCTCCAACGCCGCCCGCCTGGACAAGATCATCGCCGCCACCCCCGCCCTTCGGCAGGCTCTGGCCGCCGTGAAAGCCCGGAACGCCCTTCTTCCCGACACCGGGGGCGTCGAGAGCTCGGCCCGGATGATGATCGACCCGGAGGCTTTGGCCGGGCAGGTCGAGGAGGAAATCCGGGCCCTTGAAGAAGGCCGCCTTCCCTTCCGGGGACGTCGGGGCGACTACTGGCGGGTCGTTAGGTCGGGCGAGGAGGATGTCCCCGTCCGCGTTTTTCATCCCGCCTCGGCCGGGGAGAAAGCCCCTCCGCCGCTCGTCGTCGCCCTCCACGGCGCGAGCGGCGACGAGAACATGTTCCCGGACGGATACGGGGTCGGGATGATCAAGACTTTGGCCGAGAAGCACGGATTTATCCTGGTTTCCCCGTCGTCTTATGCCTTCGGAGCCTCCAAGGCCGGCCGCGTTTTCGACGACTTGCTCGAGGCCGTGGCCTTCGACCATCCCTTCGACCCCGGAAGAGTCTTCGTCCTGGGACACTCCATGGGCGGGGTGTTTGCCGGCGCGCTGGCCGGCCTCCGTCCGGAAAAAATCGCGGCCGCGACCTGCCTCTGCGGGTTCAGCGGGTTCGGGGCGGGGGCGAGCCAAGCGCCGCCGACGCTAGTTGCGGCCGCCGAGCTCGATCCCATCGTCCCTCCGAGCCGGCTCGAAGCCGCCTTCCAGAAGGCCCGGACGTCCGGCTTCCCCGTCGAGTACCGGCCGTTCAAGAATCTCGGACATACGCTGGCTGTCGGCCGGATGCTCCCCGAGGTCGTCGCCTGGCTATTGACGAAATGACGAGCCCTCAGACGGACAGGGCGAAGAGGGCCTGGGCGAAGGGGATCTTTTTGACGAAACGGTTCGCGGCCAGGACCGAGTCCGAAATGACGAACAGGAGCGCTCCGGCAAAGGCCGAGAGGGCCATCGCTCCCCCGAGGAGGATATGGCGGTCCGCGGCGAGGGCGGCCATCAGGGTAATGACGATGATGTAGACGACGATCGGCCCCTTCATCCTTCCCGCCCGGGGGAGGACGATCCGCATCATGACGATCGCATAGACGAGGAAAGGCCAGACCGTCCCGAGGCTGAGCCGGGCGCCCGTCGTCGATACGAAGGCGGCGATATAGAAGCCGTGGGCCAGGAGAAAGGCGGCCAGCCCCTCGACGAAACGCTTCCGGCGGAGCATCATGAAGACGTCGCCGAGGAGAGAGGCGGCGAGGCCGGCGAGGATGAAGGTCTTGTAGGCCGGCCTGTCGAGGGGAACGCGGACAGCGGCCAGGGCGATGACCAAGGACATCGTCAAGGGCTTGAAGACATAGACGAGGCGCCACCGGCCTTTGGCGTCGGCGAGGATCGTTCCCGCGGCCGCGGCGGCGGCCGAAGCGAGAAGAACGAGGCAGAGCCTCATTTCCCCTCGGCGTTTTCCCGGCGGAGCCGCTCCCGGGCCTCGGCGAACATCGGCTCGGCGTAGTCGCTCCTCCAGGTCCTCTCCTCGAAGGAGCGCTTCTCGACCATTTTCAGGAAACCGGCGAACTCATCGAAATACGATCCGTAGATGTGGAAGCTGTCGACGAGGTCGACGTAGCGGCCGAGCCGGACGGGCCGGCCGGTCCGGCCGGCGATTCGTTCGGCCACGAGCCGGCCCAGGTCGGTCAGGGCGAAGACGTTCATGTAGGCGGCCTTGTAGGCGTCCCGGGACCGCCAGTGGGCGTTCATGTTGAGGACGGGGCGGCCGGCGTCGTCGTCGAGGAGACGGAACCACAACCGCTGCAGGCAGGGGGGATCATAGGTCGGAGGGTCGAGCTTGACGTTCCAGGTGACGGCCTGGGCCCGGCGCGTATGGCCGGCGGAGGCGAGCTTGGCCACGACATATTCGATCTGGTCGATCGTCTCCCCTTCGATGTCGTATCCGAAAAGGCGCTTGTGATAGGTGTATGTCCACTTCCCTTCCCGGGGGGAGATCCAATGGTCATGGACGCCCTCGACGACCTCCTGGCGGTATATCTCCAAGTCCTCGAGTCCTCCGGGGAAGGCCCGATGGATGCGCGGCTCGCCGAAGGGCTCCTCGACGACCCAGGTCATCGTGCAGTCGCGGCTCGGGGGGTCGCCGGGCTTGTCGTATTCGGTCCGGACGGCGGCCCCCTTGCGCCAGCATTCGAGGACGGCCCGCTCCCAGGCCTCGGGGAGGGTCCGGCCGGTCACGAACAACGTCGGGATGTCGCCGTTCATCTGCGCCTCCTCGGCAGTCCGACTTTTATCACAGCCCCGGAGGAGGGTCAAACGCCTCCGCTTCCCGCTTTCTGGGTTTTCCCGATATGGTTCCCTTCTGTTTGGTGCGGTGGGCTCCCGGGCCTCCCATTCAGCGGGCGTTTTCGCCATTAAAAGGGATTTGGATGTCGGGCATGGCCAAGGTGGAGTAAAATAATCCGGTGACCGGACGGGAGAGAGTCGAGGCGCTCGTCGAAGGCCGCCGGGCCGACCGGCCGCCCTTCTGTCCCGCGGTCTACGAGCACAAGGCGGCCTTGGTCGGGACGACGCCGTCGCGCCTGGCCCGGGACGCCGAGCTTCTGGAGAGGGCCTTGGAGGCCGAGATCGATCTCTACCAGGCCGATATCGTGACCGTCGGCCTGGACGTTTACAACGTCGAGGCCGAAGCCGCCGGAGCGAAGGTCCGTTTTTTCGACGGGGACGAAGTCCCGGCCATCGAGTCCCGTCCGATCCGCCCCGGGCAGCCTGTCGGGCTGCTGCCCCTGCCGGACCCCGAACGGAGCGGGCGGATGTATGTCTTCCTGGAGGCGGGCCGGAGGGTCGCCGCCCGGCACGGCGGCGAGGTTTACCTCCGCGGGGCCCTCAGCGGCCCGTTCTCCATGGCCTGCGCCCTTGTCGGTGCGGAGCCCATGCTGGTCGCCCTGCTCGACGACCCGGAATGGGCGGCGTCTCTCCTCGACTTCTGCGCGGCCGCGGTCATGTCCTACGGCAAGGCGTTCCTCGACCGCGGGCTGGGGATCGCCCTGTTCGATTCGAGCGCCGCTCCGCCTCTCGTTTCGCCCGCCCTGTACCGGGCGGTCGTCAAGCCTCCGACCGAACGGGCGATCCGCCATTTCCGGGACGACCTCGGCGTCCCCTATGTTCCTTACATCGTCGGCGGCGACACGGCCCCGCTCGTCGATGACTTCCTAGCCGCCGGGGCCAACGGCGTCCTGGCCGACTTCAAGGCGGACCTGGCCTGGTTCGTCGAGCGGCTGCGGGACCGGCCCGTCCTCCTCCGGGCGAACATGGACCCCCGCTTTCTCGAGACGGCCGAGGCCGAGGAGATCGGTTCGCGGACGGCCGAGATCCTGGCCGTCGGAAGCCGCCATCCCCGATTCCTGCTCGGCACCGGGATTCTTCCCTTCGGCCTCGATCCGGCCAAGGTCGCGGCCGTCCGTAAAGCCTTGGCCGCCTGAATTTTTCCGTTTGTGCGAATTTCGGCCATCTCGAGCGTCTATTCTTATGACGCCAGGCAAGGCCATGAGACACCCAGAAGACGAGGCCGCGGATTTTTCGGGGGAGGCGGCGGGCGGGGATTCCACCGCCGGGGCCGGGGATGGGCCCGGCGGCCTTTCGGACGGCCGCCGGGGCCACCGCGGCCGCCTCCGGGAGCGGTTCCTCAGGGCCGGCCTGGACGGCTTCCTGGACCATGAGGTCATCGAGCTCCTCCTGACCCTGGGCACGCCCCGCCGGGACTGCCGGGAGCCGGCCCGGGCGGCCGTCCGGGCGTTCAAGTCGCTCCGGGGCGTTCTCGAGGCCGAAGAGCGCGAGCTTTGCCGGATCCCGGGCATCGGTCCCCATAATGTCTTCGGCCTCCGCCTCGTCCAGGAGGTCTCCCGCCGCTTCCTCAAGGACCGGATCATCGGCCGGCCTTATCTCCGGTCCTCCCGAGAAGTTTACGACTACCTGACTCATGCCCTTCGGGACCTCCGCCGGGAGCATTTCAAGGTCCTTTTCCTCGACGCCAAGAACCAGATCATCGAGGAGAAGACCCTTTTCGAGGGGACGGTCGACTCGAGCGCCGTCTATCCCCGGGAGATCATGAAGGACGCTTTGCGATACGACGCCGCGGCCCTCGTCTTCGCCCACAATCATCCCTCCGGCGATCCGGAGCCTTCGCGCTGCGACCGGGAAATCACCAAGGAGCTCGTTTTGGCGGCCAAGGTCATGGGGCTCAAGGTCCTCGATCATGTCGTCGTCGGGAACAACGTCTACTTCAGCTTCGCCGACCACGGCTTGATCGCCGATTACGACCTGCTTTACCTCAGCCTCCACGGCAAGTAAACTGGGGGCATGAAACCCATCGCCGAAATCGCCGGCCGTCTCGGACTCGATCCCGCCTTCGTCGAACCGTATGGAAGAGCCAAAGCGAAAATCGATCCCCGCGGGGCGGCCGGCAGGCCTCCCGCGGGAAAGCTCATTCTCGTCACGGCCATGACCCCGACCCCGGCCGGGGAGGGGAAGACGACCACGGCCATCGGGCTCGTCGACGCCCTCGTCCGGCTCGGCAAGCGGGCCGCGGCCGCCCTCCGGGAACCGTCGATCGGACCGGTCTTCGGGATGAAGGGCGGGGCCACGGGCGGGGGGGCGGCCCGGGTCGTCCCTTCCGACGAGATCAACCTCCATTTCACCGGCGACTTCCACGCCATCACCGCGGCCCACAACCTCCTGGCGGCGATGGCCGACAACCGCCTCCATTTCGATGGGGCCTGCGGCCTCCTCGACGACCGGACACTCGGCTGGAAGCGCGTCCTGGACATGAACGACCGCTCCCTCCGGGAAATCATCGTCGGGCTGGGCGAAGCCTTCTCCGGCGTGGCCCGGGAGACCTCCTTTGACATCACCGCCGCCTCCGAAATCATGGCCATCTTTTGCCTGGCCCGGGACCTCTCCGACCTCAAGGCCCGGATCGGCCGGGTCGTCGTCGGCTACGGATCGGATGGACGGCCGGTGACGGCGGCCCAGGTCAAGGCCCAAGGGGCGATGACCGCCCTTCTCAAGGACGCCCTCAAGCCCAACCTCGTCCAGACGCTCGAAGGGGCGCCGGCCTTCGTCCACGGCGGCCCCTTCGCCAACATCGCCCACGGAACGAACTCGGTCATCGCCACCGCCCTCGCCCTCCGGCTGGCCGATTATGTCGTCACCGAATGCGGTTTCGCCTCGGATCTCGGGGCCGAAAAGTTTTTCGACATCGTCGTCCGGACGGGGGAGATCCCGCCCCCGGCGGCTTGCGTCCTTGTCGCCACGCTCCGGTCCCTGAAATTCCACGGCGGGATCAAGCTCGACGCCCTGAACGCCGAAAATCCGGCCGCCGTCGAGCGGGGGTACGACAATCTCCGCAAGCACATCGAAAACGTCAGGGCCTTCGGCCTGCCGCTTGTCGTGACCCTCAACCGCTTCCCGGCCGACACGGACGCGGAGCTCGCCGTTTTCGAAGAGCTCTGCCGCCGGGAGGGCGTCCGCTCGGCGGCGAGCGATGTCTACCGCCTGGGCGGAGAGGGAGGACTCGGCCTGGCCCGGGAGGTCCTGGCCGCGGTCGAGAGCGACCCGTCCCATTTCGAGTTCCTCTACCCGCTCGAGAGCGCCCTCCCCGAAAAGATCGAGACGATCGCCCGGCGGATCTACGGCGCCGGCCGGGTCGATCTCGAGCCCCGGGCCCGCCGCAAGCTCCAGCGGTTCGAGTCCGACGGCTATCGCGGCGTTCCGGTCTGCGTGGCCAAGACCCAGTACTCGCTTTCCGACGATCCCCGGCTCCTGGGGCGTCCCCGGAACTTCGCTCTCAAGGTCACGGACGCCTCCTTGAGCGCCGGGGCCGGTTTCGTCGTCGCCTTTTGCGGGGAGATCATGACCATGCCCGGGCTTCCCCGGACGCCGGCGGCCGAAAAAATCGACGTCGCCGACGACGGCTCGGTCACCGGAATCACGGGCTGACGGCCGGTTTTACTCCCGCCCGAAGTTGTGATACAAAAAGAGTGAGAATTTTCGGCCGTCCGGACGTCATTTCCAAGAGGGATCATCCGTCGAGGAGGCTGCGATGAAAGACGAAGGGCTTGCCCCCAAGGACGTTTCCAAGAACAAGGCCATCGAGGCGGCCGTCTCCCAGATCGAAAAGCAGTTCGGCAAGGGGGCGGTCATGAAGCTCGGCCAGCGCGGGGCGGCGATGAAGGTCGAGGCCATCCCATCGGGCTCGATCGCCTTCGACCTGGCCCTCGGCATCGGCGGCTTTCCCCGGGGCCGGGTTGTCGAGGTCTACGGCCCCGAAGCGACGGGGAAGACGACCCTGGCCCTCCACGTCATCGCCGAGGCCCAGCGCCGCGGGGGGCAGGCGGCGTTCATCGACGCCGAGCACGCCCTCGACCCCAACTACGCGGCCAAGGTCGGGGTCGACGTCGACAACCTCCTCATCGCCCAGCCGGATTTCGGCGAGCAGGGCCTGGAGATCGCCGAGGTCCTCGTCCGCAGCGGGGCCGTCGACGTCGTCGTCGTCGATTCCGTGGCCGCCCTCGTCCCCAAGGCCGAGCTCGAGGGCGATATGGGCGATGCCCACATGGGGCTCCAGGCCCGGCTCATGAGCCAGGCTCTCCGGAAGCTGACGGCCATCGTCAGCCGGTCCAAGACCTGCTTCATCTTCATCAACCAGATCCGGGAGAAAATCGGCTTTTTCCTCGGCAATCCGGAGACGACGACGGGCGGCCGGGCCCTGAAGTTCTACGCCTCCCTCCGGGTCGACATCCGGCGGATGACGGCCATCAAGGAGGGGGACAGCGTCGTCGGCAACCGGGTCAAGGTCAAGGTCGTCAAGAACAAGATGGCCCCGCCTTTCCGGGAGGCCGAATTCGACATCATCTACGGCGAGGGGATCTCCCGCGAGGGCGACCTCGTCGACATGGGGACCGGGGTCGGGCTCATCGAAAAAACGGGGACCTGGTACTCCTACAAGGGCGAGCGGATCGGCCAGGGCCGCGAGAACGTCAAGCGCCTTCTCAAGGACAATGCCGCCCTGGCCGCCGACCTCGAAACGGACATCCGGAGGAAGGTCAAGCTCGGCGAGGTCTCCGAGAAGACCGCCGGGGAGGAGGACGTTCCCGAACGGGCTCCGGACAAGCCGCCTGAAAAGCGCGGAGGACGATGATGCCGAAGCCTTCTTCAAGGCCGTCGATTGGAAGGCCGCCGAAGCGCGACTGAGATGAGATCCAGAGCCGGCCGGGAGGCCAAGCGCTCCCCGAAGGAAGGGCTCCCTCCGGGGAGCCTCGTCCATGTCGGCGAACGGAAGGTCGAGCACCCCCGGATCACGGTCATGGACTACGACGGCGACATTTTCCTGGAAAAGACGGCCGCCTCGGCCGAGGAATGCGCGCCTCTCCGGGAGACGGCCACGACGACCTGGATCAACGTCGACGGCGTCCATGAGGCCGGCCTCATCAACGGCCTCGGCGGCGCCTTCGGGCTTCACCCGCTCATCCTCGAGGACATCATGACGACGGCCCAGCGCCCGAAGCTGGAGGACCTGGGGACGGCGGTCTATATCGTCCTCAAGATGATCGAGCTCGACGAGAAGGGCGAGGGGATCGTGATCGAACAGCTCAGCCTCGTGTTCGGCTCGAACTTCGTCCTCTCGTTCCAGGAGCGGCCGGGCGACATGTTCGACCACGTCCGGGAGCGCCTCCGCCAGGGCCGCGGCCGGATCCGGAAGATGGGGGCCGATTATCTGGCCTATTCCCTCCTCGACGCCGTCGTCGACCACTATTTCGTCGTCCTCGAAGGGCTGGGCGAGAAAATCGACCGCCTCGAGGACGAACTCATGGCCGACCCGGACCGGGCCACGCTCCACCGGATTCACGCCTTGAAGCGGGAGATGATCTTTCTCCGGAAGTCCGTCTGGCCGCTGCGGGAGATCCTGGCCAAGATCGAGAGGATCGAGTCCGACCTCGTCCGGAAGCCGACCGCCATCTTCTTCCGCGACGTCTACGATCACGCCATCCAGGTCATCGACAGCGTCGAGACCTTCCGGGAAGTCCTGTCCGGCATGCTGGAGACTTACCTCTCGAGCGTCTCGAACCGGATGAACGAGGTCATGAAGGTCCTGACGATCATCGCCACAATCTTCATCCCCCTGACGTTCATTGCCGGGGTCTACGGGATGAATTTCGAGCACATGCCCGAGCTGAAATGGCGGGCGGGTTATTTCATCGTCTGGGGCGTCATGATCGCCCTCGGGGGCGGAATGGCCGTCCTGTTCCGGCGCAGGAAATGGCTTTGAGCCGGAGGCCCCGGACAAGGAGGACGCGATGAAGGGGAAGGCCGTTTTGATCCTCGTCTTGACGGGGCTTCTGGCGATTCTGGTCGTTCAGAATTCCCGGCTGGCCCCGGTCAGGCTGTATTTTTGGAGCCTCTACATGCCCCTCTTCCTTCTCGTCTTGGGAGTTTTCGCCGTCGGCCTGGTCGTCGGGTTCCTCCTGGCCAAGGTCGAGAAAGGGAGGCGGCGGACGGGAGAGGCCGTCGAGGCCGCCGTCCCGCCGGGCTCTTCCCGCTCCGGGGGGTCGTGAAGACGCCGCTCAATCCGGCCGCCCGACGGCGGTCATGTAGATGACGCTCTCGCCCTCCCCGTCCGCGCCGACCAAGGCGTTCGCCTCGCCGTCGTAGAGGGCCGCGATCTGGCACGAACCATAGCCCAGCCCCACGGCCGCCAGGGCATGTTCGGCGGGAGCGCGACGGCCGTCGTTCAAGACAGGGCCTTCCGCAGATAACGGCCGGTCGTCGAGCCCCGCGATTTCGCGACCTCCTCCGGCGTCCCTTCGGCCATGATCTCGCCGCCCCGCTCGCCGCCCTCCGGCCCCAGGTCGACGATGTAATCGGCGCTTTTGATGACCTCGAGGTTGTGCTCGATGACCATGACCGAATGGCCCTCGTCGACGAGCCTCTGGAAGCACCGCAGGAGGACGGAGACGTCGTCCAGGTGAAGGCCGATCGTCGGCTCGTCGAAGAGATAGAGGACATGGGCGTCGCGCTCGTGGACGAGATGATAGGCCAGCTTGATCCGCTGGAGCTCGCCGCCGGAGAGGGTCGTCGTCGGCTGGCCGAGCCGGATGTAGCCGAGGCCGACCTCGCGGAGCGGCTTCAATCTGTTGACGATGTCCGGCCGGCCGGCGAAGAACTCGAGGGCGTCGTCGACGGTCAGGTGAAGGACGTCGTCGATGTTCTTGCCCCTATAGCGGACGTCGAGGACCTCGCTCTTGAACCGCCGGCCTCGGCACGTCTCGCAGACGAGGGTCACGTCCGACAGGAACTGCATTTCGACGACCTGCTGACCCGCCCCCTCGCAGTCCTCGCACCGCCCGCCTCGCGTGTTGAAGGAGAAAACGCCGGGCTTGAACCCCTGGGCCCGGGCCTCGCGCGTCTCGCTGAAGAGCTCCCGGAGGCCGTCCATGGCCTTGGCGTACGTCGCCGGGACCGAACGGGGCGAGGCGCTGATTGGGGACTGGTCGACCAAGACAAGCTTGTCGAGGAAGTCCAGGCCCCGGATGGCCTTGAAGCCCTGCCGCGTTTCTCCGCACCAGCCCCGGTAGAGGACGTCGTGGAGGAGGGTGCTTTTCCCCGAACCCGACACGCCGGTGATGGCGGTCAGGACGCCGAGCGGCAGGCGGACGTCGAGATGCTTGAGGTTGTGCCGATGGGCGTCCTGGACGAGGAGAAAACGCGACGGGATTCGGCGCTTCATCGGGACGGGGATCCCCATCTCCCCGCTCAGGTAGCGGAAGGTCAGCGAGCCGTTTCCGCCGACCGCCGGACCCGGGCCGTTCCGGCCGCATCTCAGGACCTCGCGGCTCGGCCCGGCGAGCATGACCTCGCCGCCGTGCTCTCCCGCCCGGGGGCCGAGGTCGATGAGGTGGTCCGCGGCCCGGATGATCTCGGGGTCGTGCTCGACGACGAGGACGGTGTTGCCGACGTCCTTCAGGGAATGGAGGATCCGGATGAGACGCGCGTTGTCCCGGGGATGGAGGCCGATCGACGGCTCGTCGAGGACGAACAGCGTCCCGACGAGAGACGAGCTCAAGGCCGCGGCGAGGTTGATCCGCTGGGCCTCGCCGCCGCTGAGGGTGAAGGTCATCCGGTCGAGGGACAGGTAATCCAGACCGACCTCGAGGAGGAATTTCAGCCGGTTCGCGATTTCGGAGACGAGCTTTTCGGCGATCTGCCTCTCGGCCGGGGAGAGGGCCAGGCCTTGGAGGAAGTCGAAGGCCTCCCTGACCGTCAGGCGGACGAACTGGCCGATCGTCAGGCCCCCGACCTTGACGCTCAGGGCCCTGGGGTTGAGGCGCGTCTGGGAACAGGCCGGGCAGGGGGCGTATTTGCGGTAGCGGCTGAGAAAAACCCGGACTTGGACCTTGTATTTCTTGGATTGAAGCCAGTCGAAAAAACCCCGGACGCCGTACCAGCCGTCCCCGCCCTCCAGGATGAACCGCCGCTCCTCGGGCTTGAGGCTTTTCCAAGGGAGGTTCGTCGGGAGGCCGCGTTTCTTCGCCTCCCGGAGCATCTCCTTCATGACCCCCTTCGAGACCGGCTTGGTCCAGGGCTCGACGGCGCCCTCGGCCAGCGACTTGCCGGGGTCGGGGATGATTTTCTCCTCGTCGAGGACGGCCAGGTCGCCGAAGCCATGGCACTCCGGGCAGGCGCCCTGGGGGCTGTTGAATGAGAACAGGTTGGGGAAGGGGTCGTCGCAGGCGATCCGGCAGTCCCGGCACTCGAGCTTGTCCGAAAAGACGAGCTCCCGCCCGTCCTCGAGACGGACCTTGACCCTCCCCCCGCCGTGTTTCATGGCCGTCTCGAGCGAGTCGACGAGGCGGTCCCGGTCGTCGGCGGCCAAGGCCAGCTTGTCGACGAGGACGTCGAGTTCCTTCGGCGGCCCCGTTCCGGCCCCGGCGGCCTCGAAGGAAACGACTTCGCCGTCCCGGAGGAAGCGGTAGAAGCCGAGCTTCTTCAAGGGGCCGAGCCCTTTTTCCGGAGGCCAGGCGAAGGCGATCGTCAGCCGGGTCCCCTGGGGAAGCCCGACGATTTCCTCGGCCATGGCGTCGATGGAGTCGCGACCGACCGGACGACCGCAGCTCAGGCAGTGAACCGTTCCGATCCGGGCGTAGAGAACCCGCAAGAAATCGTAGGCCTCGGTCACCGTGGCCACCGTCGAGCGGGGATTTTTCGTGGCCGCTTTTTGCTGGATGGCGATGGCCGGAGGGATGCCCTCGATCGCCTCGGCCTCGGGCTTTTCCATCCGTTCGAGGAACTGGCGGGCGTAGGCCGACAGGGATTCAATGTAGCGGCGCTGGCCTTCGGCGTAGAGGGTGTCGAAGGCCAGGGAGGATTTGCCAGAGCCGCTGACGCCGGTGACGACGACCAAGCGGTCGAGAGGGATGTCCAGGGAAATGTTCTTCAAGTTATGGACCCGGACGCCTCTCAGGCGGATGACGTCGCGGGCTGCCTCGGGTCGATCCAAAACCGCCTCCGGAAATATCCTATTATAACAAAGAGGCCCCGTTTCCTGAAGCGGCCCGTCTTGTCTATAATAGCCGGGATGCGCAAAGGCCTGCGGAAAGCCCTGGGCGTCGGGGCCGTCCCCTTCGCCGCCTTGGTCCTGGCCCTGCCTTTTGTCAACCGCCTCCGGCCGATGGTTTTCGGCCTGCCTTTCGTCCTCTTCTGGATCCTCCTTTGGGTCGCCCTGACCCCCCTGGCCTTGTTTTTGGCCGACCGCTTCGACCGCCGGGACCGGCTGGCCGGCCGGGACGACGAACCATGACCCCGGCCCTGGCCATCATCGCCGTCGTCGTCGTCGCGGCCGCCGGCGTCGGGATCTGGGCCGGCCGGCGGCTGCCCATGAACTTCGAGAACTGGACGGTCGGGGGACGCCGCTTCGGCCTGCTGATCATGTGGTTCCTGATGGCCGGGGAGGTCTACACGACGTTCACCTTCCTCGGGGCGAGCGGCTGGGCCTATGCCCGGGGCGCCCCGACGTACTACATCATGATCTACGGCGCCTTGGCCTACACGATCTCGTTTTTTCTGCTTCCCGCGATCTGGCGGCGCGGCAAGCGGTTCAGCCTCCACACCCAGCCCGATTTCTTCGTCCAAACCTTCGGGAGCCGGGCCTTGGGGGTGTTCGTCGCCCTGGTCGGCGTGGCCTCTCTCCTCCCCTACCTCCAGCTCCAATTGGCCGGATTGGGGCTCATCGTCGAGGTCTCAAGCGGCGGGGCCGTCGGGGCCGGGACGGCCATCCCGGCCGCATTCGTCCTGACCTGCGTTTTCGTCTTCACGAGCGGCCTCCGGGGCAGCGCCTGGGTGGCGGTCATCAAGGACGTCCTGATGATCGCCGCCGTGGGCATCGTCGGTTTCGGGCTCCCGGCCGTCCATTTCGGCGGCTTGGGGGCGATGTTCAAGGCCCTGGCCGCCCGCGCTCCCGGGCATCTCGTCTTTCCCGGGTCGACGGAATCGATGGGCGTCGCCTGGGTCATGTCGACCGTCCTCCTGACCGGGGCGGGATTCTACATGTGGCCGCACATGTTCGCCTCGGCCTACTCGGCCAAGAGCGACCGGGTCATCCGCCGGAACGCGATGATCATGCCCTTCTACCAGATTCCCATCCTTCTCGTCCTCGGGGTCGGGTTCACGGCCTTCCTTGTCCTGCCGGGCCTAGCCAACGGCGACATGGCCTTCCTGGCTCTCGTCCGGAGGACCTATCCGGCCTGGTTCCTGGGATTCGTCGGGGCGGCCGGCGCGGTGACGGCCATGGTCCCCGCCTCGGTTCTCGTCCTGACGGCTTCGGCCCTCATCGCCAAGAACATCTACCGGACGGGATTTCGGCCGGGGGCGAGCGAGCGGGCCGTCCTCCGGTTGTCCCGGGCCATGGTCCTCGTCGTCATGGCCGCCGCCCTCCTCTTCGCCCTCGTCTTCCCCAATGCCTTGGTCAACCTCCTCCTCATCGGCTACGACGGCGTCTCCCAATTCTTCCCGGCCGTCGTCTTGGCCCTCGTCTGGAAGCGGACGACCAAGGCCGGGGCGTTCGCCGGGATCGTGACCGGGATTGCCGTCGCCGCCGTCCTCGTCTTCGGGAAGAGGGATCCGCTCTGGGGATTGAACGCCGGCTTCATCGCCCTGGCCGCCAACGCGGCCGTCGTGGTCGGCGTCAGCTTGCTGTCGAAACGGAGGTTGTCCCATGCTTGAGGAACTTCGGCTCGAAATGGAGGCCATGGCCGGACGGATCATCGGCCGGCGGCGGGATTTCCATCGCCGGCCGGAGACGGCCCACAACGAATTCGCAACCTCCGCCGCCTTGCGCGATTTCTTCCTGAAGACGGGCCTCTCGGTCGCGGCCATGGCCGGAACCGGCCTTCGGGCCGTGCTTGACGGCCGGCCGGGCGGCCGGACCGTCGCCCTGCGCACGGACATCGACGCCCTCCCTCTCGCCGAGGAGGGCGACAAGGAATACGCGTCGACGACGCCCGGGGCCTGCCACGCCTGCGGCCACGACGGGCACATGGCCGTCCTCCAGGCCGCCGCCGAAGCCCTCGCCCGCCGAAAGGACCGTTTCCGGGGACGGGTCGTTTTCCTCTGCCAGCCGGCCGAAGAGCTTCCCCCCGGCGGGGCGAAGCCGATGATCGAGGCCGGGGCCCTCGACGGGGTGGAGGCGATCTTCGGCCTCCATCTCTGGCAGCCGATGCCGACGGGGACGGTCGGCGCGGTCCGGGGCCCGATGATGGCCCAGTCGGACAATTTCCGGATCACGGTCGCCGGCCGAGGCGGCCATGCCTCGATGCCCCATCAGGCCGTCGACCCGATTTTGGCCGCGGCTGCCGTCGTCTCCGCCCTGCAGAGCGTCGTCAGCCGCAACGTCGACCCTCTTCAGCCGGCCGTCCTGTCCTTCGGCACGATCCGCGGCGGCACGGTCTACAACATCATCCCCGGCGCGGTCGAGCTCTCCGGAACCGTCCGGACGTTCGACCCGGACGTCCAGGCGCTCATGAAGAGGCGTCTCGTCGAGATCGCCCGGACGACGGCCGGCTCCTTCGGCGCCGAGGCCGAGGTCGAATACGAGGACGGGTACCCGCCCCTGGTCAACGACGCGGCGGAGACGGATTTCGCCCTGGCCGTCGCCGCCCGTCTGTTCGGCGGCAAGAGCGTCGTCCCGATTCGGCCGGTGATGGGGGGAGAGGACTTCGCCTACTATCTCCGCGAAGTCCCCGGCGCGTTTCTCTTTTTCGGGGCGGGCGACGGGACGCGCTTTCCCCACCACCATCCCGGATTCGACCTCGACGAGAAGGCCCTCCCCTCGGCCGCCGCCCTCCTGGCCGGACTGGCCCTGGAGTATCTGGCGAGGCCGGGATGAGCTTCGGGATGGTCCTGGCCCTGGCCTTGGCCCTGGCCATGGATGCCTTCGCCGTATCGGTCGGGGCGAGCCTGGCCATGCGGGGATGCACGCCCCTTCAGACGCTCCGCATGGCCGGAAGCTTCGGGCTGTTCCAGTTCCTCATGCCTCTCCTCGGCTGGACGGCGGGCCGGACGGTGAGCCGGGCCATCGCGAGCTTCGACCATTGGGTCGCGGCCGGACTCCTCGTCTTCGTCGCCGGCCGGATGGCGGTCGGGGCGTTCCGGGGAAAGGGAGATGGCGGGGCCTCGGCCTGCCCCGACTTGACCCGCGGCGGCCGCCTCCTCATCTTGTCCTTGGCGACGAGCCTGGACGCCCTGGCCGTGGGCTTGAGCCTGGCCGCCCTGAGGGTCTCCGTCGTCTATCCCGCGGCCGTCATCGGGGCCATCTGCTTTCTCCTGACCGCGGCCGGGACGAGAATCGGGCCCGCCCTGGGGCGCTGGGCGGGGAAGCGGGCAGAGCTCGCCGGAGCCGCGGTCCTCATCGTCATCGCCGCAAAAATCCTCCTCGACCACCTCTCCTGAAACCCAAGCCGCCGCCGCCGATTCTTCCCGTCAAAAAATCGTGTAGGCCCCGTTGTCCATGACCTCTTCGCGTCGGCCGTCGGGATAAGAGAGGACGACCGAGTGGACGGAAATCCGCGGCTGAGCCGCGGGGATGTAGATCCGGTCGAGATGGACGACCTCGGCCGGGGAGGAAAAATCTTTCGGGCCGACCGCGCCGCCGAAGTGCTCGCTCCGGCCGAAGGCGACATGAAGGCCGAGTTTTTCGTCGAGGAGGATCTCCCCGGCCGGAGCCAGGCCGAAATCGGCCAGGACGCCGAAGCCGAGTTCGGCCATGTTTCCGTAAGCCGGCTCCCGGGCGAGGCGCTCGCGCTCGGCCGCGGCCGCTTTCCCCTCCCCGTAGACCTGGACGGCCTTGTTGGCAGAGATTTGGAAGAGGACGACCTCGCCTCCGGCCTCGACCGGCAGGACGCCCTCGGTCCGGCTCGGCTCGCCACGTTCGCCCTCGTAAGGGACGATGTAGGCTTCGCCGCTGGGCAGGTTTCCCGCCGTTCCTCGGTCCGGAAACCGGCCCGAGCTGGCGTGGGCGGAACGGAACCTCAGGTCGAAACGGACCCGGTACTCGAGACCTCCGTCGAGGAGAAAACGGACGACGGCCTCGGCGGCCTCGTCGAGGCGGGACCGTATCGCTTCGACCCGGCGGGCGACCTCGGCGTAATCGACCTGGAGGGCCGGGATCATGGCCATCGAGAATCCCGGCATGGTCGCCGCCCGGAAGCCATGCTTCTTGGCCGCGACCTTGAGGGGGGCGGTCGTCGAATATTCCGTTGGGGCGAGAAAAAGCTGGGCCTCGTCGAAGACGCGGGCGAACAATACGGGAAAGCCGGCCCCGAGCAGGGCTGAGGCCTCGGCGGGCACGGGGCCGTCGATGAGAAAGGCCTCGGCCGGGAGGTCGGCGTTGTTTGAGCCGACGTCGGGGTAGGCGTACAGGCGGATGTCCTCGAGGGGGACATCCGCACGGTTTTTCTTGAGGGCGGAGGACCACTCGAAGGCCAGGCTCCGACGGGCCTTCCATTCCCGGTTGTCGTCGGCCGGAGAGCGGGGGACGTCGACGAGGACGGCGAGAACCCGGTCTTCGGGGAAGCGCGGGAAGACCGATTTCACGAGGTTGGCCAAGTCCCGGCCCGATAAACTCGTCATGGAGGCCTCCTTTTCTCTACTTTATGACGAACGGAAAGGAGATGCAACGGGGAGACGGCCCGGACGCGGCTCCCGCGGGAGAACGCCGGGGCGCTCCAAGGACTCCCCCTGTTCGCTCCGAGGCAGGCGTCCGTAGAGACGGTGAGGCCTCGGCGTGAAGGCAGCCCTTCGGTCAGAGGTTGAGGCGAACCCCCCCGTAGACGACGCGCCCGGGGGAGCCGTATCCGAAGATTGTTTCATAACGGACCCCGAGAATATTGTCCAACCGGAGGAACAGGCGCGTCCCCCCGCCGGCCGCGAAAGAGGCGTCGGCCCCCAGAAGCCAGAACCCGGCCAAGGTCACCGGTCGGGCGGGCCAAGCGCCGTAGTCGCGGTCGGGGCGCGGACCCGTGTAGGCGGCGGAAAATCCGGCCTCGAAACGGTCGGCAGCCGCCCACCGGAGGCCGGCCGTGAAGCGATCCTTGGGCCTTCGCGGGAGGGGGGTATTCGATTCCGCGTCGCAGGCCTCGAGCTGGGCATAGGACAGGCGCCCCTCCAGGCCGTCGGCCGGCCTTGCCTCGAGCGAGGCTTCGAGGCCGCGCGTCCGGGCCCTTCCGACGTTGACGTACCCTTGGCCGAAATCGAAATCGATCAGGTTTTCGAGGTCGTTTCGGAAATAGACGAGGCCGAACTCGACGCGGCCGGCCCAGAGGGATTGCTCGAACCCGGCCTCCCACCCCAAGCTTCGCTCCGCTTTCAAGCCGGGGTGGCCGACCGGACCCCAGGAGGTCGCCGGGGCGTAGAGCTGATAGAGCGAAGGGGCCTTGAAGGCCGTCCCGAGCGTCGCCCGGAGCTTTGTCCCCGTCCGCTCGATGAGGTAAGCCGGGGCGAGACGGTAGGTCAAAGCCAGTCCCGACCGTTCGTGGCGGTCGAGACGAAGGCCGACGGCGGCGAAGAAGCGTCCCTTGATCCGGACCTGGTCCTGGAGGTAGAAGCCGGTCCGGCCGGCGGCGCGGCCCGGGAAAAGGCTCTCGCCCGGGCCCCAGGCCGATTCGTAGCGGTATTCCGATCGGCCGGCCTCTTTTTCGGCCTCGAAGCCGAAGGTCAGGGTCTGGGCGGCGTGGAGGAAGAGGTTGTTCTGCCAGTCGAAGCGGAGCCGCGAGCCTTGAAACGACCCCCCTTCGGATTCCCCGGGGTGGTCGGGGTCGGCGGGATTGTCATAGGTCCGCTCGGACCTAAATGCCGAGAGGCCGATTTTCTGCTCCAAGCGTCCGCCGGCTTGGAGGAATCTTGCCTGGAGCCGGACGAGCCCGGCGGCGAGCTTCTGGACATGGTTCAGGTCATCGCCGAAGGGGCCGCCGAAATTGTCGAGGTCGGTCCTGGCCGAGACCCCCCGGATGATAAGGTCGAATTCGGCGCCCTTCTTGAGCGTCGCCCCCAGGCGTCCGGTCAAGGTCGTGCCGCGGCCGCCGTCGCTCTCCGCGTTTCCCGGATAGGAGGCGCCGGCCGCCGAAATCCCCCTAGTCGCCGAGCCGGACAGTCCGAAGGCGTATCGGACGACCCCGGCCGAGCCTTGGACGTCGAGGCTTCCGTCGAAGGTCCGGTAGGAACCGCCGGCGGCGCTCATCGTCAGGCGGGGTTTTCCGCCTCCGCGGGCGGTCAGGATGTTGACCGCCCCGCCCACGGCGTCCGATCCGTAGAGCGGGCTTTGAGGCCCGCGGAGGACCTCGATCCGGTCCACCCCGGCGAGGCTGAGATGGGCGAAGTCGAACGAGCGGGACGGATTGACCGGATCGTTCAGAGGGAGGCCGTCGAGGGTCACCAGGACGTGCTCCGAATTCATCCCCCGGATGAAAACCGAGGAGACTCCCCCCGGGCCGCCGTTCCTGAGAAGGGTCAAGCCGGGGGCGTTCTCCAAAGCGTCGAAGACGCTCGTCCTGAGGGCCCGGTCGAGGTCGGTCCGGGTGAGCAGCGTCACCGCGGCGGCGACCTCTCGGACGGGCGTTTCGATCCGCGTCGCGGTGATCACGACATCGTGCCGGATCGGGGATTGTTTTCGGTTCGCCTCCTCCGCCGGCGACTGGAGGAACGGGCCGAAGGCGATTAGCAGGGCGGCAATGGTCATGAAACCTCCTCTTCCACCCGAAGACGGGTTCCCTGGGGTCTGGCGGCGGTTTCCTGGCTCTCGGATCGTCCTCCTCCCGGGCCTTCCCGCCCTCGTTTCGAGGGCCGTGGCGTCATCCGGGAATCGTCCCCGATCACAGTAGCGGGGGCTGCGTCCGTTTCAAACGGACTTCCCTCCGGCCGATCCCGCGAGAGAAGCTATTTTGCCGGAGTCGGCCGTCCCTGTCAATACGGCCGTCGCCTGACCGTAATACACTTTGCGTATTAGGCCCGAAATATCGATGGCGCGGCCGCCTCCCCCTCGCTCCGCCACCCTGACGAGGGTCCCGCTACGCTCCGGAGGATGCGGCCGCGCCATGGGCGTTTGGGGGAAAACATAAAAGCGTTGAGGGTCAGGGCCGTCGTCGGCCGCTAAAAAACGAACGGCCTCCCCGGCTCATCCGGGAAGGCCGCTCGAGAAGGGAAGGGAATTAAATGAAAAGGAGATGTATGGAGAACTCCCAAGAAGGAGGAGGAGAGGCGGCTTCTCTGTTTCTCATTTCATCTCTATATACGTCCGGCCGGGGAAAAGAGTTGCATGCGCCGCCAAAAGGCGTCCGTTGGGGGAAGGATTACGCAATAAAATACAAGTGATTTATTTTCAATAACTTATTTGCTGGCCCCCCAACCACTTTTTTTATTATATCATGAAAGGAAAGAATTCGGCAACATTTTTTTTCATTTTTTTGAAAAATTCTTCGGCCGCGGCCGAAGAGCCTGGCATGGCCCGCAACCAAGGCCTGTTTGGGCGTGTTTTCCGTCCGAAAAGACGAAATCCGGCCCCGAGAAAGCGACTTTTGACCGGAAACAACCCTTGGACTAGAATGAAAGGACCTTCAAACGGGAGAAAAGCCTTGGACATCGAGACATTTCGCCGCTACGGACACGAGTTCGTCGATTGGATCGCCGACTATCTGCGGGACATCGAACGCTTTCCCGTTCTATCCCCCCTCAAGCCGGGCGAAGTCAGAAGCCGGCTTCCGGAAGATCCGCCCGAGACGGCCGAGCCGATGGACCGCATCTTCGCCGATTTTCGGGAGATCATCCTGCCCGGGATCGCTCACTGGCAGCACCCCGGCTGGCACGCCTATTTTCCGGCCAACAACAGTCCCGCCTCCATTTTGGCCGAGATGCTGACCGCCGGCCTCGGGACCCAGGCCATGATCTGGCGGACATCTCCGGCCGCGGCCGAGCTCGAGGACCTGGTTCTCGAGTGGCTGCGGCGGATGCTCGGCCTGCCCGCCGGATTCGGCGGGACGATCCAGGACACGGCCTCGACGGCCACCCTTTGCGCCCTTATTTCGGCCCGCGAAAGGGCGACGGGTTTCGAATCCAATGAGCGCGGCCTCCGGCGTCCGCTCGTGGTCTACGCTTCGGCCGAGGCCCATTCCAGCATCGAGAAGGGCGTCAAAATCGCCGGCTACGGGCGGGAGAACCTGCGCCTCATCAAGACCGACGCGGACTTCGCCATCATCCCGGCCGAGATCGAGGCGGCGGTCGCGGCCGATATCGCTGCTGGCTTTCAGCCCGCCTGCGTCGTGGCCACGCTGGGAACGACTTCGTCCTCGGCCGTGGACCCTCTCCGGGCCGTCGGGGAGATCGCCTCCGGCCGCGGCCTCTGGCTCCACGTCGACGCGGCTTACGCCGGGACGGCGGCCCTCTGCCCCGAAAACCGTTCGATCCTCGACGGGGCCGAGTTCGCGGACTCGTTCGTCTTCAATCCCCACAAGTGGATGCTGACGAATTTCGACTGCTCGGCCTACTTCGTCAAGGACCCGGGCGCCCTGGTCCGATCCTTCGAGATCCGTCCCGAATACCTGAAGACCGGCGCCGACCCGTTCGTCAAGAACTACCGCGATTGGGGGATCCAGCTCGGCCGCCGGTTCCGGGCCCTGAAGCTCTGGTTCGTCATCCGCGCCTACGGCGTCGAAGGGCTGCGGGCCCTCGTCCGGGAGCATCAGAGGCTGGCCCGGCTGTTCAAGGGCTGGGTCGAGGCGGCCCCGGATTTCGAACTCCTCGCCCCCGTGCCTTTCGGGCTGGTCTGCTTCCGCTGGAACGACGGCCGGCGAAACGAGGAGGCGCTCAACGCCGCCAACGCGGCCCTCCTGGAGCGGATCAACGCCTCGGGCAAAGTCTTCCTGACCCATACCGTCCTTGGGGGAAAATTCACTCTCCGGATGGTCATCGGCCAGAGGACGACCGAGGAGCGGCATGTCCGGACGGCCTGGGACGTCATCCGGTCGGCCGCCGGGGAAATCGCCGGCGCCTAACGGCCGGGTTTGTAAAGCCCCGCGCCATCGGCTCCGAGGAGGCCGGCCTTGACGAGGGCGGGGTCGGCCGTCGCGAGGCTCCGGACCTGGGCGCGGGTCAAGAAGGGATAATGACGCGCCCGGTCGAGGGCGTCGCCGATCCAGCTGACGTCGTCTTCGGTCGTCATCCAGCCGCGGTCGTCGAACCGGCGGAGGTCGAAAGGGACGGAATAATGACGGAGGGTCTTCTCCCCGATCGTGTTGAAAAAGACGTCGAAAAACGAGGCCATCAGCTCCCGGATCGTCCGGTAAACAGGCTCGCGGAAGCCGAGGACGGTGAAGTTCGATTTGGCCACGCAGCCCCAAGCCCCGTTTCGGCGGAATACGGCCAGGACGTGGTCGTCGTCGTTCCGGGAACGCATGTCGACGAGAAGCGGCGGCCGGCCGTGGACGCGCAGGGCCGCCGCGGCCAAAAGCGCCCCCTCGAAGCAGTTCGCCCTTTTCTTCCGAAGGACCCGTCGGGGGGAAGCCGTACCGGGGGCGGCATCATAGGCCAGCGAGTTCAAGTATTCCTGGATTTCAACGGGCGTCTTGAGCCTGCGGAGAAGGCCGGCCTCACGGGCCGTCCAGAGGGTTTTATCGCCCTTCATGATTCAAGGCCGGTCGGCCGACCAGCGCAGCCCGCCCTCGGGGTCGGCGAAGCGGGCGTGAAAGCCCCAGGCCCCGGCCCCCTGGAGGATCTTGAGGAGAACGGCATTTCTCCCCTTGTTCAGCCGGACCGCGACTTTGTCGAGGTCCGGGGCGGAGGCCCGGTAGGCGGCGTTCGTGTGGACGAGCTCCCCGTTGACCCAGGCCCGGACGCCGTCGTCGCTGCCGAGGAGCAGGACGGCCTCCGTGGCCGAGGGAGCTTCGACGAAGCCCAGGGCGTAGGCGATGACGTATTCCCCCGGCTGGACGAATTCGAGGAGGTTGACGTAACCGCCGGCGCCGGCGCGGGCTTTCCGCCAGACGGCCGTCTTCCCGAATCCGCCGGCGTAGGATTTCTCGAGGTCGAGCTCCCGCTCGGGCGGATAGGCGACGGTCAGGGCGTCCATGTCCGGCGCGGCGAACGGGCCGATGACGTTCCACTCCGTGAGATAACGGCGCTCGGACGGGACGAGGCTCAGGCCGAGGAAGGCCAAGTCGTCCCCGGAAGCGGCCCGGGCCTTGCCGCGGCGGGCCAGCTCGAGAACCCCTGGGCCTGCGGAGAGGGACACGCTCTTCAGCGAGAGCGCGCCCATCCCCTTCGCTTCCGCGTACCCGGAAAAGTCGGGCCGTTCCTCCAAAACGTCGGACCCGGCCGAAACGAGGCTCGTCGGCCGCCAAATCCCCATGTTCGGCCCCTTGAGGAAAAAGAGGGTCACGTCGTAGCGCTCGGCGACGCCGACCGGAAAGCCGATGTGGACGGAGGGGGATGTCGGCCCGTCCGTCGCCAAGACGGGATACCGCTCCCCGCTCGGGAGGTAATAGGAGGACTTCGAGAGGACAAGCCGCCCGCCCTTGAAGGCGAGCCCTTTTTCGGCGTCTTCGAAGGCCTGTCCGAGGTCGGCCTTGGCTTCTTTCCAGGCCGGGAGGACGAAGTTCGGCGGGGGCTCGAGGGCGAACGGCAGCCGGGCCTCGACGGTCGGAAGGGCCAGAAAGGGCCTGTGCGGCTCGGACTGGTACCAGTAGGCCGTGGATGAGAAATCGTCGGCCCGATCGTTGTCGTGGCCGTGCTCGATCGAGACCGAGATCGACTTCCGGAACGGGATGGGGTCGGGGATGTGGAAGCGGTAGACCGAGGCCTTGGAGCCGGCCTGGAAATCCTCCTCCTGGAGAGGGCAGCCGTAGAACAGGCTCTGGCTCTCCCGCATCCCCCAAGCGTCGGCGAAATAGTCCTCCGATCCCGTGCCGTGGAGGGAGGGGAAGTCCTCGCCGTCGACGATGATCATGTCGTCCCCCTCGCCCCACCAGCCCATGGCCTTTTGAAAAACGCTGAGGTGACAGCCGACATAATGGCCCCGCCCCTGGGCTTCGAGGATGAGGTAGTTCCGTCCGGCGGCGCAGGGCGTCTCCTGGCGGTATTGGGCATGGAAGGTCGGCGTGTCGGTCGGAAGCGAAGGGAGGACCCGGTAGTCGAGGTAGTAATAGAACGCGGCGACGTCCCTTCGGCCCTCGTTGGCCACGGTGACCCGGGCGGACTTCCGGAACGGCATGTACCAGAAGCTGTTGCGGGCCCGGCCTTCGGATGAGCAGACCAACGGCAGCGAGGCGAAATTGCGGTTCAACCCGTGGCCGACGCCGAAGAAATCGCCGATCGGAGCTTCGACCGAAGGGGCCGTCTCGCCGTCCCAGTACATCCGGAGGACGATCTTGCGCCCATAGAACGGTTCGGCCGAGATCGTCACCCAGAAGTGGTGAATAGCCCCCGGGCCTTGGAGGTCGGCGAGGACGGCCGTCTCTCCCGGCTTGATCGTCAGGGCGTCCCGGTTTCCGCCGGATCGGTCGAAGGAGGAGACCCTCCGGCTGAGGAAGTCTTGGAAACCTCCAAGTTGGCGGAGGAGGTCCTGGCCGACGGCCAGGGCGGCCGGGGCGAGGACCGCGGCCGCGGCCCGCAAGGCGGTCCGGGAGAGAATTCTCATGCCGCTCCTTTCCGGCCTCGGCCCGCCGCCCGCCGCCGGTACCGGGCCAGCCAGCCCGTCCGCGCCCCCCTCCTGCGGTCGCGGTCGGTGTAAGGCTTGATGTCCAGGATGGGCGTTCCGTCGATCATGTCCAGTCCCGAGACGTGAAGGACCCGCCCCCGGCGGCTCTCAAGCTTGACGATGGTCAGGCCCAAGGCGTTGGGGCGGCGGGGAGAGCGAGAGGCGAAAACGCCGCGGGGCTCCGTGTCGAACGGCGGCCGGGACAGGAGCTTGGCTTCCCCGGCTCGATGAAAGGCGAACAGGACGAAGAGATGGGAAAAGCCGTCGATGTCCTTGAGGCCTCGGGCGCAGGCGGGGTCGATGACGAGCTTTCCCCGGACGTCGTCGAAGCCGCGGGGGTCGGCGTTGCGTTCGACCGGGATCTCTTCGGGCGTCTTGAAGGGAGAGCGGACGAGGCCGACGGCTTCGTACCGAAAAGTCGGCTTCCCGGCCTTTCCCGTGGTCCTTGGCCGAGGCATCTTGGCTCGCGGGGAAAATCTAGAGACGGCTTCCCAAGGCCCGGATGAGGCGCCGGTTCTGCTCCTCGGTCCCGATCGAGATCCGCAGGGCGTTGGGGAAGCCGTATTCCTTGATCGTCCGGGTGATAATGCCCTTGCCCTGGAGGGCTTCGAAGACCGGCCGGCTGTCCCGGCCGAAATCGACGAAGAAGAAATTCGCGTGGGTCGGGAGGGCGAATAGGCCGAGCCGGCGGTAGGCCTCGGCCAGGTACGCCTTCCCGGCGTCGTTGACGGCTTTCCCCTTCCGGACGTGGGCCGCGTCGTCGAGGGCGGCCGTCCCGGCGACTTGGGAAAAGCGGTTGACGTTGAACGAAATCCTGAGCTTGGCCAGGCTGTCGATGATTTCCGGGTCGGCGACGCCGAAGCCCAGGCGGAGGCCGGCCATGCCGTAGATTTTGGAGAAGGTCCGGAGGATGAGGATGTTTTTCCGACGCCGGAAGAGGTCGGACCAGTCCGGGAAAGCGGGGTCGTCGATGTATTCGATATAGGCTTCGTCGAAGATGACGAGGACGTCTTCGGGAACATGCCGGAAGAATTCCTCGACTTCGTCCCGGGTGACGATCGTCCCCGTCGGGTTGTTGGGATTGTCGATGTAGACGAGCCGGGTGTTTTTCCGGATGGCGGCGGCCATCGCCCGGAGGTCGAAGCGAAAATCTTTCCGCGGGACCTCGATGAGTTCGGCCGGCGTATGGCAGACGGCGATCTTGAACCAGAGGAAAGCCCCGGCCCCGGTGACGGCGCTGTCCCCCGGGCCGAGATAAGCGTGCGTCGCCATCGGGAGAATCTCGACCGAGCCGTTGGCGAAGAGGAGGTTTTCGGGGGTCACCCCGAGGAGCCCGGCCATCTTCTTCTTGAGATAGTAGCAGTTGTCGTCGGGATAGAGGGACATGTCCTTGAGGAAGCGGCGGATGGCCCGAAGGGCGAGAGGGGACGGGCCGAGGGGATTTTCGTTCGAGGCGAGCTTGATGATTTCACCCCGAAGCTTCAGCTCGCGGGCGACCTCCTCGATCGGCCGGCCGGGCTTGTAGGGGCTGATTCGAGACAGAAAGGCGTTCGCTTTGATCACGGGGTTCTCTCGGGAGACGGCATTATAACCCAAGTCCGGATGGATGTCAGCCGGCGGCGGCGTCTTTGACAACTTCGTAATACCGGCGGCGGCCGTGAGCCGCGGGCTTGATCCGTCCGGAGGCGGAGAGGGTTCGGACCGCGCTCCGGACGGCGCCGATTTCCGCCTCCAGCGACACGGCCAAGCCCTCGGCCGTTTCGGGCCTCCGCCGGAGGAGCCCCAAAACGCGCCCCTCGAGGCCGCCGGCGGCCGGAGCGGACCTTCCCCCTTCCGGCGGCTCGGCGACGATTTCGGCCGTCCCGCCGAACGAGGCCTTGATGCGCTCGAGCTCCGGCCGGGAGAGCGGCTTGGCCCACGGCTCGGCCGGCGGGCGGACGACGGTGTTGAGCTGGACGCGGTCCGGCGCCAGGCGGGCGATCGCCCGGCGGAGCGCCCGGAGATGGGCCGGGCCGTCGTTTATCCCTTTGACGAGAAGGATTTCGAGCCAGATTTGGCCCTTGAAGCGCCGCCGGAACGCGGCCAAACCGTCGATGATCCGCGCCGCCGTGAGAGAGGGATGCGGCCGATTGACCCGCCGGAGGACGGACTCGGTCGCCGCATCGAGCGAGGGGATGACGATGTCGGCCGCGGCCAGGGCCAACCTGACCTCGGGCCGGGAGAGGGTCGAGCTGTTCGTCAGGACGACGACCGGCACGGTCGTCTGGCGCTTGATCGCCCGGATGATCCGGCCCAGTCCGGCGTGGAGGGTCGGCTCGCCCGAGCCGGAAAAGGTGACGGCGTCGATCCGCCGGCCGGAGGCGAGGGCGGCCCGGATTTCGGCCAGAACGGCCCGGGCCGGGGCGTGCTCCCGCCGCCGGACCGTCGTCCGGCGGTTCGGGCCGAGCTGGCAGTAGACGCAGTCCATCGAGCAGGTCTTGAAAGGAAGAAGGTCGACGCCCAGGGAAAATCCCAGCCGGCGGGAGGGGACGGGCCCGTACGTGAACGAAGGCCGCATGGCCTACTTCGCGACGGTCTTCAGAAACCGGCTCAGCGAGCGGTCCCAGGTCCGTTCGACCTCGTCCGGGAAAAAACAGGCCGGGAGCTCCCTCATCCCCCAATGATAGGCGAGGCATTCGCAACAGACGCCCTTGCGGGGGCAGGGCTCGTAGCTGCAGTTGCAGCGGGGCATGTTCTTTTCTTGGCGGCAGGCGGTCATCGCTCTTCCGTCTTCTCCTTGGGGAAAGGTTCGATTATAATAGCATTTTCGAGAGGACAAACCAATGCGCCGCACCGGCGAGAAAGAGGGGAAGGCCGGCCTGTCCGTCGAACTTCCGGCCTTGGCCACGTTTCCCAATCAATTCCGGGGCTATGAAGTCACGATCGATATCCCGGAGTTCACCTCGGTCTGCCCCAAGACGGGCCTCCCCGATTTCGGGACGATCACGATCCGCTATGTCCCCCGGGCGGCGTGCCTCGAGCTCAAGTCCCTCAAGGAATACATCCTGGCTTACCGCGGCCTGGGGATCTTTTACGAAAATGCCGTCAACCGGATCTTGGAAGACGTCGTCCGGGCCTGCCGGCCCGTCCGGGCCGAAGTCAAGGGGGCCTTCAATCCGCGGGGGGGCATCCGAGCCGTCGTCGAGGCCTCGTTCCCGAGAACGCGGACGGCCGGCTGAGCCCTTCCCCGCGCCCGACCATGCGACCCTCCAACAGCCGGGGACCGGCTTTCGGATTGAGCGATGCCCTGATGCTCGCGGCCGTGCTCATGTGGGCCGTCAACTTCAGCTTCGTCAAGATCGGCCTGCGCGAGCTTTCTCCCGAGGCGTTCAACGGGCTGCGCCTCCTCCTCACGGCCGCCGTTCTCCTCGGCCTCCTGGCTCTCTCCCGCCGGAGGCTCCAGGGGATTGTTCCGGCCGACCTCTGGAAACTGGCCTTGATCGGGATCATGGGGAACGCCGTTTATCAGGCGCTGTTCATCGGGGCGATGAGCCGGACGACGGCCGCCAACACGTCGTTCATCCTCTCGACCTCTCCGGTCTTCGTCGCCCTTCTCTCTCGGCTCCTAGGCATCGAGAATATCCCCTGGCCGACCTGGACGGGGATCTTCATCTCCCTTGGCGGCCTTTATCTCGTCATCTCCCGGATGAACGGCGGGATCGCCCCGGGGTCGGCCGGCGCCCAGGGCGACGCGATGATTTTCGCCGGGACGATCCTCTGGGCCGGATACACCGTTTTCTCGAAACCGTTCCTGGCCCGCCTCTCGCCGCTTCAATTCTCGGCCGTGACCGTGGCCGTCGGCGCGGCGGCCTATTTTCCGACGACGGCCGCGGAGGTCGTCCGGATCGCCTGGGCCGATGTCTCCTGGCGGGCCTGGTCGGCCCTTTTTCTGTCCGCCCTCTTCGGCCTCGTCCTGGGCTACCTCATCTGGTACTACTCGGTCCAGCGGATCGGAAACACCCGGACGGCGGTCTACGGCAACCTGACCCCCGTTTTGACGGCCGTCTTCGCCTGGTGGATCTTGGGCGAGAGGATGCATATGGTCCAGATCGCCGGGGCGGCGGTCATTTTGCTTGGCGTTTACCTGACCCGGGCCGGGGCCAGGTCGTTGCTTTCCCGGCCATAGATTCTATTTCCGGTTCTCGAGAAGGGCCCGGCCTTGGGCGATCCGAAGCTCGGCCCGGGCCCTCTCGGCTCGTCCTTCGGCGAGGCCCAGGGCACGCTCGAAATATCCCAACGCCCGCCCGATGTCCCCCCGGGAGATGGCATGCCCGCCGAGATACATCTGGACGCTGAAGTTGCCGGCATACCGGTCCTCGTTCCCGGTGAAATCGACGTAACGGGGGACGGAGGCGTAGTCGTAGGCTTCCGGATGGGCCTCGAAGGCATGCTTGTTGGCCAACCCGAGACCGATCCCGGCCGCGAGCAGGGCCGACCCGAGGGCGGCCGGCCTCCACGGACTCCGAGTCGCCGGCGGCGGAGCGCTCCCGGCGAGCCGCCGGAAAGCGAACATGTAGCAGGCCGCGGCCAAGGCGAACCCGGCCAGGAGGTCGACGACATAATGATCGCTCGTGTAGACGATGGCCAAGGCCATGAGGAGGGCGTAGAGTCCGAAAACGAGGGCCCGGCCGCGGTAGAGGCGGGCGAGAATGAGGAAGGCCAGGCAGGGGAAAGCGGCGTGGAGGGAGGGCATGGCGGCGATGGGGTTGGTGTTGAAGCCCGCAGACAGGTCGGGGAAATTCGTGTTGTAGAGGATGACGTTGAAGTGCTGGAGGCCGGGGACGAGGCCGAAAACTTCCGAAGCCATCCAGGGCGGGACGGTCGGGACGAGGAGATAGCCGAGAACGCCCAGGCCGGTCAGCCAGGAAAAGGCGGACTTGTAAGCGCCGAAAAAGCGGGGCCGCTGAAGCCAGACGACGAGGCCGACGTAGAGAAAGGCGATGAAATGCGTCCCGTGGACGACCGTGGCGATCTTTTCGAGAAGCCCGAACTCCGGCGGCGGCGAGCGGAGGAGGGCCTTCTGGAGGGCTTCGGAGGGCACCGTCCCGAACAGGGTTCTTTCGAGGTCGAGGACGTAGAGAGCCCGGACGGGGAGCTGGAGCCGGCAGGTCAGGGCGTAGATCGTTCCGCGCAGGCTATCGAAGAGGTAGAGAAAGGCCAGGAAGGGAAACCAGTCCCGGAGGAGGAGCCCCGTCTTCCGGAGGGCCAGGGAGACGATGAGGATGATCCCGATGAGGAGAATCTTGGGGGCGTAAAAGAACCGGTTGAGGACGAGGAAAATCCCGAGGAGAGCCAGAAGGGCGGCCGTCACGGCCGTTACCGGACGGCCTTTGAGGCCGAAACGGAAATTCATGGGCCGTCGTCCGGCTTCCCCGAGAACCGGGCCGTCCGGCGCTCGAAGACGAGGACGAAGAGGAGAAGCCCGAGTCCCCCGAAGGTCCGGGCATGGTTGAACGGGAAGCCTTTCCAGGAGACCGTGTAGAGGATCAGGGCGGCGGAGAGGGCGAGGCCGGGGAAAGCCCCGTAGCGGCGCTCGGAGAGGAGGCGGCGGAAGAGATAGGCCAGGGGGACGAGGACGACGATGTAATGGTGGGACCAGGACAGGGGGGCTAGGAGGACGGTCAAGGGAAGGAGAACGGAGGCCTGGAGCCCCAAATCCGTCGTCCAGGGCCGGCCGCGGAGCATGGCCAGGACGAGGATGAGAAGGACGGCCGTCAAGGCCGCCCAGAGAGGCGCGACGGCGGATTGGTTCCAGGCGAAGACCTCGAACAGATGGTGGAGAAATCCCTTGAGGGAGACGTTGAGGACGGCGTCCCCGAATTCGACGAGATAGGGGGACGTCGAGCGACCGGTCATCGTTTCCGCGGTGAAGCGGACGAAATCCGCCCAGGGGGCCGCTCCGAAGGCGGCGGCCGAGGCGCCGACCAAGGCCAGGCCGCCGGCGGCGAGAGCGGCCAGGTCTTTCCCCTTCTTCGACCAGAGGAGGGGGAGGGCGAATAGGGCGGGGTAGATCTTGACGATCACGGCGAAGCCGAGGCAGAGGCCCGACAGCCAAGGTCGGCCTCCCCGTCGAAGGAGAAGCGCGGCGAGCAGGGCGTCGAGGACGAGAAGGTTGATCTGGCCGTGGTAGAAGGTGCTGATGAGAGGGCGGTTGACGGGGAGGAGAATGAAGAGAAAGAGGATCGGAAGAATGCTCGGCCGGGCCTCGAGGCGGAGGAGCCTGGCCGTCAGGAAGAGGGTCAGGCCGGCCAGGGCGAGGTTCAGGGCGAAGAAGGCCCAGTAGAACAGCTCGGGAGGGAGAGCGGCCAGGGGGATGAGGATTTGTCCGAGAAGGGGCGGATAGATGTAGGGGGGGATGACCATGGGCCGGCCGAAGAGCGAATTGGCCGTCGCTTGGAACACGTCGGGGTCG
>Ga0194112_10001168_pt1 | contig 38581 bp, 39 predicted proteins | sample TA2MahC400mmetaG_FD_146191 | JGI IMG/M metagenome (GOLD analysis project Ga0194112, IMG submission 146191) | Freshwater microbial communities from Lake Tanganyika, Tanzania - TA2015016 Mahale Deep Cast 400m | ecosystem: Environmental > Aquatic > Freshwater > Lake | place: Tanzania: Lake... | reverse complement strand
AGTGGGGGACAACTCCGGGCGGTCCCTATGCCGAGGAGTCACCAAGCCAGACAGTCACCTCCACGGGGGCAGTCAGCATTGAGATCGGGGGGCTGACCCCGGACACCACCTACTACTATGTGGCGGCATCAAGCGGGGACTTGGTCACCTGCAGCGCCGAGGGGAGCTTCCGCACCCTGCCATCGCCCCTCATCGCCGGCGATCCGGAGGCGGCAGGCGGCGACGCGGAGCCCGTGAGCGGGCCGTCGGATGGCGGGTGGGCGTCTCTCCCTGGCTGGGCCATAGCCGCAGCGGTTGCGGGCATGGTGTCCGTCGCGGCCATGGTCTTCCTCAGAGCGCGTCGGAGACAGGGCAGGTCCGGCTACTGACGCAGTTCGGTGCCGGCGGGAAGTGATGGCGGGCCGTGTCTGATGGAGGCACCGCACTCGGCGCAGAAGTTCCGCACCTCGACCAGCTTGTGGTTGCAGTTGGGGCAGAACTCGAGCTTCGGTTCTGGGGCCGGCCGGGTGGCCGGAGCGGTCCGCCGTGTCACGAAGACCAGGATGAGGACGAACATGGTGATGAGCATGACGATGAGCGGGGCCACCAGGATGACCACAAGCTCCAGCAGTCCGATCTTCATCAGTCACCTCGTTGGCCGAGGAATATAGCACAGACGGCCTGACGTCTTCAACACGGACCGGCGGAGGCGTCTGGTCAGCCGCCGCCGCGCCTGCCGTGCAGACCAAGGGGTCAGGCGGACTGTCTCTTGCCGCGGAGGTAGTCGATCATGGGCTGGGTGACCAGCGGAACCACGTCCCCGATCATGTGCGGCATCAGGTTGTCCATCACCTTCGGCATCAGCTCGGGCATCTGCTCTTGCATGTAGTCCGGCATGGGAATGCGCTGGCCGACACGCTGCAGCATGGTGGGCATCACCTTCGGCATCATCATCGGCAGCAGCCTGGGGAAGAGGATGGGGAACATGGGCTTCATCAGGTCCAGGGCCACCGGTATCCTCCCCATGGCGCGCATCATGCGTCCCATGCCGAATGGCATGGCATTGATGAGTTCCGGCCACATCGTCCCCATGAGGTCGGCGAACCCCCGCGGGGTCATCAGGGCGATCATGGCCTCGAAGACAGCCCACTGCTTCTGGACCTCGGGGTTGGGATCGGGGAACTGGTAGCCCAGCTTCGATGCGGCGAACCGGCTCAGGTCCACCACGTTGACGGGCATCTGCTTCTTGCTGGCGGTGACCCGGAGCTGGAACTGGCAGCAGGGACAGAGGGACACAACGGTGCCCGCACCCGCCTCCAGGGCCTCGTCCAGCCGGGACCTGCCGATCTCGGCGGCCACCGGTGGTTCCTTGATCAGGGTCAGCACGCTGCCGCAGCAGTGGGCCTCCTGGCGATTGTGCTCCATTTCCACCAGCTTGACGCCGGGCATGGCCTGCAGCAGTTGCCGCGGCGGCTCGTAAATGTGGGACACGCGGCCGATGTGACATGAATCGTGCCAGGTCACCGTCACCGGCTGGCCGTTCTGCTTGGGGAAGGCGAATTGGCCTGAGTTGATCTTCTCCATGATCATTTCACTGTAGTGCTTCGCCTTGATGCCGTACTCGATGCCCAGTTTCTTGGCCCATTCCGGGTAGACCTGCCGCCACATCATGTCGCAGGCGGGGCACGAGGCAATGACCGTATCGACCCCGGCCTCCTTCGCCGCCGCGATATTTCGCCTCATCGTCTCCTCGAAGACGTCCCATCGGCCGGCCACAAGCATGGGGATGGCGCAGCAGTTCTCCTTCTCGGCCAGGTAGGTGAAGTCGACCCCGGCGGCGTCCAGCAGTCTCACGCTGGCCATGCCGATGTCATTCTCCACGTAGCTGGCGGTGCACCCGGCGAAATAGAGATTCTTGGCTTGGTGGGACGGCCCGTGCTTCTCCATGAGATCCTTGGGGAACCAGTTGGAGCGATCCTTCCGGTAGCCGGCCCAGATGTCCCCCTCCTTCCTGGTGGCGGCGGCCATCATCTCGAAGGGAGGGAAGGTCATCCTGCCGTTGTCATGTACCAGGAGTCCCCTGAGCTTCAGCCACGACGGTTCGATGGGCAGCGAGGCCGAGCAGCGGAGATTGCACAGCTCGCAGGTGGTGCAGACCAGCATGGTGTCCACCATGGACTGATCCCACTTCTCGCGACCTTCCATAAGCTCCCGCAGCCAGTACCACTTCCCCTTGGGGCTCTGGCTTTCCCAGCCGCGGCCGTAGAACTGGTCGCACTCCTCGATGCAGTAGCCGCACTGCGAGCAGGCATAGGCGTACCAGGCTACGTCGGCGGGGATGCCCCGCCTGGCGGCTGTCGGCCGCTCGCCGATCTGTGCGGTGGTCATGTTGCCCAGCGGGCGGATCAGCGGCTCTAGCATGCCGGCCAGGCTCATGAAGATGCCCAGCCTGCTGCCGTCCATGACCTTGCCGGGATTGAGGATGGACTTGGGGTCAGCCTTCGCTTTGAACTCCCTGAGCCTGGCCACCCTCTCCTCTCCCAGGACGCGCCCTGCCCTGCTGGCGAAGTAGAGTCCGGTGGAGAAGGGCCGGCCCCCGTGCCTTTCGGCGATCTTCATCAGAGTCAGCGCCAGCCCGAAGACGAAGTTGTAGCTGAAACGGCGCTGGTCACTGGGGATGAATCCCAGGATGACCACCTCCGGCTGGCCCTTTGACCCCTCGCGGATGATCACGCCCTCCTTGACGATGGGCTGTCTCACCTTGTGCTCCATCTCCTTCATGGCGCCGGCCAGGCTGGAGAGGGGCAGGACCACCTCGGCCGGGACCAGGCTGGGGCCAAGGCGCTTGACGATCATCAGCTTGAAGCGGTTCTTCCACTCGTGCCGGGCGATCTCGTCGCTCAGCACCTTGGCATGACTGGGGGGGAGGATCTGCTGCACGCCCTGCCTCACGGTCTGACCCTCGCTGGCGGGGAAGGCAAGGCAGGCAATGTAGGCCTTGGGAAGCAGGACCCGTTCCTCAACGGGATGACCGTAGTGCTCCATGAGCGGTGCCTGGTTCTTCAGCTCCGCCATGCGGGGGTTGATGAAACACAGGGACCAGAGGGGCAGCTTCAGGTCTACTATGGACTGCGCCAGTCTCTGCAGATCGTCGGCGCCCGGACAGGAGATGGCCAGGACGGCCATTTCCTCCAGCGGCTGGACCCGGATGGTGACCTGGCTGATCAGACCGGTGGTGCCCTCGGCGTCCGAGATGAGGTCAAGCTCCGGCTGGCTGAACTCCTTGACGCTGCCATCTCCCATGACAGCGCGGGCACTGACCACGTTGTCGCGGAACCAGCCCGACTGGTAGGAGCCGATGCCGGCCCCGCCCTGCGCCAGCCAGCCGCCGACCGTGGATGCCGGATAGCTGGTGGGGTAGAGCCGCAGGGTAAGGCCGTGCTTGGCCAGCTCCCTGTCCAGCTTCTCCCAGACCACCCCGGCCTGCACCGTCGCCGTCCTGGCCTGGGGGTCGATCGCGATCACCTTGTTCATGCGATAGAAATCGACGACCAGCCCTTTCCTGATCGGAATGGCCCCGCCGTAGCCGGAGGTGGCCTTGCCCCGCGGGGTCAGGGCGACGCGGTTCTCGGAGGCCCAGCGGACCAGGCCGGACAGCTCCTCCTCGGACTGAGGCTGGACCACTGCGTCCGGAGTGGTATCGCCTATCAGGGGTCGGACCAGGCTGGGGATCTCGGCGATATCATGGCCGTAGAGCCTCCGCTCGGTCCTGCTGAAGTTCACCCGGCTGCCGAACTTGTCCTCCAGATACGACCTGGCTCTGACCGCCTGACTGCTCATGGGGACCTCCTCCTGCCTGCGACCTCCCGGTCGCTGATGCCGCTTCTCAAGGCTGATGCTCTGTCCAGAGGCTCACGGCCTCTTCACAATCTAGCGTCAGCCCCCGCGCCGGAACCCCAGCACCAACTTGGCCAGTCTCTCGGCCTCGGTCAGCTCCCTGACCTCCGCGCTGCCGCACAAGGGGCAGGCGGCCGCGGATTCCGTCTGGGCGGTGCAGGCTCCCGGCACGGTGAATTCCATACTGCACTGCTGGCATTTGTATTCCCCTGTCGACATGATCTCTTCCTTGTCTCGACCCGGATGACGGCATGCCATTCCAGGTGGTCTGAATCCTACATGATGTCACTCAGGCTGCGTTCCCTCTGCAGTATCTCGCCCACCGCCTCGCGGACAATGTCGCAGGCCATGGCAATCCCAGGGATCACCAGGCTGTAGCGCACAATATTGCCCTGCCTGGTGGCGCAGACCACGCCGGCCTTCCGCAGGACCCCCAGATGCTGCGAGGTATTCGACTGCTTCGACCCGATGGCCTCCGCCAGTTCCCCCACCGATTTGGGCCCATCGCGGAGGTGGTGGATGATCATCAGCCGCTTGGCATCGGCCAGCGACTTACAGAGATCGGCCTGCAGACGGAATACCTCCAGCAACCTGTCGCTATCACCAATCATCGCCAAGACTCTACCCTCTTCCAGAATATTGATATATTACAATATGCCAATATGGTAACATGCTTTCGGGTCTCTGTCAATGCCCGGCCCGCGGACTTCCCCTGGAGGCCTCGAGGGCGATCAGTGCAGGACCGGCGGCTTGCTGGCGGTGACGAAGACCATGCTGGCCGCTGATGGGCGCCGGGGGCTAGGCGGCAGAGCCCCGGCCGCTGCCGCCCTTCAGGAGGCGGAGCACTTCGTCTCTCACCCGGCCGGCGGTCAGGCCGAGCTGCTGGTAGAGTACCTTGCCCGACGCGGAGGCCCCGAAGCGGGACAGGCCGACAGCCGCGCCATCCAGCCCGACGTAACGCTCCCAGCCCAGCGGCGTGCCTGCCTCTATCGACACGCGGACGCGCACCGAAGGCGGCAGGACCTGATTGCGGTAGTCCGGCGCCTGTGCGTCAAAGAGCTCCCAGGAAGGGAGTGAGACCACCCTGGCGGCGATGCCCTCGCCCCGGAGCAGCCGGCCGGCCTCCAGGGCGACGTGCACTTCTGAGCCGGTGCCGATGATGACGGCCTGGGGCGATTCCGATGCCTGCCACAGGGTGTACCCTCCCCGCTGCACTTCCGTGGCCGGGGCGAGGGTCCGGCGGTCGAGGAGGGGCAGGGACTGGCGGCTGAGTATCAGAGCGGTGGGCCCGTGGCGGCGTTCCATGGCCGCCTTCCAGGCCTCGGCCGTCTCGGTGGCGTCGGCGGGGCGGATGGTGACCAGGTTGGGCACGGCGCGCAATCCCATGAGCTGTTCGACGGGCTGATGGGTCGGCCCATCCTCGCCCAGGCCGATGGAATCATGGGTGAAGATGAAAATCACCCGGATCCCCATCAGCGCGGCCAGCCTCACCGGCGGGCGCATGTAGTCGCAGAAGACCAGGAATGTTCCGGTGTAGGGGATGATCCCGCCGTGCAGCGCCATGCCATTGGCGATAGCGCCCATGGCGTGCTCCCGCACGCCGAAGTGGACATTCCGTCCGCAGTACTGCTCAAAGCCGTAGTGCCCGTGGTCCTTGAGGAGGGTCTTGGTGGAAGGGGCGAGGTCGGCTGAGCCCCCGGCAAAGGAATGAACCCTGTCCGCGATGGCGTTCATCACCTGGCCCGAGGCCTCTCTGGTGGCAATGGGCTTGTCCGCCGCCTCGAAGAGACCGGAGAGGCTGTCGGACCAGCCCGGGGGCAGATCGCCGCTCAGATCCCCTGCCAGCTGTGCCGCCTCCCGGGGGTAGTCCTGCCGGTAGGCGCGGAGCATCCCTTCCCATGACTCCTGCTGGCTTCTGCCTCTCTCCAGCGCCTGCCGGAAATGGGCCACGGCCTCCGGCGGGGTGGCGAAGGGCTCTTCACAGGGCCAGCCGAGCTGCCGCTTGGTCAGGCGCACCTCCTCCTCGCCCAGCGGTTCGCCGTGGGCGGCGGCCGTCCCCGCCTTGTGAGGGCTGCCGTAGCCGATGACGGTGCGGCAGATGATCAGGCTGGGACGGTTCAGCTCGTTCCGGGCCCTGCGGATGGCCAGATGCACTGCGGAGAGGTCCATGCCGTCTATGGGGCCGGTGACGTGCCAGCCGTAGGCCTGGAAGCGCCGGGCCACGTTCTCGGCGAAGGCCATGTCCGTGTTGCCTTCGATGGAGATGTCATTGTCGTCGTAGAGGTAGACCATCTTGCCCAGGTGCAGCGTCCCCGCCAGCGAGGCCGCTTCGGAGGCCACGCCTTCCTGAAGGTCGCCGTCTGAGACGATGGCGTAGGTGTAGTGGTTGATGATCTCGTAGCCGGGTCTGTTGTAGTGCTCCGCCAGCCGCCTCTCGGCCATAGCCATTCCCACGCCGTTGGCGAATCCCTGGCCCAGAGGGCCTGTCGTTGCCTCGACGCCGGGGGTGACTCCGTGCTCGGAGTGGCCGGGGGTCCTGCTGCCCCACTGGCGGAAATTCCGGACCTCATCCAGAGAGAGATCATAGCCGGTCAGGTGGAGCAGGGCGTAGAGCATGGCCGAGGCGTGGCCCGGTGACAGCACGAAGCGATCGCGGTCCGGCCAGCGGGGATCGCCGGGGTTGTGCTTCAGGAATCGGTCCCAGAGCACGTAGGCCATGGGCGCGGCCCCCAGTGGTGTTCCGGGATGGCCGGAATTGGCCCGCTGCACCGCGTCGATGGCCAGGGTTCTGATGGTGTTGACGCAGAGATCATCGATGGTCATATGCCTGGTCCGGGACCGCCGTGCGGCCGTCGCCGTCTGTGTGGAGAATACTATCAGGTGCGTAGCAGTGGCTGTCAATGGCAGCCGTCATGTGGCAACTCCCGGCGGGTAGGGGGCTGCTGTCGGCAATGGTCAGAGGTCGCGCACCAACCGCACCATGCCCGGGCAGCCGATGACCCTCTGGAAATCGGGGTGTCGCTTCTCGTCGAGGTACTTGAAGCCGGCCTTGTGGTATGCCTGCTCTGCCGGGGTGTTGCCGATGTAGAAGCTGACCTGGGCCCTTCGGAAGCCCTGCTGACGGCCTTTGTCCAGGATGGCATGGAGCAGGCTGCTGATCACCCCCTTTCGGCGGTAGGCGGCACGGGTGGCCACCTGCTCTACCACCCAGGCGTCCTTCAGGAAGTCGGAATGGCAGGTCATGAAGGCGGCCAGGCTCTCCATCCCTGAGGCCATGTCATCCTGTGTCAGACCCATCTGCTGGATCACAGCAGCCATCGGCTCGGTGACCGTCTCCTCCCCGTTGGTCACCGGGTCGAATCCCTCGAGGGCGGCCACAGCCTGGCCATCGACTTCGGCCACCAGGAACTCTCCGTAGTGACACATATGGCGGGGCCCCTGGAGGGCCAGCTTCTCCAGGAAGGAGAGACATGTGTCCTCTGGCTGCGATATGACCATGTCCCAAATGCCGACCTTCATGTGCGAACGGCCGGCCATCAGCATGCACCAGGCCAGCAGCCTGGCATCTTCGGGGCGGGCCTGTCTGATGTTGATGGTCACTTCTCCTCCGTTTCCTGCCCGGGAGCAACCGGTTCTCCGATCCAGTTTATGCCCGGAAGAGGGCTGCTGGCAAAGCCGGAATCCGGCGGGGGTATGGTTGGGCCCGGTCTGGGTTTGTCCATTGGCGCGGCCCGGCGACCGCCTGTCCCTGCTCAGCCGGACGGCGAGGGGAATCATGAGCAGGGCCGATGGAACAGTGTTCTATAACCCAATCACTTCTCAGGCGTGGCGGCTGGACCATATCATATCGGCCCCCGCAGTCCAGATCGGCGGGGGGACGTGGACAAGGAGGAGCACCGTATGCCAGATGATCCCAGGCGCGTGGTTGTCACCGGCATGGGGGCGGTCACCGCCATCGGGTTGACCGTCTCCGAGATGTGGCAGGCGTTGATTGCGGGGAAGTCGGGAGTGGACTACATCACTTCCTTCGATGCCACGCCGTTCAACACCAAGTTCGCCGCAGAGATCAGAGGCTTCGATGCTGCCGACTTCGTGACCGAGAAGGAAGCCAGGCGCATGGATCGCTTCACGCAATTTGCGGCCGTGGCCAGCCTTCAGGCTGTGGAAACTGCCGATCTGGCGGTGGCCGGCAATGGGGCTGAGGACACCGGGGTGGTCATCGGGAACAGCGTCTGCGGACTGCTTTCGGTTTGCCAGCAGTTGGAGATCCTGAAGAACGAGGGGCCCCGGAGGGTGAGTCCCATCCTGGCCCCGACTATGACCGGGGACGCCGCAGCGGTGCAGGTGGCCCTGCTTCTGGGGGCCAAGGGGCCGAGCTACTCCCCCTCTTCGGCCTGCTCCAGCAGCAGCGACGCCATCGGCCAGGCCTGGGAGATGATCAGGCATGGGGAGACGGAAGTGGTGGTCTGCGGGGGTACCGAGGCGCCGGTGGGCCCGATCTGCCTGGCCGCCTTCACCGCCGCCCGTGCTTTGTCCACCAGAAACGGTGATCCCCGGACGGCCTGCCGGCCGTTCGACGCTCAGCGCGATGGTTTTGTCCTGGGCGAGGGGGCGGGCATCATGGTCCTGGAAAGCCTGGAGCACGCCTCAGGGCGGGGAGCTACGATCCTGGCCGAGCTCATCGGTTACGGCGCCACCAGTGACGCCTTCCACCTGACCCAGCCGGCTCCGGACGGCGAGGGGGCCAGCAGAGCGCTGAGGACAGCCATGAGAAGGGCCGGCCTCGAGCCTGGCGATGTGGACTACATCAACGCGCACGGCACGTCCACCCTGCTGAACGACAGGACCGAGACCCGGGCCATCAAGAACGTCTTCGGGCAGGATGCCTATCGGATTCCCGTCTCGGCCACCAAGTCCATGACCGGCCACATGCTGGGAGCTGCCGGCGCCGTTGAGGCCATCATCTGCGTGCTGGCCATAGGCCACGGCATGGTGCCTCCGACGATCAACCTGGACAGCCCCGATCCGGAATGCGACCTGGACTACGTGCCTCACCGGGCGCGGGCCGTGCCGGTGAAGACGGCCATATCGACGTCCTTCGGCTTCGGCGGCCACAATTCGGTGCTGGCCTTCCGCCGCTACTGCTCGTAGCCCTGGAGCCCGGTTGACTACACGGCGGGCCGTCCCGAGTGGCGGCTCAGTCAGGCTGGACCCGACCGGCCACTTCCCGGGCATGATCCCGCGGAACGGCGCGTTGGCGATTGGTCGGGCCTAGACCGGCCAAGCGATCTCCCCCCGGAACTCCTTCCTCTGGATCCACCGCGGCGGCTCGTCGGGTCGGATCAGCAGCACGTCCACAGGCCCGCCCACGTTCTTGGGCCGGGCCTGGAAGCGCATGGTGTCGATGGTGGTCCTCACGGCGTAGATGGCGAAATCAATGGCGTCCTGAACCGTCATGGCGTCCCAGATGATGGGTGGCTTGGGCTGCGTCTGAGTCGGCTGGAGAAGAGAGGCGATGACGTCTGCCTGGCCTCCCCAGGTGGCCCCGTAGACGACGGCGTCTGAGTTCGGGGCCAGGTTCTGCCTCTGGATGGTGTTCTTGGCCACGTGGCAGAGGAAGACACAGGGAACGCTCTTCCTCTCGATCCTGTGGTAGCCGGCGATATGGAAGGCGGTGTCCGCCTGAGGGAAATCGTGCCGGAAGAAATCCACCAGCTTCTGGGGGATGGAGTTGATATCGTCGCTGTCGTCGAGGACCTCCCCGGCGAACCGCTTGATGTGGCTCTCAATACTGGTCTTCCCCAGCAGGGATTCACCGAAGGTGTTGATGCCCACGTTCTGGGCCGGCAGGAGGAAGGTCTTGTAGGCGAAGTCCGAACTGACCGTCTCTATCTTCGATATGGGCTTGCCATCGGGGGACTTGCCTTCGATGGAGATCGATTGCCGGCTGTCTGAGGCCATGACTACACCGGTGGGCACGTACACCGTGATCACAAAGGACATCTGGCTTCCCCTCCGTCGCGTTGATTTGGCCTCCATTATACGCCTCTGTCCCAAGAGGCGGGCCGGGCTGCCAGTGGCCATATTGACAATGGCACTGCCGAAGGCTAACCTAGCCTTGCCGCAGTCGACTAGTCGATATAGTCGCCTGTGAGACTAGGAAAGGAGGGAGCAGGGCCATGAGCACTGAGTCTCGCGAGAGAGAAGCCAGATTCTTTCAGAGACTCAAGGAGGCAGTGGCTAAGAGCAGGGTTCTGGCCAGAAATTGCCTCGCTTGAAAGTCCTGAAAGGGAAAGTAGTTGCCAGTTTGGCAACGGAAGCAGCAGGCAATGAAGGGCACCCCGTTCGATTTCTTCGTTCAGTTCCACTTGACGGAGAGGTGTAATCTGTCATGCCGGCATTGCTATCAATCGGCGGCCGTGCCGGAGATGGGCTTTGAGGAGATCTGCGGGGCAATAACCGAAGTGAAGAAGACTGTCCAGGGCTGGGCGATGGATCATGACATCGATGTATCGCCCAGCCTGCATTTCACGGGCGGCGAACCCCTGGTGCGGCAGGATCTCTTCGCCGTGCTGGATTATGCCTCGGGATGCGGCTTCGCTGTCTCATTGATGACCAATGGCACGCTCATAGACGAGACGGCGGCGCGGGAAATTGGGCATGCCAGGGTGGCCGATGTCCAGGTCAGTCTCGACGGAACCAAGGAGGCCCACGACAGCCTGCGGGGACGGGGGGCCTATGGCCGGGCCCTGGATGGGGTGAGGCATCTGGTGGCTGCCGGGGTGGAGGCCAATCTCAATGTGACTGTCACCAGGCGCAACATGAGCCAGACCGGTGAGCTGGTCCGTGTGGCCGAGGAACTGGGCGCCGGCGGGATTGCCTTCTCCCGCCTGGTACCCTCCGGCCGGGGGAAGGGGCTCATGGACGAGGCCTTGACCCGCGAAGAGACGGGCCGTTTCTATGATGAACTGCGCCGGCACCGGGAGAACGGCAAGGTCGCCGTGGGCTCCCGTGACCCGCTGGCCACCATCGGCGACATTGCTGGAGAAGTCCCCCAGACCGAGTTGCCGGTGGGGGGCTGTGCTGCCGGCGTCTTCGGGGTGACCATCACCGCCGATGGCACCATCATGCCCTGCCGGCGGATGGATTTGCCCATCGGGGACATCAGGAATGGGTCCCTGCGCGAGCTGTGGGTGGAGTCGCCGGTGCTGGCCGCCCTCAGGAGCAGGGAGAGCTACCACCAGGACTGTCAGTCATGTACCTACTGGCCGGTCTGCCGGGGGTGCCGGGCCATTGCCCTGGCCTATTCCAGAGCCGCTGGCGGCAGCGACTACCTCGGTCCCGATCCCCAGTGCCCCTATCAGGGCGTCTCAGATCTCTCCTAGACGCCGAGCTTCTGCCTGACCTCCGCCAACCGGGATTCGTAGTCATGCAGCCGCTGCGGCGACATCTCGTCGGGCCATTCCGTGTCTATGTTGTTGAAGGCCTCCACCACCGCCGAGCTCTTCGAGGCCAGCGACACCATGCGCGTGGGATTGCCCTTGTCCAGCTTGATCTTGGCGGTCATGAACGCCGATATGAAGCCCTTCTGCTTCTTTATGACACCTTTCCACACGTCAGGCGTGGCGCTGACCACGAAGTCGGACTTGGCCAAGGCGTCGGCCTTGCTGACCAGGGTGCTGTCCGGCTGGAGAACGCCATTCTCCAAATGCATGGCGAAATAGATGTCGTTATGTAAACCGAACTTGGGGTCGGCCAGGACCCGGAAGGTGAGGAAGATGTTCATCCCCCGGAAGGTCTTCTGGGCGTTGTCCGGGTTGGCGGTGTAGTTCTTCCCCGCCTGGTCAACCCACTCCGGCATTACATAAGGCAGCATTCTCCCCTCCTTCGACTTCGACTGCCGGGCCGCTTCCGGCCCGGCCCCAGATCAGCTCCGGCGCTGCGGCCACTGCGGCCGGCCGCCGGCAAGGTGCAAATTGCAGAAGTAGAGCGGCCGGCGAACCGCTGGAAACGCTGCGCTAGCCGCCCCAGATATCGGCGATGTACTCCTCCAGTCCCAGCTCGGTCAGCTTCTGCGGCGTGGGCTTGCCGGTGGCCCTGTCCCACCCCCGCAGCTCGTAGTACTTGTCCAGCATGGCGTCCAGGTTCTCGTTCACCTTGCCCTGGGCGGGGCCTTCGGGGAGGGGCTCCTCCAGGAGCCGGGCGGGCAGGGTGTCGTCGGCCCTGGTGACGCCCTCCCTGACATTGTAGATCCGGGCGATATTGTAGGCCATCTCGCCCAGCCGCATCAGGTCTTCATAGCCGAAGGGCCGGCCGAGGCAGTGCTCCACCAGCTTGACCCATTCCTCCGAGGCGACGCACATGCCCATGAACTTGCAGGCACCGAGGGTATCCAGGGCGGTGAGGACGTTCTCCAGGTCGACCAGGACGTGAACCTCGCCGGGGTCGGCCACCAACGGGTCGTTGATCTTGCTGTCGGGGATGACCAGGAAGGGGATGTCCAGGAAGGTCGGTCCCTGGATGTAGGCCGTGATGTGGTCGCCCCCCCTGTTGGCCACGGCGTAGGCCAGGCCGGTGATCTGGACCGCCCGGGAATCATAGGCGGGCAGCTCCAGGCCCTTGACGTGCATGGCGAACCTCTCGGTGCCCCGTCCCAGCTTCCGGGCCATGCGCCGGGTGCCCTCAGCCAGGAAATCGCCGAAGCCCTCCCGCTTGGCCATCTTGTGGACCAGCTCGATCATGACCGCGGCATTGCCGAAGCTGACGTCCAGTCCGTCGGTATCGGCCCTGGTGAGGATGCCCTTCTCGAAGCACTCCATGGCGAAGGCGATGGAAGCCCCGGCGGAGATGGTGTCCAATCCATACTCGTTGGAGAGGTAGTGAGCCATGGTGATGGCCTCCAGGTCGTCCACCTGGCACTGGCCGCCGAAGGTGCCCACGCTTTCGTACTCCGGCCCCTCCCCCTTCTGGCCCTTGAACTGGCCTCGCCTGATGATGGAGACCCTGGCGCACTTGAGGGGGCAGGCGAAGCATCCTTTGGGCTGGACCAGGACCTTCTCAGTGAGGGCCTGGGCGTTGATTTCCTCGAGGTTGGGGAAGACTCCGGTCTGCCAGTTCCGGGTAGGGAATCCGCCCTTGGCCTGGACCATGTCGATGACCACATTGGTGCCGAAGCTCTCCATGGCCACCTTGACCATGGACTGATTGATCAGCTCGAACTGCTTCTTCGCCGCCTGGGAGAAGGCCGGGGCGTCGGCCATCCTGATGGCCTTCTTGCCCCGAACGGCGATGGCCTTCAGCCGCTTCGAGCCCATCACCGCCCCGCCGCCGCATCTGCCGGCGGCCCGGTGGAGGTCGTTCATGATGGCGGCGTAGCGGACCAGGTTCTCCCCGGCCACCCCGATGCAGACCACCCCAAAGCCCTGGCCCAACTCCTGTTTGATCGCCTCGGTGGTCTCGGAGACGCTCTTGCCCCAGAGGTGGGCGGCGCTGCGGAGCTCCACCTTGTCCTGATCGATGACGAGGTAGACCGGCTCCGGCGCGATCCCCTCGAAGATGATGCCGTCCAGGCCGGTCTTCTTGAACTCCACCCCCCAGAATCCCGCGGAGTTGGACTGGGCCCAGAGGTCGGTCAGGGGCGACTTGAAGACCCAGTTGAACCTGCCGGTGCTGGGGGCCACGGTGCCGGTGAGGGCCCCGGTCATGGCGATGAGCTTGTTCTCGGGGCCGAGGGGGTCGGCCCCCCTGGGGACCTCGTGATAGAGGTAGTGGGTGGCCATGCCGGCGCCCGCCAGGTACCTGTCAAAGAGGTCCTCGGGGACGGCCTCCCTCGAGATATGAGACCGGGAGAGGTCTATCCGCAGTATTTCTCCGTGAGAGCCGAACATATTCCTCCTCTGCGCGCTAGGCGGGGCCACTGCGGGCCGCAGTGGCGGCAGTGCTGCCGGCGCCCTTGGGCGGGATGAGGCTCACGGCGTATTCCGCCATGGCGGCGATGGTCAGGCTGGGATTGATGCCGGGGTTGGCCGGCACGGTGGAAGCATCAACCACATAGAGGCCGGGGTAGTTGTGGACCTGGCAGTCGAGGCCGACCACCCCTTCCGCGGCGTCCCGGCCGAAGGGACAGCCTCCCAGTATGTGCGCGGTCAGGGGAATGTTGAGCAGTCCGGCCCCGGTGCTCACCGCGGCGAATCCGCCCTGCCTGGCGGACAGCCGGCGGGTGGCCTCATCGGCCACGGGCAGCCGGGCCGGCACCACCCTGTCGGCGTCATGCTCTGCCACCAAGCCGCGGCGGAACAGAGTGAAGAGATTCCGTCCCTGCCGCAGCCGCATGAGGTTGTCCTCGGTCTGCATCACCAGCAGGATGGTGGTCCGGGCGGCCCAGCCGGGCAGGAACCACATGCGGAGGAAGTCCAGGGGATGGCGCAGGGCGAACCAGAGCAGCTTCAGGAGGGTCACCGGCAGTCCGCCGTCTGTGGCGGCCATGGGGAAGGTGAGCATCCTCATCAGCGACGACCCGTTGGGGTAGCGCACCGGTTCGATGTGGGTCACCTCGTCCGCCTGGAAGACGGAGGTGATGGCCACCCCCTTGGAGTAGTCCACCTTGCGGCTGCGGCTGAGGGCGCCGGTGAGGGACTCGTTGTTGGTGCGGACCATGTCGCCCAGATGCGGCGAGAGTTGGGGCAATGACCGGGCGGTGTCACGGCAGTGGAAGAGGAGGTTCAGGGTGGCCAGGACTCCGCCGGAGACGATGACGTTACAGGCCCGGATGCGGCGGGCCGGACGGAACAGCCAGCTGGTGGAGCGGCGGTAGACCACCTCGTACCGCGCGCCGTCGGACTGGGGAGCCGCCAGAGGGCGGATGTCCGCCACCTCGGCCTCGGGGAGGATCTCCGCCCCGTGCTTCTCGGCGAAGTAGAGGTAGTTCTTCATCAGGCTGTTCTTCCCGTTGTAGCGGCAGCCGACCATGCAGGCGCCGCAGAAATTGCAGCCCCGGCGCGGCGGGCCCTCGCCGCCGAAGTAGGGGTCGGCCACGTCCTGCCCCTCCGGCCCGAAGAAGACCCCGACATTGGTGGGCCGGAAGGTGTCCGCCCGGCCCATCTCGGTGGCGATCTCCTTCAACTGGGCATCGGCCTCCAGGAGCCGGGGGTTCTGGGCCACGCCCAGCATCCTCTGGGCGGTGCGGTAGTGGGGCATGAGAACGCTCTTCCAGTCGGCCAGATGCCGCCAGGCAGGAGCCGCGAAAAGCCGGTCATCGGGGATCTCCAGGACATTGGCGTAGGCAATGCTGCCTCCGCCGACTCCGGACCAGCGGAGGACCATCACTCCGTTGAGGAGGCTGATCTGCTGGATGCCGAAGCAGCGGAGGAAAGGCAGCCAGAGGAACTTCCTGACGTTCCAGTTGCTGCGGGGGAAGTCCTTGTCCTCAAAGCGCTTGCCCCGCTCCAGGACGAGGACGCGGTAGCCCTTCTCGGCCAGCCGCATGGCAGAGACGCCGCCGCCGAAACCGGACCCGACGACGACGTAGTCGAAGGCCTGGCGCGCACGGTCCGCTCCCATAGCACCTGCACCCCCTGACGTTGCGCTGGGTACTGCCCGGACAGGCTTATGCCGCTCTTTATACAACCTGACGGCCCGCAAATCAAGCCTGAGCGGGGACCGGGGGCGACTGACTTGATCTGCACCCGGCGGGGGCCTACCATCAATGCCGGACCGGCAACCGGCAGGAGGTGCGATGAAAGAGCTGAAGGACTACAGCGGCCGCTACGTTCCCAATCTGAGGTACGAGGACTTCTCCAAAGAGGTGCTGGTGAAGCTGCTCAGGGCCTATTCGAGGGAGGTCAACCTGCTGGCGGCCTACTGGGGTGAGGAGGTCCGCAACAGGCTGGGCCGGGAGGCGGAGAAGGAATGCCTGCTGTCCACCTGGAAGAGGATGGGCAAGCATGAGACAGGCTGGGCCATGGAGGCGGGCAACATCAGAGGGAACGACGTTGAGACCTACGTGAAGGCCACCCAGCTGATGGGGTCCTTCGCCCAGGGCCTCTTCAAGTATGACTTCGACCTGAAGAGCAGGAACCACGCCGTTCTGACCGTCAACCACTGCCCGGCCTTCGAGTCGCTGGAGAAGCTGGGTGACCTCGACTACCTGGACTGGGTGTGCACCGTGCTGGAAGAGGAGGCCATGAAGGCCTATGTCAGGCCGGTCAACCCCGCCATCGAGGTGAAGTGCCTCAGAGCGGGCCGGCGGCGGAGCAAAGAGGAAGTCCACTGCCGCTGGGAGTTCAGGCTGCAGGAATAGGGCCGGCGGCAGCGAGGAGACCGCGGACGGGGAGAAGGAGGGCAGACCTTGGAGAAGATGCTCTACGTTGTCTGGAAGAATGAGGCCGATCTGGCGGAGGCCTTCAGGCGGAGGCTGCTGGAGGAGATGTCCCCCCAGCTCATCAGGCTGGGGGCGCGCTGGCTGCGGATCGGCGTGGTTGATGACCATGTGGCCCCCGCCGCGCCGCTGCGCACGGAGACTACCAGGCCACCCATCGCCGGCCTGGTCTCCATCTGGGTGGACACATCGGTCAGGCGCCGGCCCCTTGAAGAAGCCATCCAGGCATCGGTGCACCGCCTGGCCGGCTACCTGGTCACTGAGTCCGAGCCCATCGTGAATACCAAGCACGTTGCGGCCGAGGGCGGGAGGACGCCGGGCATGTATCAGGTGGTCCTGCTGAGGAGGCCGCCGCGGCTGAGCCGCGAACAGTGGCTGGACATCTGGCTGGGCAGTCACACGCAGGTGGCCATCGACACCCAGTCCACCTTCGGCTACCGCCAGAATGTCATCGTCCGCCCGCTGACCTACCTGGCTCCGGCATACGACGCCATCGTGGAGGAGCTCTTCCCCGCGGAGGCCATGACCGACCCGATGGCCTTCTACAACGCGGCCGGCGATGAAGCCAAAAGGAAGCGGCATGAGAAGGCTATGGTGGAGAGCGTGGTCCGCTTCATCGACTTCGACAAGATGGACCGGATCCCGATGAGCGAATACACCATGAAGTCCTGACCTCCACGGCGGGGGCCAGGAACACTGAGATACTGGGGCCGCGCTCCGGCCTCAATCCCCGTCGATTGACTGCCGCTGGACAGGGGCAGTTCTCGCCAAAACCTATTGACAGCACTGAACCTCGTTGTTATAATGCAAATAGTTAGTTGCAGACTAAATGATAGGGTTGAAACGACTTAGTTGAGGGGGCAATCGGAGATGCTGTTCAGGTCAACGGGGTTGGGCAAGACGGAACTCAAAGCCAAGGTGACCGGTGTGGTCCGCCAGGGCGACTACCTGATCCTTCAGGTGGACACCCTGGAGCCGGTGCGGTGGAAGATCCGGGCGGGGATCAGCCTGCCCGACATGTGGGTGGTGATCAGGTCCATGATGAAACCGGCGAACCTGAAGATCATGTTCTCCAGGAGATGGGCCAGGGAGGCCCAGCATCCGGGCGAGTTCTAGGCGGGAAACGACTCTGGTGAGTCAGAGGAAGGAGGCACCGAAATGCAGTGGGAGATGATGCTTCTACTGGTGCTGGCTGGACCTTTCGTGGTCTACTGGGCGACGCGCTACGGCATTGCCAGGCTGAAGAAGAGAGCCGCAGCAAACAGGAAGTAGCAGGAGGTCAACTCCGAGTTGAACCAGCTTCAACGGTTTGGATCCGGTTTGCCCCTGCTCCGCGCCGCATCGGCAGGCGTGGCTGATGCGGGCGGCTGCCAGGTTTCTGCTTCCCAGACATGTGATGGGGCGGGCTCCCCGCCTGCCTCGTGTGACTAGGACCGGCCCTGTGCCGGTTTGGCTGCCAGTTTGACTTTCCTTCCGGCTCCCCTTGGATTCCTCTGATGGTGTGGTGTCTGCTCGTGGAGGGACCGACCAGGCCCACCCCCGCATCCCCGCCATGGATTCCGCATCAAGTGCGGGATGACGTCATGGGGCAGTGTGGCGATTGTGGTGATTGACAATTGGCAGAGCCTCGACTACTCTGTGCAGCGAAGGATCGGCGGTGGATCTGGAGTGAAGGCATTGAGGAAGCGACTGGCCTGGAGGCTGCTGGTTCTGGCCTGGCTGGGCATCGGGGTGGTCATGACGGTGCTGGGCGAGTGGGTGTTTGCCGGCACCAGCTACGTGATCGCGGTGTTCTACGTCTGCCTGGAGCTGTGGCTGTGGCGGCGGAACAAGAGGCTGGCCGAGGCGGCCGGCAAGCAGGACACGACTGCGGGCTCAGTTTGACAGGGAACACGGCGGAATAGTAAGATTCTTAGGTTATCAGTCGGTCTGGAGGAAGAAGATTTACGCGCTCATTGAATCCGGGGGCAAGCAATACAGGGTCTCGCCGGGCCAGGTGATCGAGGTCGACCGGATGGCTGCCGAGAAGGGCACCGTAGTGGAGTTGGACCGGGTGCTGATGGTGGCCGACGGCGACAAGGTCACGGTGGGCAAGCCCCTGCTGGCCGGGGCGAAGGTGACCGCGGCGGTGGTGGAGGAAGCCCGGGATGACAAGGTGATCGTCTTCAAGTACAAGCCGAAGGTGAGATACCGCAAGAAGCAGGGACACCGGCAGTGGTTCACCAGACTGGCTATTCAGGAGATAAGCCTGGGTCACGGGACGCGGAAGGGAGGCAAGAGGAGTGGCTCATAAGAAGGGTGCGGGAAGTACGCGCTGCGGACGCGACAGCCAGTCGAAGCGTCTGGGCGTGAAGCGCTACAGCGGCGAGACAGTGACGGCAGGGACGATCATCGTCCGACAGAGGGGAACGCGGATAAGGCCGGGCAACAATGTGGGACTGGGCAAGGACCACACCCTGTTTGCCCTGATCGATGGCATGGTGAAGTTCGAGCACGACACCAAGGAAAAGAAGAAGGTCAGCGTCTACACGGCGAGCTGAGAGGATATGAAAGAGAAGATCCACCCCACCTACCATGCGGATGCCAAGGTGGTCTGCGCCTGTGGGCACAGTTTCACCACCGGCGCCACGAAGAAGATGATCAGGGTTGAGGTGTGCAGCAACTGCCACCCCATGTTCACCGGCGAGCAGCGCATCGTGGACACGGCGGGCAGGGTTGAGCGCTTCAAGAGGCGCTACAAAAAGAAGGAACAGGGGCAAGCTGAGACGTCCTGATTCGACAGGGCCTGATCTGATTTGCGAGAGAGCGGGAGACCATTCCGCTCTCTATTCATTTTGTGGGGAGAAGTAGCTTGGCGGAGGATTTCCACTACGGCGGCCAGGCGGTCATCGAGGGGGTGATGATGCGGGGACGGCATCACCTGACCATGGCGGTGCGCGGCCCCGACGGCCACGTGCAGCTGAGCACCAGGCGGCTCCCCTCGGCCTATACGGGCAAGGTCAGGAAGATCCCCCTCATCCGGGGTGTCCTGGTGCTGGCGGAGACCCTGGTTCTGGGCATCCAGGTGCTCTTCGATTCCGCCAATGTGGCCCTGGGGGAGGAGAACAAGAAGATCGCCGGCCCTCTGCTCTGGGGGACGCTGGCGGTGTCCCTGGCCTTCACCGTGGCCCTGTTCTTCCTCACGCCGCTGTTCCTGACCAGCTTCGTCGAGTCGCACCTCGGGGACTCGTCCATCGTGAGCAATCTGGTGGAAGGGGTCATCCGCATCGCCATCTTCGTCCTCTATCTGGCCCTGATCAACCTGATACCGGACATAAGGGACATCTTTGCCTATCACGGGGCGGAGCACAAGGCGGTCAATGCCTATGAGGACAAGGCCCCCATGGAGACCGAGGCGGTGAGGAAGTACTCCACGGCCCATGTCCGCTGCGGGACGAGCTTCATCTTCGCGGTGCTGATCATCGCCATCGTGGTGTTCACCCTGCTGGGGGATCAGCCGCTGTGGCTCCGGGTGGTGTCGCGGGTAGTGCTCATCCCGGTGATCGCCTCGCTGGGCTACGAGTTCACCCGGATCAGCGCCAGGTTCGCCGGCAACCGGGTGATGCGGGTCTTCTTCTCACCGGGACTGCTGATGCAGAGGCTGACCACCCGGGAGCCGTCCGATGACAAGGTGGAGGTGGCCATCACCGCGCTGAAGGGCGTGATCGAAGCGGACGGTCGGCACGCAGCCAGCTAGTCGGCTGAGGGGAGCCGGCGGAAGAAGCAGGTCCTCTCGCCCGTGTGGCAGACGGGCCCGACGGGGGCGACCCGGACGAGCAGGGTGTCTTCGTCGCAGTCCTTCCAGATCTCCTTCAGGTTGAGGTAGTTGCCCGAGGTGGCCCCCTTGTGCCACAGCTCCTTCCGGCTGCGACTGTAGAACCAGACCTGGCCCGTTTCCAGGGTCTTCCTCAGTGACTCCTGGTTCATGTAGCCCAGCATCAGCACCTCGCCGGTATTGCAGTCCTGCACTATGGCCGGGACCAGTCCTCTGTCGTCGTACTTCAGCATCTGCGTGCTCCTTCCCCGGGCCTCTCAGGCCAGGGCCGCCAGGGCCTCCTCCAGTTTGACGTCTCCAGTATAGAGGGCTCTGCCCACGATGACACCCTCGACCCCCAGCCGGCTGAGCCTGGTGATGTGCTCGACCGAGGCCACCCCGCCCGAGGCGATGATGGCCACGCCGGGGCTGGCGGCCAGCTCGGTGATGACCGCGAAGTTGGGCTGGGTGAGCGTGCCGTCGCGGGCTATGTCGGTGCATATGAATCGCTTGGCCCCCAGCCCGGCCATCTGCCGGACCATCTCCGAGGCGGTGACGCTGGTCTTCTCCAGCCAGCCCCGGGTGGCCACGTATCCATCGCGGGCATCGACGCTGACGATGATGGCCTGGCCGAACTGCCGGCAGGCTTCGCGGACCAGGTCGGGGTTCTCCGCCGCGGCGGTGCCCAGGATGACCCGCTGCACGCCCAGGTCCAGCAGTTGTTGTATGGTCTCCATGCTGCGGATGCCGCCGCCGACCTGAACCGGGACCTTCACCGCAGCCGCGATGCGGCCCACCAGGGCCAGATGGCAGGGCTCTCCCTTGGCCGCCCCGTCGAGGTCAACCAGGTGCAGCCTGGGGGCGCCCAGGGACTGCCAGTGCTGGGCCATGCCCGCCGGGTCCTCGGAGTAGACCGTCTCCCGGCCGTAGTCGCCCTGGTAGAGTCGGACGCACCGGCCGCCCTTGAGGTCGATGGCGGGGATGACTTCCATGGTCATCCCGGGGAGCCTTCATCTTCGTAGCAGGCAAGCACGAAGAGCAGGTCCGCCAGCCTGTTGAGGTAGCGCAGCAGCTCCTCACTGGGCAACTGACCCTGCTCCTGGAGATTGACCACCCTTCTCTCAGCCCTGCGGACGATGGCCCGGGCCAGGTGGATGGCGGCCGAGGCGGCGCTGCCGCCGGGGATGACGAACTGGCCGGGTAGGCGGACCGCCTTCTCCAGTTCATCGATGAGGTCCTCTATATGCTGCACCTTCTGGGCCGTGATCACCGGGTACTTGCGGACGAACTGGTCGCGGTCCGCCATGGGCGCGGCCAGCTCGCCGGCCAGGGTAAAGAGGTCCTTCTGGGCTTCGAGCAGCAACTGGCGGACCCTTTCCTTGCCGGAGGCGGCCCGGGCCAGGCCCAGGGCGGCCACGGCCTCGTCCACGGTGCCGTAGGCCTCGCAGTGGGGATCGGATTTGGGGACGCGGGTGTTGAAGAGCAGGCTGGTCTCGCCCCGGTCGCCCTTCTTGTTGAAAGTCTTCATGCGGTCAGTCAACCTCCTGTCCCAGCAGAAAGGCGGCCACCGCGGCCAGCGCCCGGCGGGACGGCGCAGGCAGTCCCGCCCTGGCCAGGTCGCTCAGACTCTGCTGGTAGTGCCGGTCCCTCATGGTCTCGGCGTAGGCCCGGCTGTCTGTCCTCTCCAGGATGCGGAGCACCTGATCGACGTCCCGGTCGGAGAGGGCGCTCTGTCCGTAGATGCGGCGCAGGCTCTTCTGATCGCGGTCGCCGGCGCTGTGCAGCGCGTGGATCACGGGCAGGATCTTCTTCCTGCCCCTGATGTCGGTGTAGGGGGACTCACCGCCGTCCTGCCCCGGGCTCCATATCCCCTGCAGGTCGTTCTCCACCTGATAGGCCATGCCCAGGTTCCTGCCGAAGGAGCAGAGCGAGGAGATCTGATCGTGGTCCTGCGTCCCCAGCATGGCCCCGAAGCAGAGCGAGCACTCGAAGAGGGAGGCCGTCTTCTTGCCGATCATGTCCAGGTAGCCGTCCACGGTGATGTCCAAGTGCCGTTCATACTCGATATCGAGGTACTGTCCCTCGCAGAGCTGCAGGCTGGCCCGGTTCAGGTGCCGGGAGAGCAGCACCACCTTCTCCGGGGGCACGCCTCTGTCCTCCAGCCGGAAGAGGGCCAGCTGGGCCAGGACGTACATGGCGTCGCCGGCGTTGATGGACTGGGCCTCGCCCCAGAGCTTCCACACCGTGGGCCGGCTGCGCCGCTCCCAGCTGGCGTCCTGGATGTCGTCGTGGATGAGGGAGAAGTTGTGTATCAGCTCCACCGCGGCCGCGGCGGGCAGGGCGGAGGTCCACTGTCCGCCGGTGGCCTCGCAGGCGAGCAGGCAGAGGGTGGGCCGGGAGAGCTTGCCGGGACTCTGCTGCTCTTGACCGTTCTGGTCCACCCAGCCCAGGTGGTAGCGCATCATGGTGTAGAGGGGCGAGCCCCCTTCACCGAGCACGGCCCTGAGCTCTGCCTCCAGCTGCGGCAGGTAGCGGCGGAAGGAGTCCGGTGCGCGCATCTGTGTTCGCATCTATCGTCCGCGGCGAAGAATACCGTGGCCGGACACGGCGGCCTATGGAGGGGTCGAGCCGGTGAATAGGCTTCGCCTGCGGGAATCCAGAGAGAGCTCGGGGAAGGCCACCAGGATCTGGCTGGCGATCCCTGACGCGTCGAGGCCGTACTTGGAGCGGAGTATTGCCTGGGAACCGTGCTCCACGAAGACCTGGGGCAGGCCGTGGCATTTCACATGGACGTCCGACACCTGGTAGTTGTTCAGCATCTGCAGCACCGCGCTGCCGAATCCGCCGGCCAGGACATTCTCCTCCACGGTGAGCAGTCGCTTCGTCCTCCGGGCCGTCTCTGAGATGAGCTGGACGTCCAGGGGGTTGGCGAAGCGGGCGTTGACCACGGTGCATTCCAGCCCCGACTTCGACAGGGCGGCCGCCGCCTGGAGCGACGGGTGGACGGTGGCGCCGATGGCCAGGATGGCCGCGTCCTCGCCGCTGCGCAGCACCTCTCCCTTGCCGATGGGCACCTCCTGCAGGGAGTCGTCCAGCTTGGCCCCCGTGCCGGAGCCCCTGGGGTAGCGGATGGCCATGGGCCGGTCGGCCTTCACTGCCGTGTAGATCAAGTGCTGCAGCTCATTCTCGTCCTTGGGGGCGGCGACCACCAGGTTGGGGATGCAGCCCAGATAGGACAGATCGAGCGTGCCCTGGTGGGTCCGGCCGTCCTCGCCCACGATCCCGCCGCGGTCGATGATGAAGACCACTGGCAGCTTCTGAAGGCAGACGTCGTGGACCAACTGGTCGAAGGCCCGCTGCAGGAAAGTCGAGTATACCGCCACGATAGGCACGAAGCCCTGGGTGGCCAGGCCGGCGGCGAAGGTGACGGCGTGCTCCTCGCAGATGCCCACGTCGAAGACCCGCTGAGGGATCTCCTTGGCCACTGCGTTCAGTCCCGTGCCGTCGAGCATGGCGGGCGTGATGACCACCACCTTGGGGTTCTCCCGGGCGATGCGGAGAACGGTCTGCCCGGCGATCTCGCTGTAGCTCACTCCGGTGCTCTTGCCGTTGGCGCCCGAGATGCCGTGGAAGCGGATGGCGTCCTCCTCCGCGGGCCCGTAGCCCTTGCCCTTGGTGGTGATGACGTGGATGAAGGTGGGCCCCTTGTCGTAGTCGCGGGCCTGCTGCAGGGCCGCCTCAAGCCCGGCGATGTCGTGTCCATCAACAGGCCCGAGGTAGGCGAAGCCCATCTCCTCCCACATGATCATGGGCAGGAGGAAGCCCTTGACGCCCCTCTTGATGCGCCTGCCCAGTCTCTCCCCCATGGGCAGCCTGGTCACGGCGTCCGACAGCCTCCGCTCCGCCCTGAGGAAGCGGGCGTTGAGCCGGATCTTGTTCAGCCGCCGCGACAGTGCGCCGACGCTGGGGGAGATGGCCATGCCGTTGTCGTTCAGGAGGATGATCAGCCGGCTGCGCATCTGCCCCGCCTGATTCAGGGCCTCCAGGGCCATGCCCCCGGTCAGCGCGCCGTCGCCGATGACGGCCATGACGTGGTAGCTCTCGCCAGCCAAGTCGCGGGCGATGGCCATGCCGGTGGCGGCGGAGACCGAGGTGCTGGCATGCCCGGCCCCGAAGGCGTCGTGAGGGCTCTCACTGCGGTCGGTGAATCCGCACAGGCCGCCGAACTGGCGCAGCGTATGGAACTGCTCCCGGCGTCCGGTGAGCAGCTTGTGAACATAGGACTGATGTCCGACGTCCCAGATGATCTTGTCCCTGGGGCTGTCGAAGACGCGGTGCAGGGCGATGGTCAGCTCCACCACGCCCAGATTGGAGGCCAGATGGCCGCCGTTGGCCTCCACCATGCGGACCAGGTCCTCCCGCAGCTCGGCGGCCAGGGTCTCCAGCTTCTCTGGAGCCAGCCCCTTCAGATCAGCGGGCTGGGTGATGCCGTCCAGGATCCTCACAGGGACTCCTCCACAGGTCCAAGCCCGGGTGGGGCGGTGGCGAATAGCGAAGCGGTCAACCTGCCTCCATATCAGTCACCTTGCCAAGGCGGCGGGCGTGCCTGCCTTCTTCGAATCCGGTGTCCAGGAACGTCTGGATGACCTCGGCGGCCAGGCCCGGCCCGAGGACATCCTCGCCCAGGCAGAGGATATTCGCGTCGTTGTGCTGCCGGGCGCGGCGGGCGGTGTAGATGTCGTGGCACACCGCAGCCCGAATGCCCTTCACCTTGTTGGCCGCGATGCTCATGCCGATGCCGCTGCTGCAGACCAGGATGCCCAGGGCGTACTGCCTGCCGGCCACGGCCCGGGCCACTGCACTGGCGATGTCGGGGTAGTCCACTGAGGTGCTGTCGTAGCAGCCGAAGTCGCGGTGGGTGTCGCCGCGCTTGGTGATGATGTCGGCTGCCAGACGCTTCAGGATCAGTCCTCTGTGATCGCAGCCCAGGGCAATGTTCATCGGCTCCATCCGTGCTGCCTATTGCGTGTAATTATAGCGCACAATCCTTGACAGGGAAACGCGGCAAAGGTAAACTCTGTTCACGAAAGCCGCGAACCGCGTTCGTGACTTGCGTGTTCGCGGGCGTTCGTCAGGTCCAGAATCCGGCCCCGTGGTGTAGCGGTCTAACATGCCACCCTGTCACGGTGGAGATCGGGGGTTCAAATCCCCCCGGGGTCGCACCTACTACTTTTCTGTTGACATCTTCCCCGTAGCAGCCCCGGCCCATCTGGTGGTTCCACCAAGAGACAGCCGGAAGCTGCCACCCGAAGTCCTGGAGACGCTTCTCACAAAGAGCACGACTGCAAGTCTTCGGACCATGGCAGAGGAATATGGTGTATCACATGAATCCGTCAGACGGGCTTGCCGGGCACTTGATCGAGTCCGCGGCCGACAGCCCTCTCGGTCTCAGGTGATGAAGTGATCGCCCCAAGAGGCGTTTGTAGTATAATTGCGTCAGATGTAGACATCGTGCTAGGAGTCTGAACCAGGCAGTTGAGATGCGAGCCCTACCGAAGAAGCAGCAAATCCCAGTGACCACGAACATGCTTGGACGTTACATTGTTGCAGACCCTGCCATCTGTCACGGTCAACCGACCTTCCGTGGCACCAGGATACTGCTCTCAGACGTTCTGGAGCAGATAGCCAGCGGCATGACCTGGGAGGCCATCATCGAGGAGTGGCATGGTCACCTGACCAAAGAAGCCATCGCTGAAGGCGTTCGCCTGGCTCACCAAGCTCTTCGAACTCATACCAAGGAGTTGGTATCGCAGCCGGTTGACGGATGATCATACTGGACGAGAACATCCCCGAGAATCAGCGCCAGCTCCTGCGGAGCTGGCGTATTCACATCCGTCAGATCGGCCCCGAAATAGGCCGCCCGGGCATGAAGGACAAGGAGATCATCCGTCTTCTGCATCGATTCCCCCGTTCCGCGTTCTTCACTCGTGATTCTGGCTTCTACGATCCCCAACTTCGTCACGCAGACTACTGCCTGGTCTACCTCTCCGTTGGGCAGTACGAAGTGGCCAGCTTCATTCGCCGCTTTCTGCGACACCCCGTGTTCAAGACCCAAGCCAAACGAAACGGAGCGGTGATCCGCCTGAGCCAGATGGGTTTGTCAGTGTGGCGCCCTGGTCAGAATGCGGAACAGAAACTGAGCTGGACAGCCTGAGCCCCTGTATGTGGCCTAGTCGTCAACCACCGCCGTCCGCCGCCCCCTCCTTAGCCAGCGCCCTGTCTATCCCTTGCCCCAATCTCACCGCCAGGCGATTCAGCTGCACACGGAGATCCTCAACCGGCATTTCCTTGCCAGGGCCAGGCACAAGCTCGGGCCGGTCCCGACTGTAGCCCCTCGCCGTCATCCGTTCTTCCAGTACCGCTGAGGCGCTCCTGGGCGCTCGCTTGTCACAATCCTCGAATCTCCAACACTTCATGATCATCTCTTGGTGTGGGAAATGCCGCGGTCCCCCTTCCGTCTTCGCCTAGCAGTCCCTGGTCTCTGGTTGCGTTCTGACCCTGATGAAGGGGCATTTGCCTGTCATTCGCTCTTGACATCACAAACGACTCTGGCGTAGGATGCCGGTACCCGTTGGTTCGGGGGCATAGATCTGAGGGTTGCAGAGAGGACCCAGCAGACACAGTGGGGAGTAGCTCCTGAAAGGCAGATCAGACTTCGGACCCTTGGGGCACTTGTCTGTCCTTGTGGCTGCCGTTCTTCTGGCTGGTTGCCTGCTGCCAGTTGTCTGGCCAGAATCGGTGAGCGCATGGTCGACCGATCCCACCAAGAACAGAGTGATTTCACAAGGGGGATACGGGGGCATGGCCATGTGCAGCGATGGCTCTGGTGGCGTGGTCGTCGTCTGGGCTGGCTCCCCATCGCGTGGTGATCCGCCTCGCCTGCGTGCCGAAGGACTGGATGAGACTGGTTCATCCCGGTGGAGGCAGCAGCGGGTTGCTGGCTGTCCGGCTGAGAGCAGGCAAGACGCTCCGGCGATCGTGAATGATGGTTTGGGTGGCACTGTTATCGCCTGGCGGGGGATTGGCATCCAGGCCCAGAAGCTGGATGACTTCGGCAAGCGGCAGTGGGCAGACGACGGCGCGCACGTTGCCAGAGCAGACTTCCCCGTAATGACGGCGGACGGCCTCGGTGGGACCATCGTCGTCTGGCATAGCTCGGGCGACCTCTATGCTCAGAGGCTGGGCTCGGATGGCATGCTGCAGTGGGCGACTGACGGAGTGGCTGTGTACACAGGCGGCGAACAGCGGCTGCACCCGGTGCTGGTGAGCGATGGCTACGGCGGTGCGATCATTGCCTGGTACGACGGGAGCACCGGCCGCGGCGAAGACAACAGAGTCTATGGTCAGAGGCTGGACGCTGAAGGTGTGCCACAGTGGACGGCAAATGGAGAAGTCATCTGCTCTGTTCCGGGTGACCAACGCGATCTGGCCATTGCCAGCGACGGCTCAGCGGGTGCCATCATTGCCTGGAATGACAAGCGCTCACCCGACGGCGGGGTCTATGCCCAGAGGCTCAACTCCGCTGGCGAACTTCAGTGGGATGCTGAGGGGGCCCTCATCCGCCGCGACGCCCATTCCCAACCCGTGATCGTAGGCGACGGCTTTGGCGGTGCCATCATCACCTTGGCAACAGGAAGCGACCTCAGTGAGAGTGAGATCTCAGATATCTACGCGCAGCGGCTGGACTCCGATGGGAGTCCACAGTGGGCACCGGGAGGAGTGGCTGTCTGCACAGCCCCCAACAACCAGATAGAGCCGGTCGCGGTGAGTGATGGCTCTGGCGGCGTCATCATCGCCTGGCAAGATGGGCGTGTTGCCACTGACACCGACAGACAGGACGAACTCTGGGATTGGGGACACGCCAGTATCCTTCACAACGATGACATCTATGCGCAGAGGTTGGACTCAGGAGGCAACCCACAGTGGACTTCCGATGGTGTGGCTGTCTGCACAGCGCCGCACCTGCAGAGAGGTCTCCAGATGGTGGCCAACGGCTCTGGTGGTGCCGTTATCGCTTGGGCTGACTTCCGTGACTACCCTTTGGAGGGCATGCGTACGGACTTGGGCTACATCTTTGACTGGTATGCGCAGGGGGTTGATGGCTCGGGAAGCCTGGGGCCTGCTTCGGGCGGCCGTGATCTACCAGTACTGATAGTGGTAGTCGTCGCTCTAGGTGCGGTCTGTGTTGTTGCGGCGGGAACATTGGTCTGGAAACGGCGAGGGGCGCAGGCAGCGGCGAAAGCCGCCGGCTGACCCGGCTCAGGGCGTCAATCGCCCTGCATCCAAGCAGATGTTGGGGTGCTATGTTGTGTTGAGTGGTCTTCCTGACCAGTACCACATCGAGTGAGGTGAAACAGTGTACTGCACAAAATGCGGACAGCCCAGTGAGGGACAGGCCCTGTTCTGCCAAAGCTGTGGAGCACGTCTGCAGAAGGCAAGCCAGGAACCGGGTTTCCAGGAGGGCATGACTGTCACTGGAAGCACGGAGTATGCAGGTTTCTGGAAGAGACTCCTGGCTTCATTCATCGATGGTCTCCTCGTAGACATCCCCCTGGTACCGCCCTACATCTTGTTCTTCATGTGTCCGCGAATAGAGTACCTCGTGATTCTCTTTGTCTTGGGGCTTGTTCTGCCCTGGCTCTATTTCGCCATCATGGAAAGTTCATCACATCAGGCAACGCTGGGGAAGATGGCGCTGGGCATCATGGTGACCGATACCCAAGGAAGACGGATCCCTTTTGCCAGGGCAACGGGAAGAGACTTCGGCAAGATAGTCTCGGGGCTGATCCTGTACATCGGACACATCATGATCGCTTTCACAGAAAGGAAACAGGGGCTTCACGACATCATGGCTGGATGCCTGGTAGTGGTGAAGAGAACGGGCGGATCGACTGCGCCGGCAGCCGGCGTGAACGGAAGAGCGCGGGGGGTGAAGAAGGCCGCCCTTGTTCTGGTGGTGCTTACCCTCCTGTGTGCAGCCGGTGGCGCTGCAGCATACATGGCGCTGCGACAGAAGCCATCGGGACCAGACATAGTCGCCAGCTTGAAGCAATTGCCGATGGTGAGAGATGCCTCCAATGCGACATGGAGTCCGGATGGAATGACAATACTGTACGAGGCCTGGCCTAGCATCTGGAAGGTAGACCACGACGGAGGAAATCGTACATACCTCGGCGAAGGCAGACTTCCAACTTGGAGTCCAGATGGGTCGCGGATCGCCTTTGTGACTGACGATGGGCTAGAGGTGATGAACGCGGATGGTGGAGACAGGGAGATGCTACTGGACTTGGCCGATATCGTCCCTGTTGCCCTTCTGGAGGACGCGAGCGTGGATTCGGCGGTTTGGAGCCCAGACGGAAGCAGGATCGCCTTTGTGGTGGGATCGTACGTGCCTGGCCCCTTTGACCCCTCGGACCCCATGAGGCAGACCGGCACCAGTCTCAGCAGCATCTGGATCATGAACAGCGATGGCACTGAGCCCAAACGGCTCACCACGGATTCGGCATATGAGCAGGGTCCCAACTGGAGTCCGGACGGCCAGAGCGTTACCTTCGTCTCCAACAGGAGCGACGGCGAATACGGTAGGTGGACATCGAAAGTGGATGGCAGCGGCCAACCAGAACCGGCCGAGGGGGGCCGTTTGAGCCCCGACGGAACGAGGATAGCCTACGTGACGGAGGATGCGGATCTCTGGCTGAGAGACGCCGATGGGGGTAACGCTGTCAGGGTCGCTGGCGGTTCGGGACGGTACTACAATCCGACCTGGAGCCCGGACGGCACCATGGTAGCCTTCGAATCCGTCGTTGTTGGGCCGGTGGGCAACATCTGGATCGTGAACGCGGACGGGAGTGGGAAGACCAAGCTGACTGGAGCCACCAAGCACTCATTTGACTGTACGCCTGAATGGATTAGCTACAAAGAACCGCAATGGAGTCCCGACGGAACGAAGCTCCTATTCATAAACGGTCTGACGAAGGGGAATACGACGTGGGGCTACGATAGGCTGTGGGTGATGGAGGTGAATCTGGAGAAAGGCTCAACCTGAATACGGCCGGATTCCAGGCTCTTGGCTGAACAACTCAACTACGCAGCTTCTTGATGAGCCACGCCGTGTTCTGGCCTTGGTCCTTGTTCACTGGGTTTCCCAGAGGACATAGCACCTTCGTGAGGTACTGCGTGTATTGTACTTTGGAGTCCGAAGCCCCCCGGGGTCGCTACTTCGTTGTTCTCGAACACTCCTCCCAGTTCATCTTGAAGAATGGTTCGAAGTCAGGCTGTGGCTGGACTGCAACCACGACCCCGTCTCTCACCCAAATCTCCTGAAACAGGCACCTCGCCAGCGCGTTCTTCTGCTCTTGTGTGGCAGCATCCCGAGCCTTCACAGTGTCGGCAAGTGACTGTGCCACTCTGTCTATTTCTTCCCCAGGGGTTTGAACCGGGACTAGCCTAGTCAGGTCGCTTTGTATCTGGCGCTTCTCGGCCAGGTACCGTTTCTTGGGGATGTGCCCCCACATTCACAGCTCCTTGGTTCGGCCTCCCTCACTGTGCTCGTGAGGGCAGCAATCCTGCGGCAGATTGTGCCAGCCCAACATCAGCTTGGATGGGAAAGGGGTAGGTCGCTCGGACATACGAAGAGGCGAAGCCGAAGTGGACTGTTCACGGCAGTAGCGAAGTTGATGCCCTCAACAACGAGCGCATACCCAGTCCACTGCATTCTCGGCAAACGGGGCCAGGCATCAGCGGAGGTTCAGTGCCCCATCCTTGACACTTGGCACAGACTATCCATTGCCGCATGCGGCCTGGGGTCCTGCCGACGCCGTTGCAGGTCGGGCATGACTTCCGGGACCAGTTCACCGGCAGTGTCCATCTTGGTCCTTCGACTTGGCCAGTTCCAGCGCAGTTCTTGCATGCGATCACTGTCCACCCCCTACGACGCATGTGCCCATCACATGCAGAAGACGGAATGGCAAGAAACCTCCGTGACCCTATGGTACCGAAAGACGACCCTGTATGCCGAGAGAGAGACCCTCCTTCTCCACTTTCTCATCGTCGAACGGCCACTTGTCGTATGCTACGAGCAGCTGCTTCAGGTCTCGGAAGAGCGCCTTGTTGTACATCGTGGTAGACCGCGGGTTGTCGGTCACAGCAATGTGTTTGAAGCTTCGGTTGTCACCAGTCATGTGGATAGTGTGCCATCCACCCCTTCCTCTTGACGCCCAGATACCGAAAGATGCCACCAATGCCCTTTCCCCCTTGTAGGCGCGCACCTGGCCGGGTTTCACGCCAACCTCCTCTTCAAACTCCCCTGAACGAGTTGGCCGAGTCTGATTCTTCTGCGACATTATACCACCCGATGTCGGCTTGGAGACAGAGGCGACAAAGCATGAAGCAGGCGGTTGCCTTGACCCTCCTCCGATGGTTGCCTAGAATCCTAGACGCTGTATCTATACGAGGAGGGCAGGGATGCGATTCTTCAGACTCATGGCTATCGGGGTGGTGTTGCTGGTGCTGGTCGGCTCGATTCTGGGTATGGCTTGTGCGGGGGCCAAAGGTGCACAAGGGCCAAAAGGTGAAACGGGAGCACAAGGCCCACAGGGTGTCCAGGGAATACAGGGAGTCAAGGGTGATACTGGTGAGCAGGGACCTCAGGGGATACAAGGCCCTCAGGGTATGCCCGGCATCGGAGTCGAGTGGATGGGCGAATGGGACAGTGCGGTACTGTGCGCCAAGTACGATGCTGTGGGATACCAGGGGTCTTCCTACATTTCCAGGCAGGACAACAATGCCAACAACCTGCCAACAGACACGAACTGGTGGGACCTGTGGGTTGACAGGGGAGAGGCTGGGCCACAAGGCCCTCAAGGGATAGAAGGCCCGCAGGGTGAAAAGGGGGACACGGGCGCCACTGGAGCCATGGGGGCGCAAGGAGTCAAAGGTGATACCGGTGCGCAGGGCACACAGGGAATACAAGGAATACAAGGACCAGCTGGGCCAAACATGGTAGTAGCCATGGGCGGTCGCCATCTGGACTACGACAAGATGTACAACGCCTCAGGCTATTCATGGGGTGGTGAGACCTTCAGGTTTCAACTTACAGGAATAACCTACCACTACGCAGACTATGCGACCTTGGTGACCCTCGTTAACAATGGTGCAGGGCGTACTGCTGAGGTCGACAGCGCCGATGGTCTACTTCTCGTCACCCTATACGACAATGCAGGAAACAAGGTCTGGGGCGACTTCTATTTCGTCGTTCTGCAAGCGCCCTGACTTGGCCTGAATCCATAGGCGACACCGTGCAGAATGGGGGAATGGGATAGGGAACAGCCCCATCGGAAACGCGCGTGTCAGAGGGTTTGGGCAGACCACGGCATACCGCCTGGCTGATGACGTTGCTGTGGCCCCGCAGGCTGGTCGTCGGGGTGAGCTGTGGTCATGATCAGACCGCGAACAGACCATCGGGACTGCTGGACGGCAACGATTGGGGAGCAAGAGGGGACACACAAGAGCAAGAGTCTCCGGGTGGGGCACGGGGTGGCGCTGAGGTGTGCTGGGGGACTGAAGGACTGGACTCGCCGTGGTCCCTTGGCTAGAGTTGCACCTGCATCTTCAGGTGCTTGATGCCGGCCTCCCAGAAGGGCGTTCCCACCCCCTCGAAACCGCATGACCCGTAGAACGGCACGACATCGTGCTGGGCATGCAATATGACGTGTTTGACCTGCCTCATCTTGGACTCCGCGATCAGAAAGGAGACAAGCTCCCTGCCGATCCCTCTCCGCCTGAAGGGCCTTGAGACCGCCATTCTCTCCAGTTTGGCCTGGCTGCCGGCGAGGAAGCGGACCCGTGCCGTGCCGACGACTTCGTCACCATGCACGGCCACAACATGCGTCGCCTCGTCGTCCAGGCCGTCGAACTCCAGTTCGGCAGAGATCCCCTGCTCCTGAACGAATACCTGCCGGCGGAGGTCGAAAGCGGCCGCCATCTCAGCTTCGTCCGCTACGCGTCTGCAGCATGTCACTGGCGAGATCACAGCTGCGCTCCAACCTCAGCCTGGGGACAGAAGACCGGACGAATGGAGAGCGGGATGAGTGCCTCCTACTGGCGCGGCTTGCGGATATCCGGAGACGGCCGGGTTGATGAGGCCAGCGCGGGACCCTGTGGCGTGACGCCGGGGTGCCCCACCCTGACGATCTTGCACTGCTCAACCTTGGACTTCACCAGCTTCAGTTGCAGCAATGAGCCACACTCGCGGCAGGTGATCTGCCCGTCGTACTTCTGGGTGTTCAGGTTGTTGGGGATGGCCGTCTCCTTGAGGCAAATGAGACACTCGATCTTCATGCTGCTCTCACCTCGCTCAGTGGTATGTGAGGACCAGTGACGTGATTATACCACCCCCATCTCAGCTTGCTGACTGGGCAGCCATAAATCCGATGCGATAGACGCTAAGGGTATTGACAACGCTGGCCGACAGTGCTTCAATGTCCGCTCATGTGAAAGAAAGGAGAAACCTGGCTGATGGCCAGGGACGGAATATGAGGAGATGCCTTAGAAACACACGTCTGATGCGGAAGAAAAGCTTGGTGCCGGTGGTGGCTCTGGCACTGATCGCCGTGCCGGAACCGGTGACAACGGTGGTGGGAGTGGCAGTGCTGTGCCTGTGGATTGCCTGGCCGCATCTGACCGGGCGGGTCTACCGACCGGCCCCTTGCTCCGGGGTAATCGTCCACAGGGGATTGCTGCCTCGATAGAAGTCGCCGGACGAGGAGCTCTGCTCGCGCCAAACAAAAGGGGGCAGTGAAAGCCCCCTTCTCTCTTGGCGTCAGGTGCAGGTGCCTGCAACGCCGGTGGGTGCGGCACTCAGGCCGCAGCGGCGGACCTGGCCGCCTCTGCACCCCAAGTTCTGGCCCGCTCCAGTTCGCCCTCCCGCAGGGGCCAGTGGGAGCCTTTGACGATGAAGCGGTGGTCTTTGGCCATGGGGTGGTATCCTGCCTTCCGCAATCCCCGGCGAATCCCTCCGGTGGCGCTGCCGAGAGGTGTTGTGAACAATCTGTGATCCGGCAGCCGCCACTTGTAGCCCTGCTGTGAGGGCGGCTCGGTATCGTCCTCCTCGGGGACCACCCGAAAGGAGGAGACTGATGAGACTGAGAGCGATCATCTCGGGTTTGGGTTTGGCGTGCCTGCTGATGCTAGGGGTGGTGAGCAGCGGCTGTGCCTCCAAGGCCGGCGCGGACAGTGCCATAGGCAAGATGCCGTGGGATACCGACCGGTTCGTCTATGTGGACGTCAGGGCTTTGAGGGGCGACGACGATCTGGCCGACCTCTATGATGTCTGGAAGGACAGCGCCGGACCCACCCTGACCATGCGCGGCATTGACCGGAGTGACGTGACCTGGGCCGCCTACGGCGATTCACTCACCCTCCTGGGCGGGAAGTTCGACCTGACTGAGATAGGGCATGAGCTGGACGACAAGAACTACGCCGACGACGAGTACCGGGGCGTTGAGGTCTGGACCAAGCCCTACGGCAATGAACTGGTGGCCCTGATGAACAACCTGATCATCATCGGCGGTGAGGAGCCTGTCGAGGAGACTATCAGGGTGATCAAGGAGGGCGAGGACTCGCTCGGCGACGACAACGACGTGGCCGATGTCCTGAAGAAGCTGCCGGACGGCACTCTGACCGAGGTGCACACGGACAACTGGCTGATCGACAGCGTGCTGGCGGGGTACGAAGCCGTGGGGTTGTCGGTGGAGAAAGAGGATGATCAGACGCTGAAGGTCACGGCCGTGGTCAAGTTCGACGACGACGAATACGCACGGGACGGCCTGGTCCAGATCGAGGACTACCTGGACCTTCAGTACATGCATGTCGATGTCACCCGGGACGGACAGTATGTGATCGGCACCGCGGAGGTGGACATCGAGGACGCGGAGTCATTGTTCCGCAGGGGGTAGAGGCGGCTGCCCTTCATGGTGGCCGGCGTGACGGAGACCGGGGCCGAGCCGTGATTGACGTGAGCCTTTCCCGCTTCAGCGGGAGAGGCTCTTTCTTTTTGCGGGATGCTGACGGCGGCGCTGGCGGAAGTCAGGGAGTTGAACGTCCGCCCGTTCCCATGAGGGCGGCTGCCTGACGGACGCATTCCTCGAAGGCTTCGAGAGAGGTGTAGATCCGGTCAGCGGGCACGTCTGCCCTGACCACCTTCGCGCCGGTTCTGTGGACTGGCCCTTCCACCATGCAGTTGTCCACCAGGCCGAATGGCTCGACGAGGAAGCCGTCCGGAGCCACCCGCTCCTCGAAGTGGGCGGCCACGTTGGTGTAGCCGAAGACGGGCTTGCCGCGGCCATGCATGTAGCCAATCTCGATGGCGGTGCCGACATCCATGCTGGGGCCCCGGAAGGGTGTCATGTTGGCAACTATGAGGTGGCAGCTGTCCATCAGCTCGATCATGAGGTCGAAGCTGCGGTAGCCCCATTGGGGCGGGTCGGGCAGGGCCGGCAAGCCGGAGAAGTCGGCATCCAGCGGGTACACGCCCTCAAAGCCGAATCGAGCGCAGATGTCCTTCTTGGCCTGTCCGATCTCCAGGGCGTTGGGGAAGAAGACGTCCGGCCCGGCAAGGTAAGCTCGCATCCATGGGACCCCTTTCTCTGCCATGAGAAGATCACACTGCATGATCACCCATCCGCCCATCTGTACAGGTTCGATCTGGACTTCAGTTCGTCCAGCCCGCAGTCGAAGCAGATGCCGTTGTGGCAACAGATCACCCCGCCGCACTTCTGGCATTTCCATTTCTCCATTTGTTGCCTGAGGAAGGGAGCCACCCCGTTCCTCTTGATGAATTCGAGATTGTCAATCATGCTCATCCTGAAGAAGGTCCTGTAGCGCTTGTCCAGACGCTGCAGCCTCTGGCAGGGGAAGGTGGAGCACTCATGGCAGTACTCGACCCGGCCGTCGAGCAGCAGATCGCACCGTTTCTTGAGGAAGGCGCAGGTCTTCCCCCTCGGTCTGCAACCGGCGCAATAGGGCATCCTTACGCCCTTCTTCTTCACTGCGTGTGTGAAAGCCAGATAGCTGCTGCACAAGGCGCAGTTCATACCGCAGGGAGCAATCAGGCCGTTCTTCATGGCGGTGGTTGTCAATCTCCCCTTTCGGGCAATTATACCCTCCGCCTTGTCCTGGAGGCGAAGCAGCTGCCGCGGCATAGGTGCCTGGGAGTGGGTCAGCTCTGGCAGCGGCAGCCGTTCTGTTTGCTTATGTGGAATATCTGTCCTATACTACTGTCCGCAACGCTTTTTGTGTGGACAGGGCGCATGCTTGATCAACCCCCCCCACCGAAGCCGGTCAGCGCGTCACAGGCATTCCCCGGAGGAAAGTCGATACACCGATGAGGCATGTCACAGCCCGGTCAGCCGCTGTCAGGCTGCTGTTGACGCTGCTCATGGTTGCCGGGATCGTCCTGTGCAGCTTGGGGGTGTCCGTTGCGGCGTCGCTGGGGACAGTTCAGCTCGTGGCCGCGGGTCCGGCCGTGACCACCCCCACACTGGCCGGCGGATACAGCTTCTCCCTGGTGGTGGCCGCCGATGGCACCCTGTGGTCCATGGGCTACAACAACTACGGTCAGCTTGGCCAGGGGAACTATGATCAGAAACTGACCCCGACCCAGGTGGGCAGTGCCACCAACTGGAAGTCTGTGGATGCACAGTGGTGGCATTCTGTGGGGGTGCGCGCCGATGGCACCCTGTGGGGCTGGGGCAGGAACGGCGACGGTCAGCTGGGCCTGGGGTATATCAGCTCCTCTGTGCCCTCCCCGACTCGGGTGGGCAGTGCCACCAACTGGGTGGCGGTGAGCACCGGTCAGAGTCACTCCCTGGGCCTCACCTCCGATGGCAACCTTTGGGCCTGGGGCAACAACGGATACGGTCAACTGGGCCTGGGGGACAATGTCAGCAGAACCGCCCCCGCGCTGGTGGACAGCGTCCACGACTGGACGGCGGTGTCCGGGCGTTGGGACCACTCGTTGGCGTTGCGCTCCGATGGCAGTCTCTGGGCTTGGGGCTACAATGGCGCTGGCGAACTGGGGCTGGGCCACAAGTTCACGACCTACAGTCCGACCCGGGTGGGCAGCGACAACAACTGGGTCAAGATAGGCGGCGACTTCCACTACTCCCTGGGGATACGCTCCAACGGCACCCTCTGGTCCTGGGGCTACAACTACAATGGTATTCTGGGCTTGGGCGACGAGACGGACAGACTTGTGCCCACTCAGGTGGGCAGTGCCACCAACTGGACGGCGGTGGCCCCGGGCAGGGTGCACTGCCTGGGACTGCACACGGATGGTACGCTGTGGGGCTGGGGCAGCAACTATGAGGCCGAAACGGGCGTGGGATACTCCTCCGAGAAGGTGTTGGCCCCTTCCCAGGTCATCGGCACTGCCAACTGGCTGGTTGCCGCCGCGGGAGACGCCCACTCCGTGGGATGGCGCACGGACGGCACGCTCTGGGGTTGGGGCAGGAACCAGTATGGCGAGCTGGGCATAGGCGGCACGGCAACCAAGGTGGAGATCCCAACGCAGGCCAGCCTGAGCACGGAAGTGCCCCTGTCGGTGGTCACCCTGGCAGCGGGCAGCATCTCGACTACGGGGGCCACCCTGAACGGGAATCTTACCGGGCTTGGCTCGATATCACCGGTGCAGGTGTCCTTCCAGTGGGGGCTGACCACAAGCTACGGCAATACCACCACGCCGCAGAGCAAGACCGGCACCGGGGGCTTCAGCTTCGCACTGAGCGGACTGAGCCCGCAGACCAGCTACCACTTCCGGGCCAGGGCGGTGGGTGACAGCACGGTCTATGGCGGTGACGTTGCGTTTACCACGGCCACGCCGACGACCACGCCGCCGACGGTGACTACCGGCGATGCCAGCAATGTCGGCCTTGACTCGGCCCAGCTCAACGGCAATCTGACCGCGCTGGGCACCGATACCAGCGTCAGTGTCTCCTTCGAGATGGGCACCCTGCCGGGAGTCTACGGCTACGAGACGACACCCCAGGTGAGGAACTCCACCGGGGCGTTTCAGCACATCCTGAGCAGTCTGGCCGGCGGCACTACCTACTACTACCGGGCCAAGGCGGTGGGTGACGGGACCAGCTACGGGGCGGAGAAGAGCTTCACCACAGCCACACCGCCGGCGGTGGCCACCGGCAGTGCCAGCAGCATCACAGGGACATCGGCCGTCCTGAGCGGCAACCTGACTTCGCTGGGCACGGCCTCCAGTGTCAGCGTGTCGTTCCAGTTGGGGACCTCGCCGGGGGTCTACGGATTCGAGACCACGCCGGAGGCCAAGAACTCCGTGGGGACCTTCCAGTTCACCGTGAGCAGCCTGGCCAGCGGCACCACCTACTACTACCGGGCCAGGGCGGTCGGCAATGGCACCGGCTACGGCGCGGAGAAGAGCCTGACCACCGGCGCACCACCGACCGTAG
>Ga0194112_10001166_pt1 | contig 38591 bp, 37 predicted proteins | sample TA2MahC400mmetaG_FD_146191 | JGI IMG/M metagenome (GOLD analysis project Ga0194112, IMG submission 146191) | Freshwater microbial communities from Lake Tanganyika, Tanzania - TA2015016 Mahale Deep Cast 400m | ecosystem: Environmental > Aquatic > Freshwater > Lake | place: Tanzania: Lake... | reverse complement strand
GCTGTTATCATGTCTAAAACATATCTGAATCGAACCATTGAGTCTAAATAATAGCCTGTTAACAATCTCATCCCCTATGTGTCCCCCTCACTTGTGGGTAAAGATTAGCCCACCGAGGGGAGGGGAGATTTTGGGGAGAATATGTCTAATTAATTATGGACTCCTTAGTAAGAGGAAGAGAGTATGTCGAAGAAAAAGATTTCTATCCCCATCCTCATTATTCTCCTAACTGCGGGAGCCGTTTTTTATTCTTACAAACTGTGGTGGACGAAGAAAGATTCTCATCACATACTTGTTTCTGGGAATATCGAGGCCACAGAGGTGAAGGTGAGCTTTAAAATCCCCGGAAGGATTTTAAAACGCCTTGTGGATGAGGGGCACGTAGTCAAAGAAGGAGATCTCGTCGCTAAGCTCACTGATACATTTCCTGGTAAGACCTATGAGGGGAAAATTTCGTTTATCTCTTCCGAAGCCGAATTTACACCCAAGCAGGTACAAACACAAAAAGAGCGCGTAAAGCTCGTCTATCGCATCAAGGTAGACGTCGAAAACCGAAATAGGGAATTGAAGCCAGGCATGCCAGCAGATGGAGAAATCCTACTTGAAGGGAAATAATTTCTTTCTGAGTCATTCCTGCGAAAGCAGAGCCTGCCCCGCACTTGATGCGGGGAATCCAAGTTCCTAAAATGATGGTTCCCTGTCTCCACAGGGACGTAGTCTGGATTCCCGTTTCCACGGGAATGACAAAATAGGTTTACCTCTGCTAAGCCCGATTAGGGAACCTACAGAGAGGCTCCTCTACATGGTTGGGATAATGGTTAACGCAATTGTAACCGAATCATTGACCAAACGTTTTGGCTCCCTTACTGCCCTTGACGAACTCTCCCTTGAGGTTAGCAAAGGAGAACTCTTTGGACTCGTCGGTCCTGATGGTTCGGGCAAGACCACGACCATGCGTCTTCTATGCGGAATCATGGACCCCACATCAGGAGAAGCCTGGGTGGCCGGTCATAGTATCCTGAAAGAACCTGAAAGAATCAAAGAGAAGATTGGCTATATGTCCCAGAAGTTTTCTCTCTACGATGATCTGAAGGTAAGTGAGAATATTCGATTTTATAGCGGGCTTTACAGGATTCCAAGGCAGAAACAGACGGAACGGGCTCGATGGGTCATCGATATGGCAGGACTCCGAGAAAGGGAAGACAGTCTCACCCATGAGCTCTCAGGAGGCTGGAAGCAGAGGCTTGCCCTGGGGTGTGCTATTCTTCATGAGCCACCTATCCTATTTTTAGATGAACCCACTTCCGGGGTGGATCCTGTCTCCCGACGTAATTTTTGGCAACTGATCAACACGCTTTCGGACAAAGGGGGCACTGTTTTCGTAACGACCCACTATATGGAAGAGGCGGAATACTGCGATACCCTCGCCCTCATCTATCGGGGGAGGATCGTTGCCCAGGGCTCACCAGGAGTCCTCAAGACAGAGGCGATGCCTGAGGATGTATATGAGATCGAATGCGGAGAACCTATGGCTGCCATGGAGATACTGAAATCAGTCAAGGGTGTGCATGATGTCGCTCTCTTCGGTAAACTCCTCCACCTCATGGTTGAAAGGGGCTTCACTGTTATAGATGAAGTGAAGCGAGTCCTCAATTCCCATGGAATCCCTCTAAAGGTCTGGTTGTGGAGGCGATGGGGCTTCCTGAAGCGGCCTCTCCGGGCAAGGGAATCGACCTCAAAAGTCGAGCCTGGTTCAATATCAACCTGGAAAGTCGTATGTTCTATGTACCCGGTGTGATTGCCCTGATCGGTACGCTTGTCACACTGATGCTTACCTCTATGGCCGTTGTGAGAGAGAGGGAAATAGGGACCATGGAGCAGCTGATTGTTACCCCGATACAGCCCGTGGAGTTGATTATTGGAAAAACACTTCCTTTTGCTCTGATCGGCTTCTTCGATGTCGCTTTGATCACGACAGTGGCTGTGTTCTGGTTCAAGGTTCCAATCGAAGGAAGCCTTCTTCTTCTCTTTATCGCAACAGGTCTTTTTCTCATGTCCACCCTGGGGATTGGACTCTTCATCTCCACCGTTTCAACCACCCAGCAGCAGGCGATGATGTCAACTTTCTTCTTCTACCTTCCGGCAGTCCTTCTCTCAGGGTTCATGTTTCCTATTGCAAATATGCCGGTTGTCGTCCAGTGGATTACCTATATGAATCCGCTTCGTTATTTTCTTGTGATCATCCGTGGGCTTTTCTTGAAGGGTGTAGGAGCAGAGATCCTCTGGCCTCAGATGTTAGCCCTTGGAATTCTCGGGACGCTAGTTTTGACTTTGAGCTCCCTTAGGTTTTCAAAAAGAATTGAGTAAAAGACTCGAATGAAATAAAGTAAAATAACTATTATCAGGAGGAAAAGAAATGAATTGGATTATTTCAAATCGTTTCTTCTGGGGTTTTCTGGTAGGATTAAACTTTGCATTGGCACCTCCCCTGATTCTGGACGCAGTGAATGGCACTCGGACGAAGAGCGTCGAGGCAATAGAGAAAAAAACAAAAGGGGTGTTTGTCAACCTCATTAATTTTCCACCTGTGAAACCGGGAAAAGAGGCTGAGTTTCTGGAATGGTTCCGCTGGTCCAACGAGCTCTACGCCAAACATAAGGGATTCATTTCCAGAAGGCTCCTTAAACCCACTGAGGGAAAATCAAACTATGCCGCTATTGTGGAGCACGATTCGAAGGAGACTTTCATGGCAATGCATTTGAGTAAAGACCGTGAGGAAGCCTTTAAACGGGTGGAACCATTGCTTGAAGGTAGACCTACACCGCATTTTTATGAGGTGGTAATCACTCATAAAAAATAAAAAGATGGATTTCTTGAAATAAAGGAGGAAAAATTATGGTAGAAAAAAGTATGTTTTGTTACCAGTGTGAGCAAACGGCAAAGGGCGAAGGGTGTACCAAGATGGGGGTATGTGGAAAAGAACCTGAGGTGGCTATTTTACAGGACCTTCTTATTTATGCCCTCAAAGGTTTATCCCAATTTGCAGTGGAAGGTCGAAAGGTAGGAGTCAAAGATCGCGACGTCAATACTTTTACCTTAGAAGCGCTTTTTTCAACCCTCACAAATGTAAATTTTGACTCCGATCGTTTTGTTAAGCTTATATATCGGTGTGTAGAGATGAGAGAGGCCTTAAAGGAAAAAGTCCAGAATGCTGGTGGTAAATTCAACTTATCAGAAGGACCAGCCATATTTAAACCAGAGAAAAGCTTAGAAGGGTTGATCGCTCAGGGTGAAAAAGTTGGCTTGAAATCTGATCCGACAATCAATCCAGATATTCTTTCCCTGCAACATATAGTACTTTTCGGAATCAAAGGTATCTGTGCTTATGCTGATCATGCCCTCATTCTCGGACAAGAGGACGATACGGTTTACGCATTTATCCATGAAGGATTGGCTGCCACCTTAAGAAATGATTTGAGTTTAGATGACTGGGTCAAACTGGTTCTCAAATGTGGTGAGATCAACTTGAGGGCAATGGATCTACTCGATGCTGGAAATACAGGAACCTATGGTCATCCAATCCCCACTAAAGTTCCCTTGGGTGTCAAGAAAGGAAAGGCAATCTTGGTTTCAGGGCATGATCTGAAAGATTTGGAGGAGGTCCTCAAGCAGTCCGAAGGTAAGGGTATATACGTTTATACCCATGGGGAAATGCTACCCTGCCATGGTTACCCAGGTCTTAAAAAATATTCTCACTTCTATGGTCATTATGGAACGGCTTGGCAGAACCAGACGAAAGAGTTCGAGAATTTTCCAGGTGCAATTTTGATGACAACAAATTGTCTCCAAAAACCGAGAGAGTCATATAAAAACAATATCTTTACTTGTGGAACAGTGGGTTGGCCTGGAATTCCGCATATTTCAAACCGAAATTTTGCTCCGGTGATTGAAAAAGCATTATCTCTGCCTGGATTTCCATCAGATACTAACAGCCGTTCCGTGATGGTGGGTTTTGCCCGCAATACAATTCTGGGGGTTGCTGATAAGGTGATCGAGGCTGTTAAGGGAAAAACCATTCGTCATTTCTTCCTAATTGCTGGATGCGATGGTGCTAAGCCAGGAAGAAATTATTATACAGAATTTGTCGAGAAGGTTCCTAAGGACACAGTAGTCTTAACGTTAGCTTGTGGGAAGTTCCGTTTCTTTGATAAGGATCTTGGCGATATCGGAGGAATCCCGAGACTATTGGATGTAGGGCAATGCAATGATGCCTATTCAGCCATACAGATTGCCTTAGCTCTATCCAAAGCCTTTAACGTTAGCGTCAATGAGCTACCCCTTTCCTTGATCCTCTCTTGGTACGAACAGAAGGCCGTGGCCATCTTGCTAACGCTTCTCTACCTTGGGATCAAGAATATCCGCTTGGGCCCGAGCCTCCCCGCGTTCATTTCACCTAATGTTCTAAACACGCTGGTAAAGAGTTTCGATATTAAACCCATCAGCACACCAGAGGCAGATCTGAAAATGATTTTGCCGTAGCACTCGCACCTATGCTCTGGAATCATTTTAGTGGAGCCGTTCTTTGACAATTTAACAATTAGCGAGACCCTCAGGGGGTTATAAGGTACTCCGGATTTGAGTATGGCCAGCATGATCTGAAGCAGTTTTTTCGCTACACAGATGAGAGCTTATTTCTCCGATAGTGTAGGCTTGACACACAAGGGACAATAATAAGGAAAAGATTGAGTGAATAGTATAGACCTGGTACTTAAGATGACACTTAAGATGAAAAATAATAGATTTGTGAGAAAATCAAAAGAATTCCAAAAAAGATCATTATTAAAGGCAGGGGGCGTATGAAAAAGAGAAAAAGGATTGCAATTCTAACAGGTGGAGGGGATTGCCCGGGTATTAACGCTGTGATTCGAGCCGTGACAAAGAAGGCCATTATTGAAAAAGATATGGAGGTAATTGGTATAAAAGATGGTTACCACGGGATTGTCAATAACCAGTATAGACCCCTTTTATACACTGATGTATCAGGAATACTGACTTTAGGCGGGACGATATTGGGGACTTCAAAGACTGCGAATCCATATCGATACGCCATCAAAAAGGGGGAGAAATTAGAATTTAAAGATCTTTCGAAAAAGGCAATTAAGAACATAAAAAGACTCGATATCAGATGTCTTGTCTGCATCGGAGGGGATGGAACCTTAGGCATTGCTTATCGACTTTTTGAAGACGGGGTCCCCATTGTTGGATTACCGAAAACGATAGACAACGATTTAAGAGGAACGGATGTTACTTTTGGTTTTGACTCTGCCGTATCGATTGCAACGGATGGTATTGATAGAATCCACACAACTGCCCAATCCCATCATCGGATCATGATCATAGAGGTGATGGGGCACAAGGCAGGTTGGGTTGCTCTTAACTCCGGAGTGGCTGGAGGAGGAGATATCATTCTGATTCCCGAGATTCCATACGACATCAATATCGTCACTGAAAAGGTAAGGGAGCGAAATAAGAAAGGGAAAAGGTTCAGCATTGTGGTTGTTGCCGAAGGGGCGAAACCCAAGGGCGGTGATATTGTCATACAGAGGATCGTGAAAGAGAGTTCAGACCCTGTCCGCCTTGGAGGAATCGGTTTTGTTCTGGGAGCCCAGATAGAAAAGATAACGAGTCTTGAAACCCGGACAGTGGTGATGGGGCATCTTCTAAGAGGAGGATCCCCTACTCCATTTGATAGGATTTTAGCAACGGGATTGGGCACGAAGGCAGTGGATATGATAGAGAATGAAGAATTTGGATATATGGTTGGAGTGAAAAAGAATTCACTTATTACAGTCCCTTTGAAAGAGGTGGCCAAGGGGCCGAAAACAGTTCCTCTAAATCATCCAATGATGAAAGCGGCGCGTTCCATTGGAACATGCTTTGGGGATAGATAAAGGTGGAGGAGGAAGGATTGAGAGATGATTAAAATCAAAAGAATTTATGATTTACCCCGTTAGAAAGCCCCATGTGAGCCATGCCATTGGAAAGTTGAAAACTTTCTAACGGGGTTTACCAAATGCTGAAGACGGTGTTAGAATATTAATCGATAGGCTTTGGCCTCGTGGTTTGAGCAAAGAGAGAGTGAAAGTTGATTTATGGCTTAAGGAAATTGCGCCAAGCAACGAGTTGAGAAAATGGTATTCCCATGATCCGAAAAAGTGGAATCGATTCAGGGAGAGATATTTTAAAGAGCTGGGTGACCGTAAGGAACTGGTCGATTCGATTATCCAAAAGACAAAGGAAGGGACCGTTACCCTGCTTTACAGTTCAAAAGAAGAAAAATTGAATAATGCGGTAGCATTAAAAGAGTATATTGAAAACAAAAGATAGGGGGTGAACGAACAATAATCAAATTCCAAGCACCTCCCTTCGCCGAAGCGGCTTCGCGCAGGCAGGCCAATAACCAAATAATGACCAAATCTTAATGACCAAAATCTTAATCCCCATAACCCTCTCCCCTCTGGGGAGAGGAAAAAGGTGAGGGGCGTTTTGGTTATTCGGTCATTATGAAATTGGAAATTATTTGGAGTTTGGAATTTGGTTATTGGAATTTAATTTCAAAAGGAGGAGGGAGGTATGGGACGATCGATATTCTCAACAATTCTTATTATTCTATGGAGTTTGATCTTTGTCTCCGGTGTGTCAGCACAGGTATGTGTTGAATGCCATAAGAAAATTACACCTAACATTGTCTCGGATTGGCAACTGAGTAAACATAGTAAGAATAAAATCGACTGCACAGAATGCCATGGCAATCAACATAAATCGGCTCAAGATGTAGCGAAAGCCAAAATCCCAACACCGGATACCTGTGCAGCCTGCCATGAAGCACGGGTGAAACAATTTAAGACAGGGAAACATGCTGCATCATGGGCCGCGATGAAAGCAATGCCAACAGCACACTGGCAACCGATGGCTTTGATGGAAGGAATGAAAGGCTGTGGAGGCTGCCACAAGATCGGCCTCAAGACAGAGGCAGAGATAAAAGAGTTGAAAAAGAGCGGACCTGGGTTTGGTGTGGCTTCTTGCGATGCCTGTCACACACGGCATACCTTCTCAGTTCAAGAGGCCAGGCAACCACAGGCCTGTCAGACATGTCACATGGGGTTCGACCATCCTCAGTGGGAGATGTATTCAGGTTCCAAGCATGGAGTCCGGTATTTATTGAAGCAGAACAAAACCCTTCCTCCAACAATTGCTGCACCAACCTGTCAGACTTGCCATATGCAGGGAGGCAACCACGAAGTTCGAACCGCTTGGGGATTTCTTGCTGTCAGACTTCCAATGCCTGATGATAAGCAGTGGACTGCTGATCGTGCCACAATCCTTCAAGGGCTCGGTGTGCTCGACCCAGATGGAAAAACAACCGGAAGATTGGATGTCGTAAAGGCAGCAGATGTTGCTCGATTGACGCAGGAGAGCTGGCAGAAAGAGCGAGATAAGATGATCAAGACCTGTAATAGATGCCATTCTATCAATTTTGCTAAGGGAGAACTGGCAAAAGGCGATCAAATCATTAAAGATGCCGATCGCCTGATGGCTGAAGCCATTCTCACAATAGCTGGTCTATATAAGGATGGCATCCTTCCTAAACCCAAAAATTATGCTTATCCATTTCCTGATCTTCTTACCTTTCATGATGCACCAACTGTGATTGAGCAGAAACTCTTTGTGATGTTTCTCGAGCACAGGATGAGGACATTCCAGGGAACTTTTCATGCTAATCCGGATTATGCTTTGTGGTATGGATGGAGTGAGATGCAGAGGAGTTTATCAGAGATTAAGGAAATGGCAGCAGAAATGCGAGAAAAGCACAAAAAATAATCAATGAACAATGGGCAATGATCAATGTAAAATTAACAATAAAAAGGTTTAATCAAAACTTCTGATTGCTAATTGGCCACTGCAAATTGATCATTGATAATTGATGCACCACGAAGGAGGCATAAAAATGGTCACTCAACATTATCAAGAACGTCTGAAAAGATGTAGCCAACTGATGAAAGAAGCTGGGCTTAACGTCCTCTTGCTCACTAAACCAGCCAATATGTTCTACCTCACTGGTGATGGTCGTTTATGCTCATACGCCATGATCACTCAGGATGGGAAAGTTGCCCTGGGCGTCCCTCAAACTGATGTGGAGGATGTAAAAAAACTTGCCATTTTTGACCACATCGTTGGTTTCGAGGATGAAGTGGGTATGATTCATTCCATTGCACATAATTTTGAGCACTTTGGTATACAGGAGGGTACGGTAGGTCTGGAATATACTTTTCTCACCCAGTCCATGATGGCTATGCTGACCCATCCCCATGCCAAGCCTGAAAAAGTAATGGTCAAAGACTGCACTCACCTCATTTCTGAATTGCGAATTGTTAAGGATGCCGAAGAGATTAAACGTATACGAAAGGCTTCGAAGGTGGCTGAAAAAGGGATGGCAGCGGCAATCAAAACGGTAAAACCTGGTGTTACAGAAAGTCAGGTTGCGGCAGAAGCAGAATATGCCATGCGGCAAGCCGGGGCCGAGGAGTTCTGGCGAACCTATGTCTCTTCAGGTCCAAGAACCAATATTGTTCATGGACTACCCACAAAACGAAAACTTAAAAAGGGCGATTTGGTGATGATTGATATTCATCCCATTGTGAATGGCTATAGCGCGGATATATGCCGTACTATATGTGTGGGCAAACCCACTGTTGAACAACAATCCGCCTATGAATTATATTTAAAAGCTCAACAGGCTACGATTACAAAGGTCAAGGCAGGTGTTGGTATGGTCGAGTTGGAACAGACCTTCCACGGAGAGATCAAAGAAGGAGGACATGGTAGCCATATCTTCGGGCCACCCATTCACGGTCTGGGGATTGAGTTTGAAGAGTCGCCTTTGCCGCCAGGACATGCCTTCTTCCATGGTGAGAAGGAACCACCGCCACTTGAAATGAATATGGTAATCGCTGTAGGAAACTGTGGATTATATTCTGGCCTATGGGGTGTTCGAGTGGAAGATACAGTGGTCGTTGGTCCAGAAGGTCCTAAAATTTTGACTCACTATCCTCGACAACTGAGGAAATAGCTTTGTGAAAATTATTTATTGCCTCTTGGCTGCTTGCTTTTTATAACGATTTTTTTATGAAAATATTTTATAAAAATTACCTTTCAATCCTAATCTTCTCATTACTTATTCTCTCCCCTTCTTTTTCACATTCTACTCCTGAATATGCGGAGCAGACAGGGCTGGACTGCTTGAAGTGTCATACCGATCCAGCAGGAGGGAAATTGACAAAAGCTGGAGAGGATTTCAAAGAAGATCTAAAGACGAAAAGCCTCTATCGTCCCCTCTATCCGATTCAAAAAATAGTCCGTTTGATCATTGGATATCTCCATCTCCTAACTGCAATTGCCTGGTTTGGAACGATATTATATGTCCACATTCTCCTAAAACCAGCCTATGCCGCAAAAGGACTCCCAAAAGGAGAGATGATCCTTGGGTGGCTTTGCATCATCATCCTTTCTATCACGGGAGTGCTCTTGACCATCGCTCGAATCCCAACCTGGAAAGTTTTCTATACCACAAGATTTGGAATTTTACTGAGCGTAAAGATTTTTCTGTTTCTGATCATGGTCGCCACAGCATTCATTGTGACATTTCTTATCGGACCGAAACTTAGAAAAAAGAGGGCTTCGATTTCAATTCAGCCTAAAAATATACTGTCCCTGGAAGACCTCCAACATTTCGATGGTAAAGAGAATAGACCAGCCTATTTTGCTTATGGAGGTAAGGTCTATGATGTATGTTTAAGCAAGTTTTGGAAAGGCGGGAGCCATTTTAAAAAACATTTTGCTGGCAGTGATCTTACCCAAGCCCTGAAAACAGCGCCTCATGGCGAAGAGAAAATACTGCAGATGCCTGTCGTAGCAGAATTGGTGCCTTTAGAAATAAAAGTTGAAAAAACAGCACATGAAAAGCTTTTCTATTTCATGGCCTATATGAATCTGATTTTCGTGTTTCTGATCACATTTATCATCGCCCTCTGGCGGTGGGGGTAACTAAAATAAAAAATTACCAATGGTCAATAACCAATAACCAATTTTCAATGGTCAGTCATTAATGATAATTGATCATTGACCATTGGTGCTTTTAAAAGGCTGGTCTTTTTAAGATTTTCTTCAATGAAGGGATAGAGAATCAGTTCCTCTTCTTCAAAGTCAGCAAAATCCAGGCGGATCTCTTTTAATCTCTGCCTCAGCTTTTTAATCCCCTCCTCCGAAGAGAAGTTTGTCATCACTGCTGGGAAAGAATCTACCCCTTCCCCTACAAGGTTCTCCAGTGCTTTTAACTGCAGACCAAATCCTTCTGGATTTGCCCCTGTCAATCTTGTGAAATCCTCGGAGCAGGCTCCTTTGAAACTCACCCTCACATATAGATTAGGAAATTTGGATAGCTCCTTTGCATAAGAGGGGTCAGAGCCAATTAAGATTCCATTCGTCTCCAGAATGAAATGAATCTCTTTGGGAATGAGTTGGAGAACCTTCAAGAGATGAAGTCGGTGAAGGGTGGGTTCGTTGCCACTAATCCTCACTTGATGAAATCCTTTTTTTCTGGAAATGGAGAGGAGATTTCGTGCCACCTCCTCTGGGGAATAAAATCGACCTACCTTTTCGGGTTGAACCATAATATGCCAGGACCAGCAGAAAATACATCTCAAACAACATCCCACACAGTCGGCAGTAGCGATCCCTCCATAAAATGGAGCAGGACGAAATCGATAATATTTCCTCTTCTCTCCAGATCCAACAACCTTTCCAACCTTTTCAGCCAATTCAACCGGGTCTTCCATTTAAAATCCAATGACCAAATCCCCTGCCTACCGGCAGGCAAGCTCCAAATAAATTCCAATTACCGAATAACCAAACCAAAATTTAAACACCCCCTCACCCTTCCCCTCTCCCCACTGGAGAGGGCGTAGTAAAGAAAAATTCGGCCATTGGAAATTTGGTCATTATTTGGTTATTGGTATTTGGTATTTGGAATTTCTTACGGTTACATCTTCTCCTTCAACTCCATGGCTTCCGAGACTAACTGAATCACCTGATCAAAGTTGAATGGTTTGGAGACGATGAGATCGATCCCGCTTTCGCTCATCTTCTCTTTATTGAGTTCCACTCCCCATCCGGTGATCATGGCAATAGGGACTTTCGGGTTTAGTCCTTTAATGATCTTACCCACTTCCCACCCAGAGATCTTTGGCATCCCAAGGTCGGTGAAGATCAAATCAAATTCTCCACTTTTAAACCGTTCAATGCCTTCCTCACCATCAGAGGCCACCACCACTTCATGGCCTTTGATCTTCAACATTCTGGAGAGGATATCTCGGACAGTATCCTCATCATCGATCACCAGGATCCGTGCTGAGCGAATTCCTTTAACAGGTTTTATAACCTCTTTCTCCTCCTTGGGTGCTTCTTCTCCATAACCAGTTGGCAGATGAAGGATGAAGGTTGTCCCCTTTCCAAGTTCGCTTTCTACCAAAATCTCTCCTCCATGACGTTTGATGATCCCATAAGAGACACTCATCCCTAACCCGGAACTGGTCACCCCTTTTGTGGTGAAGAAGGGGTCAAAAATTCTTTTCCTAATCTCCTCTGTCATTCCGATCCCTGAATCTGAAATCTTCACCTCCACCCAATCCTCTGATTGAGGTTGTGTGGTGATGGTGAGTTTGCCCCCTATGGGCATTGCATCTACGGCATTGAAAACAATGTTCGTCAGTACTTCCCTTAACTCTGACGGATTCCCTAAAATCAAAGGGATATCCCCCAACTTGCTGATCCATTCAATCTGGATGTCCTTTCTTTGTGCCTGATCCTTCCAACGAGGTGCTGTAATGACAGCCACTTCCTTGATGAGTTCATTGAGGGAGAGTGAGACAAATTCCTTCTCCCTCTTCACTCCAGTAAACTCCTGTATCCGGCGGATGGTCTCCGCTCCATCCTTTGAGGCCTGTTCAATCACCCTCAAACGCTCGCGGATCTCCTCAGGCCTGATATTCTCCTGTTGATGGAGGAGGAGCTGGATGTTTCCGAGGATGACAGCCAGGATGTTATTGAAATCGTGAGCCACTCCGCTGGCCATCTCTCCCATAGCTCTCAATTTCTCGGCCTGGATTGCCTGATCTTGGACCTGTCTCAACTCCTTGAGCGTCTTTTTCAGATCGGAGAAGAGTTGTGCGTTCTCAATAAAGATGCTTACCTGGCTAGCAAAAGAGGAGAGTGCCCTTAGATCTTCTTCGCCAAATCCCTTAATTTCTTCGCTCTCAATATCCAGAACGCCGATCACCTCATCCCTTACCCTTAGGGGGAAAACCGCCTTCGATCTTACGTTGGGCAATAATGGAATACATCTGGGATCTTTTGACACATCAGGAACATAAAAGGGTTCTCCTGTTTTGGCTACCCAACCCAAGATGCCATCTATGCCGACCCTCAATCTCAAATTCTTGACTTCTTCTAAATCCCTGCCAATGACCTGTTTGATATACAGTTCATTCTTTCCTCTATCCAAGAAGAAAATGCCACATAAAGCATAACTCCATTGCTCCCTGAGAAGTTCCAACGCTTTTTTGAGCAATTCATCGAGTTCAAGAGTTGAAGAGAGGGTTCTCCCAATTTCGTAGAGGGTCATTAATTGTTTGATCTTGGATAAAGAATCCTCATAAAGTTGGGCGTTCCCAATGGCAATGGCAGCCTGATGGGCAAAGTTGAAGAGGAGTTCAATCTCATTTTGTTGAAAATGCTTTTTGGGATCAGAAGTGCCAACCACCATGGCTCCGATTACCATTTCTCTGACGATGAGGGGGGCACCTGTCACCTCTTTAAAATGAAGGGAATCCAGTTCTTGCAATCGATTGGGATGATGTTCGTAATCATCAATGAAGACAGGCCCTTTTTTTCTCAATACCTCCCCTATCACACCACCTGAAGAAGGGAGGAATTCTCTTCCAAACAAAACTTCTGGCAATCCATAGACGATGGCAATGGCATAATTCTGCTTCCGATTATCCCAGAGAGCAATGGTCCCTGCCTCTGCCTTTAAGAGTCCAATGGCGCTCTCCATAATCTTTTGGAGAATCACTTTCAATTCCAGGCGGGAAGCAATCTCATGGCTGATGGAATAGAGGGTCTTCTGCTCCTCCAGGCGTTTGATATTCTCTGCATAGAGAGAAGTCCTCTCCATAGCACTGCTGACGATTTGCCCGATGGAGTTGAAGAGGTCATTATCAAATGGGGTAAATCTGTAAAACTCCTTCCAAGCGATGTTTAAGGTTCCAAAGACCTTGCCCCTTGACTTCAGAGGGATGACGGCTAAAGATTTCAATCCTTCTTCAATCGCTAATGGAATGGCCTCTGGATAATTTGGATAGTCCTCGATAAATATTGGTTCACCGGAAAGGGCAACTTTTCCAGTTGCTCCCTCCCCCACCTTAAACCTCTTCATCCCTTTCAAAAAAGCCTCTGAAAATCCCCTATGGGCCACATAGAGCAACTCGTTATTCTTTTCATCCAAAAGATAGATGCCCGCTGAGCGAATCTCTGTCATCTCCATCATCTTATCCAGACTCTTATTCAGAATCTCATCAAGGTCAATGGATTGATTGAGGGTCTGGCTGATGGCGTTAAGGATCGAAAGCTTCTGATTAAGCCTTATTATCTCCTCTTCTCTTTTTTTCGTCTCATCCCTCATCCGATCATCTCTCCAATGGCGTTTTACAATAACCCCCTACTTAAGGTATTATTTAGAATCGGTGATTTCTCTGATCTCGTTCTGAGTCTCCTCTCTTATTGGGCTCCCCCTCTCCAGCCATTCGAGAGCTGTTCTGAAATGCAGGAGGGCATTTTTCTTATCTCCTCTCAACTTGAAATGTCTCCCAAAATAAAAGTGAGAAAGCCCCTTCTGCCCCATTCTCCCATACACTGATCCAAGGCTGTGGTAGACGTCAATAAACTCAGGCATCTCTTTTTGAACCTTCTGTAAGAGTGGCAAGGCATTGGCAAGATCCCCCCTCTCCTGATAACATCTCCCAAGGTAATAAAGACTCAACAAATCCCTATCCTGCCCTGTTCCCGTCCTGGGGACGGCCTGCGCCGCCTCAAGATTTTCAATCGCCTGATCTAACTTTCCAGAAAAAAAATAAACGATCCCAAGCTCCCTTAATAGATCAGGGTCTTTGGGCGATAGGGATAACCCAGTTTGAAATACCTCTGCCGATTTGTCCAATCTTCCCATCTTCTTAAAGGCGAGGCCCAACCCAAAAATCCCATCCACGTCTTGTGGATTCGCTTTAATCATTGAACTGAAATGGCTCACCGACACGTCTGGTTCTCTCTCCTCTACAAAGGCTTTCGCCTGAATCCTCTTAAAGGATCCAACAACCTTTTTGAAAGGCCCCACTGGTCTCTGTCCGGTCTGAAGTAGATTCTCTAAGAGAGAGATTCGACTTTCAATGGCAGGATGGGTTAAAAGATAGGCCGGTATGTTAGGCTCCGAGGAAATACTAAGCATATTAATTTTTTTCAGAAAGGTAATCATCCCATTGGGATCATAGCCTGTTTTGATCATATATTGCAGACCGTTATGATCCGCTTCAGTTTCCATTTCCCGAGTGTATTTTAGAGTGAATGCCTCCGCCAAGGCGGGGGCCATCGTTGCCACCGCCCCTGTGGTTGGCCCTCCCTTACCCAAGAGGGCTCCGGCAAGGATAGCTGCCATGGAAGCTATATTAAGCCGTTTCGACCTCTCAATTAGCTCGGAGACATGCCTACTTATAACATGGGCTATTTCATGGCCAAGCACACCTGCCATTTCATGTTCATTCTCCGCCAAAACAATCAGTCCGGTGGTTACGAAGATATGGCCCCCTGGGATGGCAAAAGCATTTGGTTCCTGCGCCTTGATGACATAAAATTTGAATTCAAAGGGAGTAGGACCCACTTCCCTCACGATAGAATTACCTACCCTATCTATAAAGTCTTGAACTGTCGGATCCTTGATCCGCTCAACATGCCTCTCCATTTCGAGGAGGATCTTCTTACCTAACTTCTTCTCCTCCTCTGTGGTCATGCCCCAAATTCCTCTCACGAAACCGCAGAAGAGATAGAAGAAGATGATGAAAAGGGACGCAGTATAGACAAAAAATGTTTTTTGGTCGACCATCTTCTACCTTTTAATTTATCCTTCTTCTCATTTTATCATTATAGAAGTGAAATGTCAGAAGATTTGATATTCAAATATTAACACGATCTCTTAATCCTTACAATAAAAAAAGCCCTATATATCCTCTCCATTTGGGTGGGGTTTTGATGGTGGGAGTTAGAGGATATATAGGGCCAAAACTTCTAATGAATCATCGGAAGACTTAATGTCACCCTGAACTCGTTTCAGGGTCTCCATTTTTATAGATTCTGAAACAAGTTCAGAATGACAGTTTACACTAATGCTCCAAACAGGGGTGGTGAATCGAAAAACCACCCGTGTCAGCAATCTTCCATTTTAACCATTCATAACTTCTCTTTAAAAATCGCCCCTCCTTAGGTCGAACACGTTTTTTCTCTTTCTTCTTTGAATAAGGTCCATATCGTTCATGAATATTCTCCGACATGGTCATTCCCCTCCTTTTCTAAATCCCCTTCCAGTTTTTAATGGATTCATTTAAATTCTGAACGATGCTGTAGAGACGCCGGATGGATTTGGGAGATTTCTCCTTTCCCTCTCGATGAATGGGATAAACCCTTCCACCACCAACCGCTGCTGCCTCACCAAATTCTACTAATTTCCCCTGTGTTTCGGCCTTGATTTTCTCTAACTCCAGACCATGTTCCTCTTCCATTTCATGCTCGGTAAGGTCGCCTGTGACCCAGGCCCAGCTCATTGGGTAGACATCAGGATTGAAAATGACAGAATAGAAATGCCAGACGATAATGGTGAGGGTAGCCAAAATCGCTTCATAAAAATGGATCGCTCGGGCCACATCATAGGTCCACATCGGAAAATACATCAACCATTCTGTCTTAAACCAGAGAATGAAACCCGTAACGGTCATGACAATTGTTCCCCAGATCAGGCCAAGGTATTCGAATTTTTCCCGAAAATTAAAGCGACCCATTTTAATCACTTTGGCCGGCCGATTGATGAAGAAATTGTTTTTCAGAGTCTCCCATATGTCTTTTGCGTCTTTTAACCCTGGGATCATATCCTTTATGATACCCCTGCCCCTTTCAGTGAAGACGAGGTACAGGACGTGGTATCCCCCCAAGGTCACCGTTGCCACACCGCAGAGCCGGTGCAGAAAACCACGAAGTGTCATTCCCAGAGGAACATCCGTAATAGGAGAGACCCAGAATGCCTCTGGATATTTCAGTGCAAATCCTGTGATCACCAAGATCGTAAAATTGATGAACAGATTAAGGTGCTGAACCCTTTCATTCAACGTCATTCTGAGGTATTTCTTCGTCATATCGATTCACTCCCTTGTTACTAAGGCCTGTGATCAATTGTCTTTCTGAGCCAATCGGTGAAGTTGAAGAGGGTCATTCCTCCAATGACCATGACAATTAGAATAATGTAAACGATCCTCACCCATCCGACTACCTTCTCTCCAAATTCTTCTCCTGAAATGGAGGCAACGGCGTGGATCTTTCCCTTCGCAAAATTCTCTGATGCTCCTGGATGACAGGCTCCACAGGTTTTCTGTAAATTGTCCTTGTGTATCATCGATTTTGGGTCTGAAGAAGATCGGATGTCGTGAACACCATGACAACTGGCACAATTGGCTGAAAAGGTATCTCCCCCTCGATAAGAAAGACCATGAAAGCTATCGTAATAAGATTTTACTTGTAGAGTGGTAAATTTATATTCTTTTGAAATTCGTTCTGCAGCATGACACTGTGGACAGGTGGTCAGGGCAATTCTTCTCTCATTGACTGGGGAGTCTGGATCCACCTTTGCCTTGATGCCATGAATGCCATGACAGGTTGTGCAGGTGGGAGAATCAGCCCTACCTCTGGCAGCAAGAACTCCATGAATGCTTTCTATAAATTGTTTGGTGATATCAGGATGACATGAACCACATGTCTGAGGAACATTTGACCTAAAGATCGTCGATTTTGGATCAATCAATGACCTCAGATTGTGGCTTCCATGACAACTTGTACATGTCACTTCCCCTGTTTTTCCATGCACGCTTTTCTTAAATTCTTCTTCAGGAATGGCCGCACCCAATGCATGATGCTTGACAAATTCAACATCGGCATGACAGCGATTACATGTCTTTTCGATATTGGAAGTATTGGTCATCGATTTGGGGTTTTTACTCGGAAGAATATTATGCTTTCCATGACATTCAAAGCAATAAGCCGCCCTCTCCGTTCCCTTCATGATCATCTTGGAATGAAGGCCCTGCTGATATTCTTTATCTGCTTCTTTATGGCAAACCCCACAGTTCACACTCTTATCCACAGCCTTCTTCCCCCCTTCGGCATGGGCATCGTCCTTAATCCGTGTATGACAATCTGAACAGGAGAGTTTTCCATGAACAGAATTTTTATAACCTGCCTCTGACACAAAAAGAGGAATACTTTTCCCACGAGCATCTTGCTTTTTTAGTGACTCATCCTGATGGCAACCCAAGCAGAAAGAATTATCGGCCCAGGCGACGCCTGCCGTTAATCCAACAAAGATGAAAAGGGAAATGATCCCTCCAATGCCAACCCAAACCTTATTTCCTCTTCTGCTTCTTCTCATGCCGGAACCCTCCCTGGAATAAGAAAAGGAAAGAACCCCTCTTTTAGACTCTCTCTTTCAATCTTTTCGAAGGCACATTCCACTGCTGATTTGATCTCTTCCAGATCGACCGGTTTCATCGCCTGATAGAAGATTCCTGCCCCCCGTAGACGTTTGGCCAGTCCGAGAGAGGCCTCTGAGGAGATAACGATGACTTGAATCTTCTCATTGATCTTCTTAAAGAGAGGAACTAAGTCACAGGCCTTGATCCCTTCTACCTCATCATCAAGGAGGACAACGTTGATGTTCCCTTTTCGGACTCTCCGTATCATCTCGCTCACCATCTTTGCAGTCTCAACCCTATATCCGATGCCATGGAAAAAAGTGGATAGCGACCTAGCCCAGAGATCATCCTGATAAGCAATGAGGATCGTTTTCGATTTCATATTAACCTCCTTAGGTCAGGAAATCTTCTCTATATTAATCTTTAACCGTCTACCAAATGGCAGATTGGGTACAAATTTCCTCCTATACCCTAAGTCGCTCGGATGGGCATCTCCTCTCTCCTAAATGAAGAAAACGCCGTTCCAATGAAGGAGGAAAAGAGGATACCTGCCGGGATCAATTGCGCTAAGACAACTATGATCCCAAAGGTCAGAAAAAACCAGACCCCCAAAAGTCCTATGCCTCTGATCCCTCCTGCATAAGCAATCCCCAAGGAGAATAGGGCGATCGCTAAGATCAAGGTCAGGCTTAGTATGGTTAGGATCTTTCTCATCTTATCAGACATTTTTTATCTTCCTCACTCTTAATTCTTTATTCTACTTTTTAACAGGGGCTGGCTCATATCCAGGAAGAACCACCTTCTCCTTTTCCTCAGCTGTAACTTCCTCCATCACTTTCTTTCGTTTTAAAGCCAGACCAGTGGTGGTGCCGATGAAAGAGAAGAAGAGAATTGCTGCAGGAATCAATTGAAGAAGGATGATAATTGCTCCGATGATAAGGAAAATCCACATGGCAATTCCAGCATCCTTCATGCTGATTGACCTTGCAAACGCCGGTGCGGCCATTAGGCTCATTAGGACCACCATTAAACCCATTGTCAATGTCTTCTTTGCTTTTAACATACCTCATTCCCCCTTTCTTTCTGGGTTCACACTATATCTTGCATTTCATGTGCCATTAATAGAAGGGAAATGGGATGTTGTATAATATATTGAAATTATTATTTTTTTATAAGGAATGGGAATATTAAAAAAGAATTTTTTATTAATAACTGAATTTTTTAAAAATTCATAAAGTGGAGTTAAAAATGATTAAATTTAATAATTCTTTGAGATTATTAATTTTTTTTTGAATAATAAAAATATGCAATTGAATATTTTTAATTAAAATCCTAAGGTACGGGCCAAAATTGAGAATGCAATAATAGGAATTAGCCAACAAAAAAAAGCGATAATAAAACAAAGGCTTACATCATCTGTCTCAATCTTTTTTACCTCACCATATTTAACAATCAGGATTAATCCAAGAGCGGCAATTCCGACCACGACAACCGACCAACCCACTATTAACCACTTGAAGAAGTCAGACAAGAACAATCCTTTCTATTCTCAGTTATCAATATGCAATCGTCAATTTTCAATCTGCAATTCTTATTACCCGATTAAAAGCTTTATTTGACCCAAATTGAGCGATTCTATAATTCGAGCATCCATCGTTGTCATTCCCGCCCCGTATCAAGTACGGGGTAAACTCCAGCGGGAATCCAGAGAAATCATAAAAAACTGGATTCCTGTTTTCACAGGAATGACAAACCTCTATTTCACCTTTTGGGTGAATGGATATGGTAATTTGTGATGCATTTATTTCAATACTTCTTTTGATGATCATCAAGAAAAATCGCTCAATTTAGGTTTGATATATATTGGCCATTGGCAATTGATTATTGATAAATGGTCAATTGGTCATTTTTATTCTTCCCTGGCCCGAATGTTATACTTCCTCATCAATGCCTGAAAATTTTGCCTAAGCATTCCCACCTCTTCTGCTGCCCTGGTTACATTCCAATTGTGCCTTTCCAATGCATTGAGGACAAAGGTTCTTTCGACTTCCTCAACTGCCTTCTCTCTAATCTTTTTTTTGATTTCTTTCAAATCTTCACTGGTCATTGGAGCGTGTTCAGCCAAAATTTCTTTCTCTTTTTGCCCTGGAAGAAAGAGATGCTCTGGTCGAACCATTTCCTCTTCCATCATCACCACAGTTCGCTCAACTAAATTCTCCAGCTCTCTTACATTGCCTGGCCATGAGTATTTCATCAATTTCTCCATGGCCTCAGGTGTAAACCCTTTTATCGTTTTCCCCAGTTCCTCCGCATATTTTTTGAGAAAATGAACTGCAAGAAGAGGAATATCTTCCTCCCTTTCTTTCAGCGTGGGAAGGTAGATGGGAACAATGTTAAGGCGATAATAGAGGTCCTCACGGAAGGCCTCCTCCTTGATCATCTTCTCAAGGTCTTTATTGGTTGCGGCAATGAGCCGAATGTCCACCTTTTTGGCTTTTGTTCCACCCACAGGGGTAAACTCTCTTTCTTGCAGCACCCTCAGGAGTTTAGCTTGAATGGACAAACTGATATTTCCCACCTCATCGAGGAAGACAGTTCCTCCATCTGCTACTTCGAAGAGCCCTGGTTTATTAGCGATAGCACCGGTGAAAGATCCTCTGACATGGCCAAATAGCTCACTCTCTAAGAGGTTCTCTGAAAGGACTGCACAGTCCACTGGGACAAACTGCCTCTCCCTTCTCTGACTATTGAAATGGATAGCCCGTGCTATGAGTTCCTTTCCTGTCCCACTTTGACCATAGATTAGAACAGTAATGTCAGTCGAGGCCACCTTGGTAATGATCCGGTAGATATCCTGCATTCTCTTGCTCTTACCCACGATATTGTGGAACATATATTTTTCCTGTAATTCTTTACGCAAATAGATATTTTCCATCAGGAGACTTTTTTGTTCGATTGCCTTCTTCACAACAATCGATACCTCGTCAGGTGTAAAGGGCTTGGGGATATAGTCAAAAGCTCCCAATTTCATGGCCTCGACAGCAGTTTCCACAGTGGCAAAACCTGTAATGATAATGACGATTGTTTCTGAATATTCCTTCCTTAACGTTTTCAAAACTTCCATGCCGTCGATCCCAGGCATTTTGAGATCAGTGAGTACAACGTCAAAGGTATTTTCCTTCATTTTTTCGAAGGCCTCCATTCCACTAAGAGCAATCTCCACGATATAGCCATCCTCATCAAGTATACGTTTGCAACTCTCACAAACTATCATTTCATCATCGACAACCAATACCCTGGGATTATACACTTCTCCTCGTCCTCCTTGTCCTTCTCTATAGAACATTGCAAATTGTAATAAAATGAAATTAAAGAAATTTTTATTTATATTACCATAAAAAAAAGAACCCTTTCAATCTTCACTCTTTCCAGATTCTATTGGTTTTTTTAAGAATCCTATTAAAAGAGCAGAAATGAAGGAGGTAAATGCGCCCAGTCCAAATGACCATCGAAAGGTTCCAGTGACATCAGCCAAATAACCAGTAAAGACCGGGCTAATCATCATCCCGACTCCATAAAAAATGGTGAGAAGGCCAAAAATTGTCCCTGCTACCTCCTCCGGGAAATAGTCTCTGACACAGGCAGCATACATGGGCCAGATCGCTCCATAGAGGAAACCAAAGAATCCTGTTCCTATGAGTAAAAGTGAAATATGATTGCCTACAAAGAGAATAAACAAGATGCCCCCTGTTACCAAGGTTTGAATAATCCTCAACGATTTTCTCCTACCAATGTAATCAGACAAGGCATTCAACAGAAATCCCCCTATCACACCGCCAAAGGCAATCATAGTAAGGAAAAGGGAGGCGATTGGATAGGGAATTTTTAGCTCCATCGATCCATAGGTAACTATAAAATCAACGATTGTATAGGTACCATAAGAGATTGAAAAATAGGAAATGCCGATTATCCACAATCGACGATTTTTAATGATCTCAAGATAACTCATTTTTTGAGGAATAACTGTAACTCCTTTTTTCCTTTCAACATTTTCTCCCCAAGGATAAAGTCCCATCTTTTCCGGTTTATCTCTGAGTAAAAGTCCATTGAGAAAGAAGAGCATAAATCCTGCAATCCCAAGCATGTGCCAGCCGACTCTCCAGTTATATTTGGATACGATCACCGGTAAGATCAAACCCATCAATCCAACACCAATTCCATAACTTGGGGAAAGGATGCCCAGAGCCAACCCCCTCTTTTTTTCCCCAAACCATCTCTGGGTCAGAGTAGTGATTGGGACCCAGGTCGCAGAAGCCCCAAGGCCGACGATGCCGTAAAAAATAATGGAGGCAATGAGACTCTCTGCATTACCCATGAGAAAAGTCCCTCCCCCTAAAAAGAGGCAAAAGAAGCTGATCACTTTTCTTCCACCTATCCTATCGGTCAACCATCCCATGAGAGGAGCAAAGAGGAGGTATGTCATCGAAAAAGCGCTCTTGATTATTCCGGCCTGGGCTTTTGTGATGTGTAGATCCTTTATCATCTCGGGTAAAAGCACAGAATAGGCGCCAATTCGGATGCTATAGGCGATAAAAAGGGTGATAAAACCCGAGAATAGAATGGCCCATCCCCAATGTATCTTAAACCAACCCTTCTCACCCATTTCCTTCCCTCTAAATTCTTTTATCTCTTTTAGGCTTCATTCCAAAGGGAGTCTCTTCTCCAGATCTTTCAGATTCCAGATGACGTGATCTCCCTTCTCTCCTCCCGATCGATCCAGGTAAAAGGCTTGGATTCCCAGTGTCCGAGGAACGAGATAGTCAAACTCATAGTGGTCACCCACATGGATGATCTCTTGGGGGTCGACTCCCAAGATACTACAAATCTTTTTGTAAAAGTCGACTGTCTTCTTTACCAGATGGAAATCAGAGGTAGCTGAGAAGGTGTAGTGAAAATATTTTCCAAGGCCAGTGGCTTCCATCTCCATGTTGATGAACTCCCTTCCCGCATTGGAGGTAAGAATTAATATGAACCTATTTTTTAAGCGCTCCATTATGTGATTGACATCTTCATAGAGGCTGATCTTATCGATATATCGCTCCATCAACACCTTCCAGCTACAATCGAGTCGAAAAAAAGTGAGCCAATATTTAATGTCATACCACTGAATCGCACCTTCTCCTACTTTCCGATATTCCCCTTCTACAAAGGCCTTTGCCTCCTCGAAAGGGAGCCCTGTATTTTCAGCATAAAGAGTGGGGATTCCATGACCCCAGACCCAATCTGTAAACTCCGGATCGACCAATGTTCCGTCCATGTCAAAAGAAATAATCTTAGCCATTTATTCCACCAATTCCAAATTCTAACTGAGAACCCCACAGATTTTTCAATTTCGTTTTTAAATTTTTCAATCTGCTATCTGCAATCTGCCTTCTGCAATCTTATAGTTATATCCTTTCAATGACCACATCTTCACCGTTCCGAATCTCCCTCTCCAAATCAGCGATCACAACCGTCCGTATCTCCAAATAGGCATGTGAAGTGAAGATGGTGATGCACCTCTTCTTAAACATCAAAGGAGGGGTATTGGGTTGGTGGGATCGGATGAGAACCTGTTTTTGATATCCTTCCATCCTCCGTTCAAAATAAGGCCTGCCAAGTTGGGGCCTTCCTCCCCAATCGCCAACGACATCAACATCACTTTCCACAAAATCTCCCCAGACGACCCTGTCCCAGTGGCTATCGCCCCACTCAATATGGTTCACATCTTCAAGGGATTTCAAATCTGGAAGGCCGCCATGAAGGGCTAAGATTCCATTTGGAGAGGTAGCGGAAAGTGGGAATTTTGAAAAAAGAATTCCATAAACCTCTCTCTCCTTCGAGGAGAGGGATTTCCAAAAGTTTGCAGGATAAAACTCCTTTACCATATACCCTTCATGATTACCTGCCAATAGAAAGATTTTATCTGGATGTTCCAACTTTAGATGAAGTAAATATTGAATGTTTTCTTCGGAGTAGTTACCCCGATCCACATAATCCCCCAAGAAGACAATCCGGTGACCTGTTTTTAGGTATCGATGGATAACCTGCTCGGTCGCATCCAGATCTCCGTGGGTATCTCCAACAAATACGACCTTTCCCTGGGAGGGGAGATGGATCAACCGGGGTTCGCCTTCTAATATCCTGCCGACTTTCTCAAAAAGATCTTCGAAACCCATGTCTATAATTGCTCAGAAAATAACTTTGTCACCCCCTCCCTCACCCTCCCCCCTCGAGGGGGAGGGTTGGGGTGGGGGGCCATTTTCATTCTTTGTGGGTGACGCTCCGTCATGAAAGATTGCCTTGAAAATAAGTCTCTTTCGTCAAGGGGTAACGTTAATGATGCCCGCCCTGAACCTAATATGGTACAGGGCCCGTTTCGTTAAAGGGTTAGGTCATTGGTCTTTAAAATCTTATAAACTTAACCTATTAACCATACACCAAACTGGCTTCGTAACCATAACCCAAATACTATTTTTTACCCCCCGTCAGGAATAACTTTAACATAGATCTTTCTACTTCTCGGCCCATCAAATTCACAGAAAAATATCCCCTGCCAAGTCCCGAGAACTAACTTTCCTGTTTCAACAAAGACGGTTTGGGAACACCCGATGATGCTCGCCTTAATGTGGGCTGGCGAATTCCCTTCCGTATGTTGATATCGATCCTCAAAAGGAACGATCTTACTTAATTCCATGATAATATCCTTGGGGACGCTGGGATCCACATTCTCATTGATCGTGATAGCAGCAGTGGTATGAGGGGTAAATATAATGCAGATTCCTTCTTTCATCCCTGTTTTTTGAATAGCCTCCTCGACAGAGTGAGTGATATTGATAAACTCTGTTTGCTTTGTGGTTTTCACTTGAAATGTCTGGATCATCTCGCCCTCCAATCCTTTGAAACTCTTATCCAAACAGTAGACCCTGAACCTCTCTGGCACAGGGTATAATTTTCAATTTATGAAATATCATTTATATTATACCCTTTATAAAGAACCCAAGCACCCAAAAAATTTATTGATTTAATCTTTAATCTCATATCATAATGGATTTTAGCAAGCAATATAAAAAGGTCCTATTTTTTAAAATAAAAAAGATAAAATGCCGAAGAGTTAATTGGAAGAGCGGCAATAGATTTTATCAAAAATAGTTGAAGAAATGTAACATTTTAGCTCTTTGAAAAATCTCTTTGACTGTCATTCCCGCGCAGGCGGGAATCCAGACTTGTCCCTGTGGAAACAGGGAACCATCATTTTATGAACTGGATTCCCCGCATCAAGTGCGGGGCAGGCTCTGCTTTCGCAGGAATGACAACTCCGTTAGACGCTCTATTTGGTGGAGTCCTTCAAAAACCTAAATTGATACGAAGAAATTAAAAAGATAAGGAGATAATGGAGGGAAGGATTAAGTCCAATAAAAAAGGAGACGAATTGTTTTTTTCAAAAAATACTTTTATTTTAATTATTTATCTCATTTTAATCCACAATAGATGTTGATTACTTGTGGAAATATATTTTCTTCTCCTTTATGGAAGGCGCTTTCACCGTTTTGCTTAAAAAGTAGGCATGTCTAAATCCAGAAATTAATTGGTGAATCGGATGGAATTGAGGAGGTGGTTTTGAATGGCAACAATCAAAGATTTGGAGAAAAGGGTTAAAAAGTTAGAAGAAAAGGTTTCAAATCAAGAAAAGATTATTAAAAAACTTTTGGCATTGTCCAATATGATGAAGGATATGGGTTATAAAGTACCTGAGTAAACCCCGTACCATCCCCGCCATACTTGGTCTGCTCCCGCCTGCCGAACGGGCAGGCACAGGCAGGAATGCCGGGCTTTCTAATGGGGTAAATCTAAGCCATCTCAAATGAGACTATATCCGATGAAAAATCTCAATGAGACCTCAAATCCAATCTAATATTGATGTTGACTCCCTTAAACTAATTTAATAAATTCATATCGAAAACGATTTCACTTGATCTACTCTCAAAGATTTAGAAAAATAGTAAAGGAGACCGAAAATGAAAGCCGCTTTTAGGATGTGGAGAAATACAAGAATGATTATTCTGGTGGCGGTATGCGCTGCCATCTATGGGGCAGCCCTCATCGCCTTCAAGACCGCTATCCCACTCATTCCCGGGATCACTGAAGTTCGAGTAGCAAACATATTTCCTATGGTCTTCGGCTTGCTATTTGGTCCTGCAGGAGCCTGGGGTACAGCGATCGGCAATCTCATTGGCGATGTCTTCGGCGGAACTCTTGGACCTGGATCCATAGCGGGTTTTATTGGAAATTTTTTGCTTGGCTATCTCCCCTATGCCATGTGGACAACCTTTATTCCTTTCTCTGAAAAATCTCGAGAATGGAAGCCCGGAAGTTGGCGCAGTTGGATCAACTATATCCTTATCGCCTTTATCTCCAGCGCTGCCTGCGCCGTGGTCATTAGTATTGCCGTGGATGCTCTTGGTATTGTGCCATATGCCGTGCTAACAAAAATTATCACCATTAACGATACCTTGGGTAGTCTGATCGGAATGATTCTGTTAATCTCTGTTTTTAGCGTCACAAAAGAACAACTCGGTCTCTTCTGGGCAGACATTATGGAGGAAGGTGATATTGGTAAACCCGTCGCCGGCATCCTTGGTGCTTGGTTAGTCACTGTCGCCTCGGTATTTGGTCTCCTGGGAGGGATGATCACCGGCCTTCCAATTACCACTATTGGCTGGATTTGTGCCCTTGCCATCATCATTGGCAGCCTCTTACTATAGACAAACTATCTCCCTTCCTCTGGGAGACTGTGTCGTAATGAGGGAAATGCCATGTTTGTCATTCTGAGCGAAGCGAAGAATCCAAAGAATTCCCAGTGTTATAAATTAGAGATTCTTCGGCTAACGCCTCAGAATGACATCGGGACACAGTCTCACATGGAAGGGGAGATTATTTTTTAGGTAATTCCAGTTACTAAAACTGGAATTTGATTATTGGAATTTGGTGATTGGTTATTATTTGGAATTTGGGATTTGGTGATTGGAATTTAATTTATATCGGCTATGAGCCTTGCTATCTCCTTCGAAGACTTGACCTTCACTTATCGTGGAAGTGGACAACCCGCTCTAAAGAATATTCAAGGGGAGATTGAAGATGGCACTTTCGTCGTAATAATGGGACACGAAGGTGCAGGCAAATCCACACTCTGTTTTACACTAAATGGTCTCGTCCCTGGATTCTTTCAAGGTAAATATGAAGGCCGTGTCCTAATAAAAGGGGAAGAGGTTGCCCGACATAAGGTAGCGGAGATGTCACACATCGTTGGATTGGTTCTCCAGGACTTCGAGGCGCAACTCTTCTCCACAAATGTCGAGCTGGAAATGGCCTTTGGACCAGAGAACCATTGCCTGCCTCGGTCAGAGATCGAACGTCGTATTCAGCACTATTTAACTTTCACTGGTTTAGAAAAACTTCGTCATCGCGAACCAGCCAGCCTTTCCGGGGGGCAGAAACAACGTTTGGCCATCGGCTCAGTGTTGGCATTAGAACCGAAGATCCTTGTTATGGATGAACCTATCACTGACCTCGATCCCCTTGGCCGTGAAGAAGTGCTCTCCATTTCTGATAGCATTCGAAAAGAGGGCCGCCTGCTCATCATTGTGGACCATGAACCAGAAATAGCCGTCTCCGCCGACCAAGTATGGTTGATGCGTGATGGCCAGTTAGTGGCGAAGGGGGCACCTGCTGAGATTTTAGTCAACGGGAAAATGTTAAACTCATGTGGGATCAGAGCACTACCAATAGTAGAACTGTTTAACTCCATGGGTTGGCCTGGCAAACCTTTAACTGCAGAAGCAGCCATCGCTTTAATACAGGAATCCCATTTGACTCAGCGACGGGGACTGAGGCTACCAATCGCATCTTCCAATAGCGCCAAAGGAGCTCCCATCCTTAAGGCTGAAGGTTTGAGATATATTTATCCCACATATCATGTTGAGGCGCTGCGAGGAATTGATCTTTCCATCTGGGAAGGAGAATTCATCGCCATCCTGGGCCAAAACGGCTCTGGTAAGACAACGTTTGCCAAACATTTTAACGGCCTGCTTAAACCCACCTCCGGCCGCATGCTGGTCCATGGGATACCAACAACAAAATATAGTCACCAGGAACTCGCCCGCCTGGTGGGATATGTATTTCAAAATCCTGACCATCAGATTTTTGCAAGGACAGTTCGTGAGGAAGTGGGCTTTGGCCTAAAAGTCCTTGGTGAGAACTACAAAAAGACTGAGATGCATGTAGCCGAGGCCCTTGAGATCGTGGGATTAAAGGGTTATGAGGAGAGGGTGCCATTCACATTGACCAAAGGTGAACGTCAACGCATCGCTGTTGCTTCGATTTTGGCAACTCGACCAAAAGTGATCATCCTCGATGAACCAACAACAGGGCTTGATGATCGACATCAACGAAATATGATGGAGATGTTGAAGCGTCTGAATCAGTTCGGCCATACGATCATCATCATCACCCATTCTATGGGGGTGGCCATCGAATATACGGATCGTACGATCCTTTTAAAAGATGGCTGCGTTCTCTCAGATGGACCGACTCGAGCTGTCTTCGCCGATGAAGCTCGATTGGCTGAGGCTTCACTACACCCCCCTTCGATTGTGCGATTAAGCAATTGGTTGGGCACGAAGGCCCTCACCGTTCAGCAGATGGTAAAAGAGTTACAGGCAAGTCCTTAGGTTAAGGTTAAGTAATGATCATTTTTCATTGCTAATTTTGAATTGTTAATTTTTCATTGATGGTTTGAAAATGAACATTTTCCTTTACCTCGACAGAGATACATGGGTACATCGCCTTGATCCTCGGACCAAGATGATTAGCGTACTGATCCTTTTTATCACCTGCCTGTGCTTTAATCATCCCATGTATATGGCTTTAATCAGCCTAAGTGTATTACTTATCTCAATTTCAGCCAGGGCCCTAACGAACTTCTGGCGTCTCCGAATTATCCTCATTTTACTCATCGTTTTCAGCACCGGGATATGGCCTTTTTTCGCGAAAGGGGTGACTCCATTATGGTCTTGGGGACCCCTAAGGGTAAGTCAGGAGTCCCTGTTCTATGGCATTGCCATGGGACTTCGCCTGGCCACATTCGTTTCCATTGGTCTGGTCTTTTTGTCAACAACTCGAAACGAGGAATTAACCAATGGCCTCATCCTTATGAAGGTTCCCTATCCCATTGCTTTTGCCCTATCCACTGCATTGCGATTGGTACCAACCTTTGCCGGGGCTGGGGCCACCATCATCCAAGCTCAGGTCTCACGTGGTTTAGATTTGGAAAAAGGATCCATCTTTCGCCGGGTCGGCAAGTTTATACCCCAGGCAGTACCTCTCTTTATTTACGCTATCCGACACACCAATCTTTTGGCTATGGCTTTAGAATCGAAGGGGTTCAGTCCTGATTTGAAGCGCACCCTGTACTACAAACCCCACATGGGATATATTGACTATGGAGTGATTGCCCTCCTTTCATCAACCCTCATATTGTTGCTTTATATCCGCTTGATTTTAAATCTCGGGGTCGTGATACCAGGTCACCTGTAACGAGAATGCAATTCTGAACTTTCTAATATTACTTTGTCCTCCATTTTTGTCATTCCTGCCTGCGGTAGGCAGGTTTACACGTGAATGAGAGAATTGGAATTTGAAGAAAGCATAGCATTTTCATAACATTTGGGTTATTTTTTTTATAGACAAGAATAAGGGAGAGAAAAGATGAAATCAGAAGATCTGAGCTATTTAACCCCGACTTCAATTATTGATAGTGATCATAAAAGCATTCAAGATTACACCAAGGAGGTAATCGGCGGAAGTACGGAGCCAATAGCGGTTGCCAAAAAGCTTTATCTCGCTGTAAGGGACAATATTCGCTACGACCCTTATGCTCCCTTTTACCTCCCCGAGCATTACCGTGCCAGCTTTGTTCTCAATCGGGGCAGAGGTTTTTGTGTTCCAAAAGCTTCTCTTCTCTGTGCTTTAGGACGGGCTTGTGGCATCCCTTCCCGGGTTGGTTTCGCCACTGTTCGGAATCATCTCGCTACAAAACAGTTTATTCAATTTCTTGGCACGGATCTCTTTGTTTACCATGGGTTTGTAGAATTTTATCTAAATGGAAAATGGGTAAAAGCCACACCTGCTTTCAACAGTGAACTCTGTAAAAGACATAAGGTGCCCCCCCTTGAATTCAATGGTCTTGAAGATTCCCTTTTCCAAGCCTACAATCTGGAAAAACAAAAATTTATGGAGTATTTAGAATTTAAAGGAATCTATGCAGATATTCCGGTGGATCTCATTATGAAAGCCTTTGAAGAAGTTTATGGCGAAGATCGTGTTAAAACCTGGATCAGGATTTTTGAGAAAAAAGGGGTTCTCAGTCTTGCTGACTTTGAGAGCGAGGATGTTTTAAATGAATGAACAGTATAAATCCCTTGAAATCTTATATTAAATCGGGTATGGTGATGTCGAAGGAGGATATTGAGGATGGCTCAGAAAAAGGTTTCAGAGATTTTGAAACTTGTTGAATTTCTCAACGAGGAGGTCAAAGAGGTCTCAAAAAGGTTAAGCCGGGTGACACCCAAAGAGGTAAGTGAAAAGTTAGGGACCTTGGCCCTCTTAAGGGAGAAGATCCTCAACCTCCAAATAGATTTTCCCCAAGAGATCGAGACAAAGCTCTCAGCACTTTATCCTTCCATCGATAAAACCAAAATGAAACCTTCCTGATATTCGGATTTCAGATTGCGGATTTCGGATTGCAGAATAAATGGTGTTGAACCCAGATAAAAAATAGATTTTGATTTAAGAATTTAATTCCGCATTCCGCAATCCACAATCCTAATTTTAATAAAAGGCGAGGCTTGCAAAGGTGACAACGGATTGGGTCTCTGGAGTAAAGGCCTGACCATATTTGAGAAGTCTGCCCTCTCTGGCTTCGATGACTTGGAGGAGCATATAGATGGCAGAAAGGCCACAGATCCTCCTTCGATCTCGATCTTTTAAGATTGACGAAAAGAAACCATCCCCATCTACCCTCTCAACACATCCCAACATCTCCTGATCTTCTTCCGCCAAGACTCTGAGACCATATTCCCCAATCCCTTCCCGATCTCCGAATTGAAGACCCATGTGAGCGAGATCTGCGCTTGCGATATAGCAGACCTTCCTCCCAAGGGAAAGGACAGAGTCATGGATGGCTTCGATGAACTTTCGGATGGGCTTGAGATCCATTGGTGAAATTCCTTTCTCAATAGCCTCATGGAAAGATCCACTCAAGATGGGGACGATCTTCAAAGGGATAGGCTCGGGGTACAGGTGTCGAAGGAAGATGCATTGAAACTCAATAGAATGCTCACTGCGGTGAACCCTCTCATCCTTAAAGAGATCATAAGGGTAATGGGATTGAATAGCATCGATCAATTCCTGATCACTATTTAAGCTCCCCAGGGGCGTCGTAAAATCCTTTCGGGTGAGACAAAAGGGATGTTCCATTGAGGTGTGAGCCGTTCCAAAGATGATGAAGCATCGGGACGTATTTCTCTCCCATATCTCTCGATGGGCAAAGGCATAACAGACCCCTCCCCTCTGAAAATCGATATGGGGAGCAACCACTCCCTTCAGTCCATTCGAAACCCCTTTATCCCCAAGAGATCCTGGACCATCTGCTCTACTAAAGTATCCTTCAAGCTGAACCTTTAATCGCTCTGGGTCCATCTCATAACTTTTCCCAGCAAACTGAGCTTCTCTAACCGAGGCCTTCTTAAAATTCTCCTCTTCCCTCCTCAATGCCTCTTCGAATCTTTCTCCCTCCAGAAATAGATCTTCATCCAATTGGCTGATGATCTCCTTGATTTTATCCGTGAAAAGGAAGTCCCCAAACCGCCTCATATATTCAGCCTGGATATCTAAGATTGAATGCTGGCCATCAAAGAGGGAGATGATAAAATAGAGAGAAGGTGGTAAAAAGAGGGCCTTCCCACTGATGTTCTGTGGATCTTGTAGGCAGATCATGGATTGACCTGACATCTGAACTGGAAATATATTAATATTCCTGATTTTGGGAAAATCCATAGACATAAAAATTATAAATATCAAAGCTCAAGGTTCAAATTTTGAGTCTTTGATTTCTGATCTACCAATTTGATGTTATATTAAATGAATCAGGCAAGAGATTGAGCAACTCGTCCAGTCTCTTCTAAGGCAGGTTCGATGTGTTTCAGCGCAAGATCAATGGCCTCATCCATCCTCTGAATAAATTTGAAATTCAATTGATTTCGTATATGCTCCGGAATCTCTTCCAGATCTTTCTCATTCTTCTTCGGAAGGATGACTGTTTTAATCCCTGCCCGCATGCCGGCCAGCACCTTTTCTTTGATCCCTCCCACGGGAAGGACGAGACCCCTCAATGTAATTTCACCTGTCATGGCGACATCGCTTCGGATGGGTTTATTGGTCAAGAGGGAAGTCAGTGCCACAAACATCGTTATTCCAGCCGAAGGCCCATCCTTTGGAATGGCACCTGCTGGCACGTGGATGTGAATATCATTCTTTTCAAAAAAGTCCTCTTCAATGCCGAGCTCTCTCGATTTGGATCGTACATAGGCCAGGGCAGCCTGGGCTGACTCCTTCATCACATCTCCTAATTGACCTGTCAATGTCAACCCCTTCTCTCCTCTCATCTTTGTGGCTTCAACAAAGATGATATCCCCTCCAGTAGGCGTCCATGCCAGACCTGTAGCCACACCCGGATCAGAGGTCCTCTCTGCTACTTCTGGGAAGAATTTGACAGGCCCTAAAAATCTGTGCAAGTTCTCTGGGACGATCACTACCTTCTCTTTTGCTCCGGCGGCAACATCCTTGGCCACTCCGCGACAGATGGTGGCAATCTCCCTCTCCAAATTTCTGACCCCTGCCTCACGAGTATAGGAGCTGATGATGACCTGGATGGCTGTGTCTTGAAATTCAATATATTCCGAACTCAATCCATGCTCGCTGATCTGTTTCCGAATCAGAAACTCCTTAGCGATCATCATCTTCTGGTCTTCGCTATAGCCAGGGAGCTCGAGGGTCTCCATTCGATCCCTGAGCGCAGGAGGAATGGTATCAAGCACATTGGCAGTGGTGATGAACATCACCTTCGAGAGATCGAATGGAACATCAATATAATGGTCTGAGAATGAAAAGTTCTGCTCTGGATCTAACACCTCCAGAAGCGCAGAGGACGGGTCCCCTCGAAAATCCATCCCAATTTTATCTACTTCGTCTAACATAAAGACCGGATTGTTTGATCCTGCCTTTTTAATCCCTTGAACGATCCTGCCCGGCAAAGCGCCTACATAAGTCCTGCGATGCCCCCGGATCTCGGCTTCGTCTCGGACCCCTCCTAAGGAGATTCGAATAAACTTACGCCCCATTGTTCTGGCGATCGACTTGCCGAGAGAGGTTTTTCCAACCCCTGGCGGGCCAACAAAACAGAGGATCGGCCCTTTCATATCTGCCTTCAGTTTCCTCACGGCCAGGTATTCCAAAATCCGCTTTTTCACCTTCTCTAAATCATAATGGTCCTCATCCAATGTCTTTTGACCATTGTTGATATCGAGATTATCCATTGTTGTCTCTGACCATGGGAGCTCCACCAACCAATCCAGATAGGTTCTGGCCACAGTATATTCTGCTGAAGCTGGAGGGATCTTGGCCAGGCGATCCAGCTCCTTCTCGGCAGCAGCTACCACCTCTTGCGGCATCTTTGCCTTTTTGATCTTCTCCCTCAGCTCCTTGATCTCGGTGGAATGTTCATCTAACTCTCCTAACTCTTTTTTAATCGCCTTCAACTGCTCCCGAAGATAATACTCCCTTTGGGTTCGATCCATATCTTCTTTCACTTGAGATTGAATCTTATTTCCTAATTCTAATACCTGTACCTCTTTATTGAGAATGAGATGAACCTTTGTCAACCTCTCTCGAACATCAAAGGTCTCTAAAATCCCTTGTTTCTCAGGAGTAGAAATATTGAGGTTAGAGGCAATGAGGTCGGCAAGGATGGAAGGGGACTTAATATTGCTGACCATCGTCCCGAGTTCGGTAGTGAGGTAGGGGGCCAGTTCAACTGCCCTTTGGAAAAGATTTTTTAAATTCATCATGAGGGCTTCTATCTCTACCCCGTAGACAAATCCTTCTTCAATGACTTCACACCTGGCCTTGAAATAGGGATCCCTCTGCAGGTATTCTCTCACTTTGATCCTTGAGACACCCTGAACAATCACCCGCTGGCTTCCATCCAGTTCACGAATCATCCTCAGGATCAGCGCGGCCACTCCAACTGAATACAGGTCGCTCTCTTTGGGATCTTCGATCTCAGATCTTTTTTGAGTGATGATCCCGATGATGCGATCCGAGTCCATTGCATCATCGATCAATTTTACTGACCTCTTTCGGCCCACCATAATTGGGAGAATTAAATCAGGGTAAAGTACAGTCCCTCTTAATGGAAGAATAGGGAGTTCATTGGGTACGATAATCTTGTCGTCTTTTCCCTTCTCCTCTTTATCAGCCCCACCTCTTGGTAAAAATATCATGATAAGCCCCTAATAAAATTATTTTGGTCACCTTTATAATTAAATCATAATCATTGCTTCGATAATTGTCAATGTAACATACCCTGTTTATTTAAAAAGCTTTCTCTATTTAATCCCTATCCCCTGATAAGGAAGGGAGATTGTTAATTGTAGTTAGGTTAAAAAAATTCCAATAACCAAATCCCAAATCTCAAATAAATTCCAATTACCAAATGTCCAAATAACTAAAAACTATAATACTCATATTTTCGGACATTGGATTCCTACATGTTTAATTCTGAGAATTTTCTTCTAACATTTTGCCCCCTCACCCTTCCCCTCTCCCCAGTGGGGAGAGGGGAAGGGTGAGGGGAAATTTCAAATATTTTTGGCTAGTATTTGGCTATTATTTGGTTACATGCCTGCCCCTGCCCGTCCGGCAGGCGGAGACAGGCAGGTTGGTGCTTGGGATTTGGGCATTCTCACATAGGTTCTCCAGCATAAGGCTTTTTACAGATACTACAAAACCCATCTTCATTGATCACGCCAATGCAACTTCCATCGCTGCACAGCAACCTTTTGGAGAAATCGCTCTCTTCTTCCTTCACTGTGATAGTATTGCCACACCAGCAGCAATAAAGACTCTTCTCCGGTATCTCTCTCTTACATTCCGAACAGAGGATAAAGGGGAGCATTGCATCACAATGAGGGCATTTCATCTACTTCTCCTCGAGATTAAGATTTTTAATAAACCGCTCGATATCCCGTTTATTTCGCCTAAGCTCATAGAGAAGCCTCTTGGTCCCTTTATCAGGAAAGAGGCGGTTAAGATCATACTTTTTACCAGGGAAAAGGAGATTGAGGTCCACCTCCCACTTCTTCTCTTCCTCAGGATTGATCTTTGGAATCTGATCGTCTTTCTCTTCCATAATACTCTCTTCTTATATAGGACAGCATCCTCATTTTGTCAACCCTGCCATGCACTACTGTCCTTTGCAAATTTATGGTGTGCCAAATTGGAGTTGATAAAGTCTATAATAGAGACCCTTTTGGGCCATCAATTCGGCGTGGGTTCCTATTTCTCGAACCCTCCCTTTATGGAGAACGACGATTCGATCGGCATGTTGGACGGTGGAGAGGCGGTGAGCGATGACTATAGCTGTCCTTCCCTTGAGCAATTGAATCAGACCTTCTTGAATTAACCGTTCAGTTTCTGGATCGACATGGGAGGTGGCTTCGTCAAGAATGAGAATCTTGGGGTTGATGTATAGGGCCCTTGCAAAGGCCAACAATTGTCTCTCTCCAGCCGATAGCGTCTCCCCTCCGTCGCCCACCTTAGTATGATATCCATCGGCTAATCGTTGAATAAAATTTTCTGCTTTGACGATTCGAGCTACCTCCCTCACTTTCCTTTCATCAACCTCCAGATCACCTAATCGAATATTCTCTTCAATATCCCCGGCGAAGAGAAAGGTATCTTGCATCACAAGTCCAATTTGCGATCGAAGTTCAGAAATATTTCTCTCTCGAATATCGATCCCGTCAAGAAGGATGCTGCCCTCTTCCACCTCATAGAATCGTTCGAGAAGATTGAGGAGCGATGTTTTCCCCGCTCCAGTAGCGCCGACGATGGCAACGGTCTCCCCTTCGTGGACAGAGAAGGAGACCTCTTTGAGCACTTTATCCTCTCCATTGTAAGAGAAGGAAACACGACGAAATTCAATATCTCCTTTAATCTTTCCCTTTTTAGGGCAAAGGGGTTCATTAATCTTCTTGTCCTGGTAGAGCAATCCAAAGATCCTTTCTAAGGAGGCCATCGCTGATTGCAAAATATTATACTTTTCGGAAAGGTCCCGTATCGGCTGGAAGAACATCCTGATATAAGAAAGAAAGGCGACGAGAACTCCAAGGCTGATCGTCTCCTGAATCACCTTCCCTCCCCCATACCATATCAGAAGACCGATGGCACCGGAACTCAATATTTCGACAAGAGGGACAAAGATTGCATAGATAGAGATCTGTTTCATATTGGCCAGGTAATACGCCTCATTGATCTTATGAAATCGCCGACCATTTTCTCCCTCCCTCCGAAAGAGCTGCACCACCTTGATGCCTGAGAAATTTTCTTGAAGAAAGGCATTCATCTGAGCGATCTTCGAACGGATCTCTCGAAATACATCCCTAGCCCTGCGGCTGAAGAAGAGGGTGGTGAAGAAAATGAGGGGAAGAACAGAGAATGAGACTAAAGCGAGCACCCGGTTGAGGTGGAGAAGGATGACAACGATCCCGATTAGAAGGAGGATGTCCTTAAATAGATTGATAAGAACAGAGGTAAACATCTCATGGACATTCTGGACATCATTTGTCAGTCGGGTGACCAACCTTCCTATTGGGTTCTGATCGAAAAAGGAGACATGAAGGGTTTGAAGATGAGAAAATACTTTCATCCGGAGGTCATGCATCATCCTCTGACCTGCCATCTCCATGGCATAGACCTGAAAGAAATTCAATCCGAAATGTGCGATCAGGATGAAAATTACAAAGAGGGCGAGGCGAAAAACCGCCTCCACATCCCTTCCTCTCAGGACGAGGAGGTCCTCTTTTTCGAATTCCTTTATTCGATCAAAAGAGATAAACCATCGGGAACCATTCTTCTCAAAAGAGGAGGAGTATTTTTCTAAGAGTGCCTCATCTTTTGGCCCTCGAGGAATAAACAGGTAGTATCGATTTTCCGAGAGGAGGCCAGATTTTTGAAAAAGGGCCAATTCCCTTCGATCCATGGTTTGTAAAATCTCTGGAGGGAGGAGGAACTTTCCTCTCTCCTTTTTAGGAATCAGATCTTTACTATATTTATTCCAGAGACGTTTTTCCTCTGGTGTTCCATCTCCTTTCAGAATGACTTCCTTTGCAGAAATAACGATATAGCGGTCAATTGCTTCTTTAGTCAAATAGGGAATAAGAAGGTCCAAACCAGCCATGACCAAAACAAAGAGGAGGGAGAGACCCATCAGAGCCCAATAAGGTCTGAGAAAGGCCCCCAACCTCGCCATCAACTTCAGGTCATAGGGTTTCCCCAATCTACCCTCTTCCATATATCCAAAGTCAGTGTACATCGTTTTTACCACACGGAATATTGGAATACTGGAACATTGGAATACTGGGTTTTTTCAGAAAAAAATGTCTTTCATCATCTCATTATTCCATCCTTCCAGTATCCCAGTTCTTTTTCACATTATTCCATTATTCCACTATTCCATTATTCCACTATTCCACTATTCCACTGTTATCCCTTTCCAGTTCTTCCTCCAATTGACTTTCCCAATAGAGTTTGGCATAGATACCACCCCGGGCAAGGAGAGTAGTGTGATCACCCATCTCCGCTATCTTTCCCTGGTCTAAAACGACAATTCGATCGGCTCTCCGGAGGGGAGCAATTCGATGGGTGATGAAAATGCTTGTCCTTCCTTTAAGAAACCTTTCCATTCCCTCAAGGATTCGTTCCTCTGTTTGGATGTCCACTGAGGAGAGGGCATCGTCTAAAATGAAAATTGGTGGGTTCATCAAAATTGTCCTGGCTATTGCGATCCTCTGCCTTTGGCCTGCGGAGAGGGTAATTCCTTTCTCACCAATTACGGTATCCATGCCTTGAGAAAAACTCATAATCTCATCGTAAATCTGGGCGAGTCGGGCTGCCTCTTTAATCTCCTCTTCTATAGCATCGAGCCTTCCGAAGGCAATATTCTCCCGGATAGTATTTGAAAAGAGGATGGTATCCTGTGGTACGTAACCGATGGATCTCCTCAATGTCTCAAGAGAGATATGGTGAATCTCAATTCCGTCGAAGAAGAGGCATTCTTCAGGAGGCTCTAAAATTCTAACTAACAGATTGCATAAGACCGTCTTCCCAGATCCGGTCCTTCCAACGATAACTAACCTCTCTCCCTCATGGATGCTCAGATGGATGTCCGTGAGAAGGGGAATCCCCCCATTTCCTGTAGAAAGGGTCAAGCCTCTTATCTCGATCCTCCCTTTCAAAGGACCTGTTTCAATGACCTCT
>Ga0194112_10001160_pt1 | contig 38748 bp, 24 predicted proteins | sample TA2MahC400mmetaG_FD_146191 | JGI IMG/M metagenome (GOLD analysis project Ga0194112, IMG submission 146191) | Freshwater microbial communities from Lake Tanganyika, Tanzania - TA2015016 Mahale Deep Cast 400m | ecosystem: Environmental > Aquatic > Freshwater > Lake | place: Tanzania: Lake... | reverse complement strand
CCGCCCCCCCCGCCGCGAGCCGCGTCGGGCAGGCGGCGGGCAGCCCCGTCGTAGGACTAACGTTACAAGGTGGGCGACAGCAGGAAGCGGAGCGGCCAAGACAACCCCTGCGGCCTGCGCCCGGCCGGAGTGGGGCACCTCGCTGCCTTGCCGCACCCCCTTGCCTAGCGAGCCCCTGGCAGAAGGGGCGAGTGGGCTGAGGCCTCACCCTGGCGACCCGTGGCAGACCTTCATCCGTCGCAGAGCTTCAACCTGCCACACCATCGATGCACCAGACCTTGCGGTGGCCCTGGCCTAGCGGAGCGGCAAGCGGAGCGGGCGGTTAGCCGTGGCGGCGTGAGTTGCACCTGGCTGAGGCCCGAAGCGAATCAGCCCCGACAGGGGGCGGGCTAGGGGGCTACAACACAGGTGCACACGCTGGCGACTCTGGTGACACTAGAGGCTCAAAATGTTGCCAAACGGCAACAACGCAAACAGCGTGCCACCTTGCGAGGCGGGAGGGGGCAAAAGTCACGCGACAGCGGATTGTCCAACCAATGAAACAAAACGGGGGCGGGCTAGGGCGGCGGCTTCGCCGCCCGCCCGACCCCGTTTTTGTTTCATTTGTTTGGAAATCTACACCTGGCAGAGCGGAGGGGTGCCTCCGACGCGTGGGTGACAACTACGGCGCGCGGGCCGGCGGGCAAGCCGCGCCGTGACGCCATTGCACGGTGCCCCGAGGCCGTGCAAACCTGTCATTCCACCATCTCCCGTCGCAGGCATTGACGGCTCCCGCCACGGGAAGGTATACTCATGAAGCGGGCCGTCCCATCGCTCCCACCCAGGATGATCTGATGGCAAGCCGGGTCTGGAGTGTGGCCGTGTTGTCTTGCGCCTTGGCACTCGGTGGGCAGAGCGCGTGGGGCCATGCGTTCTATGGGCTGGCCTGCCCTCGGACGCGCCCGGGCGGAGTCAGGATTGATGGGGACGTCGCGGCGTGGCCGCAGGAGCGCTTCATCCAGGTGCCCCACACCCGCGTGTCGTTCGGCTCGCCGAGGTCGGCCAAGGACATCTCGTTTCGCTTTGCGGCGATGTGGGACCGCTGGTTCCTCTACGTGGCGGTGGTGGTGACTGACGATTCGCTGGTGGCGGCGCAGAGCCTCGAGCGACTCTACGAGGGGGACTGCGTTGAGATATGCCTGGACGTGAACAACGACAGCGAAGGGGGCTACGATGGCTCGGACTACCAGTTCGTCATCGCCCCGACCGGCCCGGGCAACAAGCCGCGCGTGAACCTCTACCGCAATCCCTTCTTCCACATCGAGGACCGCCAATGGCTCCACGTGGCCGCGAACGTTACGCCCGACGGCTACATCCTCGAGGCCGCCTTCTCCTGGAAGCAGCTCGAAGTCGTCCCACGCCTCGGCCAGACCATCGGCTTCGAGATAGACGTCCGCGACTACGATGCCGACGGCTCGAAGAAGGGCATCGCCTGGGCGCCCGCCGCCGACCCCGCTGCTAACCCCTTGCGATGGGGAGACTTAGTGCTAACCAACCAGTTCAACGCGGACGTCACCCTGCTCGTGGAGCCGGTCCGCGAGCAGAACGAGCGCTGGCAGCGCCTCCTCGGCGGCACGGCACGCGAGACCGACAACGAGGTCGCCATCGCTGTCCTCCCCAAGCCGGTCGGCCGCCTGGCCCTCGGCCTCGGCTGGAACGTCCAGTTCCGCGACGGCCGCTTCCCCGCCTGGTCCGACGCCACCTGGAACTCCTTCCTCGAGCTCCTCGGCTGGACGCGTCCCGCCTGGCTCCGCTACGGGGTCAACCTGGGCCAGTGGGAGCCGAGGAACGACGACCCCGACCCCACCCACCCGAACTGGGAGGGCTTCGCCTTCCGCTCGAAGGCCATGCTCAACCACTATCGCGTCCTCGACTTCTGCGAGAAGCGGGGAATTGACGTGGCCTGGGCCAACTGGTGCATCGGCGACAGGGCGAGCGGCGTCCACTGGCTCGCCGAGAGCACCCGCAAGCCGGCCATCGCTGACCCGGACAACGACCCGTACACCGACGCGCCCTACGACCCCGAGGAGTTCGCCGAGAGCATCGCCGCCTGCCTTCATCACCTAAAGACCGTTCGTAACTACACTTGTGTCAAACAGGTCTCCCTCTGGAACGAGCCCGACCAGGGCTGGTCGTTCAACTCCTCCTCGGCCGGCTACCCCAAGCCCTTCTGGTCGTACTACGATGTCCTGGCCCGGCACCTCGTGCGCCTCGGGATTCGCGACGCCGTGAAAATCCTGGGGCCGGAGGTGTCCACCGGGAGCTACGAAACGCTTCCCGCGCTCGGAGGCCGCCCGACCTACTCGAGGGAGGTGGACATACTGGCCCACCACGACTACCTGGGCTACGCGGACCATCATCGGGTTGATCGCGGCGCCCCAATTGCCCGTGGCACAAAGGCTTACGGCGAGCTGACAGGCCGCGCACGGCCCGTGGCCGTCACCGAGTTCGGCAACACTGGCAACGGCTCGGAAGAGGTCACGGGCGACGCCGCGGTCTGGGCCGGCTCCCTCTCCTGCTGCCGTCTGGTGGTCGAGGGCCTCAACGCCGGGGTCGCGGGGTTCCTCCGCTGGGAGTTCAAGCCCTACGGCGTCTCCTGGCAGAACTTCGGCGCACTCACAACCCTTAGCCAGCGCTGGCTTTACGAACCCTACCGCCCCGTCTTCTTCCCCCACGCCCTCCTGTGCCACGCCGCCACGAAGGGCGCCGACGTGCTCACGACCGCCACACGGGGGGGCCTCGACGAGAACGGGGTTCCGCGCGTAGCCTGCACCGTTCTCTCCCACCGCGACACCGGCACCGCCGTCATCCTGGTCAACGACGGCTTCCAGCCCAAGAAGGTGATGCTCAGCTTCGACGCTAAGTTGCCAGGCGGCATACCTTTACGTCTTGGCCATCTCTCCTACGACGCCTCTCTCCCCCCTGGCTTGGTGAAGGGGGCCGACATCGCGGTCACAGATGGCAAGGCCGCGCTCACACTCCCTCCACGCAGTGTCCACGCCTTATCCACAAGGCCCGGCTTCACACAAGTGCCTGAGCTGCCTGCACTTCCGCCGCGCGAAGAGCCACAATACACAACCCGCAAGGCCGACAGGCGCGAGGAAGACGTTGCCCTGATGCGCTTCGGCGCCGACTACGATTGGCGGGTCTGGCAGAGCACCGCCGGCCACACCGCCTTCGGCGCCGGCACCGACCCGCAGGACGCCGCAAACCCCGTCTGCCGAATAGCTTACGACATGGTCGGCGTCCTCCGCAACCAGCGTCCCGAGCACGTCGTCGCCCACACCGACCTCATCGTTCGCGGCAAGCCGCTGCGCGTCGCCTTCCGCGTCCACGCCGACGCCTCCCGCCTCCGCCTCGCCGTCATCTTCCTCGACGCCAAAGGCGAAGTCTTCGAGCACCAAGACTTTGTGTCGCTCGACTGGACCGGCTGGCGGCGGGTCGAGAAGGCGATAGCCGACTTCCCGAAGGATTGGGGCCAATGGAACGGCGATGGTGTGCCCGACTACCCCCTTCGCGGCTTCGGCTTCACCCTCGCCGCCCCCGACACCGAGTTCAAGGGGAAGGGCATCATCCTGATTGACGAAGTCGAGATAGCCTCCCAACCCCCTCCGGCAGGTCGTTAGAGTCTGTGTAGGAACTATCATTTCCTATCGCCGCGCAGGGCCAAAGGGTCCCTTTTTTGCCACTTCAGGGGTCCCTTTTTCGCCATCGTCTGTGGCCTCTGTGCTACAAACATGCAGAATCTTGTTTTCCGGAAAGATTTTTCCTCCGCGTTTGGTTGCGGCTTGCCGCGATGGGCGCTCTGTGATGATAGGTCCGCACGCAGAGGCAGAAGAGACAGCAGAGAAGAGGCATTGAACCGCGGATTCCGCGGATGGGCGCGGATAGGAGCGAAGCCCCGCTTGACAGACGCCGCCAGATTGCCACAATAGGCGGCGGAGGGAATCCGGCCGAGGACCATGGGCCATGCCCCGCATCTTCGACAACATCGAGCAATCGCTTCTGCCGGCGCTCCAGAGGATGCCGAGAGCATGTTCGGGGACGACGAGGCGCGAAACACCGCGAAACCCCAGACGTTCCTCCCGCAGAGGCAGATGGGGGAGCAGAGAAGAAGGTCTGGAGCCACGAGCCACAGACCCAAGCCCACCTGCGCGAATCCGCCACTGGAGACAGTGACGGAAGACTTGACAGCGTCGCAGCCGGGCGTATCATAGCAGCAGACCTCTTGGCCGCGCGGCTGTTAGCAACGTCATTCCGGGAAGAGCATGGCAAGACGCAGGCCACGAAACGTCACGAACATCCGAGGCACGGGACAGGTTGACGCGGCTGTTGTCTGGCGCGTGTTCGAGTGCTCGGCGCCCGGCTGCGATCACCTGCACAAGCTCTCCGAAGATGCCGACGGGTTTCCCGATGTGCCAGCCTTGTGCCCGAAGTGCGGGCACGCGACGGGGAGACAGCACATCCTGCGCGCTCCCCGGTGGAAGTACTGCCGCGTGTGCGAGTGGCTCCAGCCGATAGGCGAGACGATCTCCAGGGAGACATCGGTGCGTGGGAAGACGGTCGGCTCGGCCTTCGATTACCATGCGCCGAACTCGCGCAGCTTCCGCTCCGAGAGGCAGCTTGAGTGCAAGGTCTGCAAGCGCGAGATCAACCAGATTCTCAACCCGCGACGGACTGCTGACCAGCACAGAGAGTCGGCTCAGAAGAGGCGAATGAGCGTGCTCCTGTCTGGCGGCGCGGAGAAGCTCCAGAGCCGGAAGGTCTTCGACCGGTTCAGTGGGCGCTGTTTCAAGTGCTCCAAACCCCTCACATACAGAGCCCGCGGGGCCAGCGGCTTCGCTGTTGATCACACGTTGCCGGTGAGCTGCCTGTGGCCCGTCACTACCGAAACAGCAACGCTGCTGTGCATGGCGTGCAATGGCGAGAAAAGCGACCGGTGGCCCTCAGAGTACTACTCCAGGGAAGAGCTTCAGCGCCTCTCGGTGTTGACGAGCACCGAGTTCGATCTATTGGCAGGCCAGCCAAGGCTGAATCCGGAGGCGGTCAGCTTCATCAGAGCCAACGTGGACTCGCTGCTTGTGCAGTGCATACGGTATCCGGCTGAGATCAGGCGCATCCGGGAGATGATCCGCAGAATGGAGGGCGTAGACATCAAGGATGCGGCGACCACCTGGCCCTCGTTCCTGGACTAGGTGAGCACGAGGTACTGGTGGTCGGCAACGGCTCCCTTGTCGCGCACTCCGTGCGACTCGCAGTGGCGGACGCTCTCGTCGAAGGCGTCGGCGACCTGGAACCACTTTGAGGCAATCCGGGCCACCTCGGCGGCCATGTCGCACTTCGCGCTTCTCCCAAGGTGCAGGACGACGACCCCCCCCGGCTTGAGGCGCTCGCGGGCCTGCCTGAAGACGGGTTCGTAGACGGCGAACGTGCTCTTCTGCCTCTCGTCCAAGAACATCTGAGGCTTCGACTTGAAATCCGCCCTGTCCCACCCGCAGAACCAGAGCCGCAGCCAGTTTGCCAGATGAAAGCGCGTGCTGTCGAAGAAGGGCGGCGACGTCACTACAGCGTCGAGGTCCCTGACCTCCTGCGGCCACCAGGAAGTGGCGTCCTGAAGGAAAATCCGGCCCGGTTGGTAGCATGCGGGTCGCTGAACCGCCAGCCCGCGAGCCACCTTCTCCCGCAGCCGCGGCACCAGAGCCCGGTACTCGAATGGGCCTTTGGGTGCGAACGGCGTGGTGTTGTGCGAGCGCCGGCTGAGCGCGTACGGCCTGTTCCCGTGCAGAATGTGGAGCAGGCTGGCGACTACGAAGCATTCCTCGTCGCTTACCGGTGGCCTCTCCCGGAAGAACCGCCTCGCCAGTAGCACCTCGCGCAGAGTCCGCGGCTCATAGAAGTCCTCCACCCGGCCGTTGAAGGCCACGTCCCTGGCGCTCTGGGCGTCGCCTTCGGTCGGTTCCCCTTGGCCTATGAAATCCGCCAGAGAGTCGATCAGCTCGGCGCACTTTGCGGGCTCCGGGGCGCCGCACTTGCCTGCCGCGATGACGTAGGCCGCCGGGCTGATCTCGAAGCCGAAACCTCGGACCCCCAGGAGGCCGGCTTCAAACGGAATGGTGCCCACGCCGGCGAAGGGATCGAGGATCGTGGCGGGCGATGAGACAAAGGAGCGCAGCAGGTGATGCGCGAGCGAGGGCTTCATCTTCCCCTGATACGAGCAGAGCGAATGGAGCGGGTGACCCCAGTTCCTCTTCGCGAAAGGCTGCTTCTGGTGGGGGAGGGACATCTTGAAGTCCTCCCACCGTCGCGCCCAAGGTGCCTCACCCACCGCCGCGGGCGGCGTCCCGGGCCGCTGCTCATACGCGAAGACCAGGAGGACCTGGCGTAGCGGGGTGCCATCCCGTGAGAGTCGCTTCCTGAGGTCCACTCTGGTGAGTCGCTTCATGCCGCGATCGAGCAGGAGGCGCTCAAGGATCTCATCGGTCGGCACACGGATGCCGCCATAGGACGAGTCGCCAATATCCATGGCGACGCAGGCCCCTGGGACGAGATGGCGGACCATGCCCTCCACTACGGTTGCGAGGTCGAAGAAGTAGCTGCCCACCATGCGCGGGATGCGGGGGTCGTATGCCTCTGCACCCAGGCGCTCGACCACTTGGGCGACCTCAGGATGGTCCAAGAGCTGAGCTTTCAGAGGCTGCACGGCGTTGATCCCCGCCGTCACCTCCCTCTCGCGGAACCTGGTGAGCTCCGACTTATCCGCCAGGCAGCGAAGGAACCACATCTCGAGTCTCGAGTTGCGGCAGTAGTTGGTGCCATTCAAGTACGGGGGACTCGTGACCACGCAGTCGAAGCCGTACGGCGGCAGGGTGCCCAGTCGCTTGGCATCTTCGCAGACTAGCAGCGGCCGCCGGTCCACGTTCCCCAGCGTCGAAAGGTCGGAGACGATCCTCGCCAACTGTCGCTTGACCCCTTCCGCAAGCGGGGTGGTACCCGAGCGCAGCTCATCTTCAGTGCGATACCGCAGATCGCCAGACCGCTTGAGGAGGGATGCGGGGATCAGGCTCGCAAGAACGGCCACGGCAAGGAAGTCCGCGGCCAGGGGGTACACACACGCCAGGTCGTCAACCAGCGTCCGAGCGCGCAAGACCTGGCTGAACGTCTCCGGGGCGAAGAATGCGCTCCTCCCAAATGCCGCGGCATACGCCAAGGCGAGTCGTTGATCAACCGGCCCGTCCTCTAGCCATCTGTCCACCTTCGCCGCCCACTCGCTGAGGAGGTTCAGGACGCGATCTCTTGCTCTATCCTTCATGGTCAGGGCATCCGTCTTCACCTTGATGAGGTGCTGGAACAGCGGGTTGATCTCGCAGTAGAAGCTGTCCAGCCCCATCTGCGCTGCCGTCAAGGGCGTCGTACCGGTGCCTGCAAACGGGTCAAAGACGCGCAGTGCGCCGGGGGCAAACTCCTCGAGTATCTTGCGGACGAATGCCGGGGAGTACCCCTCGGGAAGGGGATACCACTCGTGCATGGGCTCCTCGTGCCCGCCGCGGAACGTCGCGTGCAGCGGGTCCACGTAAAGCTCAGTCAAGTACATCTGCCCCGGTTCCTCGACGGTCGGGCCAAGCTCCATATGGAGCTTGCGCAGGCAATACGCATTCACCGAGAGCCGTTCCGTGTCAGCAGCGGCTTTCAACTCGCGGAACGTCTGGCAGCCCAACAGCCCCCTCAGGTCGAGGCTCGAAAGCGGCTGAAGTCGCCGGTGCAAGTCGCGGTCTTTGTCCCCGAACGCCAAGGTCAGGCAGCGCCCGGGGGCAGCGTTCTGTTCATAGTCCGGGTAGTATACGCTCTTGAACTGCTGGCTCATGGCCGGTGAGTATACCATACTATGGTATACACTTCAAGCGATCTTGCCGCAATCTCGATGTGACCGCGGTGAAAGGGGGCGCGCGATGAAGCCGGGAAAGCCTGCCGCGCTCTATCGGCGCGTCCGCGAGATCCTCGAGTCGGCCCGGTCCACCGCCGCGCGCTCGGTCAACACCACCCAGGTCGTGGCCAACTGGCCGATCGGGCTGCCTGGCGCGAGGGAGGACACCGGGGTGGCCCCAATTCAGAAGATTCCGCGTGCAAGTATGCACGCCCTACCAGCTACGGACCACAGACTACGGACCGGGCACTGCTGGCTGCCGTCTGCCCTCTGCCCTCTCCGTGCGCTCCGTGTCTTCCGTGGTGGAGGTCGCGGTCAGGCGATGGTGAGCTTGAGGATTTCGCCGCGCTGGAGGACGATGGGCTTGTCGAGCACGACGGCGTAGCCGCCGTCGTCGGCGCGGTCTATGGTGGCGCCGCGGGTGGGGCCGCCGAGGTTGACGTCCACCATCGCGCCACGCTTGGGGACGAAGGGGATGAAGATGCGCCGCAGGGGGAGGGTGCCGTAGTCAACTCGGATGACGATGTCGCGCTCGCGTCCTCGGATTTTCTGGGCGATGAGGCCCCAGCAGGTTGGGACGCTGAAGAAGGTGCGGAAGTCGCCCTCGAAGAGGCGCGGCTGGATGCCGATGGATTGCGTGGCGGCGGAGTAGCGGAGGCCGCTGAGCGCGCCCAGGAGGGCGTAGCTGGCGAGGGAACGGGCGTAGTGGTGGCCGCACTCGAACTCGTCCCAGGGGTTCCGCTTGTCGCCGCGGTGGCGGTCGCGGACGCCCTTCACGATGGCTAGGCCCTGCTCGACGAAGCCTTCGAGGATGAGGTGGGAAGCGACCTGGTATTCGATGCCGCACCAGACCTCGTCGCAGAACCAGAAGGGGTAGCCTGGCCGCCCGCCGCGGGGCCAGGTGCCGATGAGGAGGCCGGCCTCGTCGTTGACGGCGTAGATGCGGAGCGTGCAGGCCTGGTCGTTGAGGGTGCGGCGCCAGTTGTTGCGGAAGATGGCCTGGAGGGCGGTGCGGACGTTTTCCTTGTCGTAGAGGTATCCGAGGCGGAGCATGGCGGCGTACCATTGGCCGAGGAGCTGGTCGGCGAGGCAGCCCTTGCCGAATTGCCACTTGGGCCAGTCGGGGAACTTGTCGTCCTTCCCGCGGTCGTTGATGCCGCGGTAGGGTTCGGGCCAGTTATCGTTGGCCTTGGGGTTGACCTTCTGCTCGTAGTATTCGCCGTTGAAGAGGTTCTTGTCGGTCCAGGCGGAGCCGCGTTCGAAGAGCCTGTGGTAGGCGTTAGCGGCCTCGGCGTCGCCCAGGGCGCGCGCCATCTCCTCGGCGGCGCGGAGCGCGCCGAGGTAGAGGCTGCCCGTCATGGTGTTGGGACCCCACCACTCCATGTCGTAGGTGTTGTGCTGGATGCCCTCCATGACGCCGTCGCGGTCGGCGTCCCAGTACTTCCAGGCGAACTCGAGTGCTTTGCGCACTTGGGGCCAGACGCGGCGAAGCCAGGCGTCGTCGCCGCTGAGGAGCCATTCGCGGTAGACCTGCATGACGAGGCCGTTCTGGCCGTCGGCGCAGGGGAGGAAGCCGGCCTGGGCGCGGGTGCCGAGGGGGAGGGGCATGCGGAACTGGATGAAGCCGTCGTCGCTCATTGACCAGGTGAGGTGTGCCTCGGTCATGGAGCGTTGGAGCGCGGGCCAGAGGTAGGGGAGGGCCTGGGCGTAGTTCCAGACGTGAGTGCAGGAGCCTTCGCAGCAGCCGCTGGTGGTGTTGCAGCCCTCGAAGCCGTAGAAGGTGCCATCCTCGAGCCGCAGGCAGGTGGTGGTGCGGAGGACGGAGAGCTGGGAGCTCACGGCGTCGAGGACGTGGCTGGGCATCGTGGTGGCGAAGAGGGTGTCGTGGAAGCGGCGGGTCTCTTCGTAGAGGCGGTCGTAGTTGGAGACGACGTATTCGGTGACGTCCCAGGCGTCGTCCCAGACTGTGGCGTAGTAGTTTCGCCAGGTGGGGGCGCGCTCGGAGCCGTCCTCGGCCTTGCGCTTCTGCCAGTGCTCGACGACGGGGAAGTGCCAGGCGATGAAGAAGGGGATGACGATTTCGGAGACCGGCGGAATGGTGGCGTGCGCGGCGAGGGTGCCGGTGGGGCAGGAGGGGTCGCCGCCGCGGGGGGGAAAGTCGTCCGAGAGGGCGATGGCTTCCCAGAACTTGGCGAGGCCGCCCTGCTGGCGGGGCCAGACGGCCGCGTCGTCCCACATGGTCACGAGTGCCATCGAGCCGAACTGGGGGGAGGCCGGGTCGTGCTTGGCCGTGGTGAGGTAGAGGCCGGTGAAGCCCGGCCCCTGGCGGGCCTGGTTCAGGCGGCCCTCGGAGTCGGGGTGGCCCACGATGTTGGTGAGGTTGCCGTAGAGTGTGACCTTTATCTCGCGGCGCGAGGTGTTGCGGACGTGGAAGAGGAGGAAGGCGACCGGGATGCCGCTGTCCTTGTCGTTGAGCGGGATGCAGGGGTTGAAGGCCTCGAGGGTCACGCGGACGGGGAGGTCGGGGTCGCGGAGCTGGACGATTGCGATGGGGTATTCGCCCTTGAAGGCGACCTGGGAGAAGTGTGGAAGCCCTTCGGCGGCGTTGCGCTGCATCGAGTGGCCCCCGCCGATGTAGTCGCCGCCTGGGGGTCCCTGGACGACTCGCGTGACCGGCTCGGCCCCCTCCTCGCGGATTTTGAGGGTGAAGAAGCAGTCGGGCGGGGAGAAGCCCTTGGCCGGGCGGTTCTGGATTTCCCAGTCGCGGAGCTGTGCCCAGCCGCCGAGGCTGATGGTGCCGGTGCCGATGCCGCCGAGGGGGAGGGCCACGTGGTCGAGGTTGCGGCCGCGATAGGTCAACTGTGGGCCACGCTTGAGGAGGTCCTTAGCCGGATAGGACGCGCCGGACTTAGCCACGCACTGGTCCTTTATGAAGGGGCTTCGAGCGGCCTGCCATTGGCCGCCGCGGTCTGGGCATTATAGCGCGGCGCTCTGCTTTAGCCAAGAGATTTGATCAATTCGTGCTCGTCGTCGTCCTCGTCGTCGTCGTCGAAACTTCGGGCTTCGCTTGTCCAGGAGATTCGACGACGAGGACGACGATGACGACGATTGCGGCCTGCCTACTTCTCCCCCTTCGGCTCGGGCTCAGGCTTCTTGGCGTCGAGCGACTCCACCAGCTTCCTGGCCTCGGGGAGGGACTCGCTATTTGGGAACTTCTTGGCGAGCTCTGCGGCGTAGAAGCGGACGCGTTCGGCGTTGCCGAGCTTGGCGTGGCACTCCATGGCCTTGAGGAGCGCGGCGGCACGCCACTTGTTGTAGGGGGCCACGGCCTCGGGCGGGCCTTCGAAGTTGTAGTTGATGTCAACCGCCAGGAACTTGGCGATGGCGTCCTTTGGGTTGCCGCGCAGGAGGTCGCACTCTCCGAGGCCGAACTGGGCGCGGGCGGCGAGGTCGGTCTTGGTGGCGGCGATGACCCTCTTGAATGCGTCCTCGGCGTCGGCGTAGGCGCCCAGGTGCTGGCTGGCCAGGCCGATGCCGTAGGCCGCGTCGAGCTTCGTCTCGCCGTCGGGGAACTTCTCGAGCGTGGCCTTGAAGCCCTTGAGTGCGTCGGCCCAGTGCCCGAGGGCCTGGTGGCACTGGGCGGTCTGGAAGAGGGCGCGCTCCTCGTACTTGTCGGGGCGGGCACGGGGACCCGCCCCTACAGCGTCGAGGGCCTTGCGGAAGGCGGCGAGGGCCTCCTCGTGTTTGGCCTGCTTCTGGAGGATGGTGCCGATGAGGTAGTGGGCCTCGGCGACGAAGGGGCTTTCGGGGGCCTTTGCGATGAGGTCGGCGAAGGCGGCTGCCGCGTCGTCTGCCTTCTCCTGGTGGTGAAGGCTCCAGGCGAGCTTGTAGAGGGCTTTGGCCAGCTCGTCGCCCTTGGCGGCCTTGGCGCAGGCGGCGTAGTGGGTGGCGGCGTCGGCGTAGCGCTTGGCCTCGAAGGCGTGCTCGCCGAGGAGGAAGTGGGTGCTGGGTGCGAATGCGCTTTCGGGGAACTCCTTGATGAGGCGGTTGAGGGCGGCGAGCTTGTCCTCGGGCTTGTTGAGCTTGAGGTGTGCCCAGGCGAGGTCGTAGAGGGCGTCGTCGGCGAAGTCGCTCTTGGGGTGCTTGTCGAGGAAGGCCTGGAGTGCCTTGGCCGCGTCGTCGTGCTGATCGGCGGCGTAGAGGGCGGAGGCGGCGCGGTAGGCGGCCTCCGCCGCGAGCTTGTGGTTCGGGTAGTCCGTGGCGACTCTTGCGAAGAGCTTTGTGGCCTCGGCGGGCTGCTTCTGCTCGATGCGGACGACGCCTGCGGCGAAGAGCGCCTGGGGCGCGAGGTCGGTCTTCGGGTGCTCGGAGGCCACGGCGGCGAAGGCGTCCAGGGCCTTGTCGAGCTGCCCGAGCTTGCGGTAGCACCAGGCGAGGCCGTCGCGCGCGCGGACGGCGAGCTTGTGGCCGGGCGACTTTTCGAGGAAGGCGGCGAAGTGGTTGGCCGCCGCCTCGTGGGCGTTGGTTTCGTAGAGGGCCTCGCCGAGGTGGAGGCGCGCCTCTGGGAGGCTCGCGTGGGTGGGGTGTTTTTCGAGGAAGAGCGCCAGGTGCTTCGCGGCCTCGGCGTGCCGCTTGCGGTCGAACTCCAGGAGGCCGAGGTCGAGGAGCGCGTTCGCGGTGTAGGGGGTGTTGGGGTATTCCTTGAGGCAGCGGGCGTAGAGTGCGGCGGCCTCGTCGGGCTTCTTCTGCTCGTCGGCGATGCGGGCGAGGAGGCCGAGTGCCTCGGGCGCGAGGTCGCTCCTGGGGTGGTCGGCGGCGAGTCTTGCGAATGCCTTCGCCGCGTCGTCGAGCTCGCCGAGGTTGCGGTGGCACCAGGCGAGGCGGTAGAGCGCCCAGTCGGCCTTGCCCGCGGGCGGGCCGACCTCCGCCAGGCGGATGAACGCCGCCTTGGCGTCGGCATAGGCTTTGTTGGCGAACTGGGCGTCGCCGAGGAGGAAGAGGGTGGGCTTGAACAGCGGGTGGTCGGGCTTCTGGGCCTTCACGAACCTCTGGGCGGCCTCGATGGCCTCCGCGAGCTTGCCCTGCTCTCGGCGGCAGAAGGCCAGGGCGCTCAGGGCGTCGGCCGCCACGGCGGCCTCGGGGTGCTTCTCGACGACCACGGCGTAGGCCTTCGCGGCGTCGTCGTGGCGCTTGGCGGCGAGATACGCCTCGCCGAGGTTGAACGCCACGCGGGCCTGGATGTCGGCGAGGCTGGGCGCTTTGAGCGACTGCTCGAATGCCTCGATGGCCTCGTCGTGCCGCTTGAGCTTGAGGAGGGCGTGGCCGCGGGCGTACCTGGCCCGCTCGGCGAAGGCGGCGGTTGGCTTGGCAGCGAGTAGGCCGTCGAACGCCTTGAGCGCGCCGGCCGCGTCGCCCGCGTGGAGCAGGCTGTTGCCCGCGTCGTGGAGCGCCTGGGGCTTCTCGGGGCTTTCGGGGAAACGGGCGACGGCCTGGAGGAATGCCTTGGCTGCGTCGGCGAACTTCTCCTGGTCGAAATACGCGCGGCCGATGCCCTGGAGCGCGTCGTCGCTGAAGTCGCCGGGGAAGTCGTCGAGCACCTTGTTGAACGCGGCGACGGCCTCGGCGTAGGCCTTTTGGTCGAGGAGCGCCTCGCCGAGCTTGAACTGCGACTCGGCGGCGACGGGCGACTTTGGGAACTTGGCAACCACGGTCTGAAATGCCTCGGCGGCGCCCTTGGGGTCCTTGAGCTGGAGCCGGCAGTAGCCGAGCGAGTAGTGGGCGTAGGCGATGTGCTGGTATTCAGGGTAGTCGCTGATGAGCTGGGCGTAGGCTTTGGCCGCCTTGTCGTACTCCTTCAGCCTGTTGTAGAGAGCGTCGCCGGCGCGGTGGAGGCCGTTGGGCGCGAGGGCGTACTTGGGTGCCTTCGCCGCGAGGTCGAGGAACGCCTTCGCGCCCTCAGCGGGCTTGTCCTGGTTCAGATAGCAGTCGCCCAGCAGGTAGAGCGCCTTCGGCAGGTCCTCGGTCTCGGGGTAGTCCTTGAGCAAGCGGTTGAAGGCGGCGGTGGCGGCGGGATAGCGCTTGAGGGCGTGGAGGCACCAGGCCTGGCGGTAGAGCGCCAGGGCCGCCTGCTTGAAGTCCGGGTGGGCCTTCAGCAGGCGGCCGTAGGCATCAATCGCAAGGTCGTACTCCTTATTCGCCATGTAGCCGTTGGCGAGGTTGAACGCCTCGCCTGCATCGCCCGCAAGCGGCGCGGCCTTCGGCTCCTCCGCCGCGCCCGCCGCCAGCGCGAGCAACACGAACCAACTCCCTGTCCGAACCACGGAAGTCATGGTCCTTCCCTTTCGCACAAGGCGCTTACAGAACCTCGCTCCCCCCAATCTAACATGAGGAAGTGCCCGGTTCAACCATTTGGGCCGCGGGATGTGTGAAAACTTGTAATCTTGTGTCGCTGATTGCCACAGGGGTGCAATAGCGGATCTGAGCGTCGGATCGTCGCCAGTCACTCGGGGTGGGCTACCACACGAAGGCAGGTGTAACGGCAAGCATCCCGCTTGCCGACCGCAACCGCGGCGGTTACGGCCACGTCGCCTGCGAGCCGCGTGCTCCACGCAGGCCGCCGGCCGAGGCCGAGCGTCATTCTCACATTCTTGAGAATGTGAGAATGACGACCTGCACCCGGCACCCATGAGGACAAGCGCGACCTGGGCGGTTACGGCCACGCCGCCTGCGAGCCGCGTGTCCACGCAGGCCGCCGGCCGAGGCCGAGCGTCATTCTCACATTCTTGAGAATGTGAGAATGACGACCAGCACCCGGCACCCATGAGGAGAAGCGCGACCTGGCCGGTTGCGGCCACGTCGCGTGCGAGCCGCGTGCTCCGCGAGGGCCGCCGGCCGAGGCCGAGCGTCATTCTCACATTCTTGAGAATGTGAGAATGACGACCAGCACCCGGCACCCATGAGCAGAAGCGCGACCTGGGCGGTTGCGGCCACGTCGCGTGCGAGCCGCGTGCTCCGCGAGGGCCGCCGGCCGAGGCCGAGCGTCATTCTCACATTCTTGAGAATGTGAGAATGACGACCAGCACCCGGCACCCATGAGGACAAGCGCGACCTGGGCGGTTACGGCCACGTCGCCTGCGAGGCGCGTGCTCCGCGAGGGCCGCCGGCCGAGGCCGAGCGTCATTCTCACATTCTTGAGAATGCGAGAATGACGACCAGCACCCGGCACCCATGAGCAGAAGCGCGACCTGGGCGGTTGCGGCCACGCCGCCTGCGAGCCGCGTGTCCACGCAGGCCGCCGGCCGAGGCCGAGCGTCATTCTCACATTCTTGAGAATGTGAGAATGACGACCAGCACCCGGCACCCATGAGGACAAGCGCGACCTGGGCGGTTACGGCCACGTCGCCTGCGAGGCGCGTGCTCCGCGAGGGCCGCCGGCCGAGGCCGAGCGTCATTCTCACATTCTTGAGAATGTGAGAACGAGAGCTAGCCTCCAGCGGCATCGCGCCCGGAGCGCCTGAGCAAAGCGGCCATTCCACCCTTGCTGCAACCCGTGGTTGCAAACTCCGGGAATTGCCCTATAATTCCCAAGACCGTCTTGAGGACGCCCGATGCCGCTTCCCGTGGGCAAGCTGCCCGCCGCGACGCTCGCCCGCCTGCTGGCCCTCTGCCGCGAGGACCCGCGCGTGCTGGTGCGCCCCGGCGTCGGGCGCGACGCTGCGGCCGTGGCCTTCGGCGGCCAGGTGGTGATTGCGAAGAGCGACCCGATCACGTTCGCCACAGACCGCATCGGGTGGTACGCGGTGAACGTGAACGCGAACGACGTGGCGTGCCTGGGCGCGACGCCGCGCTTCTTCCTGGCCACGCTGCTCCTGCCGGAGGGTGCGGCCACGGACGAACTGGCGGAGGGCATCTTCCGCGACGTCGCGGCCTCCTGCGAGGCACTCGACGTCACCCTCTGCGGCGGCCACACGGAGGTCACTTACGGCCTGGGGCGCCCAATCGTCGTCGGCCACATGCTCGGCGAGGTGCCTCCCGACCGCCTCGTCCGCAACGACCGCTGCCGCGCGGGCGACGACGTGCTCCTGACCAAAGGCATCGCCATCGAGGGCACGGCTCTCATCGCCCGCGAGAAGGCCGACGAACTCCGCGCCGACCCCGCCCTGCTGGACCGCGCGCAGGGCTATCTCAACGCTCCGGGTATCAGCGTCGTGCGCGACGCCCAGGCCATCTGCGGCGCGCTTCTGCCCCACGCCCTCCACGACCCGACCGAGGGCGGCCTCGCCACCGGCCTCCACGAGCTCGCCGAGGCCGCCGGACTCGGCATCGAGGTGGACTTCGATGCCATCACGGTTTTTCCCGAGACCCAGGCGCTCTGCCGCCACTATGGGCTTGACGCCCTGGGCCTCATCGCATCGGGCGCGCTCCTGGCGGTCACGGCGCCCGGCCACACGTCGAAGGCCCTCGCCGCGCTCGCCGCAAGCGGCATTCCCGCGCGCACGATTGGCCGCATGGTCCCCCGCGAGCGCGGCGTGGCCATTCGCCGCGAGGGGCGCACCAAGCCACTCCCGCGCTTCGACTCCGACGAGGTGGCGCGGCTCTTCTGTGAAGACGGCCCTCGGCCGCAACAACAGGGGATGATTGGATGAATGGATGATTGTCTGACACCCATCCACCCATCCATTCATCCGTTCATCCTCGGCAACGCGCGCACAAGTGACGACCGAGGAAGAGGAGATGCCTCTGTGCGATTCTGTCTGAACCCGATCACGCTCGGGGAACGCGACTACCCTGTGGGCATCGAGGCGGCGGCGAGGGCCGGCTTCCACGCCGTCGAGCTCTGGCTCCCACACGTCGAGCGCTTCATCGCCGGCGGCCACTCGCCGGCGGAGGCCCGCACCGTGCTGAGGGACAGCGCGCTCGATGCGGCCGGCGCCTGCTACGTCGCCGGCCTCATCGCCTCCACGGGGGAGGCCAAGCGCAAGGCGTTCGACGCCGCCAAGGCCCGCTTCGCGCTCTGCCAGGAGCTCGGCGCCAGGACCATCGTCTGCGTGGGCGACGGGCCGCCCGCCCCCACCCTCGACGACTACCACTCCGCCGCCGAGCAGACCCGCGAGGTGTGCGACCTGGCGACCAGCTTCGGCCTCAACGTCGCACTCGAGTTCGTCGCAGGCTTCCCCTTCATCGGCACCCTCGCCACCGCCGCTCGCGTCGTCAGCAGCGCCGACCACACCCACCTGGGCATACTCTTCGACTGCTTCCACTTCTGGGCCGGCCGCAGCAAGATGGAGGACTTCGACGCGCTCCGCGGCGCGCCCATCAGCTTCGTCCACCTCAACGACGCTGCCCCGCTGCCGAGGGAAATCCTCCGCGACGCCGACCGCGTGCTGCCCGGCCAGGGCTGCTTCCCGCTCCGCGAGATCGCCCGACGCATCCGCGCAACGGGCTACGACGGCTATTGGTCGCTCGAGCTCTTCAACCCCGGGCTCTGGGCCGCCGAGCCCTTCGAGGCCGCGGCACGCTGCTTCCAGGCCTGTCAGGCGTTTGCCGCGAGCTTGTGAGGGCCGGCCTGGCTTGATGGGGCCGATCCGTCGAATCGGTCGAATCGACCGAATCGATTCAATCGATCGAATCGATCGAATCATCCTGATCCAAGGCGCCGCCCATGCCCCGCACCCTCCTCACCCTCGCCACCTACAACGAGTGTGAGAACCTGCGCCCCCTCATCGAGGCCATCCTCGCCCTCGGCATCCCCGGTCTCGACATCCTTGTGGTGGACGACAACTCTCCCGACGGCACGGGCGCTCTCGCCGACGAGCTCGCCGCCGCCCACGCCAACCTCCGCGTCCTCCACCGCCCCGGCAAGCTCGGACTCGGCACGGCTCACGTGGCCGCCATGCGACTCGCCATCGAGCAAGGCTACGACTTCCTGGTGACGATGGACGCCGACTTCTCCCACCACCCGCGCCACCTGCCCGACATCCTGGCCCGGCGTGAGGATTGCGACCTGGTCATCGGCTCGCGCTACGTCCCCGGCGGCGGCACGGCCAACTGGGGGCGCCTGCGCCGCCTCATGAGCTGGGGCGCAAACGCCTACGTCCGCCTCATCCTCCGCCTCAAGCCGCGCGACTGTAGCGGCGCCTACAAGTGCTACCGCGTGGCCACGCTGCGGCAGGTGGACCTCGACCGCATCGTCGCCAAGGGCTATGCGTTCCAGGAGGAGATCACCTGGCGGGTCCAGCTCCTCGGCGCGCGCATCGCCGAGGTGCCCATCATCTTCGAGGACCGCCGCCTCGGCCGCACCAAGATGTCCTGGCGCGAGATCGCCGGCCTCTTCACCACCGTGCTCCGCCTCCGCTGGCGCAAGCTCACCGGCAGGCTGTAGCCGCGAACGTCCCGCTTGCGCTCTCCCAAGCCCCCTCGACGAGCGGCGTGCTTGCCGCCACAAGGGCGCGCGAGGTATGGGTGGCACCCTCAACGGCTTCCGTTGAGGGTGCGGAGGGGGAGGGCCGCCGAAGACACCCTCAAGCGAAGACGCTTGAGGGTGCCACCCGTCGGGCAATCATCCATTCATCCACCCATCCATTCATCCCCTCCCATGCGGGACCGGGCCGACCGCCTCCTCAATGTACCCCCAACGCAAATCGGCTGCGGGGCGGGTGGGGGTAGTCCTGGAGGATCATCAGTTCGAGAAGGCGGTCGCGCATGCGGGTGCGGGCGTTGGCGAAGCGGGGGTCGAAGGCAAGGTTCTTCGTCTCGTTGGGGTCCTCGCGCAGGCGGAAGAGCTGCTCGCCGGTGCCCGCGGGGTACATGGTGTAGCGCCATTCGGCGGTGCGGATGGTGCGAGCCCAACTGGTGGGCTCGCTGCCGTAGATGTTGTTGTAGCTCTCCACGTAGGCGGCGTCGCGCCAGTCCCGCGGGGCGGCCTGGCCGCGGCAGAGGCCGAGGAGGGAGCGGCCGGGGAGCGCCCTGGGCCGCCCTTTGTGGTACGGCCCGAGCACCTGCGGCTCGGGGTAGGGCACCGCCGCCATGTCGAGCACCGTGGGGCAGAGGTCCTCGAGCTGAACTATGGCGTCCACGGTGGAGCCGGCCTTGAGGCCCGGGCCGGCGATGATGAGCGGCACGCGGATGCAGGCGTCGTAGTGGCGCTCGCCCTTGCCCGTGAAGCCGTGGTCCATGAGCAGCTCGCCGTGGTCGGCCGTGAGGATGACGTAGGTGTTCTCGGTGCGGCGCATCTGTTCGAGAGCGGCCATGGCCTTGCCGAGCTGGTCGTCGAGGTGGGTGATGTCGGCGAAGTAGTAGTGGCGGCGGGTGCGCCAGTCGTCGGGGGTCTTGCGGGCCGCGCCCTCGCTGGTGGCGAGGCAATCGGGCGGGTGGGCCTCGGCGACCCACTCGGGCGCAACGGGCACCGGGATGTAGCGCGGGTCTATGCGGTCCATGTGCCCCTCGGGGGGGCAGGAGGGGCTGTGGGGCTGCACGTAGCTTATCTGCGCGAAGATGGGCATGTGGGGGGCGAACTTGTCGAGGAACTCGATCCCGCGCTGGGTGATCCAGGCGGTCTGCGAGACGTTTTCCGGGATGGGCAGGGTGTAGCGGTCGGCGGAGTTCTGCGGGAAGCGGTCGGTCGCCCACTGGTAGCGGGCGCGGAGAGCCTCCACGCGCGCCGCGAGGTCCACCCGCCGCTTGCCGTAGCTCTTCATCTCGGGGATGCCCGTGGCCCACACCGTCACCAGCGCGGCGTCGTAGACCATCGGGTACTCTTCCTCAAGCCAGTCCAGCCACTCCCCCGCCCTGGGGTCCTCGGTGCAGGAGACGAAGTCGAAGCCGTAGGGCCGGTAATCGGGGTAGAGTGTGTGGAAGTGCGAGATGAGGTGGAGCTTGCCGAAGGCGCCGGTGCGCCAGCGTCGCTGGCGGAGCAGTTGCATGAACGTCGGCACGGCGGGGTCCAGCTCGTAGCCGTTCTGGAGCACCCCGTGGCCGTGGCTTGAGAGCCCCGTGGCGATGGTGGCCCTTGAGGCCATGCAGATGGGGTTGCTCACGATGCACTGGCTGAAGCTCACGCCCCGCGCGCGGAGCTTGTCAATGTTGGGGGTGGGGCAGCACTTCTTGCTCTCCCCCTCAAGCCACTTGGCCGAGAGCTGGTCGGCCATGAACAGCACGATGCTAGGTCGTTCCTCGGGCACGGCGGGTCCCTCTGCTCAATGCGGCGGTACGCCGCAGCCGAAGGGGATGATTGGATGGATGGATGAATGGATGATTGTCCGACACTCATCCACTCATCCACCCATCCTCTCCATACACGCACACCAGTCGGCGCAGAGGAGTCTACATGGGTGAGGCGGGACAGGCAAGTCGCTTCGCTAGCATCCAAAGCGGTGACTTCGTCACCGCACTCCACAATCCTCTCGATGAGTGAGGCGGGAGGGTATGGAGTGCGGCATCGGAGATGCCGCTTTGGTAGCCAGCGGAGCGGGATAACAGGGAGTACGTCCCATCGCAGTGGCATCGCAACCGCCCGGTTATCTTGCGAGTGCGCGTTCGAGCACCGGCAGGAGCGTGTCCGCGATCAGGCGTTGGCCCGCGGGGTTCGGGTGGATGCCGTCGGGGATGAGGGCGTCGCGCTCCGCGTGCTTCTCGAATGCCTCGTGCACCTCGGCGAGCGGCAGGCCGAACTCCTTCGCCAGGCGCCGCGTGACATCCGCATACTGCTTCACGAGGTAGTTCAGCCCGTTCTGCTTGTAGGCCGCCAGGTCGCGGAGCCAGTACTTGCCGCTCATGGGCAGCGACGTGCAGAGCACCACGCCCGCCCCCGCCTTGCGGACCCGCCCGACGATCTCCCGCATCGTCTTCTCGAACTCCTCGACGGGCACGCGGGGCGTGTCGGCAACTCCGTTGGGCGGGCGGAAGAAGCCGGCGTCATTCGTCCCCAGCAGAATCACCACCCAGTCGGGCTTGCGGGCCAACACGTCGCGTTCAAGGCGCTTCAGCGCGAGAGGCGCGGTGTCCGCATCCACCCCCGCATTGGCCACCTCGACTGGCCGCTTCAACTGTTTCGTCAGCTCGGCGGCGAGGAGCGCCCTCCACGCTGTCTCCTCCGTCACCCCCGCCTTGCCCACGCAATTCGTTGTCGAATCGCCCAGCGCCACGATTCTCACCATCGCCTTTGCTCCCATCTTTGGGGTAGGTGACTCCTGTGGGGATGGCCTGAGAGCTGCGTCGTCCCCTACCTCGGCCACGGCCTTGTCCCAGGTCCTCCCAATACATCTGGCCGCGGACATGCCAGGGAACACCTCATCCACCACGACCGCGCCGATGTAATCCTCCTCGCCGAGGCTACGCCTGGATACGATGAATCTGTCCCCCTTCTTGACCCCGTCGCGCTCGCCAACATTGAGGATGACAAGGTTGAGCGACCTATGCACGCCCACGACCTTGGGCTGGGGCGCACGGGGCGCAGGCGCGCACCCGCCAGCCACCATCGCCGTAGCAAGCAAGCACAAGGCGAGCGGACGGGTCTCTTTGTTCACACCAAAGCCCTCAACTCGCATCTCTCACCAGCCCGCGAAGTCCCGAAGGGACGGAAGGGTTTTGCCGGCGGCTTCAGCCGCCGGACTGGGTCCCGAAACCAGGGAAGTCCCGCAGGGACGGCAGAATCGCGGGCGGGACCCGCCTATGACGGCGCTCTGCCGTCCCTTCGGGACTGGGCCGCGGGTGCATCGCGGTCCGGCGGCTGAAGCCGCCGGCAACCCACTGTCGTCCCTTCGGGACGCGGAACTGGCCATCTCATTCGTGGGGCGCTTTGCGAGAGCCAGAGAAGAAGCCCCCTTTTTCACGGCTCGGCGGCGAGCTTCGTAGTCACCTCGTCGCCGGCCTCGACGTGGCCCTTCATGGTCTTGCCGTAGTGGGCGGACGACATGTCGTCGAACGTGTCGTCCACCACGATGATGCCGATGAACCTCTCGCCGCGGTAGACGTTGAAGGCGTATCGTGGCCTGACGCCGTGGGTCTCGCCTACGTTGATGGCGACGACGCCGTAGAGCTTCTTGGCAACGATGACCTTGCCGCGTATGGTGGCGGCGGCCTTGATGCCGTCGTCGCGCCCGAGGGGCAGGAGGCGGGTGGGCGAGGGGCCGGGGGGCTCCTCGGGCTTGGCCTCCGGCCGCGCTCTGCCGAAGAGTCGCCCGCAGCCCGCCGCCGACACGGCCGCCAGCGCCACGCCGCACAGAACGAGCCGTCTCCCGCTCATGTTCGCCCCCTATCGGAGCAAGGGCAGCTTCACGGGCGCCTTCGTATCGTAGCAGCGTAGGGCGCCGAAGACCACCTCGTGGGTCTTGATCGCGTCCTCGAGGTTGCAATGGCTCTCGCGGCCGGCCAGGATGCACTCGACGAAGTGGTCCATCTGCCCCTGGAAGGGGTGGTGCGTGACCTCGGCACTGTCGGGCAGGATCGTGGGGAGCGTGACCCAGGACTTCTGGCCGGGGAACTTGTGGCTCCAGATGCGGTTGTCGCGGACGGTGCCCTTGTCGCCGAAGACCTCGATTGGGAAGGTGTAGGGCATGATGCAGTCGGCGTTCACCGACACCTTGCCGACCGCGCCGTTGGCGAACTTGAGCAGCACGACCTCCAGGCCGTCGTACTCCATCGGCTTGTCGGTCTTGACGAACTTGTTGGTGAGGTAGTTGAACTCGACGTCGCGGCCCTTCCGCCAGCCGCCGCGGTAGGCGAAGACCTCGACGGGGTCAGCGGCCTCGAAGCGCCCCTGGGCGGCGAACCAGCGGCAGGCGTCCACCGCGTGGCAGCCGCCGACGAGGAGGGCGCTGACGCCCGTGGACGCCTTCCGCGCATCGTCGTAGCCGCTCCACCAGCTCCCGATGTCGTGCTCGTAGTCCGTCTCCACGTAGTAGATTTTCCCGAGCGCGTCGTCGGCGATCATCGCCTTGATCGTCTCGAAGAGCGGGTTCCAGCGCAGCACGAAGCTCACGACGGTCTTCACGCCCGCCTTGCGGACCGCCTTGCGCATCGCCTTCATCTCGTCGAGACTGTTGGCGATGGGCTTCTCGATGACGACGTGCTTGCCCGCCTCGGCCGCGGCGATGGCGTTCTCCGCGTGGAGGTGCTGCGGCGTGCACACGCACACGATGTCAATCCCCTCGTGCCGCAGGGCCTTCTCCAGACTGTCGTAGAGGCCGGCGTCTTTCAGCCCGGCCTCCTCCGCCCGTTTGCGCGCGCTCGCCAGCTTGCGGCTCGACACCGCCACCACCCGAGTGTTGGGGTTCTTCGTAAACGCCTGAATGTGCTGGGTGGACACCCACCCGGCCCCGTGCACGAGCACGCCGAGTTGTTTGTCCGACATTCTCATGTCTCCTGATGGAATCCTGTCTTCAGGGAGAACACAACGGGTCATTACCCCTTGCCCACTCCTGGTCGAACATCTGTCGCACGGTTGTCTTCACGCCTGGTTCTTCAATCAGTGAGAACATGCAGCCCCGGCTACCGAGATGATTGAAGGAGGCCCCGAAATGATAGTAATCCGTATCGTCAACTATCAAAAACCGGTCGTGAAATGCGCGCGATGTCCTCATGGCAACCCGTCCGTGGCGTGACGCGTCAAGGTTGAACTTCTGTGCCGCTCTTGTGACATCCGCTCGGAGATGGCGGTCGTCTGTGACGAGCTTGATCGTCACACCCGGGTTAGTGCATTGCAGAAGGTCGAGCATGTCCACGCCAAGGTATGCGTCCACGATCTCGATGCTCTTCCCTGCGACCGAGGCGATGTCATGCACCAGCTTGAAGGCGTCGAACTGCTGCCCGGCGAAGAAGGCTCCCTGCTTCTTCACTGAAAGAGTGGACCCACCCCGTGCCAGCACATCGGAAACAACGGCCAGACAGTAGTCAACACGAAGCTGCAAGGCGTCAAGAATCCGACGGCTGATCATGCGAGGGCCTCCGCAGGTCCCGGCGAGAACGTCAGCTTGCTGCGGACGCTCCGCGCGTTGCAGGTCTTCGAAGGGAGCCCCGTGCTGGGATCGCAGGGCCTCAGCCGTCTGGTCGTACTGATTCAGCAGGTTATCCACCAGGTTCAGGGGCAGATAAAGCTCCGTATAGCGATCGGCGGTCTGCCTGAGCCGTTCCAGCATGGCACGCGCGCCTGCTAGCTCCATTCGATCACCTCCTCCAAGCGACGGTTCAAAGGGGTCTGCGCACAAGCCCAGGGCGGCGCCCGTCTACGAGCAAGCCGCGAGTTGCTCCGTGCGCTGGTCAATCTCCCGAATCACGTCTTGGATCATGTCCACCTCGCGCTCTTCGAAGTATGCCTCGCCGCACTGTCTGCACACCCAGGCGGGAACCGCTTCGAGCGTGAGATGGTAGGCTTTCCTGTCCACCTGGAAGGGGGCCGCTTTCCGCTCCATCTGGCCCTGACAGTGGATGCACTTCATGTTCGTCTCCTCGTTCGGAAGTCCTCTTCCCAGGTTTCCTCATCGGGAAGATATGCGGTGATGATAGCGAGGTAGTCCTCTTTCGGCGCGCAGACGACGTGGATCGGGCGCCCCAGCTCTCCGTAGCCAAGCACGAGGCAACTGTGGCCGCGGGGGTCGTGTGGATAGTCCTCGATGACCTCGCCGCGCTCGACGACCGAACGCACCTCGCTCCTGGCGATCATCCTGTCCGGGCGCGACATCTGCCTGATCGCATGAGGCAGATAGAGAATCCGGGTCGCCGCGCACCACCGAACCAGAGTCACAATGTCGGGCTCATCCGACACGCGAAGCCACTCCTGACACCGCCAAGTATCAGTGTAGCGGCTGCATTCGGCGAATGCAAGTCGGAGACGTCCGCTCCCACGTGGAGAGCACGAGCGCCCGATCGCACTTGAAATGCTCGTGCCGGCGGAGTAGCCTCAGTGCAAAGGAGGTCCAGCCACCATGAGAACTCGCCAGTCTCCCATCCGTCGCTGCCTGCTGGCCGCCGTTGTCCTTTGCCTGTTGCGCCTCGCCGTCGCCGCCGAGCGCGCGGCACTGCTGGACCTGATGAAGCACGACCCCGCCGACAAGGTGGACCTCAAGGAGGCCGGGGACGGAGTGTACGAATGGAGCCTGCCGACGGGCGATGCACAGACGGTGCGGATTGACCTGGCGAAGCTGGGGATCAAGCCGCAGGAGTTCGATGAGCTGCGCTTCGACATCCAGCCCCTCGGCTCCCAGGTGGGGCTCCACACGACGCTCGGCGGGTTCCCGACTGAGAAGGATGTGAGCAGTTGGTATCTGAAGTTCAAGGCGGTCGGGGGGCAGTGGGCGTCGGGACGGTATGACCTGCGTGTTGACGACGATGGCTTCACGACGCGCTGGAAGGGTGCGCCGAACGTGCTGGAGCTGCGGCTCTATCGCCGCATCGTGGGCTTCCCGGGCGAGCCGAAGTGGCGAAAGGCCCTGATTCGCCGCCCGCGCTTCGTCCGACGAATCGTCTCCGCGGACTTCGATCTGCTGGAGACCGAGCTGACTCAGGATGCGGGCGAGGTCACGGCAACCTATCGCCTGCGGGTGGAGAATCGCACGGACCAGCCGCAGAAGGCGAAGCTGGAGGCGGATTCGACGCATGCCCTCAAGTGGTTCCGCGCCGAAGCGCCCGCCGAAGTGGCCCTCGCGCCCCGCGAGAAGAAGGTCATGCCCATCCGCATCGTCATCCCGCGCGCGACGGCCATGCGCCTGCCGCCGCTCTACGCCGAGCCCGCGGTGCCGCGAGTGAGTATCGAGGGCGTGGCGGACTCCGACGCCGTGCCGCTGATGGGCTACCGCCCCTGGCCGATGTGGGGCGTCGTGCCCGTGTTCAATCCCGTGCGGTGGACGCCTGCGACGTTTCAGGCGTTCCTCGATGCGCGGGGCAAAGCGCTCCCAGGCGTGGCCGAGTGGCGGGCGCGCATCCTCCGCGACGCCGCGGCCGCCGCGAAGCTCGACTGGCCCGTGCCGCCGCTCGAACTCCTCCCCGCGGGCTTCGACCAGTCGTACCGCTGCAACGAGTGCCGTGACTGGCTCCGGCCCGCCGAGCACGCGAGCTTCCGCAAGCATGTCTGCCCGAAGTGCAAGAGGGCCGTCGAGGGGAAGGAGGGGATTGACAGGGCGTTCGTTGCCCGCTACATCGGCCAGGCATTCGGGGCCGTGCGGACTCTCACCCTCGGCTGGCTGCTCTCGGGCGATGATGCGTATGCGAAGAAGGCGGGGGGAATTGTCGCGGCTTTCGCTGACGGGATTCCCAGGGTAAAGCCGGCCGGCCCGCGCTCGACCTCAGGCGGGGCGCGACTCGTCCACAGCACGCTCCATACGAGCTACAAGCTGCCGTCGCTGGCTGAGGCGTGGGCGTTTCTCGCCGAGGCCACGTGCATTGGCGAGGCGGAGCGGGCGAAGATCGCCCGCTTCCTCAACGACGAGGCGGCGCGCGTTGCCCGCCACAGCGTCGAGTATTCGAACCAGTCGGCCGAGCACTTCCGCGCCTACGGCTCGGTCGGCCTTGCCACAGGCTTCTGGCCCCTCGCCGCCGAGGCGGTCTGGGGCGAGTTCGGCTTCCACGAGCTCGTCGAGTTCGCCTACACCGAGGAGGGCATCGGCCACGAGGCCGGCGCCTACCACCGCGCCGTGTTCGGCGCGATGGCCGAGTTCGCCGAGTTCGCCCACGGCCAGGGGGTGAACCTGCTGACGCCCCGCTTCAAGCGGGTCTTCGACGGCTCGCTCGTCACGATGGGCGGCTCCGAGGTCTCATACGAGCTGGCCTACCGCGTCTACCGCGACCCCGCCTACCTCGCCGCCCTCGAGCGCGAGCGGCAACACCCCCGCGAGGGCACGGTGCTGCGCGGCATCCTCGGCATCCCGCGCGCCAGCGAGATGCCCGTCCGCTCCGTCCTCTTCCCAGGCACGGGCTACGTCTTCCTCCGCACGGGCAACGTCGCCGACTCCCGCGAGATACGGCTCAACTACATCAAGACCTTCGACCGCCACGAGCGGGACAAGTTCACCACCTTCTTCTTCCGCGGCGGGCAGCAGGTGGATTCGTCGGTTGGGCGGATCACCTACAGCTCGCCCCACTGCGCCTGGATGGAGTCCACCGCCGCGCACAACGCCATCGTCGTGGACGGCGAGGACGAGCGGGAGCAGGACGGCGTGCTGGTCGCCAGCGACCTCGCGGGCAAGTGCCCCATCGCGCTCATTGGCACCGACCCGAAGGCGCCTCTCTACGATGGCGTCTCGCAACTGCGCGGCATCGCACTCATCGAGGGGGCCTACATCGTCTTCGACCGCGTGGCATCCGACAAGCCGCGCACCTTCGACCGCTACCAGTATGGCGTGGGCAAGGCGGCCCTCAAGTTCGACGCGAAGAAGGCGGCTGCCCTGCCCCATCTGCCCAAGCGCGGGGCATTCAGCGGAGTCGAAGGCGGCCCGTGTGGCAAGGAACTGCGGGTGGACTTCGCGGGCGGCCTCAAGATGCGCCTCGTCTCCGACCGCGAGCTTGCGGCCTACAAGGCCCTCAGCGTCGGCGGCTACCAGGCCGGGCCGATCGAGGCCACCTTCGCCCGTGCTTCCAACGCCACCGAAGCCACCTTCCTCGCCGCCTTCACCCTCGGCAAAGACTCCGAGCCGCCCGCCCTCCGCATCCTCAAGAGCACGGCGGATGCCGTGGTCCTCGAGGTCGGGACGCAGGCAGCCAGGTACACCATCGCGGTCGACTCCCCTGGTAGGAAGGCAGAGGTGAAAGCGGGCGCAGCGCAGTGACCTGCCACATCAACGTTCCCGGAGTTCCTTCACCAGCTTCTCCAGGCTATCGTGGTGGTTGTGCCACCACTCTTCGAATGAGCGTTTGTCGCTGAAGCCTTCTGCTGGGAAATCCTCGGACACCAGGACGCCGCCGAAGTTGACCGGGTGCTGCGGGTCAAGCAGAATCGCCCGCCATCTCTCGACCTCACTTGTGCCCATGCTCTCGGCGACCCAGCGGAGGAAGTGCTCGACCTCCACGGACCGCGTGTTCGGCTCAAGGAAGAGGCCGGAGCCTACCCCCGCTCTGTAGTTGAGGCCGTGCCCGAAGACCCAATCGTGCTCGTGCTCCTTGACGACCTGGAGCTCGAAGAGCAGGCGGCTCAGCCGAGTGTCTTCCTCGCGGTGGGATTCCGGGAGCCCCACTCCGATGAGGGGAAGCACCCACCGCGACGTGATGCGGAGCTTCGCGCACGTGATGCACACGAGGAAGTGGCTCCGCCGCTCCGTGAAGAAGTAGAGCGCGGCAGCCAGCAGGGCCGCCGCTGCAAGCCAGGTCAGCACCACGCTACGCCACATGCGCTCTCCCGTACTGTCCGGCAGGATGTCAATTGACGCGGCAGGCCGCACCTACTCGTGGGTCCCGGAATGCTACTCCGAATCCCCGCGGTGGTCAAGCGCCCGCAGCGCGTCATTCTCACATTCTCAAGAATCTGAGAATGACGCGAGCGTCCCCTGAACATGCCGCTTGCGGTCGAGTGGGCTTGACTTTGGGCATGGCGACCACGATAATGCCCGGCGTGACAAGAGGCGGGCCATGGTATCGCGACGAGTCCTCGCACCAGCAGGTGTGGCGCCTGTTGTGGGAAATGCCGGAACGCGTGGCCGCCACGCAGGATGTAGCCGCAAGCGTTCCGCTTGCGGGCCTCGCCGCACCTCGACAAGCGAGACGCTTGTCGCCACAGGAATCCGCAACGGGGCCTGTGTCGCGCCCTGGCGCTGGACTTGTGAGCCAATGAGGAGGACCGAAGATGACAGGAGGACGACTCGTGGCGCTTCTGATCGCTGGCGCCAGCGTTGGCGCCGCTGGTGCGGCGGAGATCAGCCTGGACACTGCGAAGCCCGGGCCGGCGCTCTCGCCCTATCTCTATGGGCAGTTCATCGAGCACCTCGGCCGCTGCATCCGCGACGGGATATGGGCGGAGAAGCTGAAGGACAGGAAGTTCCTCCTCGAGCCCGGCAAGTCGTGGCAGGTGGCCAAGCCCGAGGGGGCGGCGTTCGAGGCGTTCCACGACGCGGCGGGGGCCTACTGCGGCGACAAGTGTCTGGCGCTCTGGCTCCGCGAAGCCAAGGGCGGCCCGTGCGGCATCCGCCAGGGCGGCATCGGGCTCCTCGCCGGCAAGGAATACGTGGGCTACGCCGTCCTTGCCAATATCGGTGAATCCGCGCAGATCGAAGTCCGGCTGGCCTGGGGCAGTGGGGCCGAGGATGGGCAGTCGGTCGTCCTGGACAAGGTTGGGCGCACCTACGCGAGGTTCCCGCTCCGATTCAAGGCGGGGGCGACGACTGACGCGGCGACGCTCTCGGTGCTCCTCACGAAGCCGGCCTACGTGTGGCTCGCCTGCCTCTCGCTGATGCCGGCCGACAACGTGAAGGGGATGCGGGCCGACACGCTCGAGTTGATCAAGCGGCTCAACTCGCCCATCACCCGCTGGCCGGGCGGCAACTTCGTCTCAGGCTACGACTGGAAGGACGCCATCGGCGACCGCGACCGGCGTCCCCCCCGCTGGGAGCGCGCCTGGAACGACGTTGAGGACAACGATTTTGGCCTCGACGAGTTCATGGCCTTCTGCCGCGAGGTCGCGACCGAGCCTTACATCGCGGTGAACACCGGCCTCGGCTCGGTTGCCGACGCCGCCGACGAGGTGGAGTACGCCAACGGCCCGGCCACGAGCCGCTGGGGCTCCGAACGGGCCAAGAACGGCAACACCGCCCCCTACGGCGTCGTCTGGTGGGGCATCGGCAACGAGATGTACGGCGGCTGGCAGCTCGGCAACGTGCCCGTCGAGCGCTATGCGCTCCGCCACAACGCATTCGTCCAGGCCATGCGGGCGCGCGACAGCCGCATCAAGGTCATCGCCGTCGGCGCACCGGGCCGCTGGAACGACGTTGTGGTGCCGCTGTGCGCCGCGCACACGGACCTCCTCAGCGGGCACCACTACACCGAGCGGCGGCTCAAGCTCCCCTTCTCGCCCGAGGACGCGAAGAAGTGCGAGGAGGGCTTCGTGGCCTACTCGGGCCACGTGGCGGGCGGCGTGCGCGGCCTCGTGGCCGACTTCAGGCGGCGCCTGGGCAAGGGCAACCCCGCCGTTGACCGCCTCCGCCTCGCCGTGGACGAATGGGGCATCGTCCGCGAGTGGAACCCCGCCCCCGACCCGCCCGGCGTGGGCGCCTTCGAGCACTACTACACCCTCGCCGACGCCATTGCCACCGCCCGCGCCGTGCACGAGCTCATCCGCTCCGCCGACCTCGTCGCAATGGCCAACTGGGCGCAGGCGGTCAACGTCATCGGCGCCATCAAGACCACCCGCAACCACGCCTGCCTCGACCCCGCGGGCCACGTCCTCGCACTCTACCGCGCGCACCTCCTCGGCGAGCTTGTCCCAGTGGCCGTGACGGGCGGCGGCACGGTGGACGCCGTGGCCGCGCTCGACAAGAAGACGGGCGCCCTCGCCATCGGCCTCATCAACTTCTCGCCCAACCAGGAGGCGGCGGTCGCTCTCCGCTTCCCCGCCGACCTCAAGCCACCGAAGGCCGCCGCCTGGCGGATCAACGGGCCATCCCTCGGCGCCACCAACGCCCCCGGCCAGCCCGAGACCGTCACCACCGAAAAGCTCCCCGCCCTCCTCCCGCTCGACGCCCCGATCCCCCTCCCCGCCCATTCCGTCACCATCCTGGAAGCCAAGCCGTGACCCCTCTTCGGCCGCTCCGCTGGGGATGAAAGCGGCGACGTGTCGCCGCACTCCATAGCCCGCCGCGCCCAGGTTGCCGAGGGATATGGAGTGCGGCATCGCAGATGCCGCTTTGGGTCGCAGCGGAGCGGAACGGTGACAGTGCTCATATCCCAATCGCAGCTCTGGGGACTCCTTGAGCAGAGCAGCGTCCACCGGTATAATTGTCTCTGGTGAACTGCAAAGCTGCCATCAACGCCCAAAGTGAGTGACCGGGTGTTCTTCGACGCCCGGCTGTTGAGATGATCGGCGGGCATTCGAGGCGGGTGGTCTGACAATCACCGGCCCGGCTCTCGCGCTTCGGCAATTCGGAAGGCTCAGCCTGAAAGCCTGTTTGTCACACAAGTCGCACTCCAGGAGTCATCCTTCCGTGTCACGCCAGGTCTCACTCGACCGAGTGCGCAATATCGGGATCATGGCGCACATTGACGCCGGGAAGACGACGGTCTCCGAGCGCATCCTCTTCTACACCGGCAAGACGCACAAGGTGGGCGAGGTGGACGAGGGGACGGCGACGCTGGACTGGATGCCGCAGGAGCGCGAGCGCGGCATCACGATCACCAGCGCCGCCACGACCACGGTGTGGCGCGACCACATGATCAACCTCATTGACACGCCCGGCCACGTGGACTTCACGGTGGAGGTGGAGCGGAGCCTGCGGGTGCTCGACGGGGCCATCGGCCTCTTCTGCGCCGTCGGCGGAGTCGAGCCGCAGTCCGAGACGGTCTGGCGCCAGGCCGAGAAATACGAGGTCCCCCGCATCGCCTTCGTGAACAAGATGGACCGCGTGGGGGCCGACTTCTTCGCCGTGGTTGACCAGATTCAGCGCGAGCTGGGCGCGAACGCCGTCCCCATCGCAATCCCCCTCGTCGAGAACGAGCACTTCGTCGGCATCGTGGACCTTGTGGAGAACTGCGCGGTCTACTACGACGATGCCGACCTCGGCACAACGTTCCACGAGGAGCCGGTGCCCGAAGGGTTGCGCGACGAGGCGGGCCTCTGGCGCCGCAACCTCGTCGAAAAGGTCAGCGAGCTCGACGAACGCCTCCTCGAGAAGTTCTGCGCCGACCAGGCGATCAGCGCCGACGAGTTGCGCGCCGCCATCCGCAAGGCCACACACGCCCACCTCATCTGCCCCGTCCTCTGCGGCTCCGCCTTCAAGAACAAGGGCGTCCAACGCCTCCTCGACGCCATCGTGGACTACCTTCCCAGCCCGATTGACCTGCCGCCGGTGAGCGGCGTGTGCCTCAAGGGCGAGCCAATCGAGCGGGTGCCGCGCGACGACGGCCGCCTCGCCGCGCTCGCCTTCAAGGTCGTCGCCGACCGACACGTCGGAAAGCTCGTCTACGTCCGAGTCTACTCCGGAACCCTCGCCGCAGGCACCTATGTCCTCAACTCCACCGCCAAGAAGCGCCAGCGCATCGGCCGCCTGCTGCGCATGCACGCCAACCGCCAGGAGATCGTGGACGCCCTCTATAGCGGCGAGATTGGGGCGGTGGTCGGCCTCAGCGACACCGTGACCGGCGACACCCTGTGCGCCGAGGACCACCCCATCATCCTCGAGGCCATCGAGTTCCCCGCCCCAGTCCTCAGCGTGGCCGTGGCCACGGAGGGCCGCGAGAGCACCGACCGCCTCTCCGCCGCACTCGCGCGCCTGGCCGAGGAAGACCCCACCTTCGTCGTCGCCAACGACCCGGAGTCCAGCGACACCATCATCTCGGGGATGGGGGAGCTGCACCTCGACATCATCCTCGACCGCCTCCGCCGTGAGTTCGGAGTCGAGGTCCAGCCCGGCCCGCCACAGGTCGCCTACCGCGAGACCCTCACCACGCCGGTGGACATCACGGAGAAGCTGGTCAAGCAGACGGGTGGCCGCGGCCAGTTCGCCCACGTCGTCATGACCCTCGAACCGCTCGACCCCGGCCAGGGCTTCGAGTTCGCATCCGAGGTCGTCGGCGGGCGCGTCCCCAAGGAGTTCGTCCCCGCCGTCGAGCGCGGCATCATAGACGCGATGGCCAAAGGCCCCTGGTCGGGCTATCCCGTGGTGGACGTGCGCGCGATCCTCACCGACGGCTCGTACCACGAGGTGGACTCTTCCGACCTCGCCTTCCGCACCTGTGCCTCGATGGCCTTCAAGCGCGCCTTCCTGCGCGGCAACCCCCAGCTCCTCGAGCCCGTCATGAGCGTCAGCGTCATCGTCGCCGACGAAGTCGCCGGCCCCGTCACCAGCCACCTGTGCGCCAAGCGGGGCCACATCACGGGCATGGACCGCCAGGGCAACGCCCAGGAGATCAAGGCGATGGTGCCCCTCGCCAACATGTTCGGCTACGCCACCGAGCTGCGCAACGCCACCCAGGGCCGCGGCACCTTCACCATGCACTTCGAGCACTACGAAGCCGTCCCCTTCGCCATCGCCGAAGAGATCATCGCCCGCAAGAAAGAGCAGTCCGCCAAGCGGTAGTCATGCGGTCTTCGCTCGGCCAGCCCGGGAAGGGCCGGCGCGCGGCTTGCTCCTTGCCTTGAAGGCTGCGAGCCTCGCGTCGTATCGCCGGTCTCTGTCCTCCGAGTTCCGCCCGAGGAGGTAATGCGGAACCTCCACCTTGTCAGGCGCGAATCGGATTGCCACATTCAAGAGATCGCAGGTGCAGGTGGCTCTGGCGCAGGCTAGCGGGTAGACCTCGAGCCTGGCCGGAGCGAAGCCGGCCTCCCGCTTCAGAGTGGCTTGCTGCTTCGCCGTCAGGGCGATCTTACGCACGTCCCACTTCCTGGGCGAGACCGCCCGGTGGCGGAGCGACATCCTCTGCGTCCTGGTGAGCGAGAGAACCGTTGTTGGCTCACCAGTGATTCGATTGCCCTGGAAGCGGAACCCATCTCCCCAGGCGACGCCCGCCCAGCAGCCGACTGAGATTGCCGCCAGCGTGAGAAGGACCTTCATCCCCTGTGCTCCTTTGCTCCGTTGCATGCCTCGACCCCCGGCGCTCCCGGCGGGGCCAGCGCATGCGTGGACCAAGTGTGCGGGGAAATGGTTGGGGGCCTCCCATGGGGACACTCTCAGTATACAGCCTTCCGGAGATTTGTCAATGGCGCAAGCGCGAGTGTCGAATGAGAATCAACCCATCTCGCTCGAAGCGTACGCCCATTTGACATTTCGTTGGCGAGGGTGCATACTACTGGATGGGCTGGGGAAGCGGGTGTTGGAGAGAGCCATGGCTAGCAACACTAAGGTGAACGGCGTCTCTGGCGCGGGCACGCTCCCTGCGTTCAGGGGGCGAAGGAGAGCTGGCCGGGCCACCCGCGCGCTGACGGTGGAAGAGCGCAAGGCGATGGCCCGCGATTGGCTCGACACCCCCGAGGCCGACGAGGAACTCAACAAGAAGAAGTACCGGGGCATGTACGTTTACGTCATAGACCGTGGGATCGCTGGCTACGGGAGGACGATGCACGAAGCTGGGCGCATGGCAGAGCGCCGCACCGGCACGAACCCCGCGGACATGATCGAGCTACTGCTGCCGTGGTACGACGTTGATTTCTGACGTGCATTCATTGAGAGGCCCATCGAAGACATCCTCCAGGCGACAAGCCATTGTCTACGACGTACGAGGTCCGCACCAAGCTTCTGTGCTCCCGTGTCCTCGTGCAGAACACACGGGTACGCGACACCGCCCTGAAGTCCACCGAGTTCCTTGGGTGCAGGATTCTCGCCCTTTTGGAGTTCGCCACGGTTGCGGGCGGATTCGTCGAGAAACGACTGCTTCTCGATACTGGCGCCGCGGCCTCGGCCATTCCGGCGGAATGGGTGCGCGACGAAGGCCTCCCGCCTGACCGGAGGCTGCTGGTGAGGGATGAGCACCGATGGGGCTTCGCCCCGCATCGGTGGGCTGGCGAGCACCATGATGTCGAAGAGGAGGAATACCACACGCGCGTGGAGGAAATCGCCGCGCTCGAGTGCAGATTCATCGCCCACGACGGCCAAAGGACCCCCGCCTTCCTTCTGCCCGCATACCTGATCGAGGACAGGCGATACCTCCCTCGGCCCGTCCTGGGCCTCCTGGGCATCCTGACGCCGCATTCGATTCTGTTCCAGCACCGGGGAGGCAGGCGGCAAGTATATGATGCCGGCGTCCACAGCATCGAGGTTGAGAGCACGCCCTGCCAGCAGTCCCACGCCGGATGGCGGGTGGGCCACGGCGCGCTGAGAATCCGCCTTGCCGACGGTCATGCGAGATAGTTCCTGTTGCGGAAAGCCCCAGAACAGCGCGGGCTCGGCTGAAATGTAGCCGCAAGCGTCCCGCTTGCGGGCTTCCCGGCCCCTCGACAAGCGAGACGCTTGTCGCTACAGGAATCCGCAACAGGAACGAGATGGTGCCGCTTCGTCCTGACCTCAGTTCCTCTGGCCCAGCCCGGCCCGCCCCAGGCCGCCTACCGCGAGACCTGGGCCGCCAGGGCGTAGAGCGCGCGGGCGCGCTCCACGGCACCCGCCGCATAGTCGAGCCAACTGGCGTCCGTGCCGTAGGAGAACATCGGGCTGTAGTCCTGCTTCGCGCTTATGATCTTCAGCACGCGCTGGTCGAGGAGCCCCTGGGCGCGCGTCGCAAGCTCCTCGCCCAGCTTGGCCCGCGTCGCCCCGTTGTCGAGGGCCTTCTCGATGAAGATGCGCGCCTCGGCCTCCTGGATGCCGAGCCGCATGGCCTCGAAGCGGACCGTGGCGAGCGGCCCGTCCTTGCCAGGGAAGAGGAGTGCGCCGTGGGTCATGGGCGGCGACCCGGGGCGGTCGCGGTAGCCGTAGCGGGCCGATATGGGCTGCATCTCGCGCCGCTGGGTCTTGTAGACTGGCCAGAAGTCGGCCCCGAGGTCGTTCACGCCGTTGTAGCCCGATGCCTGGTAGCCCTCGAGGAGCGCGTGGTAGAGGGCGACGGGCGAGGTGGCGTTCACGTGCCCCATCGAGCCGGCGCCGTAGCGGGGGAAGACCGTGGTGACAATGGCGTTCTTCCAGCCGTAGCGCTTGAGCTTGTCGTCGGAGGTGCGCGGCTCTTTCACGCCCCAGACGTGAGCGGCCTCGGCCACTGGCTGGTCGGCGAACTTCAGCGTGAGGCCGTGGGCGTGGACCACCCAGCGGAGGCCGGGGGCCACGGCCCTGAGGTCTTCCACCGTCTGCTTGCTCGGCGTGAAGTCGCACACGAGGCCGAGGGCGGCGGACTTCCCCAGGCCGCGCTTGGCCAGCCGTTCGGCCAACCCCTCGAACACCGGCTTCCAGAATGGCACGCTCTGAGGCGTCCCCCAATCGGGCGCCTGCCCCTCCTGAACCTCGCTTGTAGTGCGGGCTTCAGCCCGTATCAGTGTGATGGGGGTGGGGTTCTCGTTCTTCGGCTTGTCGGGCGTCGCGCCCCAGGCCCCGCCGCCCTGCGAGGGCATCCAGACGTACCAACAGATGAGCGGGGCCGTGCCCAGGTGCTTCGCCACGAGGTCGAGGTAGCGCTCGACGACGCCGAAGTCCGGCTTCAGCGAGCCGTCGGCTCCCTTCGCCCAGCGGACCATGGACTGGTCGTTCCCGCGATGGGTCCTGGCGACCACGGGGATGAGGACCATCTTCACGCCGACCTGGCCGAGGAGCGCGAAGGCCCGGTCGAGGAGCCTCCAGTGCTCCTCGGACCAGAACGGGACGTTGTACTGGAGAGCCACGGATTCGGGCGATTCGTTGATCCCCGTGAAGCAGGCGAAGCTCTTGGGGTCTGGCAGTGCGAAGTCAGCCACCGAGAGCTCCACGGGCACCTCAAGCGCTGCTCCGGCGCTGACCTTCAGAACGCCCCTGTACTCGCCGGCCTTGGCGTCAGTCCCCACGCGCACGGTCAGCCACACGGGGACTGTGGTGGCATCGGCCGGGGGGGTCTCGGCCAGTGCGCCGAGGTAGGCCGCCCCCTTTGGGCGGCGCGCGGCGGCGCCCACGGGCGGCGTATCGCCCGGCACGGCGTAACGCACCTGGCAGGCGGAGGCGGGAATCGCGGCGTCGCCGCCCACCAGCCTCAGCTCGCCCGGCTCCACCTTCAGGCTCTTCACCGCCTCCGCGCTGCGGAGCATCGCTACGCCGCTGAACGCGCCGTTCCGCGCGCCCGCAAGGCGGAGCGCCCTGCCTGCCGCGCCCGGCTCAGCGGAGTCCGCATCGAATGCCTCGATCAGCGGATTGCCCGGCCACGCTGCGAGCGATGGCGGGAGTGGCGAGCCGCCCTCGAGCCTCAGGTTCTCAAGCCCCACCATTGACCACTGCGGCTTGTCCCCGCGCGGGGTCTTGGGCACGATGGCGGTGTAGAGCAGCTCCGCGGTCGGCGCGCGGTGGAGCTCGATGGCCAGGACGTTCAGCCCCTTGCGCACGGCGGCGGCAGGCACCCTGCACGTGAGCGTTCGCACGCGCAGCTTCATCCCCTCGGGCGCCGGGCCTTTCGGCTCGGCGAACAGGAGCTTGCCTGTTCCATCCACGTATGCGTCCTTCGGATACGCCTGGGCGGGCGCTCCCAGCGGCACCCTCCCGTCGGGCAGATGCCCTCGCGCGAGCTCCTTGCCGTTGAGGTAGACCACGGCCCCGCCACGATAGGAGAGCGAGAGGTTGAGTTCCGCGGGCTCGGCGGCCTCGAACTTCCCGCGCAGGAAGATGGCCGCAAGGTCGCGGCGGAAGGGGGCGTGGAGGAACGGGCCGGGCGAGACCGCCCACGCCGAATCGTCGAAGTCCGTCCCCATCCAGCCGTCGGGCGGCGGGGCCGGCGCGGCGGCTGGGCCATCCACCCTCTCGATGGGCTTGGCGGCGCCCTTCAGGGCGCGGATGCGTGTGGCCTCGCCAGATTCCCACTGGACGAGTTCCTCCCCCCACGCGAAGGCGCAGCGCCACTGGCTGCGGGCCTCCAGGAGGGCCTGCCCACCTTCCCCCGCGCAAACAGCCACCCCAAGCGAAGCCGAGAGCAAGAAAAGCGCAGCACTTCTCATCCTGTTGCTCCTTCCGTTCCCCTGCCCCCGCAGTATACCTCATTGTCCGGCCATTGCAAGGCCCGTGGGGCACTCCCGCTGCGGGTGCGGCACACGCCGGCTTCCACCTGCTCCCGGTCACGCATCCCTCGAGAGTGCCACTCGCTCCCCTCAAGGGGTGGCACCCTCGAGAGCCACGCCTAACATCTTGCGCAGCAGGGGGTTACGAGCTGGCTGACGCGAGAAGCCCGCATGCCGCCGAAGACAAGTGGCACTCTCGAGTCCTCCCGTGGCCGGGGCGCTACGGGAGGCTTCGGGCGCCACTGGACTGTGGCGCCTGGCATAAGCCAATAGCCTATAAGCAGTTACGCTCAGAAGTCAGTCTCTTTGGCCCGATAAGTCGGAAGTTGCCTTCATGCCACGCCCTGTCGCAGGCTCGGTGCGCCGTGTTACGGCGGCCGGCAGGGGAGGCCTGTGACACGATGTAAGTGGTGTAGCTGTCAGAGGTTACGGATGGGGCGAGAGGTGCTCGGCTGTTTTTTCCCGCTGCCGGTGCGCAAATGGCACGGCACTTGCTTAACAAGAAACCTGCCTGGGGCAAAACAGTGTTCCAGGACGGCCCCTCAAACCGCGTGGCATCGAGAGTGAAAACTCAGGAGGCGGACAAGGCATCGGCGCTGCATCGGCTCTCACGTGATGGCGCCGGGGCGAGGGGCCACGCTTGACAACTCCGGGGGCGACTGGCGTTATGCCAAGAGCCTCGCCCGACCACTGCGGTGGAACGGGAGCTCGCGGATATCCCCCGCCGCCCGCGAGCTAGCCGCCGCGATGGCCTGAGGCCCGGCGAACGGCTGTCTCGCACGCCGCGTCCTTGGCTTCCGCATAGCCGGCAAGTCTTGCGGATGCCTGCGAACGTGCCGTCGGTCGCCCCCGCTCTTTCTCCCCTCATAGATCCCCAAGTTGGCCGCCAGCCGGCCCTCCACGCCCAAACAAGTTGACAGCGTCCCAAGTCCTTGAGATCGTGGGTGTGCCTGCGGCCGGTGCGTCGGGGGCTTTGCCCCCGAACCCCCAGGATTTTCCGCTTTCGGGGCGC